>Ga0302326_10027643_pt1 | contig 11437 bp, 8 predicted proteins | sample Palsa_T0_3_FD_202264 | JGI IMG/M metagenome (GOLD analysis project Ga0302326, IMG submission 202264) | Peat permafrost microbial communities from Stordalen Mire near Abisko, Sweden - Palsa_T0_3 | ecosystem: Environmental > Terrestrial > Soil > Palsa > Peat permafrost | place: Sweden: Abisko...
TATGGTTGCCGGCTCACCGCCGCGACGCTCGGCCAGGACGGTGTTCTCGCCTGGGACAAGAAGCGATTCCATTATGCCTCCGCATACTGCGTACCGGTCGTCGATACCACCGGGGCGGGAGATATCTTCCATGCCGGATTCATTTATGCGCTCTTTCAGGACTGGCCGCTCGAGCGGCAACTGGACTTCGCCTGCGCGGCCGCTGCTCTGAATTGCACCGCGATCGGCGCCAGAGGCGGAATTCAGCCCGTCGAAGAGATTCAGGGCCTTATGGCAAAGGGCTCACGATATCTGCCCGCGGTATCAGTGGCAGTTCCGATCGAGCGATTGGGATAGGCGAACGCTGGGAAAAGAGATCGTTCGGCCAAGCGCTATTCCGGCGCTGGCCCGTCGACGACGGCGGTTCCGGCCGGCGCCTGAAAGACAAAATCGGCGTCGGCGATTGCCGCGTTTGGCGCTTCTGCGGTGAAATTGAAGGTCGAGACGGAGCCATCGACCTCCTCAATTTTAATTCGCCGCATCATGCCGTCCGGGGTCACCGTAAGCGTGAGGGATGTCACCCGCTGCTCCTGGTTCTTTGGGATACCCGAGAGATCGAAATCTTCACCCTGCGGAAACAACCGAAGACCGGTCATCTCCTTTGCCAGCTGCGCATGGCCAAGCAGAAAACGGAGCGGCGATCGCAGGTCATCGAGCTTCTTCGCGGGAACCCGCTCAATCTCGGTCTGTCCGGGAGAATAGAAATAGGCGTACTTGCCGTCCAGGACGAAGAGTTTTCCCACCGGTTTGGAGTATACCCACTTCATCCTGCCTGGCTTCTTCAGCAGTAGCGTTCCGCTCTCGCGGCGGTGCTGACCCAACCCATCGTATTGCTGCTCGAAGTTGACTCGCAGGGAGTGCAGCGCGTTGTAATGACGGTCTACGCGATTGGCCAGAGATTCCGGGGCGGGGTTCTGAGCAATGACTGCCCAGGAACTCGAAAACTGTAAACCGATGATGAGTAACCAAGAGCGCAACCGCAGCCCATCCCGCAGCCCGATCTTCCGGTTAGAGAAAATGGGCCTTCTCGCGCTTTTCCCTAGGGCGTCGCAACTCACTGGATCGATTGGGTGCAGTTGGTGCCGCCCGCTGGATCGGCCTTGATTTCGCCTTGCTGGTCGATGCAGTAGCCATTGTGTCCGGTCTTTCCGATAGCCTGGGGAACGGCGGTAGCCTCGTACCCGGTGTACATGTCCTGATTGTTCACCGTGACCTTGGTGCAGTTCACAATGCTGAAGGTATAGCCGCTCTTCTGACCACTAGCGAGGTCGCTCTGCAGCACCTGGGCGCTTTGCGGACTTGGCGGTCCTGAAGAGGCCGCGCCGCCCAGCGTACTGAGCGCACAGGCAAAGCCATTGGCCGGGTAATTCGTCTGATACTGAATCTGCGCCTGGTAGATCGCGCGCAGCGATTGGATCGCCGAGGTCTGGTTGGCCTGGCTCTTCATGCTGGAGAAGTTCGGAATCGCGATCAGCATCAGAATCAGCATGATCGAGATCACGATCAACAGTTCCATCAGCGTGAAACCGCCTTCGCGGCGATTGCGGCTGGCGGAAGGACGCATCCGAGAAATCTTCAAGAGGGTGTGCTTCATAAGTTCATTTCCTGTGGAGAGCTTCCGAAGGCAATCCTAATTGAAGTAGACGCAAAGGGGAAAGCGGGCGCTCATGGATCGGTTTCGGGACAGCATAGAGAACCGTCCGGAAATGAATTGTTCATTCCCATGAGAACCCTACCACCGGCACATCGATCTCCGAACCATGCTGGCGATCGGACTGCCAACCTTGTCGGTTCTGGTCGGAATTCTGCTCAACCGGAGTGACACGAACAGGCTGGACGCTCGAATCACTACCAAGATTGCGGCTTTCCGCTCCCTAGCATGCCAGTTCCTTCCGTGTCACCTTTAGGCCATCCAGCCGCCCCAGTAGCGTGACTGCCACCTCTTCCGGCTTGAAGATCGACTGCGCCATCTCCATCACCTGCTCGGCGGTGACCGCTTCGATCTTATCCAGAATCTCCTGCATACCGAAGAAATACTGGAAGTACATCTCCTGCCGCGCTAGATTGGACATGCGCGACATCGAGCTTTCGAGGGAAAGTAGAATGTTTCCCTTAAGCTGATCTTTGGCTCGGCGCAACTCGTCCTCGGGCAGCAGTTCTTCTTTCAGGCGGCGAAATTCCACCATTACCAATTCGATCACCTGGACGGCCTTCGACGAGGAGGTGCCGGCATAGACGCAAAGCGAGCCGGTGTCGCGATAAGGATTCAGGTCGCTATAAATCGAATAGGCCAGTCCGCGCTCCTCGCGGACTGTCTGGAAGAGCCGCGAACTCATCCCGCCGCCCAGCACCGTATTCAGGAGCAGAGTGACATAGCGCTGCTCATGGGCAATCGGCTGGGACGGCACGCCGAGACATAGCTGCACCTGCTCGAGCGACTTCTTGTTGCGCAGATTGATCCTGGACGTGGTCTTCGGCGTGGCTTCCCCATCGTTAGGTCTCCCAAAAGCGACGGTTTCAAAGCGATGCGCCACCTTCTCCACAAAGGCGTCATGTTCCAGGTTTCCGGCCGCTGAAAAGATCATGTTTCCGCCGACAAACCGCTGCCGGTAATAATCGAACAACGTCTCCTGCTCGAAGCGCCGGACCGTTTCCTTGGTCCCCAGGATTGGTTTGCCGAGGGGATGGTCCTTCCAGAAGTTCTGCGTAAATATCTCGTGGACCAGATAATCGGGATTGTCCTCATCCATTTTGATCTCTTCGAGAATGACGCCCCGTTCGCGGGAGATATCCTCGTTGGCAAAGACCGGATTCAACACCAGGTCCGACAATACGTCGAGCGCCTGAGGGACATGTTCATCCAAAACCTTAATATTGAAGCAGACCGTCTCTTTGCCAGTGAACGCGTCCAAATTCCCGCCGATGGCGTCGACTTCGCGGGCAATGTGTTGGGCGCTCCGCGATTTCGTGCCCTTGAAGACCATGTGTTCTACAAAGTGCGAGATGCCGTTGACCTCCGGCAGCTCATGACGGGAACCTGCCCGAACCCACATCCCCATCGCGACCGACCGAACATGCTCCATGCGTTCGGTCAGGATGGTCAAGCCATTAAGGAGGACAGTGCGACGAATGTTGCGTTCGTTGATCATATTTGTTCTCGAGATTCCTGTGCTTTCGAACCGGGCCTGTACAGTGGTGACGACACGATGCAGACTGAAGGAATGCCATCCGATGTGCGGAATGATTCGCCCATTCCATCGACGACAACTGCAACCAGGGCCACACCGGGGGGTGACTGCAGCTTCTCTATTTTAGACGCTCCGGGGCCTCCAACGGCACGATCCGTTTTTGGCCTTTCCTTTGAACAGCTTAGCGAGCTATGTGGCAGATTCAACACACCCGGCTACCGCGCAAAGCAGCTGGCCGACGCTCTTTACCGCGATCGAATCGGCCATTTCGACGAGCTGACAACCTGGCCCAAAGACCTGCGCGAACGCCTCACCGAAGCAGGCCATCGGGTCGGGCTTCCGGAAATTGTACAGAGCTTTCAGTCGGGCGACGGGACGGAGCGCTATCTGATTGCGGGCGAGGACGATAAGACAGTAGAAACGGTGTGGATGCCGGAGGGCGATGACGGAGAATCCGGGGATGGCTCCGATGCCGGGGCCGAAGAATTGGCGGTGGCTCGGGATCGCGCCGTCAGCTACCGGCGGGCAACCATCTGTGTCTCGAGCCAAATTGGCTGCGCGGTGAACTGCCAGTTTTGCCTGACGGCGAAACTTGGCATCCAGCGAAATCTCTCCGCCGGGGAGATCGCTGGCCAGGTTGTCGCCGTCTTAAAACGCCATGCGGCGAAGATCGGGCGCGACCGCATCAATCTGGTCTTCATGGGGATGGGCGAGCCGTTGCTCAACTACGACGAGTTCATGGCGGCGGTTCGACTCCTGGTCGTCGAGGTTGGCATCCCCGAGTCGCGCATGACTGTTTCGACCTCAGGGATTGTGCCTGGAATCCTTCGCTTCGCCGCGGAACGAATCCGCCCCAAGCTAGCTATCTCGCTCAACGCGTCCAACGACGCCATCCGGGAACGCATCATGCCGGTGACCCGTAAATGGAAGATCGGCGACGTCCTCGATGCCGTTCGCCAGATACCTCTCCGGCCAAAGGAGCGGATCACCTTCGAATACGTCCTGCTCGGCGGCGTCAATGACCGCCTCGAACACGCGGAGGAGATTGCCACCCTGCTGCGCCGCACCAACTTTCCCTCCAAGGTGAACCTTATCGTTTGGAATCCCGGCCCGGGAATTAACTTCCACCAGCCCGGAGCTGGCGATGTGACGGCTTTTCAGCAGTGCTTGATCCAGCAAGGTATACCTGCTTTTATCCGCAAACCTCGCGGGCTGGATATCTTTGCGGCCTGTGGGCAGTTGAAGAGAACGGTGAATTGATGGCCTGACCTCTTCAGTTGAAATGACGAGAATGGAAACAATACAGTCGGCCAGATGAAGGACCATCATCGCAGGCTATCTTCGAATTCACGGTTACGCCCTGCTCCGCGAGGTCGAGGCCGACAGGTGTGTCCGCAGTCATCCCCAAGGGAGCGCGACCGGGGGGGGGCCGCCTTTATCCAGCGGATAGAGCTTCTGGGCAGCTTCTGGTCGTCCACGTTCAACATTTGGGCGCCATAGTCTACAATCGGGTTCGCTGTGCCACCGCAGTGAATCGGAGGCTCTTGTGCGAGCAGCACTCTTTACCCGCGAATATCCACCCCGCGTCTATGGCGGCGCCGGCGTTCACGTCGAATACTTGAGCCGTGAGCTCAGCCAACTGATCGAGGTCGAGGTGCACTGTTGGGGCGAGCAGCAATCGGCGCACGAAAACCTGAGTGTCATTGGAGCAGAGCCATGGGCCGAGATCACAGAGGGAACCATAGGCAAATTCAAAGGTGCGCTCGAGGCCCTCAGCCTAAACCTCACTCAGATCAAAGCGCTCACCGCAGTCGATGTGGCCCATACCCATACCTGGTATGTCGCGATGGCCGGCTTTCTCGCGAAGAAACTGTATGGCATCCCGTTTGTTCTTACCGTTCATAGCCTGGAGCCGCTCCGCGCCTGGAAGGCCGAACAACTGGGCAGCGGGTATGCCATGAGTTCGTGGATGGAAAAGACTGCGATCCTCGATGCCGATGCGGTCATTGCCGTTTCCAATGGGACCCGGGAAGACATTCTGCGCGCCTATCCGGAGATCGATCCGGTACGCATTCACGTTATCTACAACGGCATCGATCTCGCCGAATATCGTAAGACCGCCGATATCACGGCGCTCCGCGATTATGGGGTCGATCCGACCCGGCCCTATGTTCTTTTCGTCGGCCGCATCACCCGGCAAAAAGGCGTTACCCACCTGGTGGATGCCATCGAGTTCATGCCCCCGGAGACCCAGGTTGTGCTGTGCGCCGGCGCTCCCGATACTCCGGAAATTGCCGAGGAGATGCGGCAGAAATTCACCGAAGCGCGCAAAAAGAACCCTCGAATTGTGTGGATAGAGAAGATGGTCACCAAACCGGAGGCAATTCAGCTCTACAGCAATGCTCAGGTGTTCTGCTGTCCCTCGGTCTACGAGCCATTCGGCATCATCAACCTCGAAGCCATGGCCTGCGAGACGGCAGTCGTCGCCACCGCGACCGGCGGCATCAAGGAAGTGGTGGTCGACGGAGAGACCGGCTACTTGGTGCCCTTCACGCCGGATCCGGTCACTGGATTTCCCGTCAACCCGGAGCAATTCGCCCGAGACCTTGGGGCGAAAGTCACGGAGCTGCTCGGGGATCCCGGTAAATGTCAGCGATTCGGGAGAGCGGGCCGGAAACGGGTCGAAGACATCTTCAGCTGGACCTCGATCGCGGCACAGACGGTTGATTTATACCGAAAGCTGATCGCTGACCGACAGGCGGCCGACTAACTGCGGAGATATTGGGCCTCGCACTCTGCTCATTTATTCACCCGATCAAATCTTTTGACTATACGGCTTCAATCCTCTATAAACAAAGCTCCGGCATTTGCTCGAAAGCCGGACACTTTGGGCGCTGCTTTTCTTAGAATCGCCTGACTACTTTTGTAGATAAACGCAACCGGATGTTCGGGAAGGCGGTGAAAGTCCGCCACTGCCCCGCAACTGTAAACGCTATGCCGTGCGTCTGCTGTATATCGACTCCTTTGGTTAGCCAGGTCGATTGCACAAGACTGTGGGCAAAGATCGAACCCTCAAGCCACTGGGTGAAGCCCGGGAAGGCGGTTCGATCGAGAGCCAAAGCAGAGTTACTGTAATGTGCCAAGAATTCATAATGTAGGCCTTTTCCTTGGGGAAAACGCCTGCTTGGCTTTACGGTTCCACATTACAAATGCTCTGGCTCGGCGCAAGTCAGGAGACCGGTCCGATTGCGGTTGCCAAGCCACGTTCCGAGGGGGAACGAAGGAGATTTATGTCTTTGTCCGCGTGGCGCTTGCGGCGCCACTTGCCGCTGGTCTGCGTCGTCCTGTCGCAGCTGTCTTTCCTATCCGCTCAGGCTGCCATCGTGCATGGCACCGTCACCGACCCGCTGGGAGCGCCAGTGTCTGGCGCGGCCGTCGCTCTCGTTCAGAATGGAAAAGTTGTTACCAGCACGCACAGCGATGCCGCTGGCGGGTTCACCCTCAGTTGCGGCACCGGAGGCCGTTTTTACGTGCTCGCCTCCAGCCTCTCATTCCGCCAGGTCAGCTCTCAGGGCTTTTATGCGGGCAAGCTGGATAGCGTCGAGCAGAACGTGGTGCTGGAGGTCGATACACTTCGCCAAAGCATCATCGTGACGGCGACAGGCCTTCCCATACCTCAGGCGCAGACCGGCGCCTCAGTGACCGTCCTGCAGGCCGCAGATCTTGAAAACCGCTTCACCATGATTGACCCATTTCGCCAGGTTCCGGGCGTGAACGTCGTCACTTACGGACAAAACGGCAGCGCCACGTCGGTATTCGTGCGCGGTGGCAACTCGGACGCGAACAAAACTCTGATCGACGGTGTTCCTGCCGAAGATATTGGCGGTCGCTTCGACCTGGGGAATGTCTCAACCACCGGAGTTGGTTCGGTTGAAGCCTTCCGCGGCTCCAACAGTGTTCTCTATGGCTCCGATGCAGCAGCCGGCGTCTTCAGCATCACCACGCCTCGCGGGAGCACGCCGACTCCATCCTTGTTTTACCAGGGCGACGCCGGCAATTACTACACCTATAGGAATCAAGTGCAGGCTGGGGGCACCCGCAACAAAATCGACTACTATGGGGCCTTTTCGCGACTGAACAGCGCCAACGACATTGCCATGAGCGCGTACCACAACGTTGCCTCAAGCTTGAACCTGGGCTGGTCGCCTACCTCCACGACCCAGATTCGCGCGACCGCGCGCAACACCACAGCCGCCATCGGACTTCCTGGAGCCTACGACTTCTACCTGGTTCCCAATGACGGCAAACAGTCCGACCAGAACCTATATGTCAGCACGTTAATCGACAATCAGACCTCTGATAACTGGCATAACATGGTCCGCTATGGCCTGGCGAGAAAGCGGGAGCAGACCGCCCAGTGGTATGCAGCGGGAATTCCGATCACTACCATTCAGTTCGGATTTCCGACCCTCAATTACTACGGACAAAATGTCTTGATCCAGGGAGCCAACGGATACGCGGTGACGGGCCAGGCGCAACTCAACTCCGGCTTCGGCACCTACCCCAACGCCTCCGACTCTGCCTCCAACCACGACCAGCTGTATGCTCAAACCGACTACAGACTGACCCCTCATCTAACCATGCTGGGCGGATTTCGCTTTGAAGACGAGCGCGGCTCAAGCAATTACCCAACCTACGGGATCAGCCAGTCGCTGGAACGGCCAAACTACGACTATACCGCGCAATTGGCAGGCGACTTCAAGAACCGCTTCTTCTACCAGATAGGCGGCGGAGTACAAAAGAACCATGTCTACGGGGTTCAAGGCACCCCGCGGGGGTCGGCGACTTACTATCTGCAACGCCCTGGCGCCGGCTTTCTGCACGGTACGAAATTGAACTTCAACTTTGCCAAAGGTGTGAAGGAGCCGTCGCTGACGGAACAATTCAACTCCCTCTATGACACGCTGCTGAGCCAACCCGGCGGCGAGCAGGCGATCCAGCAAGACAATATTTCTCAGATCGGCGCTGAACGCACCCGCACTTATGATGGCGGCGTGGAGCAAAGCCTGTTGAACGAGAAGATGCTGATTCGCGCGACCTATTTCCACAATGAATTCAGCAATCAGATCGAATTCATCGACCCTTACGCCATACCGCAGCTACTGCCGGCGCTGAGTCCAGCCGAGCAGCAAGCGCTGATCGCTACGCTGAACAACACCGGGGGCGCGTATGCGAATTCGCTCAGCTTCAGTGCCCAGGGCTTCGAATCGGAGGTACAGTACCAGCCGATTTCACACCTCTTTGTGCGCGGCGGCTACACTTACCTCGATAGCAAGGTGCAGAAGTCCTTCTCGTCGGACGCATTGAGCCCAAGTTTCAACACTGGCTTACCCGGAGGCGCACCGCCTTCGTTCTCCACCATCCCCATCGGCTCGATATCGCCACTAGTGGGAGCACGCCCCTTCCGGCGGCCGCCTCACACCGGTTTCCTGACGGTTACTTATACTCATTCGAATTTCACGACTACCCTTACCAGCGCCTATGCCAGCCGCAGCGACGATAGCACCTTCCTTGGAGGCTACGATTTCGCAGCCGGCAATTCCCTGCTCCTGCCCAATAGGAATCTGGACTATAGCTATGAGAAGGTCAACCTGGGCGTTAGCTACAAGATCAACTCCTGGCTCGGCTTCTATACCCAGACTACCAACCTATTCAACCAAAGCCATATCGCCCCGATAGGTTACCCCTCCCTCCCATTAACCGTGCAAGCCGGCGTGAAGGTGGCAGTGGGCGGCCACTCAGCCAAGTAGCCGTCCAATTGCGGGCCGATGAAGCGCTCTAGATTCTAGATTCTAGAAGAGCGGCTTGATCTTCGAGAATACTTGGCTGACAGCGGTTGTGTTCGCCGAATGGCAATCCAGGCAATTCAGACCTCCGCCGCTGCTGAGCGTGCCGGCTCCCTGAACGTAGGTCTCCAGCGTCGTATTCATCAACTGACTGGTGCCTACTTCGTTCCCGTTCGGGAACGGATTGGTGGGAGATTCACCATTCTCGGTCCAGGTCGCCCCGGTCATCCCGTAGTTATTGCGCAAGTCGCCGGCCGGCAACATTCCGCTAATGCTGTTGTCGATCTCCCGCAATAAGACTGACCGCCTTCAACGCGCAACCGCCGGATTTACAACCAGCGCCCTTGATGGATATGGACTTCGCTGTCATTTTCCAGCTCGTCCGACGCCGTATACCTGATATCCGGTGGATTGTTCATCGGCTCGCGTCTTTGCTCCACGCTTCCTTCAGACACCGCCTGGCGACGACGCCCTTGCGCTTCGCTATCACTTCTCCTCCATCAGGATGTGAAGAGGACTTACACCTCCAAGCTGTCAATCATGCACGGCGTACGAAAAAAGCCCCCGCATCGCTGCGAGGGCTTCTTCTTTTGCTTTTGCGCCGAAGGTACGTACCACTTGGACGCGAAGTTCTAGTACATGCCGTCCATCCCGCCGCCGTGACCGCCACCGGAGTGAGGCGCTTCCTTCTTCTCCGGAATCTCCGAGACCATCGCTTCGGTCGTCAGCATGAGGCCGGCGATCGATGCTGCGTTCTGCAGAGCGGTACGGGCAACTTTGGTGGGGTCGATGACCCCAGCCGCAACCAGGTCCTCGAACTTGTCGGTCGCTGCGTTGTAGCCGTAGTTGTCGTTCTTGCTCTCGTGGATCTTGCCCACGATCACAGCACCCTCGACGCCCGCGTTGCCAACGATCTGACGAAGCGGCTCTTCGATGGCGCGGCGAACGATCTGGGCGCCGATCTTCTCGTCGCCTTCGAGCGTGGCGATAAGCGCATCGACTTCCTTCGACGAGCGGACCAGCGCCACCCCACCGCCAGCAACGATGCCTTCTTCAACGGCAGCGCGGGTGGCGTGCATGGCGTCTTCGACGCGGGCCTTCTTTTCCTTCATCTCGGTCTCAGTAGCCGCACCGACCTTGATGACGGCAACGCCCCCAACCAGCTTGGCAAGACGCTCCTGCAGCTTCTCCCGATCGTAATCGGAGGTGGTCTTGTCGATCTGGTTGCGAATCTCCTTGACGCGGCCTTCGATCGCCTTGGATTCGCCTTTGCCCTCGATGATGGTGGTGTTGTCCTTGTCGATGGTCACGCGCTTCGCACGGCCCAGGTCCTCGATCTTTACATTCTCAAGCTTAATGCCGAGATCCTCGGTGATGGCCTTGCCACCGGTCAGCTTGGCGATGTACTCGAGCATCGCCTTGCGGCGATCTCCGAAGCCAGGGGCCTTGACGGCAGCGACGTTCAGCGTGCCGCGAAGCTTGTTTACCACCAGGGTCGCGAGCGCCTCGCCGTCAACGTCCTCGGCGATGATCACCAGCGGCTTCGAATTGCGAGCAACCTGCTCGAGCAGGGGCAACAGGTCCTTCATCGAGCTGATCTTCTTCTCATGGATCAGGATGTATGGCTCTTCGAGCGAAGCTTCCATACGATCGGGATCGGTGACGAAATAGGGGCTCAGATAGCCGCGATCGAACTGCATGCCTTCGACAACTTCCAGCAGCGTCTCCAGGGTCTTCGACTCTTCAACGGTGATGACGCCGTCCTTGCCGACCTTCTTCATCGCCTCGGCAATAATGTTGCCGATGGTCGCATCCGAGTTAGCGGAGATCGTGCCCACCTGGGCAATCATCTCGCCGGTCACCGGCTTGGAGAAGCGCGACAGCGCTCCGCCAGTAACCACGCCCTGCTCGTCGCGGGTGCCGACGATAGCGATAACTGCCTTGTCGATGCCGCGCTTGAGCGCCATCGGGTTGGCGCCAGCGGCGACGGTCTTGACGCCTTCGCGGTAGATCGCCTGGGCCAGAACGGTCGCGGTGGTGGTGCCGTCGCCGGCAACGTCGGAGGTCTTCGATGCCACTTCGCGAACCATCTGCGCGCCCATATTCTCGAGCGCGTTCGCGAGCTCAATTTCCTTGGCTACGGTGACGCCGTCCTTGGTGATCGTCGGCGAACCGAATTTCTTCTCGATAACCACGTTGCGCCCCTTCGGTCCAAGGGTCACCTTGACCGCGTCGGCCAGGATGTTCACGCCGCGCAGAATCGCCTGACGAGAATCTTCTCCATGCAGAATTTGCTTTGCCATTGCTTAAATCTCCTAAGTTACTCAAATCACGAATTTGGGTGCCCCGTTCAAGCCTTCCTTC
>Ga0302326_10027647_pt1 | contig 11435 bp, 8 predicted proteins | sample Palsa_T0_3_FD_202264 | JGI IMG/M metagenome (GOLD analysis project Ga0302326, IMG submission 202264) | Peat permafrost microbial communities from Stordalen Mire near Abisko, Sweden - Palsa_T0_3 | ecosystem: Environmental > Terrestrial > Soil > Palsa > Peat permafrost | place: Sweden: Abisko...
TGGTTGCCGTTGCCCGCGGCATTTCCGCAACAATTCTCCCTTGCCGCATCACTAAAATCCGATCGCAAATCCCGAGCAGTTCCGGCAATTCGCTTGACACCACCAGCACGCCGATCCCGCTGGAGGCCAGATTGTAGATGATCGAATAAATCTCGCTTTTTGCGCCGACATCGATCCCTCGCGTCGGTTCGTCCAGCAGCATTACCCGCACCTTTTCGCCCAGCCAGCGGCCCAAAATCACCTTCTGCTGATTTCCGCCGGAAAGATTCATGACCGGCTGATTCAGCGACGGCGTTTTGACATTCAATCGTCCGACAAAAGTTCTCGCATTCTCCCGCTCCCGGCGTGAATTGATGAGACCTAACGGTGAAAAATGCCGCCGACAACTCAGATTGATGTTCTCCTGCACCGAGCGGATGGGCACGATCCCTTCCTTCTTGCGATCCTCCGGACAGAGCACAATTCCCGCGGCGATAGCATCCCGCGGCGAGCGGATGCGCGCCTCTCGCCCCAGCACCGAAACTCGTCCTTGCTTGGCACGCCGGCCACCGTAAATTAATTTCAGCAACTCCGTCCTGCCCGCGCCCACGAGCCCGAAAATTCCGAGGATTTCGCCTTTCGCCACCGACAAACTCGCCGGCTCGGATAATCCCGGCCCGAAAATGTCGCGCACCTGCAATGTCGTGTCACCCGTTGGTCGCGAGGAATAGTTGTAGATGTTGGTGATCGATCGGCCGACCATCCGCTGGACAATCTCATCTGTGGTTACATTCTTCAGGCTGTCGAACGTGCACACATGCCGGCCATCGCGCAGCACCGTGGCCGCTTCGCAAAGCCGAAACACTTCCTCCATGCGATGCGTCACATACAAAATCACGCGGCCCTGATCGCGCAATTGCCGGATGATGGAAAACAGCCGATCCACTTCCCGGCTGGAGAGGCTGCTGGTCGGCTCATCAAACGCCAGCACTTTCGCCCCGCGCCCAAGCGCCTTGGCGATTTCGATCATCTGCTGTTGCGCGATCGGCAGGCTGCCGACTTTGGTGCGCGGGTGAATCTCTTCGCCCAGCGCCGCCAACGCCTCGCGCGTCGCATCAAACAACCTCCCGCGCTTCACGCAACCCGCCGTCGCCGGCAAACGACCGATGAAAATATTCTCCGCCACGCTCATTTCCGGCACGAGGTGCAGTTCCTGGTAGATCACCGCGATCCCCGCCGCCAGTGCCTGAGATGTCGATCCAAAATTGCACGCCTGCCCATCGAGCGAAACATGGCCCGAATCCGGTTGATATGCCCCGGCGAGAATTTTCAACAGCGTGCTTTTGCCCGCGCCGTTTTCGCCCAGCAGTGCATGGATATTCCCGCCGAGAACGTCAAAGCTCACGTCCTGCAGTGCGCGAACGCCGGGGAAACTTTTGGAAACGCCATCGATGCGAAGGGTGTGGGACACAAATTACCGGCTGCAAGAGATTTGGGCCTAATCCAATTTTTCCGGCTCGAGCTGGATATTCTTTTCGCCCGCCGCCTTTTTTTCGCGGTATTTTTTCACCCATGTCTCAAAGCTCTTGCCGGCTGCGGTGTCCTTGCCGCTGAACACCAGGCGGGCGATGTCGGCGTAGGTGATGGAGATTTTTTCGTTGCCGTCCTTCGGATACAGCCGCACGGCGCAATCCGCCAGGCTCTTGCCCGCATTGCGTCGGTCGAAAATGTATCCTTCGATAATACCGCCGTCTTTGCGGGTGATCGTCACATCGCCGCGGTAATCGAACGCTTTTTCCAACGCCGCGCGGATTTCGTCGTCGCTGGCCAATTCCGGAATCCAGCCTTCCAGATTTTCGTGGGCGGTGCCGGGAGCAACTTCCAGCGTGTCGGCATCGAACGGATGGGCCTTGGTTTGCTGGGGCATGGGAAAAAGTGTTAGACAGATTCCATTTCGCGATTGCCGCCGCGGATGGTTAATTCGACCGGTTGGCTCGCATCAGTGGCGGGTTCCTTGAGCATTTTCATTGCCTGCTCGTCGGCGTAATTGCCGCCAAACAGCGTCGCGCGAGCGGTGCGGATTAAACCGGCGAGCGAACCGAACGTGTCGTCCACCGCGCTGGCTTCGTATCCGCTGTGCACCATGCAGTTGGCGCATTTGCGGTTGCCGCTCTCGGTGCCGTAGCGTTCCCACTCGGTGGTTTCCAGCAATTCAGCGAACGATTCGCAATATCCATCCTGCAGCAGATAGCACGGCTTCTGCCAGCCAAAAATATTGTACGTCGGCATTCCCCACGGCGTGCATTTGTACGTCCGCTTGCCCATCAAAAATTCCAGGAACAGCGGGCTCTGATTGAATTTCCAATTCTTACTGCGATTGCTGAGAATCGTTTTGAACAATCGCCGGGTACGCGATCGGCCCAGAAAATGCTTTTGATCCGGGGCTTTGTCGTAACTGTAGCCCGGGGAAAGCATCATCCCTTCGACACCGAGTTCCATCATCTCATCGAAAAACGCGCGGACACTGTTCGGATCGGCGCCGTCAAAAAGAGTCGTGTTGGTCGTCACGCGGAATCCCCGCTTCACCGCCTCACGAATTCCTTCCAGCGCGATATCAAATCCGCCCTCGCGGCAAACCGAAAAATCATGGTGTTCTTTTTGCCCATCCATATGCACGCTGAAGGTGAGATATTTGCTCGGCTTGAAGAGATCGATCTTTTCCTTCAGCAGCAGGGCGTTGGTGCAGAGATAAATATATTTCCGCCGCGCGACCAGCCCCTCAACGATTTTGTCGATCTGCGGATGCAGCAGCGGTTCGCCGCCGGGGATGCTCACCATCGGCGCGCCGCATTCCTCGACGGCCTTGAAACATTGCTCGGGTGTGAGGTTCTTTTTGAGGATATGGGCCGGATACTGAATCTTCCCACAGCCGGCGCAGGCCAGGTTGCAGCGGAAGAGCGGCTCAAGCATAAGCACCAGCGGATAGCGTTTGCGGCCACGGATTTTCTGCCGCAGCACATACGTCGCCACCGTCCACATTTGAGAAACTGGTACGGGCATAAGCCTCGAAAGCATACCCAATCCCGGCCCGGAGGTACAATGCCGAACCTGTGGATCGGACCAAACTATTGATTCTCACCGCCTTGCGCATGGAGGCCAAGGCACTTTCCGCCACCGTGGCGGATGTGCGGATTATCGGAATTCGGGCCGTTCAACTGCAAAAGCAATGGTGCGAGGGCAGATCGGGCATCGTTTTGGCGGGATTGGCGGGGGCGCTCGATCCGTCGCTGAAAATCGGGGATGTCATCGCCTGCATCGGGCACGGGAAGTGGCCGCATTTGCCATTTCGACTCGGCGAGATTTACACAGCCGATTGCGTCATTGCCAATCCGGCTGAAAAAGCTGAGATTTTCCAGGAAACTGGCGCACTGGCGGTGGACATGGAACATTCGATTGTCCGCGATCTGGCGTTGGAGCTGGATCTGCCCATGGTCAGCATTCGCGCCATCAGCGATGGATCGGGCGATTCCTTGCCGCCGGACCTTACCAAAATGGTTGACGAAACCGGCCGGCCGAAATTGGGGCCGATGCTCGGAAGTCTGTCGCTGCATCCGATGCAAATTCCGCGTCTGATGCAACTGGGCCGACAGTCGCGCGTCGCCGCCGACAATCTGGCCGCCGCGGTTGCGCAATTGCTCAAGGAATGACATGCAAGCCTCCCGCGACCTCATCGTCGAACCCATCGGATTGGATGTCGAAACGCTGCCGCATCCGATTCATTGGCTCGATATTTTTGGGAACACCAATCCCGTCGAGATCGAAATCGGCATGGGAAAAGGCACATTTCTCACCGAACAAGCCAAATCCCGGCCGGATGTGAATTTCCTGGGCCTCGAATATGCTCGATGGTTTTGGCGATATTCCAGCGACCGGTTGCGGCGAAATCATTGCGTCAACGTCCGCACCGCGCGGGCCGAGGCGGGGTATTTCTTCAAGGAATTCGTGACCGACGAATCCGTTGCCGCCGTGCACATTTATTTCCCCGATCCCTGGCCGAAGAAACGGCATCACAAGCGACGGCTGATCCAGCCGCCGTTTCTGCTGCAAATCCACCGCGTTTTGGTCGGGGGAGGCCGATTGCAAATCGTGACGGATCACGCCGAGTATTTTGAGCAGATTCAATCGGTGGTGAACAGTTCGCCGCTGACGCCGATGAATTATTCCCCGCCTCCGTCGGCGCTGGAAGGCGAAATGGTCGGCACGAACTTCGAGCGCAAATACCGCGACGAAGGCCGGCCGTTTTTTGCCATTGCGGCGATGAAAGCCCGCTGAAAACAAAAATAAATTTCCACCACGGAGACACGGAGGACACGGAGAGGAAATCGAATTTGTTCCATATCTTCCTCCGTGATCTCCGTGCCTCCGTGGTGAGAATTCCGTCTTTGTTTTTCTAATTAAATACCGGGTCTGCGTCCGATAACTCCCAATGAGTCTAGCGAAAGGGATGTTATGAAGTCGTTGTTGATTGTGGCTGCGTTGTCGGCGGGATTGCTCGGTTGTGTGGGAGACGGCGAGCCGACGTTGCTGCCGAATTCTGATCCGGCGTTGCACAAGTCCTCCACGGAATTGGCCTCCGACGCGGCGAAGCGCAGCTATGAAGTCAGCGCGCCCAAATCCGATGCCGCCAATGCCCGGGCCGAGTACGACATCATGCAGCGGAAATTCGATCTGGTGAACCTCTCCGATTCGGATTGGTCCAACGTCGAGGTCTGGGTCAATCAGAAATACGTCGTGTTCCTCCCGACGATCCAGAAAAACGTCGATGAGCAACTGAACTTCGAGTTTTTCTACGACCGCGACGGCGATCATTTCAACACCGACAAGGGCAAGAATCCGGTCCAGACTCTGGAAGTCTTCCACGATGGAACGATGTACAACATTCCAGCGACGATGGAATAATGCCGGGGGGAATTTCCACCACGGAGACACGGAGTTCACGGAGAAGGAATAAATACATTGAACCGCAGAGAGCGCAGAGGGCCGCGGAGAAAGAAAAAATTGAAATTGAATTCTGCATTTTCTCTGCGGCCCTCTGCGCTCTCTGCGGTAAAAATTGCATTTTAGAATTTGAAGCATCGCTACCAATTTCAAATCCAATCCAGAATTCTCTCCGTGCTCTCCGTGTCTCCGTGGTGGAAATTCTTTCTTCGAATCACAAAAATTTCGCCCCGACACGATCCAGCAATTTCATCGGCGTGTCGTGATAGATTTTCTGCAACACCTCATCCGGTAAAGCCAATCCCCGAAGAATCGGCTGCTCATCTTCCTTCAAATCCGGATCAAAAATCGGTGTCGGGCCGACGTACGCAGTTTCCCACAGTTTTCGATGCGCCCACCAGCGGCTGGAGAGAAAGTCAAATCCGCGCCGGTCGCCGCTGACCTGGTCCGATCCGAAGAGAATCCGATCGGCATTGCGGATGAAAAAGTCGCGTGCTTCATCCCGGCGCGGGCTGATCTCGCGCACCATCCAGCGCGTGGCGCTGCAATCCAGATAGAGATCGGGGAAACGGTCGAGCATGGATTGCAACCGAGCGAGATTCTCCGGATTTCCGCCAAGATGCGCTCCGAGCCAGGGATGGCCGCGATATTGTTCGAGCGTCGCTTCCCACAAGGCGTAGTGCGCTTCGCGCGTGCCGTACTTCGCATGATCCGTGTATTTGTCGCGGTACCACGTGTCCGGATCACCGACATGGCTCATCAGTAACATCCCGCGCGAGCTGGCTTCTTTGAGCATGCGCTGAATCTCCGGCGATTCGAAGTTCCACTTTCGCATCACCATCGTGCCCGGCGCCATGTGGAATTTGATGATCCGGCTTCCCATGTTGTAGAACATTTCGAGCCGACGCAGCCAATCATCCAGCGTCGGATTCTGCCAGGCGGGGATGGTGATGAAATGAAATTTCCCCGGCCACTCGCGCTGGATAACGGTCGCCTCTTCCAGCGGGCTCATGGTGACAAACGCGTCGAAGCCGTAATGCGTGGCGGATTCGATCCAATCCTTGGCGTGTCGCGCGGCCATCAGATGATTGTGGCAATCGAGCACCGTTCCGTTGACCTTTGGCCGCGGCATGAATTGGCGGTAATCCAGCCCCAGGCGGTTGTATTCTCGCAATTCATCGGTCTCCTTGCGGAAAAACGCCGCAACGGATGGAGAGTTGGTGGGAAACGCGGAAGCTTGTGGGGCGGTGCTCATCTTCAGGGAGCCTATGCTTTCAATTGGGCCGATTCAAATTCAAAGCGCAAACCAAATGTTCCGGAAAATCGCGACAGCTTTCCCCCTCCCCTGGTACTCCGGGGGAGGGTTGGGGTGGGGGTCTGAATTTCGGGCGATGTTCCCCATCGCAAGAAACCCCCACCCTCGCCCTCCCCCGGAGTACCAGGGGAGGGGAATAGTTTTTCGCGCTCGTCATTCTGTCACCTCATAGACCCGCAGCATCGACGGCGGTGGCAACGGGCCGGTTCGCATGCGGTCGCGATTTTCCGGGAGCGTTTCCCATCTCAATAGATATCGCATGTGCGGATCGCCGGATGTTCCGCTGTCCTCGGCAAATCGCGCTTCCATGCCGGGGAAATCGGATTCGGGCTTGAGCAATTCCAGCGGAATTCGCGGCGGAGGATCGATCGGCGTCGCCGACAATGTTTGCGGATCAACCGCAAATCCACCGCGACCGAATTTCACGTGATTGTAGGTGACAAGAATCCGCCCATCGGGCAGCGCGCGCGGCGGGGTGAAGGTGATCTCAAAAACGATCGTTCCATTTCCGGCGAAATTCCAGCGGTAATCCCATCGGCTCAATTGCGAGATTTTCCATTGCCCCGCATCTCGTCGTGCGAGATAGAGCTGGCTGTTGCCTGCGGAATCATATTTGGTGTAGGCGATCAGCACGTGATTCTGCGCATCGAATCCGATCAGAACATTGGTGTTGATCGCGCCGCCACGCGGCGGCACCGCATCCACCACATCGCCATTGTCGATCGTGATCGGCAGCGAAATTGGTTGTCCAGCAGAGGATTCCCAATGCAGCAAATCGCGCGACCGCGCATAAGAAACATCATGGCATGAAGAGCAATCCGGCGAATTGCGCCAGACCCAGGCCAGATGATAATAACCATCCGGACCTTTGATCGGACCGGTGGAATAGGCATTCATTTTTCCCCGGCCATCCAGCAGCGGCTGGTCGATCAGGCGAGACCACGCGCGCAACTTCGCATCGTATTGGTCGTAAACATCCGCGCCATTTCCGGATCGGCCATCTCGATATGCGAAGATCAATTCGCCGCTCGGACCCGGGAAAAATCTTGGATACGTCGCGGAGCTTTCGCGGTCGCCGACCATGCGATCGATCTCCTGCATGCTGGTCACAACGCCGGCGACGGACGCGCGGCAATAGAGCAGCGGAGATGCGTGCATGTTGCCGGCGAGATGCAGTTCGTTATTGGAATCCAACGCGATGGCGATGGAATTGTGCGAATCCCAACCGAGGATCGTGCTCGGCTGCGTCGCGCCTTGCGCGGAGGGATGATCGGTTTTCGACGGCAGCACAAACATTTTCCACGTACTCGATTTCAGTGATCGCGAGGCAACCGTCAGGTGACGCTGGGCATCGTAAAATGCGACGTATTGGATGTCGTGGTCGGGATCCGTCAGCAGGGCGAAATCCACTGGATGACCTGCCCAGACCGGCGCGATGTCGATCGCAACCGCAGAATACACCTGCGGGCAGAGCAATAAAATCGCCAAACTCAAAGGCAACGAGAATCTTGAAAACATGTTTACTTGAATCGCTCCACCGCCGCCTTCACCTGAGGCGACAGTTCATTCAATTCATCAATCGCCTCGGCCTGATTCTGCCGAAAATCCGCGGCTTTTTCGACGAATGTCTTGAGCAGCACTATGTCCGGCTGTTCGGGCATGGCGGCAAATTGGGCGCTGATCTCCTGAATCTCCGGCGAGTCCGCATCGCCCACCGCCAGCGGCGAATGGCACAGCCGATCGAAGTCCGCCAGCTTCGCCGCCAGGTCCTTCGCCTTTTCCTCCAGTTTGTTGGCGTGGCCCTGCATCATGCCAAGTTGGTGATTGGCGACGGACTTGGAATATTCGTCGATCAGCGCCAGCATCACCTTGGCCGGGCCGGCCAGATTGCGTTTTGCGGTCGAAAGCCGTGAATTCATTTGCTCGACGAGCTTGTCGAGATTGGCGTCGCCGGTCGCCTTGGGCGCTTTGGCGGATTTGGAAGCGGCCGGCGATTCCACGGGCTTCTTCGCAGCCGGCGCTTTCGCCTCCGCCGGGGCGGTTTCCACCACCACATCCGGCATGGCCGCCTTGGTCGCGGCTCCGGTGAAGGTGTAGAGCACGGGCAATTCCAGATAATATTTTTTGATCTGCTCCCAATCGGCTTTGACCATGCGCTCGATGCGGTCGAGCATGTTGAGGGAATCGCCGGCGATCTGCGATTCATCCACGAAGCGGTACAAATGCTCACGGAAATATTTAAACGCCACCACGTCGGCGATGATGATGATGATGACGACCAGGCCGCAGATCGCATCGCCAATCGGATTGCGAAATTGCGTCGGCGCCAGCGCGATGGCGCAGCCGATGAGCGTGGGCAGCGTGGCGGCGTGATAGAAGGTGAGATCGGTGCGCGCCATGCGAGTGCCGAGCACCAGCCATGAAATGATAGCAGCTGCCAGCGATCCGACACCGGCGGCAAACAGCGTGGTGGTCAGCACATTCTGGATATACACGCCGAATTGCAGTTGCGGATTCCACGCCAGCAGGAACGCCAAACCGAAGAACACGAGCGACACGAAAATACCAGGAAGAACTTCAAGCTGGGCGGTGCGCCGTCGAACCCGCCGAACATGCGTCATCGCGCCGTCGTGGCCGGGGATGAGCTGCAGGGCTTTGGCGGAGATGTTCAGGCTCTCCAGCCAGCCGAGCGATTTGAATTCGTCGCCGGCCATGGCGACGTAGGCGGCGGCGAGTTTTCCGCGGAATGCGCCCAGGATCACCTCGGATTTGGCGCGCCATTGCTGGGTATCCAACGCGCGGCGGAGTTCTTTCAGGCCGAGCTGAACCTGCTCCGTGTCGAGTAAGGCCGCGGCGCGCTTGGTGGGTTCCTGGCGGATGCGATCGAAGACCTCGGTTTCGCCGAAGACTGTCAGCCCGCTTCCCGCCAAATAGGCCCGCAATTTCTGATTTTCAAAACGATACGAAACGGCGATCAGATTGGCGCGGAACACAAACAGATCCATCCGCACGGTCCGCCCCAGAAATTCCCGGCGGGCATGGCGGACGAGCTTGAGAATCGTGGCTCGCAACGGCACGTTGGCGATGGTTTCGATCAATCGCTCCGGGATCGTCTCGCCGGAGAGATGGGCGATCAGGCGGTAATCGTTGCTGGTGAGATTTTTTCGCGTCTGTTCGGCGGCGGGATGATCGACGATCGCGCCGCGCGGCGGCTCGTCGCCGCGATTGCTGCGAACGATCAGGCCGATGGCGTACAACGGCCGCTCGGTTGCGCCGGAGAGAATGATGTGCTGATCCAGATCGCTCTGGCCGGCGGTTGTGCTGGCCCATTTCACGACGCGGACCCGGATGTTGACGGCCTCGCCTTCGTCCAGTTCGCGGGATTCAAAAAATATTTTGAACACGCCTCGCACATCGTCGCCGCCGCGAACTTGCTTCTTGGTAAGTTCATCGAACATCGCATCCGTATCCGCGCGGGACGGGGTGCGCGGGATGGGTGGAAAAACCGGATATGCCGGCGTCTTGGGCGGCGGGGTGGCGGAGACTTTGGAAGATGTGCGCGAATCCGCGGGGGAATCGACAACGGTGTCCCCCGGCGCTGGTTGCCCGGCGCGCGAGGATGCGGGAGATGGCTGGCCCATCCGGGATGATCCCGAAGAAGACAGCCCGGCGCGGGATGCATTTGGCGAGGCCTGGCCTGCGCGCGATGCACCCGGCGAAGGTTGTCCAGCGCGCGATGCTGACGGGGCCGGCGGAGGAGGAGTTGGATCTTCCAGCGGCGGCTCGATCTCCGCGGATTCCAAATCGGCGACAGCCATCGGTTCTTCTTCCGTCGGATCTCGCCCTGACGGCAATGCTTCATCCGCCAGCGGCAACAGGTCATCCTCCGGGGGGGCACTTGCATCCGGTTTGAGGGCGATGTCGGCATTATCATCGGCAAATCCGATGTCCACCGGCGGCTTGATCGCCATTGCCGGGCCGGAGGGTTTCGCCTGCGGAGTTGGAGTCGATGTGAATGCCGATTTCGCCGGCCCGCCCAGCGCGTCGAGAATAATTTTGACCGATTCAAATCGCCGCTCGCGCCGGGCGTAGCACTTGCGGAAAATTTCGTTGAGGTTGGCCGGGACCTCGGGATTCAGATCGCTGGGCATGTCCGCGCCACTGGGCAGTTCGCCGGTGAGAATCTCGAATAGCACGACCCCGGCCGAATAGATATCGCTCTTAACGTCCGGCGGCGCGCCGGCTCGCTGCTCGGAAGGGATGTACACGAGCAATTCACTCAGCTTGGGCGACCCGGCGATGGCCGCGGACATGGCGGCCACCCCGACACCGAATTCCGACAATTTCACCACTCCCGCTCCCGCGAAATCGGTCGCTGGGGCGTTGGGGGCCAGCAGGATATTCTCAGGCCGGATGTCCGCATGAATGGCCCCCTGTTCGTGCCCAAACTGAAGTGCCGTCAGGACTTGGCGGAAAATATTGATGGATTGCGGGATGGTCAGCCGTTTCATCGCCAGCCAGGGCCGAAGATTTCCGCCGGCGACGAATTCGGTAATGAGATAAGGTGGATTGGCCTTGGGGTCGAAACCGAGCGGCTGGACAATATTGGGATGCACCAGCCGCTGGATTTTCACGCCAACGCCCTGAAGTTTGGCGAGATAACCGGGATCGGTGGGGATTTTGACGGCCGCGAGCTGGTCGGCCCAGAGATGGTTGTGGGCGCGCCAGACCTCGGAGTGGGTGGTTTGGCCCACGGATTCTTCGAGGATGTATTCACCGACTCTCTGACCGGACTTCATGCGGACCCCTTAACCCGAGAGCATTTTCGTGAAAACTAACATGTGGGCTGTGGCGATGCCAAATTTATTCGCCGGACGCAAATGGAAGACGCAATGCACCTTCCGAGTTCCGTCGCCGAGGCCAGCGACCTAAACCGGGGGGAGGGGGGGGTAAACGTAACATTGTGTAACATTCTGTAACTTCTTTGGTCTGGCTCTCGGTTGGACCGGGACCATTTTTCGCACATTACAGAAAATCTCCTTAGAGCTTCTAAAACAACCTAATGACCCTGCGATGGGCCGGAAATGGCCCAGATGCTAGGCGGAGCGGCGAAGCAACCCTGACCAAACGGGTTGGTGAGCCG
>Ga0302326_10027649_pt1 | contig 11435 bp, 7 predicted proteins | sample Palsa_T0_3_FD_202264 | JGI IMG/M metagenome (GOLD analysis project Ga0302326, IMG submission 202264) | Peat permafrost microbial communities from Stordalen Mire near Abisko, Sweden - Palsa_T0_3 | ecosystem: Environmental > Terrestrial > Soil > Palsa > Peat permafrost | place: Sweden: Abisko...
TCAAAGCGATCTCTGGCGCAAGAAAATGCGGATTCGCGAAGAGGGCTATCGCCGGCCGGGCGAGGCGCTGCTGTCGGTGCAAGGCGTGCGCGTCGAAATGCGGGCGGCGAGGCATCATCCGGTGTACGGGCTGGAGCGCAAAGTTCCAAGCATGGCTCCAACCGCGGGTCCGGCCTCGGCTCCGGTTTCGGCTCCGACCTCGGCTCCGGTTTCGGCTCCGGTTTCGGCTCAAACCGCGGTTGCCGAGACGCCGGCCGCTGATCAGCCTTTCTCAATACAGTGCTCGGGCGCGGCAGCGGAGCGTGAGCAAGTGGAATCACTCTACAAGGCGCTTACCGAAGCCAAGCAAAAGTCGGGAGAGAAAGCTTCGGGCAACCTGGATTCTTTCGCGAGATTCGTCGAGAAAAAGACCAGCGAGATTCGCAAGAAGCACGGCTGCGATACGGTGGTGTACTCGGTCGAGCTGCGGGATGGACAGGTGAAGCTTAAGGCTAAGGCGAAGGGCTGAGGGCAGCTATCAGCTGTCAGCTTTCAGCTATCAGCTTTCAGCTATCAGCTTTCAGCTATCAGCTCTCAGCTCTCAGTCCTCGATTCTCAAGTTATCTTGATTCATCATTCCGGCTCTGCTTTTGACCATCTCTTCTCGGTTCGGACCTCGGGTACTGAGAACTTCCTTCCTCAGCTGTTAAAATCTCCATTCGCTCCGAGGGCCTGATGTCTAGAATCCAGCGTGCCATTCTTAGTGTCACTGATAAATCCGGGCTGATTGATTTCGCGCGTAAACTCGCCGAGTTGGGCGTGGAACTGGTTTCTACCGGAGGCACGGCCAAGCTGTTGCGCGATTCCGGTATTGCGGTGAAGGATATTTCCGAGCTTACGGGATTTCCGGAGATGCTGGATGGGCGCGTCAAGACGCTGCATCCGAAGGTTCAAGGCGGAATTCTGCATCGCCGTGAAGACAGCGGGCATCGGGCGGCGGTTGCCGAGCATGGCATTCCGGCCATCGACATGGTGGTTGTGAATCTGTACGCCTTTGAAAAAACCGCCGCCAAGCCGGGCGTGCACTTCGAGGAATTGATAGAAAACATCGATATTGGCGGGCCTTCGATGATTCGTTCGGCGGCCAAAAATTTTCAGGATGTCGCGGTGGTTACTTCTCCCTCCGATTATGCCGGCATCGCCGAAGAGATGGCTCGCTCGGAGGGCGCGCTCTCGCGGGAAACGAAATGGCGGCTGGCGCAGAAGGCATTTGCGACGACCGCAGCCTACGATTCCGCCATCGCTTCGACGCTGGAGCGGGTGGGTGGTGACTTCGCTCTGCGCGAGGCGACGGGCTTTCCGCAAAATTTGCGGCTGGCGTTTCAGAAAGTGGCGGACCTGCGCTATGGCGAGAATCCGCATCAGAAGGCGGCGATGTACGCGGACGGTTCGGGCGTGGGCGTGGCACATGCTCGCCAGGTGCAGGGCAAAGAACTTTCCTACAACAACATTGTCGATCTGCAGGCGGCATGGGATCTGGCACAAGAGTTCGACGAACCAGTCTGCGCCATTATCAAACACACCAATCCCTGCGGAACCGCCACCGGCAAGACGCTTGCCGAGGCTTATGTGCGGGCGCTGGAATGCGATCCGGTCTCGGCGTTTGGTGGAGTGATTGGCGTGAACCGCACGGTGGATGCGGCGGCTGCGAATGAGATGGCCAAGCTTTTTCTTGAAGTGATTGCGGCTCCCGCCTTCGATGAAGGCGCTAAGGCGGCCTTTGCTTCGAAGAAGAATCTGCGGCTGGTTGAAGTTCCCGCCGGACAGCCAAATTGGGCTCTGAAGAATATTTCCGGCGGCATGCTGGTTCAGGATTCCGATCTTCACAAGCTGGGTGAGGCGGATCTGAAAGTTGTAACCAAGCGGGCGCCGACTCCGGAGGAAAAGCGGGCGATGCTTTTCGCGTGGAAGGTTTGCAAGCACGTGAAGTCGAACGCCATTCTCTACGCCCGTGAAGGACAAACGGTGGGCGTGGGCGCCGGGCAAATGAGCCGCGTGGATTCGTGCAAGCTGGGCGCCATGAAGGCGCAGTTACCGCTGCAGGGTACGGTCGCCGCTTCCGATGCCTTTTTCCCGTTCCCGGACGGCGTCGAGGAAATCGCCAGGGCGGGGGCTACAGCCATCATTCAGCCCGGAGGCTCGGTGCGCGATCAGGAGGTGATCGAGGCTGCCGACCGGCTCGGTTTGGCTATGATCTTCACCGGAGTGCGGCATTTTCGACATTGATCTCGACATTGATCTTTACTATCTTTGACAAATATCTTTGACAAAAGCCGCTGTACCTTCGGCTTCCACTAGTTTTTGCCCTTTCTCCCCGTTGGAAGGCCGCTCAAGGGTAGAATAAGGAAATCAGATGGGTGAAGATCAGCATCCAAATCATGGTGCGGGCTGCATTTGAGGTTGCAGGATTTTTCATGAGAAAACAGCTTGGTATTATTAGCGTCGTTGCCGTTCTAATGGGCTCCTTTTTGCAAGCCCAAACCCAGCCTGCTCACGCCACGGATTCTCCGGCTGCCGCTGGCACTCAGTCCGCCGCCATCAAGGCGAAGACTCCCGACCGTGCCGCCGCCTACTACCATTTCGCGCTGGCGCACATGTACGAGGAACAGGTGGCGACCTACGGCCGCAGCGAGCTGGCCAACAAGGCCATTGAGGAATATCGCGCAGCGATCGACGCCGACCCGACTTCGGCGTACCTGACCTCCGGCCTCGCCGAGCTCTATGCCAAGACCGGGCGCATTCGCGATGCCGTCGTCGAGGCGCAGGACATCATCAAGCACAATCCCAGCAATCTGGAAGCGCGCCGTCTTCTGGGGCGAATTTATCTGCGATCGCTCGGTGACATGCAGGCCGGGAGCGGTTCGGAAAGCGTGCTGAAGCTGGCGATTGAGCAATATGAGCAGATCGTCCGCCTGCAACCCGACAGCATGGACGACCACCTGCTTCTGGGACGCCTGTATCGCTTGAACAACGATCTGCAAAAAGCGGAGGCCGAATTCAAGGTTGCGGTGAAGCTCCAGCCGGACTCCGAAGAAGCGGTCACTACGCTGGCGTATCTGTACAACGAATTGGGCGACACGGCTCGGGCCAATCAGGTGCTCAGTTCGGTGCCCAACACGGAGCGCTCCGCGAAGCTCTATTCGGCGCTCGGTTACACCTACGAACAGCAAAAGCAATACAAGGAAGCCATCGAGGCGTATCGCCACGCGATTGAACTGGACCGCGACAATCTGGACGCGATTCGCGGACTGGCTCAGAATCTGCTGAACGATGGCCAGGCCGACGCGGCGCTCGAACAATACAAAGTGATCGCGGATGCGAATCCGGAAGATGCGCAAACGTATGTGCGGATCGCGGAAATCTATCGCAAGCAGGGTAAGTTCGATCTCGCACTGGAAAATCTGAAAAAAGCCGAGTCGATGGTGCAGGATTCGGTCGAAGTGCCGTACAACATTGCCGCTATTTACCAGGCGCAAGGGCGCTTTGACGAAGCGATTCCGATCATGAAGGAGCTGCTGAAGAAATCGGAGAAACCCGAGGGAAAATACTCGAATGGGGAGAAGAGCAATCGGGCGGTGTTTCTCGAACGTCTGGGCTCGATCTACCGCGATCAGGGGAATGCGCAGGCCGCCAACGAGACTTTCCGCGAGATCGTCGCCCTGGGTGGGGACGACAACGTGGAGCGTGGTTATCAGCAGATCGTCGATACCTGGCGCGAGGCCAAGGAATGGCAAAAGGCTCTGGACGCCGCCAAAGAAGCGGTGCAGAAGCTACCCAGCACGCAGCTGAAAATGGTGCTGGCGGCGCAGCAGGCGGACATGGGCGACGGCGACAAGGCGCTCAAAGACGTCCACGCGATGTTGAAGGGCAATGCGGACGATCGCGAAATCTATATTGTGCTGGCGCAGATGAATACGCGGTTGCGGCGGTTCAGCGATGCGGACCAGGCGCTCGACAAGGCCGAGCAGTTAGCGATCAAAGCGGATGACAAGGAGTATGTCTGGTTTCTCCGCGGCTCCAATTTCGAGCGCGATAAGAAATTTCCGGAAGCGGAAGTGCAGTTCAAGAAAGTGCTGGCGAGCGATCCGGATCATGCTTCGGCGCTGAATTATCTGGGCTATATGCTGGCCGACCAGAACGTGAAGCTCGAAGAAGCTCTGGGTTACATCAAGCGCGCCGTGGATCTCGATCCCGCGAATGGCGCTTATCTGGATTCTCTGGGCTGGGCCTACTTCCGGCTGGGGAAATATGAGTTGGCGGAAGACAACCTGGTGAAGGCTTCGCAGAAAATCAACACTGATCCGACCGTGCACGACCACCTGGGCGATCTCTACCAGAAAACCGGACGCCTGAAACTGGCTGCGACCAACTGGGAGCGGGCGCTGAGCGAGTGGAATCGCACCATTGCAGCGGAAGTCGATCCGACAGATCCGGTGCGGGTGCAGAAAAAGCTGGATTCCGCGAAGATGAAGCTGGCCAAAGAAGAGGGCGCCAAACAGTAAGGGTCTTCTCTGGAGATGTGGCTTGCCCGGTTTCTACAGTTGATGCGCGTTCGCTGCTAGACTCATTTCATGCTCGCCGACTATGCGGTCCGCGTCGAAGACTCGCGCGGACGACGCCACCCCGAGCCGCCGCATCCCTATCGCAACGACTTTCAACGCGACCGCGATCGAGTTGTACATGCTCGCGCCTTTCGCCGGCTGGAAGCGAAGACACAGGTTTTTACCCGCCGTTACTCCGACCACTTCCGCAACCGGCTGACGCACACCATTGAGGTTGCGCAGATCTCGCGCACGATCGCGGCGCAACTTGGATTGAACACCGATCTGGCGGAGGCGCTGGCGCTGGTTCACGACCTGGGGCATCCTCCGTTTGGCCACTCCGGCGAAAAAGCGCTCGACGCGGCCATGCGCCAGCACGGGTTTTCGTTCGATCACAACCTGCACGCGCTGCGCATTGTGGAGGACTTCGAGCTGCGTTACGCGGCTTTCCGCGGGCTGAATCTTACTTTCGAAGTCCGCGAGGGCATTATCAAGCACTCGCACGATTACGACGCCGCGGAGTATCCGGAAATCGCCGAGTATCTGCTCGATCAACGGCCGCCGCTCGAAGCGCAGCTCATCGACCTGACCGACGAGATCGCCTACAACACGGCGGACCTCGACGATGGCTACGAAGCGCGATTGCTCACGGTGGAGCAGATCGCGGACAGCGTAGATCTTTTTAAACGACATTACAGCGAGGCAAGAAAGCGTTATCCGGATGTCGCCGAGAAACTGGTTTTTAACGAGGCGCTGAAAGGCATTCTTGATGGCTTTGTTGGAGACCTGATCACGAACACGGCGCAACGTCTGCAGGTGGCGGGCGCGCATTCTCTGGAGGATGTCCGCCGGTATAAGGAGCGGCTCGCCGCGTTCAGCGCGCCCGTTGAAGCGGAGCGCCGCCAGCTCAAAGACTTTCTCTACGAAAATCTTTACTACAGCCCGGCGTTGGCGGCAGAAAAAGAAGACGCTGAGCGCATTACCGGAGAACTCTTCGCCCACTGGATGGAGGAGCCCGACGACCTGCCGCGCAACTACCGAGAAAAAGCGGCCGAGGAGCCGCTGCCGCGCGTCATCTGCGATTACATTGCGGGGATGACCGATCCGTTTATCTATCAGCAGTATGAGAAGTATTGCGGGGGCTAGTAACGTTCTCCCGGGGTGGACGGGCGAGGGCGCCCGTCTCTCCATCGCTTCAGAAAGTTAAATCAAGCAGTCAATTTACTTCGCGTAGGTGATCCGGTAAATCGCGCCCTGCGCGTCGTCGCTCACGTACATGGAGCCGTCGCTGCCGAATATGATCCCTACTGGACGGCCCATCCAACGGCCTTTCTTTGTCTCGCCCGGCGCCAGCCACCCGGTAATGAAATCTTCGGCCCCGCCCTGAGGCTGGCCTTTATCGTCGAGTTTTATTCGTACTATTTTGTATCCGGTCGGCACGCTGCGATTCCACGAGCCATGGAATGCTACGAAGATATTGTTGCGGTACTCCGGCGGGAACTGCGTCGCTTCATAAAACGCGAGGCCGAGCGGCGCGGAGTGCGCCTGCATCTGGACTTTGGGCTCGAGCACGTTCTTGCAGCGATCGTCTCCGGGTTTCGTGAAGTTTGAATCGGGCACGCGGTCGCCATAGCAGAATGGCCATCCCGCGTCGCCGCCATCTTTCCCGAGATCATAGATGGTCTCGGGCGGCAGATCGTCGCCGAGCCAATCGCGTCCATTGACCGTTACCCAGACTGTGTCCGTCTTCGGATTCACCGCCACCCCTACCGCATTGCGCAACCCTTTGGCAAAGATTTTCTGGCCGCTGCCGTCGGGGTTGAATTCCATCACGGTCGCTCGCCGCGGATCTTTTTCGAGGCAGACGTTGCAACTCGATCCGGCCGAGACGTACATCTTGCCGCCGTGGAAGAGGATGGTGCGGGTGGAATGGCCGCCACCGGTCGGCAGATCGGCAAGCTTTGTCGGATTGGACGCCCGAAGGTTGGCCTCGTCCCAGTCATAGCGGCGCACCTTGTCGTTCTCGGCCACGTACAGTTTGCCTTCGTAAAATGCGAGCCCGTGCGGCTCATTCAGGCCGCTGAGAACGGTTGCGGTCCGGCTGGCCTTGCCTGTCTGTTTCGGATCCGGAAGGGCGACCACCTTGCCCTCGCCCGATTCGCTGACCAACAGTACGCCGCCCGGCGTGAAGATCATCATTCGCGCGCCGTCTATATCCGGGGCGAAGACGGATATATGGAATCCCGCCGGCGTTTGCAGTTGGGTGAGGTCGAAACGAGTCTGCTCGGCTTGCGAGACATGGGCACAGGACAGGAACGGCAGCAGAAGAGGATACAAAGCGAATAACCGTCGTCGCATAGGTTAACTGGGATGATTCCTTTGCCCACTTGGTTCATTTTTTTCCAGGATTTTCATGGAAGATAGGCCTGTGCAACGCAGTTTTTATATCGGTTCCCGCCAAAATTACCGTGAGGCGGGGAGCGCGGCAGAGTGGCGATAGGGTACAATATCTATGAAAAGAAAGCACTTGCATTCCCCTGTCGGAGACCTGGGCATTTGGCACGCAAACTGTTAATACAAAGTGCAGGCTTATGGGTTCGAGCCGGACTTATTGAAACAAGTTTTTGAGGCATTCGTAGCGTCGGCGTTTGCCTTCTAAAGTTTTATCGATTTGTAAACGACGCAATCAAAAATCGCCAAAAGGCGTCCGGAGTGCTTTCCCCACTCCCCACATCGGAGGAAGTTTAAAATGAAAAACCGCACCATCTTCGCTCTGCTGCTCGCAGGGAGTCTGGCTGTACCAGCTCTTGCGCAGGACAATTCCACTTCCCCGTCTCAACCCGCGTCGGGCACGATGACGACTCAGTCGACGGCGACGGCCTCTACGCCCACCAAGGCCGACAGCGCTACCGGCAAAGATCCCTTGCAGCCGGAAACCCGCGAAGGCTTCTGGGGCCGCGTGAATCCGTTCGCGCGCAAGAAATACGTCGCCCGACAGACCCAGCCGATCCGCGACCGCATCAATGAGCTCGATGAGCTGACTGCCACCAACACCAAGGCGATCAAGGATACGGATACGCGAGCGCAGGCAGGAATTCAGCTCGCTTCCGCCAAGGCCAATGAAGCCGATCAGCACGCCATCGATGCCGGCAATAAGGCGCAGGCGGCGCAGCAGACCGCGCAGCAGGCGCACACGCGGCTGAACACGGTTGAGCAGGTGGTCACCAATATCGACCAGTACCAGCCCACCACCCAGACCGAAATCCTTTTCAAGCCGGGACAGACCGTGCTCAGTCAGAACGCCAAGACCGCTCTCGATGAAATGGCCACCCCGCTGAAGGATCAGCATGGCTACGTCGTCGAAGTTCAGGGCTTTGCTTCTGGTCACGGACAGGTGGCAATCGCCAACTCGCAGAAAATGGCGGAGTCGGTGGTCCGCTATCTGGCGCTGAACCATGACATTCCGATCTACCGCATTTACCTGGTCGGGATGGGCAATGCTCCGGCTCCGAGCACGACGACGGCAGCGGCGGGCGAAACGAAGCCCAAGCGCATCACCGGTGGCCGCGTTGAAATCAGCCTCCTGAAGAACAATCTGGAGCAGCTTGCCTCGACGAGTTCTTCCCCCGCGCCGAGTCAGGATCAACAGAAGTAATAGTAGAAGTAGGATCTTCCCCTGGAAGCCTCCCGTGAAAGCGGGAGGCTTTTGTGTTTCCGAATCCCACAGTCGTGTTATTCTCCAACGCGTTATGGAAATTCTGTTCTACTTCCGCACAGCTTCGCCGGTTGGGCCACTGGTGTTCATCGCTTCCGCAAAAGGCCTGGTGCGACTCGAATTTGAGCCGCGCGCGCAGAAACTCGATTCAAAAAGGACTCAGCTGCAGGAGTCCAAGAAAGCCTTGACGCCGTATCTCCGCGAACTGAACGAATACTTCTCGGGGAATCGTCGCGAGTTCTCGTTTCCGCTCGATCTGCGCGGAACCGACTTTCAACTGGCTTGCTGGCAGGCATTGCTTGAAATTCCATATGGCGAGACACGCAGCTACCGCGACATCGCCGAGGCTATCGGCCACCCGCACGCCTACCGCGCTGTCGGCATGTCGAATAACCGGAATCCGGTTGCTATCGTCGTTCCCTGCCACCGCGTGATCGCATCGAGCGGCTCACTCTGCGGCTATGGCGGTGGTCTCGACCTCAAGCGCAAGTTGCTCGATCTTGAGCAAGGCACTCTTAACCCTGGCCTTCCGCTCGGAATCAGCGCGTAGAGAGGCAGCTTTCAGCTCTCAGCTGTCAGCTCTCAGTTCTCAGCTTTCAGCTCTCAGCTTTCAGCTCTCAGTTAAACCACGGCCCGTTTGCGGTACACTTGCCGCCATCTCTATCGTGAACGCCCCGGGTTCATCCACGACTTCCGCCATTCGCAAGGCCAGCTTTTTCTATTTCGTCTTCGTGATGTTTTCCTATACCACCGGCGGACCCTTCGGGCTCGAAGCCATGGTCACCACCAGTGGTCCGGGCGCGAGTCTGATTTTTCTTCTGGTCGTCCCGTTCTTTTTGTCCATCCCGGTGTCGCTCGTGACCGCCGAACTCACCACCGCTATGCCGGTAGAAGGCGGCTTCTATCGCTGGAGCCGCGCCGCCTTCGGAGATTTCTGGGGATTTCTGGCCGGATGGTGGAACTGGTCCGCGTCCTTCCTTCTCGGCGGATCCTATGCCGTGCTGTTCACCGACTATCTGACTTTTTATTTTCCCGGCATAACCGGCTGGAAGCATTGGCTGGTTTCTTTCGCGCTCATCGCCTTCATCACCTGGGTCAACATTCTGGGCATCCAGATGGTCGGGAAAGCCGCCACTATTTTTGAAGTGTTTATTTTTGTTCCCGTGATCGCAATGGTTGTGCTCGGCCTGGCCAAGTGGCATCACAATCCGTTTGTGCCTCTGGTGCCACCGCACCAGCCTTTTTCCAAAGTATTTGGAGTCGGCCTCGCCCTTGTCATCTGGGGTTATTCGGGATACGAGCAACTCTCCACCGTGGCCGATGACGTCGAGAACCCGCAGCGCAGCTATCCGCGAGCGCTCGCATTGGTGATTCCGCTTTCTATTGCGACATACTTTCTGCCGTCGTTCGCCGGGCTGGCCGCGCTGGGCAACTGGCAACAGTGGAACGATGGGTACTTTTCCACTGCCGCGCTGCTCATCGGCGGACGATGGCTCGGCAATCTGATGACGATCGCGGCCATGGTGGCGAACGTCGCGCTGCTGAACAGCACCATGCTCACCGCCAGTCCCATGCCCTTCACGCTCGCGGAAGACGGATACCTGCCGCCGTTCCTCGCGCGCCGGCATCCGCGCTACGGCACGCCCTGGATCGCGATTCTCATCTCCGCCACGATCTACGCATCGCTGGCGCTGCATTCCCTGGGAGAATTAATCAGCATCTATGTCTGGCTGCGCGCGGTCACCACCGTGCTGACGGTTCTTTCGGCATGGGGACTTCGGCGCAAACGGCCTGACTTGCCGCGAGCCTTCCGCATCCCCGCCGGCAACCTCGGACTTATCTACGTGATCGCCATGCCGATCGCCATGACGTATGTCGTCCTGCGTTATAGTGATCCGATCGCCATGCGATGGGGACCGTGGGCTTTGGCGGCAGGTCCGGTTTTGTATTTTGTGCTGAAATTACTTCGTAGGAACGCCGCGCCAGGCACGGCAGGTTAGGTTTGGTACATTCGGTCGAGCGAGGATCCCGTGTCCTTCACCATCGGCGAACTAAGCCGCCAAATTCGCGACCGCTCGATCTCTCCGGTTGAACTCACCCACGATTGCCTCTCGCGTATTGAAAAGCTGAACCCGATGCTCAACGCGTTCATTACGGTCACGGCCGAATCCGCTCTCGAACGAGCCCGTGTTGCCGAGCGGGAAATCTATCGCGGAACCTATCACGGCCCACTGCACGGTATTCCCATCGGATTCAAAGACATTATCGATGTCGCCGGAGTGCGGACCACCGCCGCCAGCGCGCAGTTCAAAGATCGCGTTCCCACCGAAGACGCCGAAGTTGTGCACCGCATGCGCAGCGGGGGCGCGATCTTTCTTGGCAAGCAGAATTTGCACGAATGCGCTTACGGCGGCAGTTCGATCATCAGCTTCTTCGGCGCGGTTCACAATCCATGGGACGCGGCGCGCATCGCCGGCGGTTCGTCGGGTGGCTCGGCCGCGAGCGTTGCTGCCGGGCTTTGTGTTGCGGCCGTTGGCACCGACACTGCCGGTTCCGTCCGCCTGCCCGCCGCCTACTGCGGTGTAGTCGGGCTCAAGGCGACCTACGGCCGCGTGAGCGCTCGCGGAGTCATGCCGCTGTCACCGTCCCTCGATCACATCGGGCCGATTGCCAACACAGTCTATGACGCGGCCTTGATGTTGCAGGTGATGTCGGGCCAGGGCTCAGGCGATCCCAGCATGGAGCCCAGTTTCGTCTCGGCGTTCGATGAACTTCCGGAGAAACTGCGGGTGGGTGTGCCGCGGGCATTTTTCTTCGACGATCTGCATCCGGAGATTGCCGAGGCAATCGAGAAAGCGATTCAGGTCTTCGCCGCGCTGCATGCTGAGATTCACGACGTCAACCTCGATGTCTCGACCGACCGGACGCTGGCGAGCGCCGAAGCCTATGCCTATCACAAGCCATTCGTAGAGCGCTCACCTGAGCTTTATCAGCCCGCGACGCTGGCTCGCCTACAAGCCGGAGCCAGCATCTCCGCCGATGAAGTTCGCAGCGCCGCTCACGATCTTGCGGTGAGTCGCGAGGCGATCGGGAAAATATTCGATGAGGTGGATGTGCTGTTGACGCCGACAGTTCCAATC
>Ga0302326_10027650_pt1 | contig 11435 bp, 20 predicted proteins | sample Palsa_T0_3_FD_202264 | JGI IMG/M metagenome (GOLD analysis project Ga0302326, IMG submission 202264) | Peat permafrost microbial communities from Stordalen Mire near Abisko, Sweden - Palsa_T0_3 | ecosystem: Environmental > Terrestrial > Soil > Palsa > Peat permafrost | place: Sweden: Abisko...
CGGCGGCCGGGGCGGATGCCGGGGATGAACGAGCCGCTCTTGCGCATGTTGTCCGCGATGTCATCGGGACGGAAGACGATGGAAATGTAGAAGTAGGCGAAGAAGATGATCAGGCCCATGTACAGGATCTCGTACCAGGGCTCGCCGGCTCGTAGATTCTCCATCACCTTGGAGAGGAACTTGTTGGTCTGCACGAAGCTGATCTGGCTGAAGAGCAGCGGAGCAGACAGAAGCGAGCTGGCAAAGATGACCGGCATAACGCCGCCGGAGTTCACCTTGAGCGGCAGATGCGAACTGACGCCGCCCATCTGGCGACGGCCTACGATGCGCCGTGCAGACTGCACAGGGATACGCCGCTCAGAGCGCTCAACATAAACGATGAATGCCACCAGGCCAACCATGGCCGCTACCAGCAGCAGGATGGCAACGACGGTGAAGGAGCCCCAGGCGCTGGTGCGAACCTTGTCCGTAAGATCAATGATGCCGCGTGGGAGCCCGACCACAATGCCGGTAAAGATCAGCAGGCTCATACCGTTGCCGATGCCGCGGTCGGTGATCTGCTCACCCAGCCACATGATGAAGGCAGTGCCAGTGGTGAGGGTAAGAACCGTCAGCAGGATAAAGGCCGGGCCCGAGATGGTAACCATGCCCTGGCTGTTCAATCCGAAGCCAATGGCAATCGACTGGACGGCGGCCAGAATGACGGTGAGGTAGCGCGTCCACTGGGTGATCTTGCGCCGGCCCAACTCGCCTTCTTTCTGGATGCGAGCCAGCGGTTCGTAAACCACAGTGAGCAGCTGGAAGATGATCGAAGCCGTAATGTACGGCATGATACCCAGAGCAAAGATTGTGAAGCGACGCAGGTTACCGCCGGAGAACATATCCAGCAAGCCGAGCGCCGAGCCACCCTGGGTGTGGAAGAACTGGTCCAGGAGCTTCGAATTCACGCCCGGGGTGGGTATCTGCGCACCCAGGCGGTAAATGGCCAGCAGACCGAGCGTGAAGAGAATGCGCTTGCGAAGGTCCGGAACGCGGAAGATATTGAGGAACTTTTCAACCATAGCTAGAAAACCCACTCCACGACTACAGCATACCCCTCGCAACCCTGGCCTGTCCCCTGCGAATCGGGAGGGCCGAGGGCGCGACAGGCGATTGCGTTAAGCAGCCTCGACCGTGATCCCGGCGTCTCCGCCAGCCACGATTGCCTTGCCGCCGGCTTTCTCGATCTTTTCCTGCGCCGACTTGGAGAATTTGTGCGCGCTGATGGTGATCGCCGCAGTCAGTTCACCGTTGCCCAGGATCTTGATCAGCGCCTTCTTGCTGCTGGCCAGACCAAGCTTCTTGTAGTCATCGAGACCGATCTCAGTGACATTCTTTTCTGCAGCCACGGCGGCGATGCGGGTCAGGTTGATGACCGTGTACTCGACGCGGAAGATGTTGGTGAAACCGCGCTTGGGCAGACGGCGATGCAGCGGCATCTGGCCGCCTTCAAAGCCGCGCATCAGGCTGGAGCCCGAACGTGATCCCTGGCCTTTATGGCCGCGGGTGGAAGTCTTGCCCATGCCGGAGCCCATACCGCGGCCGACACGCTTGCGCCCGGTATTTGCCTTCTTGGGGGCGCGCAGATTGCTGAGATTCTTTGCCATGATTTTCCTCGCTCATGCGCCGATTGAGACAGTGCTCATCCGACTCGCGTTGTTTTGAGAGATCAGAGATCAGGGGTCAGAGATCAGAAGCTAGCAGCATCTGATCTCTGACCCCTGATCCCTAGTTTTCCAGGATGCGGACCAGGTGTGGAACGGTCTTGACCATGCCGCGAACGGATTCATTGTCCACGCGCTCGACGATCTGATTGAGCCGCGTGAAGCCCAGCCCCGTCACGACCCGCTTGTGCTTGAATGGGGTCGAAATCGCGGAGCGGTAATATTCGATGCGAATCTTCTTGCTCTCAGCCATGATTACAGCTCCTGTACTGTCTTGCCGCGCATCAGGGCTACTTCAGCCTTGTCGCGCAGCTGGGTCAGTGCGTCAAAGGTGGCCTTGATCACGTTGTGTGGGTTCGCCGTGCCGAGCGACTTGGTCAGCACGTTCTGTACGCCTGCCGAGGTCATCACCGCGCGCACTGCGCCGCCGGCGATCACGCCTGTACCTTCCGGAGCAGGCTTCAGCAGCACGTGACCGGAGCCGAAGCGACCAATGACCTGGTGCGGAATCGTCGTTTCGGTAAGGTTGATTTTAACAAGATTCTTCTTGGCCGACTCAATTGCCTTGCGGATCGCCTGGGGAACTTCCTTAGCCTTGCCTGCACCGTGCCCGACGACTCCGGCAGTTGCGTCGCCCACGACTACCAGCGCAGCAAAGGACATGTTCTTACCGCCCTTGACTACTTTGGTGACGCGGTTGATCGCCACAACCTGATCGGTCAGCTTGAAATGGTTGGCGTCGAGTTTTTTCGTAAATGCCATTGTTCTTCCGTGTCCTTCCGGGGGCCTACCGGCCCTTTTGACCCTGAATGCTTAAAAGTCGAGGCCAGCTTCGCGCGCGGCATCGGCCAGCGCTTTGATGCGTCCGTGGTAGAGATAGCCGCCACGGTCAAACACAACCTTCTTCACGCCCTTGGCAATGGCCTGCTCTGCCACCAGCTTGCCGACTTCCTTGGCTGCGGCAATGTTGCCGCCGGCATTAATCTTGCCCGCCAGAGTGGATGCCGAAGCAATCGTCTCACCCTTCAGGTCGTCGATGACCTGGGCATAGATGTGGTTGAGCGAGCGGTATACGTTCAACCGCGGCCTCGCCGCCGTACCGGAAAGCTTTTGGCGAATGCGAAAATGCACCCGGCCGCGAATCTGGTTTCGTTCTGTCTTGGCAATCATCTTCGTTTCTTCCTATCAGCGGAGCGGCCTGGCCGCCCCGTTCGGTTAACTGTTATTTCGAGCCCGACTTGCCGGCCTTCTTTTTCAACTTCTCGCCGGTATAGCGTACGCCCTTGTTCTTGTACGGGTCCGGCTTACGCAGTGAACGCATATCCGCCGCAACCTGGCCGACCTGCTGCCGGTCAATGCCAGCGATGGTGAGGTGCGTCTGCTTCGGATCGATGGTCACTTCAATACCCGTGGGTAGTGGAAACTCGATCGGATGTGAATAGCCAAGGGTGAAAACAACCATCCCTTTGCCCTTCAACTCCGCGCGGTAACCGATGCCGACGATGTCCAGATCCTTGGTCCAACCCTGAGTGACGCCATGTACCGCGTTGTAAACCAGCGCTCGGGTCAGGCCGTGGAAAGCCGCAGCCTTGTCGCTATCACGGTTCACGTTGAGGAAGCCATCGGACTTTTCAAGCGTGATGCCCGGAGCGATCAGCGCGGAGACTTTGCCCTTGGGTCCTTCGACGAGCACGGTGTTGCCCTCGACGGTGTACTTCACGCCTGCGGGCAACGGAATCGGTTTCTTGCCAATACGAGACATTGCTTATTCCTTATGCGGCTTGCGAGTCCCTTAAGAAGCTAAGCTCCCCAGTTCCACTGCAGCCCTTTACATCTACTTCAGTTGACACCCGACGGAGAACGCCAAAGGCGTCCGCCTGGACGGCAGGTCTTACCAAACTTCGCAGAGGATCTCGCCGCCTACGCCTTCACGGCGAGCTTGACGGCCGGTCATGACACCCTTGGGGGTGGTCATGATGGAGATGCCGAGGCCGCCCTGGACGCGCTTGATCTCATCGCGGCCAATGTAAACACGGCAGCCCGGGCGAGAGATGCGAGCCAGGTCGCGGATGGCGGCTTCAGAGCCTGCGCCGTACTTCAGGTACACGCGCAGGATCGATTTGCCCTCTTCTTCCTGGGTCTTGTAGTTCGAGATGTAGCCCTCTTCCTTGAGAATGCGGGCAATCTCGGCTTTCAACTTCGAGGCTGGAACATCCAGCTTCTGGTGGCGTGCGCGGATAGCGTTCCGGATGCGCGCCAGAAAATCTGCAACAGGGTCGGTCAGACTCATTCCTTCTCCTTCATTCCCCGTTCGCTCCGCCAACTGGCAAGAGAACCTGCGGGAATGGTTAAAACAGTTATCAGGGGTCAGAGATCAGAGACCAGGGGTTTGTCCAACCACGAATCTCTGAGCCAACAGGGCAGTGAACTGATCTCCGATCCCTGCTCTCTGATCTCTTACGCCTACCAACTCGACTTGACTACACCGGGGATTTCTCCCTTGTGGGCCAGGCTGCGGAAGCACAAGCGGCAGATGCCGAACTTGCGAAGGAACGCACGCGGACGTCCGCAGAGCTGGCAGCGGTTATGTTGGCGCGAACTAAACTTCGGCTTGCGCGCGTCTTTCACTCGTTTTGCAGTAGTTGCCATGTTTCCTCTTGTTTCTCGCTTACAAACTTATCGCTTTCGCGGCCTGCTTATGCACCCTGCCGGAAAGGCATTCCGAACTGGCGAAGCAGAGCGCGAGCCGAGTTGTCATCCTTGGCCGTGGTCACAATGGTGATGTTCATGCCCTTCAGCTTCTCAACCTTGGAGTAATCAATCTCCGGGAAGATCAGCTGATCGCGAAGACCGAGCGTGTAGTTGCCGCGCCCGTCAAAGCTCTTGGTTGAAACACCGCGAAAATCGCGAACCCGAGGCAATGCCGTCGAGATCAGGCGGTCAAGAAACTCGTACATTGCGTCCGAACGCAGCGTAACCATGGCGCCAATCGACATGCCGGCGCGAACCTTGAAGGCGGCGATCGACTTCTTGGCCTTGGTGGTGACCGGCTTCTGTCCTGTGATCAAGCCCAAATCGGCTACCAAGGGATCCAGCAGCTTGGTGTTCTGCGTTGCTTCGCCAAGGCCCATGTTCACGACGATCTTGTCGATCCTGGGCACAGCCATGATGTTGTCCAGACCAAGTTCCTTCTGGAGAGCGGTGCGAATCTCGCTGTTGTACTTCTCTTTCAAACGTGCTGCCATTGTTCTTTACTCTCTTTCTTCCGGTCTGCGGAGTGGCTTATCTTTCGATGAGCCGTTTACCGTTACGGAAGGTGCTCAAATTACTTTGCCTGTTACTTAGCCTTGGTCGGCAATGCCGAGCCGCACTTTTTGCAGATGCGGGTCTTGGTGTCGCCTTCGATCTTGTATCCCACGCGGGACGCCTTGCCGCAGTTGGAACAGACGATCGCCACATTCGAAACATGCAGCGGAGACTCCTGCTCGGCGATGCCGCCCTTGGTGTTCTTGCCCGACTTCGAGCTGACTGTCTTCTTGACCACGCGGACGTGCTCAACCAGGACGCGGCTCTTGTCCGGGAAAACCCTGAGGACGCGACCGCGCTTGCCGCCGTCAGAACCCGAGAGGACCTCGACCGTGTCATTACGATGAATATTCAATCCAGCCATTTTCTTCTCTCACCCAACAAACTGATTCTTGCTGATTCTTGGCCAGCTGGCCGAAGCTATATAACTTCGGGCGCAAGCGAAACAATCTTCAGAAACTTCTTCTCACGCAGCTCACGAGCCACTGGCCCGAATACGCGCGTACCTACCGGCTCGCCGGCCTCATTGATCAGCACGGCGGCATTCTCGTCGAAGCGGATATAGGTTCCATCACGGCGGCGATACTCCTTGCGCGTGCGGACGATAACCGCCTTAACTACCTTGCCCTTCTTGACCGTCCCGTCGGGCGAAGATTCCTTCACCGCGGCGGTAACTACGTCGCCCAGACCAGCCTTCTTACCGGAAGAGCCACCCAGGGGAAGGATTACCTGCAACTTGCGCGCGCCTGAATTATCGGCAACCGCAAGCATCGTTCTCATCTGTACTGCCATTTGCTTACTCCTTCTCCCGATGCACGATCCCTCTGTCGAGGATTCGGACCTGGCTCAATCTGCCTGCGACTAAACGGCCTTCGGAGCCGTGTCTTCAATCTGGCTCAGCGACGAACGCCGAACAATCTCTTCCAGAGCCCAGCGCTTCAGCTTGCTCAGCGGGCGGCTCTCACGGATGCGAACCACATCGCCGACACGCGCCGAATTCTGCTCGTCATGGGCATAGAACTTCTTCGAACTGCGCACAATGCGCTTGTACTTGGGATGCGCCTTGCGCATCTCGACCTCAACCACAATGGTCTTCTGCATCTTGGTCGAAACCACATTGCCGACCTTCTCGTTACGCCGAGCGCCGGTGGTGGCTTCAGGTGTTGCCTGCGGAGTTTCTGTAGTGGCCGTCATAATTACTTGGCCTCCTTCTCAGTCTTCTTGGTCTTTTTGGCCTTCGCGGGAGCGGCAGAGACAGCTACAGGCGCGGCACCGTGAATGCCCAGTTCGCGCTCTTTGGCGACCGTCTTGATGCGGGCAATGTCCTTGCGCAACTCGCGCAGCTTCTTGATGCCCTCGTTCTGCCCCAGCTTGGCCTGGAAGCGAATGCGGAAAAGCTGCTCGGAGAACTGCGTCTCCTGCGTCTTCAGCTCGTCGTCGCTCCAGTTACGAATCTTCGTCAGTTCCATCGTGTTCTCTCCGGGACTTCGCACTCAGCGACTTCCCAATTCCAATCTCTCTTACTGCGCCGCTTCGGTTTCCACCGGAGCGTTCTTGATCACCGCCGGACGTTGTACGAAGCGCGTCTTCAATGGCAGCTTGTTCGACGCCAGGCGCATCGCCTCCTGAGCCACTTCGACCGGAACGCCTTCCATCTCGAAGAGAATCTTGCCGGGACGAACCACAGCCGCCCAGTGATCCAGCGCGCCCTTACCCGAGCCCATTCGAACTTCAGCCGGTTTCTTGGTTACCGGCTTATCCGGGAACAGACGCAGCCAGACCTTGCCACCACGCTTGATAAAGCGCGTCATCGCGATACGGCTGGCTTCGATCTGGCGGTCGGTGATGTAGCCGCACTCCATGACCTTGAGCCCATATTCGCCAAACGACAGGGTCGAGCCGCGCCACGCTTTGCCGCGCATCTTGCCCTTCTGCTGCTTGCGAAACTTGACCTTCTTTGGCATCAACATAGTGAAATCCTCAAGTACTTACTTCGAAAACACTGCAATTCAAACTCAACTTAGAGCTGGAACGCACCCGCGCCTACAACTGCCGGCTGCCGACGCTTCTGCTCGTAGATATCTCCGCGATAGATCCAAGTCTTCACGCCGATAATTCCGTAGGTCGTGTGCGCCTCGGAGAAACCGTAGTCTATGTCCGCGCGCAACGTATGCAGCGGCAGGCGGCCCTGGAGATACCACTCAGAACGGGCAATTTCGTTGCCGTTCAAGCGGCCTGAAACGCGAACCTTGATTCCCTTGCAGCCGAAGCGCAATGCCGAGTCCACGCTCTTGCGCATAGCACGGCGGAAGCCGACACGCTTTTCGAGCTGCAGGGCGATATTTTCGCTGACCAGCTGCGCGTCAAGCTCAGGCTTGTTTACCTCCAGGATGTCAATAAACACATCCCGGCCGGTACGCTTACCCAGCTCCGTCTTGAGCTTCTCGATCTCCGAACCCTTGCGCCCAATCACAATACCCGGACGCGCGGTGCGGATGATGAAGCGCAGCTTGTTGCCCGGACGCTCAATCTCGACTGAGCTCACACCGGCAGCCTTCAGCTTTTCTTTCAACTCGGTCTTGAGCTTGACGTCCTCAACCAGCAGCTTGGCGTAGTCGCGCACGCTGAACCAGCGCGAGCGCCAGGGCTTGTTGATGCCGAGCCGAAATCCATAGGGGTGGACTTTCTGTCCCATACTTTGCCTCTCGAATCCTTGTGAACTACAAAGTGTTACTACTCAATTCAAAAAAACTACGCGGCCGACTTCGCCTTGCTGGTAATCTTGCGTGCCGACTTGGCCGTTGACTTGGCCGCCGATTTCTTGGCAGGCTTGGTCGCCTTGGCGGGCGTCGAATCTACTTTGGTCACCAGATCCTCGCTCAATGGCCGTTCGGCCACAGAAACGATGATGTGGGTAAGACGACGCTGGTAGCGGAAGGCCCGGCCCATCGGGGCAGGACGGATGCGCTTCATGCGCGGCCCTTCATTGGCGACGGCCGTTTTCACGAACAGGTTGTCTACATCCAGATCCAGACCGCGCTCATCGGACAGGTACTTCGCATTGTCCAGCGCCGAGGTCAGCACCTTGTGAACTACCGGAGCGATCCGCTTCTTGGTAAAAGCCAGAGTCTCCAGCGCCTTCTGAACTCCCTGGCCCTTGACCAAGTTGAGCACCAGCCGCGCCTTTTGCGGCGAGACGCGCTGGAACCTGGCCTCTGCGCGATATTCGGGTTGGCTTGCTTTTGTTTCGACTGCCATTGTTCTGCCTTTCAAGGGCTTACCGCCCGGGCAACGTTACCGAACAGTTGTTCCCTGTTCCCTGATCCCTGTCGTTACCGCGCCTTCGCGCCCGACTCAGCCGACTTCTGGGTATGCCCCTTGAAGGTGCGGGTCGGAGAAAACTCGCCAAACTTGTGCCCCACCATGTTCTCCGTCACGTAGACCGGGATGAACTTTTTGCCGTTGTGTACGGCAACGGTGTGGCCGATGAACTCGGGGAAGATGGTCGAGCGCCGAGACCAGGTCTTGATGACCTTCTTGTCGTTGGCGGCGTTCAGCACTTCCACCTTCTTGATCAAATGCTCGTCCACAAAGGGACCTTTTTTCGTCGAACGTGCCATGAATCGTCTCCCCTACTTCTGCCGGCGGCTGACGATGAATGCGTCCGTCCGCTTGTTGTTGCGCGTCTTGTATCCGCGTGTCGGCTGGCCCCACGGGGTCACCGGATGACGGCCGCCCGAGGTCTTGCCCTCGCCGCCACCGTGCGGGTGATCTACCGGGTTCATCGAAACGCCGCGGTTGGTGGGGCGAATGCCCTTCCAGCGGTTGCGTCCTGCCTTGCCGATGGCCACGTTCTCGTGATCCGTGTTGCCCACTTGGCCAATGGTCGCCATGCAATCCACCAGCACCTTGCGGGTTTCACCGGAGGGCAGCTTTAGCAGCGCGTATTCTCCCTCTTTCGCAACCAACTGAGCCTGCGCACCGGCTGAACGCGCCATCTGCGCTCCCTTGCCAGGCCGCAGCTCGATGTTGTGAACCGTGGTGCCGGAGGGGATGTTCTTGAGCGGCAACGCATTGCCGATCAGGATGTCCGCCTCAGGGCCGCTCATGATCTTCTGTCCAACCTTCAATCCTACCGGCTGGATGATGTAGCGCTTCTCGCCGTCCACGTAGTGAATCAGCGCAATCCGCGACGAGCGGTTGGGATCGTACTCGATCGTAGCTACCGTGCCGGGAACGCCGTACTTATCCCGCTTGAAATCGATCAGGCGCAACTGGCGCTTGTGGCCGCCGCCGTGATGGCGCATGGTCAGGTCGCCTGAATTGCGGCGGCCGCCAGTGCGTGTCCGCGTGACTACCAGTGCCTTGTGCGGCTCGTTCGTGGTGATGTCATCATTCACCAGCGAAGTCTGGAAGCGTAGCGTCGGCGTAATCGGTCTGTATGTCTTGATTGCCATCGTCTGTCCCTTAGGGCCTGGCCAGCCCGGTAACCTTTTCGGCTACCGCACTTGCCCACCCTTCACGTTTCTCCGGAGCCCGAACTCAACCCCGATAATTCCTGCGACTTACTCGTAACTTAAGAGCCAGTAACTGCCCGAAAGTTAGTAGTTGCCGATATACTCCGGCAGCTTCTCGCCGGCCTTCAGGCGAACATACGCCTTCTTCCAGTCCGGCTTATATCCGGAGAACTTGCCTCGGCGGCGTTCTTTGCCCAGCACGTTGGCGGTGCGAACGTTTTGCACCTTCACCTTGAAGAGCGCCTCGACAGCCTGCTTCACTTCTGTCTTGCTGGCATCGGGAGCTACGTCAAACACCAGCGTGCTCTCGGTTTCCTTCACAGCCAAACCCTTTTCGGTAATCAAAGGTCGGCGAATAATGTCATAGAGTGTCGGCATTATGCGACCTCCTTCTGCGCGGCGGCTGCGGCAGCCAGCTTGCGCTTCGAAACCGTCTTAATCAAGCTCTCGCCAAGCAACTCAATCGCGGCCTTCGAGAAAATGGCTCGCTCGTAGCGCAGCAGATCGTAGGGATGCACTTCGTTGTTGAGCATCAGTTCGACACGATCCAGATTGCGAACACCCAAAAAGAGCGCCTGGCTCAACGTCTTGCCGCTCTCGACGATCAGAGTGGTGCGATTTGCGCCCAGCTTGTCGAGAGCCGCGCGATAGAGCTTGGTCTTGGCCTCTTTAATCTCGAGCGAATCCACAATGGTCAGCTTGCCGTCGGCAAGCTTCGATGCCAGGGCTGAACGCAGCGCGCCCAGCAGCTTCTTGCGCGGGAAGGCGTAATCGTAGCTGCGCGGCTGAGGTCCATGCACCGTGCCGCCATGACGCCATAGAGGAGAACGCACCGAGCCGATACGCGCGCGGCCAGTTCCCTTCTGCTTCCAGAGCTTCTTACCCGAGCCTGCCACCAGCTTGCGATTCTTAGTGGCGGCGGTGCCCTGGCGCATCGCGGCGCGATAGTGCTTGACCGCTTCCCAGAGGAGAGCTTCGTTCACTTCGGAGGCGGCGAATACTTCATCCGCCAGCTCCACGGTGCCCACTTTCTCTCCGTTCAAATTGACTACATCCACGTTTGCCATCGTCTTCTTCTTTCACCACTCGGCGCGCTGGCGCCGTACTCGGTTCAAACTTGTTTCAATCTCGTTGAGCTTAGTTCTGCTTGCCTATTTCTTCTTGCTAGGCGCGGCCTTCTTAGATGCCTTCAGCGGATCGAGTGTACCCGCTCCAGCAAAGCCACGGCGCTCACGCGGCGGAGCCTTGGCCTTTGAAATCAGCACGTAGCCATCGCGTGGTCCGGGGACTGCGCCCTCAACCATGATCAGGTTCTCTTCGAGATCGATGCCGCGGATACGAAGGTTGCGCACCGTGACCTGATCGACACCGAAATGACCCGGCATACGCTGTCCCGGAAATACACGGGACGGGAAGCTCGAAGCGCCGATCGAACCCTGCACCTGGAACATGTGTCCGTGCGACTTGGGGCCGCCGCCAAACCCGTGACGGCGAACTACGCCTGCGAATCCACGGCCTTTGGAGGTGCCAATCACATCCACAAACTTGTCATCCGAGAAGATGTCGACCAGAACACGGTCGCCAGCCTTTGCAGTCGCTTCGCCTTCTGCCGGAGTGAGCAGACCCACTTCGCGAATCTCCTTCACCGGTGGCGTATCCGCCTTGGCAAAGTGACCAGCCAGCGGCTTCGTCACGCGCGAAGCCTTGACGAACTCAACCAGGCCAATCTGCGCGGCTTCATAACCATCGCGAGCAGCAGTCTTGAGCTGCGTGATCACGCAGGGACCAGCCTGCAGAACGGTGATCGGATGCACATCGCCCTTCTCGTCGAAGATCTGCGTCATGCCGATTTTTTTACCCAAAATTCCAGTGACTGACATATTTTCCTTCCCTCATCATGCGAGTCTTA
>Ga0302326_10027651_pt1 | contig 11435 bp, 11 predicted proteins | sample Palsa_T0_3_FD_202264 | JGI IMG/M metagenome (GOLD analysis project Ga0302326, IMG submission 202264) | Peat permafrost microbial communities from Stordalen Mire near Abisko, Sweden - Palsa_T0_3 | ecosystem: Environmental > Terrestrial > Soil > Palsa > Peat permafrost | place: Sweden: Abisko...
TCGGGGCCGTACTTTTTCTTGACGGTCTCGCCGCCTTTTTGACCGGCTTCGCGGACCGTCATCCCTCCGCCGGGTTTACGCTTAGGGGTGGACATAGTGGTGAGTACCTTCCTTGAACCTGAGTCGACGCTCGAGTGGCACAGGGTCCCGAGCGATTCGCTTACCAATAGATAACGTTGTGCATCACCGGAAAGTTGGGTCGTTGGGCATCAAGCTCATCGTCCTCTTGCTATACGCCGCGTTGCTGGGAGGAGGCTGGCAAGGTACCCCGGCAGATGAAGATACGCTTAGAGCTATCGAAGTCGATGAGTTCCACCGCACGCTGGACCCGGTTTTAATCTCGAACCTCGACGGCACACCCGCGATCGCCGCGCGCGCCGCGCTCGCGATCGGCCGAACGAAACAGCCGGAGGGCGCCGTGCCGCTGCGCGCCCACTTGAGCGCGGGGGACCCGTCGGTGCGCGCGATGGTCGTGTACGGGCTCGGGCTTCTTACAGACGTCGCCTCGTTGCCGGATGTGACGCGGCTAGCCCAGAGTGATCCGAATTCCGCCGTCCGCTACGCCGCCGTCGATGCGGCCGGCAGAATCGCGGCCTCCGACGCCAAGCATGCGATGCCCGCGCTTGCTGACAATTTACTCGATATCGCGCGCGCCGATGCCGATCCGACCGTTCGAGCGCATGCGGTGGCGCAACTCGATCCGTTCAGGAAGAGCGCGGAGGCGCCGAGAATCGCCGCCACGCTCGAGGCGATCGAAACGCGCGACGCCGATCCCGACGTGCGCTGGCACGCCGCATGGATGCTCTTCCGCGGCTACGCGGCATTTCCGAATTTATCGTTCCTGAAGAACGCGGCACACGATCCCGAAGAGTTGGTACGCGTCGAAACCGCGCGCGCTCTCGGCCACCGCAAGGAGTTCGCGGCGATCGGCATCGCGCGCGCAATGATGAACGATCGCTCTTGGCACGTGCAGCTCGAAGCGGGTGAGGCCGTGCGGCGCCTGCTGCTCGAGCCGCCGACGGCACACTTGAAGGCGTTTCCGCCAGGGGTGCGTTTGCCTGCGATACGGATGGCCGAGCCGCCGCCGAAAAACGACGTCGCCCCGAACAGCGGCGTTCCGGTCGGACGTGTCGCCGAACGTGCGCCCGATCCCCAGCAGTTCGCCTTAGGTGCTCCGCTTTTGCCGACGACCGCGCGCGACATGAACGGACCGGCACCTGGCGCGCACCCGCGCGTCGAACTTCGGACGACCAAAGGCGTCGTCGTCGTGCGCCTCTATCCCGAGTGGGCGCCGTCGACGGTCGCAAACTTCCTCACCCTCGTCGCGACGCACAACCTCGACGACAATCGCTGGTTCCGCATCGTCCCGGATTTCGTCGTACAAACCGGTGACGTGACGAATACGGGCGACGGCGATCCCGGCTACACGATTCCCGCCGAAGAGAATCCGGTCGAGCAGCGCACGGGAATCATCGCGATGGGACTCGATTACGACGCGAACGGCGCGGTGCGCGATTCGGCCGGTACGCAATTCTACGTCACGCTCTCACCGCAGCTCCACCTGGATCGATCGTTCAGCGTGTTCGGCGAAGTCGAATCGGGTTTTAACGTGCTCGCAAATTTACTCGAGAGCGACTACATCGAAACCGCGACGCGCCTCCCGGACAAGTAGCCCCGACGGCTAACGCGCGAACATCGAGCGGACGGCCGCATTGTCACGCTGAGCTTGTCGAAGCGCAGCCGGGTCGCCGAGGTCACCACTGCACCGTTCGCCTCGTCTGCGCTTCGACAAGCTCAGCGTGACAAGACGCAAGCTCACCGTGACAATGCAACCGGCTATCGTGCGAACATCGAGCGTGCGGCGAATAGCAGGTTCTCCCGCCGCTCGGTGACGCGGCGGTAAAAGTATCCGGCCCAGTGCGTTCCGAACGGCACGTAGACACGCACGCGGTAGCCTTCGCGCACGAGCCGCCGCTGAAGTTCGGGGCGCACGCCGTAGAGAAGCTGAAACTCGAATCGCTCGGGGCCGATGCCGCAATCGGCGGTGTAGCGCTTCACCGCGTCGATCAACCGTTCGTCGTGCGTCGCGATCGCCGGGTACTTGCCACGCGTTAGCAACGCGCCGGCGAGACGCATGTAGGCTTTGCGAATCGCCGGCATATCTTGGAACGCGATCTCCGGCGGTTCTTCGTACGCGCCTTTGCACAGCCGCACGCGCGCGCCGAGCACGATCGCCCGTTCGACATCCGCGGGCGAGCGCTTTAAGTAGGCTTGAATCACGGGGCCCGTATTGGGATGCTGCTCGTAGACCGCCTCGAAGACGCGCAGCGTTTCATCGGTGACGGCCGAGCCTTCCATGTCGATGCGCACGAACGGATCGGCGAGGCCCGCGGCGCGCGCGCAGATATCGCCGAGATAGCGAACGCACAATGCTTCGTCGACGAGCAGCCCGAGGGCCGTCAGCTTCAGCGACACGTTCGTTTTCGCGCCCGAGGCTTCGATCGCCGCAAGCATTTCCAAGTAGGTATCGCGGGTGCGCGTCGCTTCGGCGAGAGCGGTCACGTCCTCGCCGAGGAAGTCAAGTGTCGCGCTTAACCCTTGTGCGTTGAGCCCGCCGACGGCCTCGAGCGCGGCGTCGATCGTGTCGCCCGCGACGAAGCGCTTGGCGAGGAAGAAGAAGCGGCGCGAGAACAGGGAGTCCGGTGCGAGCAGGCCGTTCACTTTTTGGGCCGCCGGGATCGTTTCTGGGAGCCGGTTCCCTTGTGAAAGACGGTCCACCTTAACGCCATGTAATGAAAGTACGGGTTCGGCCAAGAAATTCTTACGAGCCGCGGTGCCCCTGGGCTAGGCTAGGCCTTCGGGCCATCCGAAGCCCATAGTAGTGAAGGATCACACCGCGGACGAGCGCCCCAGGCGCGTTCTCGTGGCCGACGACGATGCCGACGTTTGTGCCTTGCTGGAGGTCGCCCTCGCGCCGCTGGCTTCGGTGACGCTGGTGCACGACGCGGAGACCGCGCTCCAACTCGTCGCAACCGAGCCCGCCTACGACATCATCGTCTCCGACTTCATGCTGCCGGGTATCGACGGCGTCGAATTCGTCGAACGCGTGCGGCGCGGATCGTGGTGCCCAGATGTCTCGATCTTAATGATCAGCGGACACGGCGAAGATTTCGTCGGCGAACGGGCCCGTGCCGCCGGCGTAGATGCTTTTCTCGATAAGCCGTTCACGCTCTCGCAGCTGCGCGCCACGGTCCGCAAGCTGCTGGTCCTGCCCACGCACCACTGCGCGTAAAAAGCGTTTAGCGCGGGCTCCGGCGTAAAGCCGGTCGATGCTGCTCGTCGCCCTTCGCGTCGTGCTCGTAGCCGTGTCGCTCGCGCTCGACGTGTTCGCGGTGAGCGTCGGCGTCGGCATTAAAGGCGTGACCCGGCCGGCGATGTTGCGCATCGGGGCGGCCTTCGCGACGGCCGAAGTCGGGATGAACCTCGTCGGCGCGGGGATCGGGGCGATGGCGGGTCGTGCGATCGGCGGGGTTGCGGCCTATCTCGGGTTCGCCGCGCTGATCGGCGTCGGGATCTATATGGTCGTCGAGGCGCTAGGCGAAGGGAAGGAGAGCTTCGATCTTTCGCACGGTTGGGGACTCCTCGCCGCGTCGCTTTCGATCAGCCTCGACTCGCTCGGAATCGGTTTCTCGATCGTCTACATCGGCGTGCCGCTTCCGGTCACGCTCGGCGCGATCGCGATCGCCTCGGTGACGTCGACGTTCTTGGGGCTGGGCCTCGGAAAGCGTGTCGGCGTGCGGATCGGCGAGCGCGCAGGCCTGATCGCCGGCTTCGTCCTGATCGCGACCGGCGTAGTCTTTGCGCTGCTGAAGTACTTGAAGGTCGAATGACCGATCTGCGCCGGGTGTGGCTGATCGCCGCAGCATACGGCGTCGTGCTCTTCGCACTCGGCGCCGACCGCTACGCGACCTATCGCGCGGGCGCGGATCTCGGGTTGTTCGTGCAGAGCATCGCGACGGTGTTTGCGGGCTTCGGGAACACGATGGAGCGCGGCAGCCACTTCACGTATCATTTTTCTCCGATCCTCTACGCGTGCGCCCCGTTCTTGCTCGCGACGCACTCGGCGCTCGCGCTCACGGCGCTGCAGGCGGTTGCGGGTGCGCTCGTACCGCCGCCGCTGTATCTGATCGCGCGCAAGCGGATGTCCGCATCGCTCGCATTCAGCGTCGCGATCGTCGCCGCGCTGTACCCGCCGATGGTCGGCGTCACGTTCACCGATTTCCACGAGAACGGCTTCGCGCCGGCGGCGACCCTGTGGCTGCTGTGGGCGCTCGACGCCGGCCGCTTCCGCCTTGCCGCTACGTTCGCTGCCGTCACGCTCTGCATCAAGGAAGATCAGTCGCTGCTGCTCGCCTTCGGTGGAATCTGGGGTGCCTTTGCGTACGCGCGCGCGAAGGATCGCGCCCGCGCCACGTTTTGCGCCGCGGTCGTTGCAGGTTCGCTCGCGACGTTCGTCGCGTTCTTTACGGTCGTGCGGCCGCTTGCGGGTGCGATCGATATCTGGGGGCCGACGCACTTTTACGCGTGGTCGCACGGGCCGGGAACGCGCGGCGGGATCGCGCCGTGGTATTCGATCGGACGCCCTGCCTACGTGCTCGAGGCGCTCGTGCCGCTGTGCTTCGTCGCGCTCTGGTCGCCCGCGTTCGTGCTCGCAATTCCCGGCTTCATCGAGGTGCTCGGCTCGCACGAGTCGTTGACGTACACGATGGGGACGCACTACGCGGCCGTGTGGATTCCATACGTCCTTCTCGCGTTTGCGCTCGGGATCGCGCGGATCGCGGCGCGCTCGCCGCGGACCGCAATCAATCTGATGCGAACGTCGATAGCGATCTGCGCGCTCATTCTCGCCGTCGCGAGCCCGACCCACTGGGGGCACTATTTGGGGCCCTATACCGCCCACGACGCGGTGCTCGATCGCGCCGTCGCGCGCGCCGGGACGAGCCTCGACATCGGCACGTTCGACGAGGTCTACGCGCACCTCGGCTTCGATCCGAACGCCCGCATCGGCATCCTCCCCGCGACTCGGTATGCGCTCGCCGATACGACCTACCCGAATGCGGAATTCACGCGCAGCGTCCGCCCGATTCTGCTGCAAGAAGTTGCCGCCGGCACGGCGCGCTTGATATCGAGCGAGGACGGTGTCGAACTCTATCGACGCGGCGGAACCCCCGCGGCCCACGCGGAAGGCGCTCAGGATGGACGTGGGAGCGTCGTTGCTCGCGCTCGCCCGCACAAACGGCGCGCGATCGATCGCAGTCGTCGGAACCAGTAAGAACGCGGGCAAGACCGTCGCGGTGGCGGCGTTGGCGGACGCGCTGGCGCGCCGCGGCGAGCCGTTCGGGATTTGCTCGATCGGGCGCGATGGCGAAGCGGTCGATGCCGTCGACGCGAGCCCGAAGCCACGCCTGTTTCTGCGACCGGGCGCGATGGTGGCGACGGGCGCCCGCCTCATTCCGCGCTCGCCCGCACTCGAAATCACTGCGCTGACCGAGTTGCCGAGCGCGCTCGGGCCGATCGTGCTCGCGCACGTGCGAGCGCCCGGGTATGTCGAAATTTCCGGACCACCGAGCGCGCACGCGCTGCGCCATGCGGCGCGGTTGCTCGCGAGCGACGGGCGGCTCGTGCTCATCGACGGCGCCGTCGACCGGATCGCGGCGCTCGCGGCCGGTGAGGATGCGATCGTCGTCGCGGTTGGTGCGAGCGGCATGGCGACGCCCGCGCGCGCGCTCGATGAGGTCGAAGGGCTCGTCGCGCGTTTGCGGCTCGCACCCCTCGACCCGGAACGCCCCGCGGTTCGGATCGAAGGCGCGTTGACTGCAAGCGCGGCTTGGGGCTACGCGCGAGCCGAGGAACGGCGCCAGATCGTCGTGCGCGATCCGACGCGCGTCGCGTTCGGCGGACGGGCGTTTCTCGAGCTTGCCGCGCGCATCGACGTGCGTTGCGAGCAGCCGCTCTGCGTGGTGGCGTGCACGGTCGCTCCGGCGAGCAGCGAGCTGACGTTCGAACCGCGTGCGTTCGCGCGCGCCGTCGCGGAACGTACCGGACTTCCGGCGTTCGACGTCTATGCCGGATCGGTCGCGGAGCCGAGCGCGGCGTGACGACGGCAATCGATGCGCGCACGGCGTTTACGGAGCCGGCGGGAGAGGCGATCGGGGCCACGTGGCTTCTCGCGGCGATCGCGCCCGGCGGTGCTTTGGGTCGCGCCGCAAGCGAGCGCGGCACGCGCCGGTTTTTGCGCGGCGACGAAGCCGCAGCGCGAACGGCAATCGAACGCGTCGATGCGCTCGCGCGTGAAGTGGATGCAGCGCGACTCGCGGCGCTGCGAGCGACGATCGCCGGCGCTCCCGACATCACGCCCGTGCTCGCGCGAGCGAGCGCGGGCGCCGCACTCGGCGACGTCGACTTTTTTGAGATCGGGCGTTTCCTCGGGGCACTGGCTGAGGTCGCGGAGCCGGTATCGGGTTGGTTCGCAGGCGTCGCCGGCCCGTTCTACGGTACGCTGCAAACCGCGCTCAGCCCGGGGCGCAGCGCGACCGGAGGTTTTTATCTCGCCGGCGCCTTCGACCCGGAACTCGCGAACGCGCGGGCCGAAGTCAACGCACGTCAGGCGGCCTACGATGTCGCGCGCAACGGATTGCTCGAACGCATCGCCCGTTACGCCGGCGCCGACAGCGTGCGCGACGGCGAGTTCGTGCTCATGCGCGATCGCGCGCTCGGCCCGCTGCCGCCCGAAATCCGCGTCGTACGCGAATCGCCCGCGTATCTGCTGTGCGACGTTTCCCTCGACGATGCCGCGCTCGGCGCGCTGGCTGCGCGCGACGCGGCGAGCGCCCGTGTCGCGGAATGTGAAGAATCCGTTCGCGCGCGATTGTCCGAAGCCGTCGCCGCCGCTTCGAGTTCGCTTGCGTTTGCCTGCGAGGCGCTCGGCGACTTCGACGTACTCGCCGCGCGCGCGCAGTTCGCACAGCGTTATCGCTGCGTCGTCCCCCAGATCGCGGAGGCGGCGCCGATCGCCTTCGCCGATGCGCGTTTTCTGCCGCTCGAAGAAACGCTCGGACGCCACGGCCGGCGTTACGCGCCGATTTCGCTCGAGCTCGAGGGCGTCGGGGTCGTCACCGGCCCAAACATGGGTGGGAAGACGGCGGCGCTGCGAACGCTCGGATTTCTTGCGGTGTGCGCGAGCGTCGGCGTTCCCGTTCCGGCCGCATCCGCCCGTTTGCCGTTGTTCGACGAGATCGCGTGGCTCGGTATCGCAGCCCGCGTCGGCGATGACGAGGGGCTGCTTTCCTCGTTCGGCAGCGAGGTCGTAGCGCTGCGCGATTTTCTGAGCCGAGACCTCGCGCGGCCGCTCGTTCTCATCGACGAATTCGCGCGCACGACGTCGCCGCGCGAGGGTCGCGCGCTGCTCGTCGCGGTGCTCGAAGCCTTGCACGAACGAGGCGCGCTCGCGCTGGCGGCGACGCACCTCGCGAACGTCGCACCGGGGGGTGCCGCGCACTTCGCAATCGGCGGGTTGCACGCGCTGCCGCCACGCGCCGGTGCGCCGCTCGATCTCGAGGCAGCATTGCGCCGCATCGGGCGTGCGATGGACTACCGCCTGCACCGCGTCGCGAGCGACGCGGCGCCGCCCGCCGATGCGATCGCGCTCGCCGACGCGCTCGGCCTCGATCCAACGCTCATCGCACGCGCGCTCGGGGAGATTCATCGCAGCGCTACCGAGGAGGAGACGTAGATGCCGACGATCCCGCAAATCGAAGAGCAAATTTTCGTCGTCGAGGGCTTTCGGGTGAAACTGACGCCGCTGCTCGCGAAGACGAAGTCGCTGCCCGGCTACGATTTCACGGTCATGGCGCCGCAGCGCTGGCGAGTCTCGGATTGGAAGACGGCGCGCTTGGGTGCGTACGTGACGCTGGTCAAGGCGGCCGCGGTGATACGCGGCGACGGAACGCAGGTCAAGGGCGACCTGCAGCTCGGCAATATCCGCGATTCGTACTACGAAGCTACCTACGGCCCGATCGGAAAGCTGCGAGAGTGATACGTTGGCGGACCCGGCGCGCGGCGCCGGGAATGTTCGGGCATGGACCCGCTGATCGTTACGGTTGCCGCCGTCGGGGCGGAACTGACGCCGGAGCAGACGCCGCATCTGCCGATCACGCCGGAGCAGCTCGGCGAGACCGCAGCCCTGTGCCGCGTCGCCGGCGCCTCGATGATCCACGTCCATTGCCGCTGGGATGACGGCAGGAACACGGCCGACGTCGGGCGCTTCCGCGACGCGATGGCCGCAATTCGCGCGCGAAGCGACCTCATCGTCCAATTCACGACGGGCGGCGCCATCGGGATGACCGCGGCGGAACGCGCGGCGCCACTGGAGTTGCGGCCGGAGATGGCGACCTTGACCTGCGGAACCGTGAACTTCGGCGACGACGTCTTCATGAACAGCTTCCCGATCATGCGCGGCATCCTCGCCGAGATCGTCCGCTACGGCGTGCGTCCCGAACTCGAAATCTTCGACGCGGGACACCTTGCGAACGCCAAACGCCTGGCCGCCGAAGGGCTGCTCCAGTTGCCCGCCCACGTCGATTTCGTGCTCGGCGTTCCCGGAGCGCTGGACGCGAGCGTCCGCAATCTGGTGCAGCTCGTCGACGCGCTTCCTGCCGGCTGCACGTGGTCCGTCGCCGCGATCGGCCGCGATCAGCTACCCCTGGCGACCGTGGCGATCGCGATGGGCGGCCACGTACGGGTCGGGCTCGAGGACAACATCTACTACTCCAAGGGCCGCCTCGCGCGCAACGACGAGCTCGTCGCCCGCGTGGTGCGAATCGCCGAAGAGCTTGGCCGGCCCGTCGCCACCCCCGGCCAAGCTCGCGGCCTGCTAGGGTTGCCGGTCGGGACCTTGGCCCAACGCTGAGAAGTACCCGGCGCCCGGCCCGCGAAGTCCGCGCCCAGCCCGGGGCTACTTCGTTAGGCGGTTTCTCTGTTCAATTACGTCGTGCGCAGGTCGCTTCAGTCGATCCCGCTGCTGCTGCTGATCTCGATCATCCTGTACTGGATTCTGAGCAACGCGCCCGGCGGACCGCTCGCGCCGTATCTGCAGAATCCGCACATCACTGCAGCCGACATCGAACGTCTCAAGCATAATTTCGGGCTCGACCAGCCCCTGCCGATCCGCTATCTGCACTGGCTCGGGATGGTCGTGCGGGGCGATCTCGGGTACTCGACCTCGAATTCGGAGACGGTCGTTGCCGCGATCGTCGAACGCCTGCCGGCCACAATGCTGCTCGCGGGAACGTCGCTCGTGCTGTCGCTCGTCGTCGGCGTCTCGATCGGAATCTTCGCCGCGATCAAACCGTACTCGTTCGTCGACTACACCGTGACGACGCTCGCGTTCTTCGGCCAATCGATGCCGGTGTTCTGGTTCGCCCTCATGCTGCAGCTCGCGTTCGCCGTTACCGGCATCACGGCGTTCGGTTATCATTTTGCGCTGCCGTCCGCGGGCATCTCGTCGACCGACGACATCGATGTCGGCGATCGCATCCTGCACCTCATCTTGCCGTGCGCCGTGTTGAGCTTGCTCAACATCGCGACTTGGAGCCGCTTCACGCGCAGCTCGATGCTTGAGGTGATTCGCACCGACTACATGCGCACGGCCGCCGCCAAAGGTCTCGACAAGCTCACGATCATCCTGCGCCACGGACTTAAGAACGCGATGATTCCGGTCGTCACGATCATCGCGCTTTCGCTACCCGGTTTGTTTTCGGGTGCGGTCGTGACCGAAACGATCTTCGCCTGGCCCGGGATGGGCCGGCTCTTCTTTAACGCACTCGGCCAGTTCGATTTCTCGTTGCTCATGGGCTATCTGCTGATCGTCTCGACTTTGGTTGTGTTCTTCAACTTGGTCGCCGACGTGGCGTACGCATGGCTCGATCCACGGGTGAAATACGACTGATGGCTACAACGCTCGCTCCCGGCGGGGTCCCCCTGTCCATTGTCGATGATGAAGTTCGCATCGAGCGTCACGGCGTTTGGAAGCGCTTTCGCAAGCACCGCCTCGCGCTCGCCGGCGGCGTCGTCATCACCCTGATCACGCTGCTCGCGTTTGCGGCGAAATTCATCGCGCCGGCCGACCCGAACTTCATCGATCAAGCCAACTGGTCGGGTTACCCGCTCGCACCGGGCGTCGCGCACCACATCTTAGGCACCGACGAAAACGGGCGCGACCTGCTCTCTCGCCTGATGTACGGCGGCCAAATTTCGCTGACGGTTGCGTTCTTCGCGGTCCTCATGGAGATCTCGATCGGAACGGTCGTCGGTGCGGTCTCCGGCTACTACGGCGGCTGGGTCGACTACACGATGATGCGCATCACCGACGTTTTCTTGTCGATTCCGCTGTTGCCGTTACTGCTCGTGTTGACCGCGATCGTCGCCGCATCGTCGAATAAGGCCGCGCTCGGATTCGGCGTCATCGTCGTGATCATCGGCGGCACGTCGTGGCCCTCGGTCGCGCGCCTCGTGCGAGCCTCGTTCTTAAGCCTACGCGAGAAAGAGTTCTGCGAGGCGGCACGGGCCTTGGGCAATCGTGACGGCCGGATCATCTTCCGGCACCTGCTCCCCAACGCCGTCGCACCGATCATCGTACAGGCAACGCTCGACGTCGCGAACGTCATCATCCTCGAGTCGACGCTCTCGTTTTTGGGCTTCGGGATCCAGCCGCCGACGGCGTCCTGGGGCAACATGCTCGCCAACGCCGAGTCGAACATGGCGATCGCCCCCTGGGTCGCGATCTTCCCCGGCCTCTGCATCCTCGTCACGGTGCTCGCGATCAACTACCTCGGCGACGGCCTCCGCGACGCCCTCGATCCGAACATGAAGTAGGCCCTCCCAGCGGCCAAGCAAAAACGCCCGTAACCACGGGCGTTTTCGTTGACAGGTCGACGCTACGGGTCTAGTGGCGGCGCGTTGCTCCGCTCGTGCGCGTTTGAGCCGTCGCGTTTACGATGTCCAGCGGAATCCGCCCGACTTTCCCTGCGGTGAATTCCGTGAACCACATCGCACTGTCGGGACCGGCGGCGACGTTGAACGGTTCGGCACTGGCGGTCGGGACGGGGTATTCCGTGATAACGCCGGCCGTCGTGATGCGCCCGATCTTATTTCCGTGTGCCTCGGCGAACCACAGCGCTCCGTCGGTACCGGCCGCGATGCCGGCAGGAACGGCATCGGCTGTCGGGATTGTGTATTCCGTCAAACTTCCACCGGTCGTGAGGCGGCCGATCTTATTCGCGCCCTCGGTATATTCCGTGAACCAGAGCGCTCCATCCGGACCGGCAGCGATACCCTCCGACTGCCCGGAAATGTTGAATTGTGTTACGGTCCCCCCA
>Ga0302326_10027655_pt1 | contig 11434 bp, 16 predicted proteins | sample Palsa_T0_3_FD_202264 | JGI IMG/M metagenome (GOLD analysis project Ga0302326, IMG submission 202264) | Peat permafrost microbial communities from Stordalen Mire near Abisko, Sweden - Palsa_T0_3 | ecosystem: Environmental > Terrestrial > Soil > Palsa > Peat permafrost | place: Sweden: Abisko...
CTATGCGAAAAAGAAGGGGCGAGGTCTTTACCCATATTTGGCAATGCACTGTCGGCACGGACCAAAAGCAGGTAAAGAGCGCGCTGTGATCGCCGGACTGGCGCGTCCAATGTCGGGAGGGGAAGGGGCGTTTTGCCGCCGCGTAGTGATCTTGTACCCTGGCGGAAATTTACGGGAACTTCGGTGCAGATTCCAGACTATACCTACACTCTTGAGCAGTGCGACGTGCCGGAAGTGCGGCGCGCGGTGCTCGGGGAATATCGCCGATTTCGGCACAAGTGTCTGACTTACCTGCACGGCGATGCCGACACCTCGGTCATGAACCAAGTGCATGGCTTGGCCTGGCATACCGCCGTCTATCGGACGCTCAACGAGGCGCGGCGGATCGAGCCCGAGCGCGCCGTCAACGGCGCGTTGTGGGAATTGTTGATCGCCGGTTATGCCAACCTCATGACGCTCGGCATTCGCCGGCTGGTGGACAAGAACCCCAGCACGGACTCAGTCTGGAACGTCATTGCTCAGATCGAGAAGCGCCCCGAATTGCTGCGCCGGGAGAATTTCGTTTGCTACGACGGCTTATCCTATGACTCTGCCGCCGCCTACCGGCGCTATGCGAAGACCCTCGATCTAAGCGGCGGCGGGTACGCCGGTTGGGTGACGACCACAGGGCCGGAGGCCTGGGGCACGTCGGATCTTCTCCACCAATCCTTTGACGCCCTTGTCGGATATCCGGCCAAGCGTAAGCGCCTCGACAAAGTGCAGCCCGAAATCATCGCAGCGGTCAAAGCGCAGCTGGCGGACAATGCCGTCGTCGCGGTTTGCACCATGGCCGACAAGCAGGTCGCGCACGCGGAGCGGTCGGCGGAGAATTCTGACGCGGTGCCGCCCGTCACCTACAACACCGTCCAGACCGCGCTGGAGAAAATCGTGCGGGTGGCGAATTTTCTCTCGGCGAACTTCTTCAACGCCACAACCTACGGATCGATTGTGCCAGTGCCGCAATACAATGTGCTGGAAGACCTGGATCAACCTTGGGTGACGACGGCGAATCTGCCGGCCCTGCATGAGCACTGGCACACAATCTCTGAGGCCATGGGGCAATGGGCGTACAACACAGAGGCTGGATTTGTGCCGCCGAAGCCGGACAGCAAGCCTGTGTAGCCTAATGAGGTTTAGTCAGCTTTCCAAAAGCGATCTTCCGATGCGACGATGGCGCGCCACGCGAGGATATGGGAGTCTCACCGCAGTTACTGATCTAGGATTTCCTTGACGATGTGCTCTGATCCGGCAAGCAGAAATTCATAGTATTTGAAGCCATCCGAAGACATCGGCCCCAGCAGATCCGCGAATTGCGCTTTCACCGCCTCACTGTTCGGGCCGTTGATCACCGTGAAACTCTCCAAATGCGTGTCGCTGTGGCTCCCGAGGGCGAACAAATACTTGAAAAACATATCCGTTTTCGGGAATGAGTAGCCGATCACGATGATGTTCTCGGCGCTGCCGATTTCCCGCGCGGCGCGTTGCCACACCATTTCCAGATCCCGCGTTGATGCCGATTTGTTCCAGGTCGGCGGCACGCTCACGGGCTCCGGTTCAAGCGGCGTGCCGCAGCTATGGTGTTTGCCGGCAATCCGCGAACCGAGATTGAGCCGGAGCACCGGCGTATCCACCAGGTCAATCGTGGTGATGTTGCGCCAGGGATCGATTTCCGTCGGCACGATTTTGGCGCAATTCGGGCAGCGCGCCCAATTGATCGAGCCGTGCAGCTTGAGCACCGGCACGCGCAGCTGATAGCGATCTTCGGCCGGGTCAATAAACGGTTCATTGAGGCCGTAGTCGATACCGAGGGTGCGCCGGACCAGGCCATATTCCAAACAGGTGTCGTAGTTGAAGGTGATGAAAGAGATATCGTTGCGCCCGAGCCCAGCCGTCTTTTCGATCTTGGCCCGCACCAGCTTGGTGAGCATGTCGTAGTCGCCCGGCGGCGTGATGGAGGTCGCCGTATGAGGGACGGTGATGGGTTCCTCGATCGTCCGCGTGATGAACACCACGATCGCCCTGCGCAGCTCTGCGATCGATGCCGGCCGGCCGATTGCCGAAACTGCCGATGAGATCCCCGATGTCGATCGCGCTGAACAGTTCCTCGATATTGGTCAGGTTGGTGAATTGTGCATTGGCCACAACGGGCTTGAGATCCTTGTAGGCCGCGTCCAGCACGCTCTGGATCTGAGGGGCGCTGGCGCCAAAACGGTTGGCTGCATGCAGCTCTTTCGCGGTTTTCAGAAAACCCGCCATCAACGGCGCGCCGGCGGCATGCGAGGCGCCGGCCCCAAGGACGAAGACTGTCTTCACGATCGCTCCCCAAAACATCCCGAACATGTGAGTATGCATGGGTCGGACGGCGCGCAATCGCCGGTGCCCCGGAACGCCGGGGAGGGGATTACCCTGCCGTCGCCGGCCCGTGCCGGATTTGTGTCGGGCTCAGATTGGGTGTGCCGTAATTGTGCCGTGGTGTGCTGGGTTTCGAGGTTGGCAAGCGCTGCAAGTGGTTGATTTAAAAGACCCTTAATACCCCGGTACCCGGCTCATAACCCGAAGGTCGCAGGTTCAAATCCTGCCCCCGCTACCACGAACCTCTCAAAGCCAGCCGCGGCCATAATCAGCTGCTCGCTAAGGCCGAGTCTGGCGATCAAAACTGGTTTGCCTTGCCTGGAGATTCCAGGCCGAACGGGAATTACGGGGCCCACGAGGGACCGTATTGCGGCGCGCGCCCGATGGGGGTTCGAATCTAAACACTCCTCAATGGTGCCGACCAGCTTGCGGATGCGATCGGAGAGGCGCCTGGGGAAATCGGCGATTCGGGCGGTTGGCGGCGCGGCCCCCGCGACCAGGCGTGCGAGTTCTGCCTCAGCGGCGTTCAGGCGGTCGCCGAGCCCGGCGGAAGTACGCAGCGCTCCCTGCGCGATTGCGTCCACGAGATTTTCGATCTGGTCGCGCAGCGCGGTAATCCTCTGACTATTATCGACAGGCTTCTTCCTGGCGGCCAGCTTACGCAGCACTCGAGCCTGCAGCTCCTCGAGCAGAACCGGTGATCCCAGATCGCTCTTGATGGGCTCCACAAGTCGCCGCTGTAGTAGCTCTTTTCGAACACTCAAAGAATTCCGGCATACCGCTTCGCCGCCGAATTTGTTGCCGCTGCAGCCGTAGGCACGCCACGCCTTTGTCCCGCCCACGATAACCATGCTGCTGTCGCAAAGGGCACAGCGGAGCAATCCGCTGAAGGCGAACTTAGGTCCGCCGCGGCCCGAGACGGTTGCGGACACCGCGAGTCCCTTGCGAATCGCCTCTCCGCGCGCTGCACTGCGCGCTCGACGCTCTAGGACGCGCTTGTAGAGCGCATCCTCGACGATCCGGAGCTCGGGCAGCTCGTGCACGATGTGCTCCCCAACGGGACGAGGGCGTGTCGTTCGTCGGCCGCTATCCGGGTTCTTAACCCAGGCGGTGCGGTTCCAGATGTACCGGCCACGATAAAGCTCATTTGTCAGCATCGAGTTTATCGTGCTGCCAAGCCAGCCGGATGCGCGCCTGATCGTTCTACCTCGCCATGCGGACCCAGGGGAAGGAACGCCACGGGCATTCAGCCGAGAGGCAATCTCGCGTTGACTGAAATCGTCCGCGTATTGCGTGAAGATTTCATGGACGACTGCAGCTTGCTCGGGTTCTATCTCAAGCACCGTGCCGATTACGTCGGCGTTGCCGTAGATATCGCGCCTGCTTTCATCTTTGATCTGCCGAAGGCGATATCCGTAGGGCTTGCCGCCAGCCCAGTATTTCTTAAGCGCCTGCCCGGCTAATCCGCGATGCGTCTTGTCGCGTAGATCGTCGAGGTAGAGTTCATTCATTAGGCCGCGCACGCCGCGCTGCACCTTGCGGGACTTGCTCACGCTGTCGTAGCCGTCCGAGACGCCGATAATGCGGAGCCCGCGGAACTCGAGACGACGAATCGTGCGCTCACTTTCGACCTGGTCGCGGCTCAGTCGCGAGAGATCATCGACGAGGATGATCTCGAACTCCCGGGCCTCCGCCTTGCGCAGCATCTGCTGATAACCCGGGCGGTCCGCGACACTGCCACTGACGGCCTCGTCCTTGAAATGCTCGACGAGCTGCCAACCTTCCGTCTCCATGCGCCTGTGGCAGTTTCTGGCCTGATCCTCGGTTGATGCCTCGCGCTGCTGCGCGGTGCTGAAGCGCGTGTAAATCGCGGCTCTTGTCATTTGAGTTTTCCCTTCCCTTTACGCGATTCTCTCTTGCGGCGAGCAGAATCGAGATTGTGCGCCTTGCCCATGCAATTCGCGTCGTGATATTTCAAGCCGGGTCTCCCACGGCCCCTGCGTGCCAAAAAGAATCGGCCACATGTTTCGACTTCACAGCGGCGAAGGTTGGCGCGAAATGGTCGCGACGCATCGAGTAAGAGTATTGAGGCGTAAGCGACTAGATCGGTCACATTTTTCAGTATGACGCTTGGACTAAATTCGACGGTAAGGGAATTAGGTCGCCTCAGATTGGCGCCTACCTCCAACGCAGGAACTAGCGTCTCAACTCCGTCGATGATCTTTGCGATGCGTTCGGCATCATTCCGAATCAATGCGTCACACAGAGTTTTCATGGTTATTTTGTGACGCTCTAATACCTCGGATGACGAAAGCGACGCAGATGCATGCCTGACGATTTGTGCTACCGAAGTAGGGCCTTCAGTATTACGCACCCATTCTGGAAATTCAGAACGCTGCGTTCCCCCGTGTGCGAACGTTAGCGCGTAGTCGATGAGATCCGACTCGGTGCTAATCGCGAGCCCTCTGTAAGCACCACAGTCTCCAATGATGTCGCTTGCAAAAGCAAAAGGGGCGCTTGAGTTCCTCTGCGACTGTGCGAGTTTGCGGCGGCCCAGCTTTGATTTTGATGTCACCAGAAAGGTCAATAATTGGTGGGGACTATAATGGGGAGCCTAAAGCAAGGTACAAGCTGCCGCAAGTGCCGAGGTACCTATGTATTTCAGTCAGCCAGCCGCAGCGAATGTGATCGATCCAAAGAATCCACCGAGCGCAGACACCCTGCGTCGATGGCACGACAAAATAGGGGGGCCTCGCGACACGAGCGGTCGCCGTGTGTTTACCAAAAAGATCTGCCAGCAGATTAAAAGTGCCCGTTCCAAGGCGTGAGCCTAGATGCTGTTCGACGTGGGGCGCTACGACTTGCTACTGGATCTCCTGGCGGACTGGCTTATCCAGGATATCGAGCGCGAGGCCGCAGCGGAGCAGATGTGCGCGGATGCGACCAGCATAGATCAGCCGCTAGGGGCGGCGCTCGAGGCGCCCGCGTCGGTCGCCTTGGCGCGCGAATCGAGTGGCCGAGCGTTCGGGTTGAGAGGAAATCACCCAAGCCTATGAATGGGCAAGCAATCCCAGAAAGGTGCTCAAAGCGGGGTCCCGCTTTGCGCATCAGATGGAAGCCCTGCCAACAGCCCGAGCGACTCCGCTTTCCCAACACCTGAGACCCGCATTCCGGTGATAGCGAACCGAGTCCTAACGCTGCGTGCGTGCTGTCCTAGCTTGGACCAAGCCGCATGCAATGCGCAGGCAATTCGGCGAGGAGCGGATGAAGAGTGGTTCCAGCGTTGGGTGCGAGAAACACTTGGCTCCTCACCAACGCCTTCGGCGCGTACGGTTCAAAGCTGGGAGGGTGAAGTGCAGACGATGCGGCGAGGGCTGGAGGCGATCGATCGGCTAAAGATCCTGCTCGCTCATGCCAACCTTAGTAACAGCGCCAAGGAATATGCCAGTGCGAGGATCGGCGAGGTCGACGCGGCGCTTCGGCTTTTCAATTGTGGACCGCAAGCATGAGCGTCGAACGGTCGGGCGAGTCCCGCATACGTCATGATCTCGGGGTTGAATTCGTGTTCGACCTCAAGGCGTCAGGAGTAATGGTCGAATGGAATCTGCGGCCGTGCACTGAGCTCAGCAGCGATGAGCTGGGATTGTATCGAAGGGTGCACCATCGGTTCCTCAAATGTGTCTCGAACAAACGTGGCATCCCGACCGTTGTTATCGACCCGTGATGCGTGGCGCCGACATCGGAGTCGACGATCACGAATTGCCGCCCGTGGAAGCCTACGCGGAGGAGCAGGCCGGATCTCGGCAGCGAGTCAACGGCCACGATCGATCCGCGCCTCAAACGGAAGTGTTGCGCCCCGGCGCGCTGAAGTGGGACGAGCTGGACGGCAGGGACCCCCCGGCGCGTGAGTGGATAATGCCGTACTGGATTCCCCACAAGCACGTAACGCTCCTGACCGGTCGCGGTGGAATCGGCAAGACCCTTCTCGCGCAGCACATTGGCACCGCGGTTGCGCTCGGGCTCGAATACATCGAGCCGCTTCAGACGCGGCGCGTACTGATGTGGGCGGGCGAAGACGATGCTGACGAGCTCTGGCGGCGCCAGCAGGCGATTAGTTCGTACATGCAGCGGCCGCTCTCTGCCCTAACCGAGCGCTTCTACCTGCACAGCTATACGGGCATCGACATCACGTTGGCTACCACAGTGTTCGGCCAGCTGATGCCGACGCCGATGCTGAACGAGCTGCGCGACCAGGTCGCCGACTACAAGGCCCAACTCGTTATCATTGACAACTCTGCGCGCGTCTTCGGCGCCTCGGAGAACGACCGCCACGCTGTCACTACATACCTGGCATGGCTGCAAGGCGCCTGTGCGAACGCCGCCGTGCTCCTGCTCGCCCACCCCGGTAAGGCCGTCGGCAGCGAGTTCTCGGGCTCGACTGCCTGGGAGGGCGCGGTACGCTCTCGGCTATACCTTTCCGATAAGCCGCCCGATGCCAATCTCAACGACGAGGACGCGGCGCCCGATGAGCGCGTGCGCTACCTCGCCCGGCGCAAGGCCAACTATTCGGCACTCGATCTTAGGCGCTTAGCGCTTATAGAGGGCTCGCTGATTCCCGACCTCCTGTCGCCCGGCAGGCTCGCGCGGCCCACTGGGGAATTCGCCAAGGACATTGTGCGCTGCGCAGTCCGTACGCTCGCTGCCCGGGACATCCACGGTTCCGGCAGCACGAGTTCCCCCACCTACCTGCCGAAGCTCGCCATGCAGTACAAACTGCTCGACTCGATGACCCAAAAAGCCTTCGCCGCGACCATGCGCGAGATGGTCCTTGCCGGACAACTGGTCGGCCGCGAGGTGGGCAAGTACTCCAACCGCACCCCGAGAATCGGGTTGGTGCTCCCTTGACTGCTCAAGCACAAGAGCACACGTGCCACACCCCCTTCCCCTATAGGGGTGTGTGTGCGAGCACCTACTTGGGCATTTGTGCGGCGCTTGTGCGCTCACTTGTGCATCCGATTGTGCAGGCAGAACAACCGCCCCCTATACGCTCGCTTTTTATGACTTCTGATGATCTAGCCGACCGCGCCCAGCACGGCACCCAACACCTGTCACCGGACACCCATACAGACCGAGCTGCGGTCAAGGAGCTCCGCCCGCAAGCTCTTGGCCGTGAGGTCGCGGCTGCCATGGCGATCGGCGTGGAGTTTGTAATGCACGTCCTGGACGAGGCCGAGTAGCAGGGAGTTTGTGATGCAGACGGAAGACCGACAGATTTCGGCTTTGCAGGAGGTCGAAAGGCAGCGAGCCGAGCTGCGCGATCGCGCACAACAGCTGTGGAGCACCTCAAAGGCAGCGTCGGTAGCGCACCCGTTCTTCGAGCATTGGGGTGTCGCAGTGACGGGTCTCAAGTGCTATGAGGGCGATTTGGCGATCGACGGCGTGAGTTGCGACGGGCTGCTCATGGTGCCGATGCGCGACAGCGAGAGACAGGTCGCGAACATCGCATTCGTCGACGGCAGGGGCACTCGACGCTACCTGTCGCGGGATCATATTTTGGGCTTGTACTTCGGAATGGGTCCTAGTGGCGGTCACATCACGATCACTGAAGGGTTTCTTCGCGGCTGTCGTTTCCACGCGGCACACGGAGGCGCGGTAGCAATTGCCTTCATTGCCGAGAATGTGCCCGAGGTCGTGAGCATCATGTGCTCGCGCTACCCGGATACCCGGATCCTCGTGGTAGCACGCGACGGAACTATCGCTACCATCGAGGCGACTGCTACGGTAGCGTTGCCAAATGAGTCGCTACCGAGCCTGCCACCCGACCAGCCGCTGGTCGCCGCACAGGCGGCAGCCGCCCAGCGGAATGGATTCCTAGTTCCTGACTCGCCGGAAGCAAAAATTGTTGCCTGGGCGTCGCGTAGGGGCCTGACGGAGTTCACACGTAAGCAAGTGCTCCAGCTCGGTCCCAGCGGTCTGCGTAAGGCCGAGATCGCTTCCCCGGCCCTCCAGAAGCTCGTGGAGCTGGGACGGCTCCATAGCGACGATGGGCGCCGGTACCGCGTTACTCGAGGCGCCATCGGCACAATTACATGCGATGACGCGGAGTTATGCTGAGTGCGGTTCCTACGGCATGGCGGCCAGCGCACTCGCCCAGCTCTCGAGTCTCTCCTCGGGCTCCGCTCGGTCCGCTTTCAGTTCCGCCAGCGCCAGCAAGGTGTCGGTCGGCTGCAGATCCTTGAAGCTCGTTGGCAGGCCGTGCAGGTACAGGCGGTTCAGCACTCGGCTGTTGTTGACCAGCGTCATCGCTCCGTCCTCCGGGTCCTTCACCGTCAGCGGGCCGTTCTGCAAGCCCGCTTCCTGCAGCATCTCCGAGAGTCTCTGGCAGGCCACAGTCGGGTCCGGCGATCGGTCGATCAGGTTCTGCACTCGGTCGCTCAGCAGAAAAAGATAGGCGCTCGGGTTGAGCTTCTGTGTCTTGTTCACCCACACCGACATCAGCAACGTGCCGTTGCTCTTGAGGATCGGACTCCAGGCGATCGGCCGCTCCAAAGTCATGCTACGGCTGCTTGAGTAGTGCGTCGGATTCGGCTGGACTGTGCAGAGCCGCTTCCCGCGTTCTTGCGCGCTTGAAAAGGATGTAGAAGGTCAAGAAAACCACGAGATAGATCGTGAAAGCGATGAAGTACGAAGCAGCCCTTTCTGCGAGAAATTGCTCACCCAGGTCCGCGCGAATAGAGGGACGCGGGAATGCGAATCCCCCGCTGAATAACGTAAAGACACCGGTGCCCAGGTAAAGCCACAGGAACCTGAAGACGGATGCGTAAGCTTGCGGAGAGTGACGAAGAACGCGAAGCCCAACGATCGCGCCGTAGATCGCGATTGCCGAGAGGTATAGCTCCGCTTCCAGCAACGACGGCAGGGGGTTGTGGGCATAGATCTGATTCATCAGGGCCGCACGACTAATCAAAATGCCCCAATTCCACAGTTCATGCAGGGGCAAATAGACGACCGTGAAGGCCACAAAGCCGTATTTCCATAGTGGCATCCTGGCCTTAGTCCATTGTATTTCAGATTCCATACCTGGCACCCAGCGTTGATTCCGCTTATAGAACACTATGGTGTGTAGACACTACCGTGTGCAGGGCCGACCGTCCACACCATGGCGGGAATGGCATCTCTGCGCGCCCTCGGGGCGCAAATTCGCACAATTCGAGAGGAAAAAGGCCTCAGTCAGGAACGGCTCGCCGATCTTGCTGGCCTTCACCGCAATTTCATCGGTCTGATCGAGCGCGGGCAGCGAAACCCCACTTTCATGACGCTCATTGCCATCAGTAGCGAACTCGGGCTGGCGCTATCGGATCTCATTGATGGCGCCGAACGCCGAGGCAGGTAGTGCGGTCTGTCCGGGCATCCTCCCTGCCCAAGAATCCATAAAAGCACGCCTGGCAAGCACCTCGTTTTTGCTTCATTGATCGAGAGTTAGCTGACGCTACCGATCCTATGCAGGAGGTATGTGCAGTTTGCTGCGATGCGGACTACTGTATGGACTCCTCGCGCGGCCGCGAGCTACGGTCCGCACATGCGCCGCAACGTCTACGATCCCCTCGAGCCCACCCAGGCGCCGCGCTGGTACTCCGTCCGTAACATGCACGGCGCGTTGTTGGAGGCGCGCGAGCTGCTGCCGGGCGCGGATCTCAAACGCGTATTTGTCGAAGCGATCCTCAGATGGATGGACGATGGCTGGAGGCTGAAGGAGTTTAGCTCGCGTACGGGCACGTTCTTCTGTGACCGCGGCGGCGAGCGACGCATGATCGACATTTCACCGAACTATCCAGGCAGAACGCAGAGCGGTGGCATTCCCCAGCGCTCGTCATGCACGAACTGCGAGGACTAATTGGATGCCTGCGTACAGGGCGGCCTTGTTTTACCTAATGCGCATCGTCGGGCACTGCGCCGGGCGACCGATCAATCTGTAACCGATCAGTCAGGGCGGTGGGGTGTCCATGCGCCGAATGTTTATCTCTCGCGCTAATCGGCGCGTACACTCGGCAAAACTGCGCACCTAGAGAAGTGACGGGGAGAATAAGAATGACGCTCAGAACATCGGTCGCCGCGCTATATGCAGCCTGGCTGGTCTTGGGCTTCTGTCCCGAAGACAGCGTCGCCGCGACCGCGACAAATCTGGTCACAATTTGCACGTCCGCCACCACGACGACTCAGGCGTCGAAGTGCACGGCATGGCAGTACAACGTCTACTCGCCCACGGCATACATAGAAAGCTATCCAACCGTGAAGCCAGCCGAGAGCGGCATCAATGATCCGAACTACGAGTACCGCCTTGGCTCGACCATCACGGCTTCCATGGGCGTCAAGGTCTGCCCGACCGCATTAACCCCTGGTGTGAGTTTCAACAGCCCGCAGGCTGATCCGTGCCCGAACAATACTCTAGTCAGTGCGTCGAATGTGCTACCGACCAGTAGCTACGCGGTCACAGATACTTCCAGCGGCATTGTCGTATATCAGGTCAGTACTGCCGGCGTAACCATGGTGCCTGGCAGCCCGTTCGTTCCTTCCCCGGTCCCTTATAACCTCGAAAACGAGACTTCGCATCCGGCCCCTAGCGCTACCGCAGTAGATCCTACCGGCCAATATTTGTACGCGGTCTACAACCTCGCGACGAACTACGGGGCAGTGGTCTATTCGTTCAACATGATCAACGGAGTTCCCCATCAATTATCCAGTAGCGGCGGATTCGCGGGGTGCGACAGCTGCGACGCTAACCCAACTGCAATTATCGCCACGGCTCAACATGTCTATATTCAGTTGTCCACGAGCGGCGCACTCCCTCCCTCTATTCAGATTTTGACAACCAACAATGGCGTGTTCACATCAGCCCCGAGCATTCAGGTAGTGGGCTTCGGCGGCTTAGGGCCTGTTGACTCTATTGGCTTTGCCGTAGACGCCCAAGAACAATTCCTCTATTGCTATACCTCAAGTACCGGCACGACCGTGGATACCGTCGCAATATACGCGCTGAATTTCG
>Ga0302326_10027657_pt1 | contig 11434 bp, 2 predicted proteins | sample Palsa_T0_3_FD_202264 | JGI IMG/M metagenome (GOLD analysis project Ga0302326, IMG submission 202264) | Peat permafrost microbial communities from Stordalen Mire near Abisko, Sweden - Palsa_T0_3 | ecosystem: Environmental > Terrestrial > Soil > Palsa > Peat permafrost | place: Sweden: Abisko...
GTCAGCGTGGGCAACGATGAAGCAATGGTGAACGCTGCCGTGTGCGCGGTCTCAACATTGCCCGCATTGTCCACGCTCCAGTACTTGACGGTATGGCTGCCAAGCGCCGAAACAGAGAAGGCCCCCGAGTAGGTGGTTTGGGCTCCGCCGTCGATCGTGTAGTAGGTTGTCGCCACGCCGCTGAGGCTGTCCGTGGCGCTGAGTGTCACCTGCACGGCCGAATAATACGTGCCGCTGGTTAGAGTTCCACTTAGCGATGCCGTGGTAACTGGCGCGGTGGTGTCAATGTAAACCCACTCGACGGATTCCGTTGAGAAGTTGCGCGCCCTGTCTTCGGTGAAGTAGTAGATGTAGTGTGCTCCTTGCGCCGTAATCGTAAAAGGAGAACCGTAGGTGCTGCATGTGTTGAGGGCGCTGGGAGTGCAACTCGTTGAGTCTATGGCGTAGTATGTTGCGCCGATGCCCGATGCAGCGCTCCCGCCGGGATCCGCTGCTGTCAATGTCACTTTGACGTTGCCCTTCCACCAGCCGCTGGCTGTGGGGCCCGGGTTGTTGGTGACCTTGATGGTGGGAGCTACGGTGTCGTAGCAGACTGGACCGTAGGAGCCGAAAGTGGTCCGCCCCTGGTTGTCAAAACCTTCCACCTGGACTGTGTGGCAGCCCTGCCCGGAGCCGGCGGAGCAGCCGCCCGCGCCGTTGAACGACTGGCAGCCCCCAGTCGAGTAGGGGTATTCCGGACCGCTGTAGAAGGAATTGCCTTGGCCACCGTGGGGTTCGCTGGAGGGATCGGAAGGGATGGAGTCCCAGCCCTGCGTGAATCCAGCCGCGCCGGGCGCCGGCAAACCAGAGCTGCCGGCGTCGCTGAGGTTCCAGCCGACTATCTGATCGGTGTTGTACCAGGTGTTTGTAGCCGGCCCTGAGAAAGCAAGCGACGGGTTGCCGACTGCGGGAATCAACTCCCAGTTGATGCCCCAAGCCAGCTGCAGCATGTTGGCTGAGCCCCAGCCCGTAACCAGGTCGAAGCCAGGAGCCGCGCAGTAATAGAACAGGTTGTCCGCTGCCGTAATATCATTGTCGTTGCAGCCGCTGAGCATGTCATAGAAGGGATTGTGCGGCGCGCCGTCAAGCGCATCTTCGTAGATGAACGGAGTGGCCAAGCCGACCGGACTGCAAGCCGATGTTCCGCCCGAGCCGCAGACGCTACCGATGAAGTCGAGGTAGGAATTCTCTTGCGCAAAGAATCCGGCCAGCTCAGGCGCCACGATGCTGGTGCCGCCTTCACTCTGCCATGACCCACCGGAGTAGTACCACTCACCCATGACATCCGGGTTCGCCGTCAGCGCAATGTCGGGCACCAAGCGGTTAGCGTTGCCGGTTTCGACGTACTCCGCGCCGTCCTTATAAAGGTTGAAGGGGGAGACGAGGGTGCTCTGCCAGGAGGGCGCGGCAAAAAGGACGCTTACGCCGCCGGTGCTGCCTCCATGGTTGTTAGCGCATGCGCCGCCATTGCCGTCGTTGTCGGCGTTTGTCCAGGATTCACCCTGCCAGCCGATTTCGCTCTCAAATATCCCGTTGGAGTCCAGCAGCAGCTGCGTGCCTCCGGCGGCAAGGAAATCGGGGTCGGAAGCCGGGTACCAGACTGAGGTCGCGTCCTGACAGCCGGCACTGGCGCCCATATCGCCCGAGGCTGCGATCAGCGTCTTGCCTTCACCGATCATCGTGTTGAAGATGGGATGCATGGTACCGGTGGCTACCGAGCCTGAGAATCCTACGTTCTCCTGCCAGCCGTAGCTGGTTGAAACCACGTCCGCGAAGTTGTCGCTGTCGATGGCCTCGAAAGCGTCCGCGTAGGTGGCGTATTGGTTGTTTGGCATTTCGTACTCGATGACTTGCGCGGTGTCAAGATACGAGCCGTAGCTGTTGGACATTGCGGCCGAGTACTCGACATCCAGGGGCGCTTCGTCGTCCACGCCCGGAAAGCCCGATCCGTTGATGTAGTAGGAGCTGAGATTCCACGCCATTCCATAGTTGTTGAAGAACGTGGTAGCGTCGCTGTAGTTGTAGTTTCCGTACCCGACAAGCGCAATGGAGGACTCCGGCGGTGAACCCGAAGAGTCGCCCCACTCATTGCAGCAGAAGCTAAGCCTCTGAAGGGCGTTATAGTCGTAGCCCTCGGAGCTCTGGATGTTGTCCGGATTGGCGACGCCACCGCTCAACGGGAAGCTGTCGGAAGGAGTTGGCTTGGATATCTCTGACCTGGCCTTAGCTGCCGGAGCCCTCGTCGGGTCGCCGTCGCCATGCACGGAGAAGGCCTTGGAGATAGCCGGACCGGGGACGTAGTCCGGGCCCTTTACCGTCGGCTTGCTCGTCCCCAACCGGTGGGCTCTCTCGATGTTGTTTAGGCCCAGCACAGTGTGCAGAATGCCGGAAAGATTGGAGGGTACGACCGGGTCGCTGTCGTTGGAGAAGTCTACTTCGTCGTCCACCTTGTAGTTGTTGATGGTCACGCCGAACGCCTTCTCGATCAAGCCGGCGGGCGCTTCTACGTCCACCAGCAGGCGATTGGGATAGCGGCGGGTTACGGTCAGGCCCACGCTCTGGGCCCAGTCCACCACCGCCTGTTCATCCTCGACCGATGGGCCAAACCGGGCGTTCCACTCGTCCCGGGTCAGGAATTTGTGGAAGCCGGTCGAGCCCTTGGTGGTGAGTTCCTTGATAAATTGCTCTTCTTCAGCCATGTGCGGCGCCTGAATAGCCAACGCCAGGCGCAACTTGCTCTCCGGGGTGTAATGGCTAACCCGGATGGCCGTGCCGTCGAGCACTTTTGAAGGGGTGTGCGCCTCGGGGGTCACCAGACTGCCAGAGGAAACCCGAATTACTTTTGGAGCGGCGGAAGACTGGGCCCGGACTTGCCATGAGCCAATCGTAAACGTCGTGACAGCGAGCAAACAGGCAGGCAATAAAACCTTGTTCGCAAATTTTGGGGAAATTCGCATTTTCATATCAACCTCTTTGAGGGAACCCGCCGCCTGGGAACGCAATTAAGCGCGTCGATGGAACGGTTCAGGAATTGCTCATTTCAATCGAAGGACAACTATCGGGGAGGGTCTGAGAAATTCCTGAAATGTTCCGCACAGGGTTCCGTGAACCAGAATTTGAGAACCGTATCACCGATTGTCAAAAACAGCAATCAATTTGGAAGTCAATTAAAATCAATAATCTTTAACTCCTCTATCGTGTTGATTGAAATGCATTTAATGGCACTTCTTAATCGCCTCAAAAACAGAGCGCCAGGCGGACCTGAGTCCGCCTGGCGCTTCGCTTTCTGGCAACGATGCAGGTTGCCGGGTTGAATTACTGCTCGGTGTAGGTGTAGTCCACGCTCTGCCAGGTCCCGGCAATCTTCGAGTAGAGCCTGGCGTACACAGTGACTCCGGATGCCGGAATGCTGGGCACTGTAGCTGTGGTGGTTGTGAGCGTTCCCGAGTTGTAGAGGTTGAGTGAGCCAACCCCCGTGGTGCCGAGGAACAAGCGGTAATCCGTGGAGCCCACCCCTTTTGTCCAGGTAAAGACCACGTTGGTGGTGCCCAGCGTGGCGCTCGGAGCAGGCGTACTCATTGCCGCCAGTTCGGATTCGGTGAAGGTGTAGTTGTTCGACTGCCAGACTCCACCGATCTCGGAGGAAAGTTGAGCATAGACCGTCACTCCGGTCTGCGGAAGGCTGGCTACCGTGGCCGTCGTGGTGGTGATTGAGCCGGAGCTGTACAGGTTGCTTGAACCTACCCCAGTAGTGCCGAGCAGGAGTTTGTAGTTGGTAACTCCAACTCCAGCTGTCCAGGTGAAGACCACGTTGGAAGGTCCAAGTACGGTGCCCGGAGCAGGCGTGGAAAGCACGGCGGGTGAAGAGGTGCTGGATTCAGTGAAGGTGTAGTTTTCACTCTGCCAGGTACCGCCGATCTTCGCCAGGAGCTGGGCGTAGACGGTCACTCCGGTCGATGGGATCGAAGGTACCGTGGTTGTCAGGCCTGTGAGTGTTCCCGAGTTGTACAGATTGAGCGACCCTACCCCGGTGGTGCCGAGGAAGAGACGATAATCCGTCGCTCCGACGCCGGCCGTCCAGGTAAAGACTACGTTGGTTGTGCCCAGCGCGGTGCCAGGTGTTGGAGCAGTCAGCTTGGGCAACGGCGAGGCAATGGTGAATCCAACCGACTGGGTAGCCCCAACATTGCCGGCGTAGTCCACGCTCCAGTACTTGACGGTGTGGCTGCCAAGCGCCGAGACGGAGAAGGCCCCCGAGTACGTGGTTTGGGCTCCGCCATCAAGGGTGTAGTACGTTGCCGCAACGCCACTGAGGTTGTCCGTGGCGGTGAGGGTCACCTGAACCGCGGAGTAGTAGGTGCCGCTGGTGAGAGTGCCACTCAGAGACGCCGTGGTAACCGGCGCGGTGGTGTCGATGTAGATGGGCTGGTAGTACACAGTCGAGTAATTCCCTGCTTTGTCCTCGGTGAAGTAGTAAATGTAGTTTTCACCCTGAGTCGAGATGGTAAACGCGCCGGAGTAAACACCGCAGGAACTGACAGAGCCAGGCAGGCAGGTTGCTGAGTTGATCGCGTAGTAGGTCTTGTAAATGCCAGACGCGTTGCTGCCGCCGGGATCCGTTGCTGTCAACGTCACAACGTCAGATCCTTTCCACCAGCCGTTCGCGTTAGCAGCCGGGCTATTTGAGGCGGAGATGGTTGGGTCCACGGTGTCATAGCAGATTGGCCCATAGGTCACCGCTCCGGAATAGAAGCCCTGGTTGTCCCAAGCCTCCACGGTTGCCTTGTGGCAGCCTTGGCTCACGCCGCCCGAACAGGAGCCAGCCACGAAGGACAGGCATCCAGCCGTTCCATACGGATACTGGGGGCCGCTGTAAAACGAGTTGCCCGCCCCGCCGTGTGCCTCGCTGTAAACGTCGGTAGGAATCGAGTCCCAGCCCTGCGTGAAACCCGCCACGCCCGGAGCCGGCAGGCCCGCCGTTCCGCTGGTCACCCCATCGCTTACCGTCCATTTAACCGTCTGGCTGCTGTTGTACCACGTATTGGTCGCCGGCCCGGTGAACTTCACCGAGGGCACTCCGTCGGCGGGAATGATATAGAAGTTGTACGCCCATGCCAGTTGCAGCATGTTGGCCGAACCCCAGCCAGTGGCCAGGTCGTAGCCGGGCTCGGCGCAGAAGTAGGTAAGGCTTGGGTCGGTAGCGGTGAGATAGTTGGTCACGCAGCCCTGGGTGATGTCATAGAACGGATAGTGCGGCGCAGCCTGCCCCTCGCCCTCGTAATACAGAATCGGGGCGGGGTTGCCGATCGGTTCGCAGCGATCCGTGCCGCTTGAGCCGCAGATGTGTCCAATAGAGTTCAGGTACGAGTTCTCCTGGGCGAAGAACCCCGCCAGCTCGGGCGCGACAATGCTGGTGCCGCCCCAGGTTCCCCAACCGTTCGCGGTAGTGCTGCCGCAGCCCGTGGTGCAAAAATCCCACTGCCCATAGCCGCCCGCTTCCAGCGAGATATCGGGCACCTTGCGCTGCGTGTTGCCGGATACTGTGTACTGTTTGCCGTTCACCCACTCCTCGTAATTGATGCCGCTTTGCCAGGCGGGCGCAGAAAACAGGACGCTCAACCCGCCGCCGCCGCCGCCGCCGTTGCCTTGGCAATTCTTCAGGGTGGTGCCACCCGTCCAGGCATCCTCGCTTGCCCACGTGCCGTCATAGTTCAGCTTCAATGCCGTGCCGCCGGCTGCAACAAAGTCAGGGTCGGAGGATGGGTAAATTACCCCGTTCGAGTCGCCGCAACCAGGAGTCGAGCCCTGGTCTCCCGACGCTGCCACCAACGTCAGTCCCTCGCCGACCATCTGGTTGAAAATGTAATGGGCATCGCCAACAGCTGTGCCTGCTACGTAACCAGACCAATAAGAAGTCTCTTCTCCCCCATAGCTGGTGGAAACCACGTCCGCATGCCCGTCGTTCAGCACCGAATTCCATAGATCGAAGTAGGTGCCTTGGTAGCCGTTCGCGCCCTCGTACACATACACATGCGCGGTATCGTTCGACGAGCCGAAGCTGTTGGAGAATGCCGTGGAGTACTCCACATCCAGGTCCGCCTCGTCGTCGTAGCCATCGCTGTTGCAGCCGGAATCCACGCCGATCTGGCATTCGGTGCCGGTATAGTTGTTCTCACCATCGATAAAACCATTGATCGAGTAGGCAGTGATGTTCCAGGCCATGCCGTAGAACTGGAAGAATGTGTTGGCGTCGCTTTCCAGAAAACCGCCAAACGTAACCAGGGCGATCGAAGTATCAGCCGGAGAGCCGGTTGAGTCGTTATGTACGTTGCAGCACTTGCTCTGCGCCAACAACGCGTTGTAGTCATAGACCTGCGAGCTGTACAAGTTCGCCGGATCGACTCCGCCGATTTCATCTGGCGGATTGGGCGTGGTGAGCCCGCTCGCGGAAATCGCGGCCCCTTTCCCGGACACCGCGTCGGACTGGGCTGGCGCAGCTTCGGCCAGTCGATTCCAAGGTGCCTTCGTCGGATCGCCGTCGCCCTTCGAATCGACGCCTTCGCTATGAACGGGTCCAGGAACGTAATCCCAATTCTTTCTGGCCTCGGGATGCCCGGTCATCGGCTTCATTCGCTCAATGCTGTTCAAGCCAAAGATGCCGCCGACGATGCCCGACAGGTGCGCTGGGATGGACGGATCGCGATCATTGGAAAAATCCACTTCCTCGCCTACCTGGTAGTGGTTGATCGTTACGGAAAGCACTTTCTCGATCACCCCCGCCGGCGCTTCCACGTCCACCAGAATTCGATTGGCATACCGGTTGGTCACGGTCAGCCCCTGGCTGTTGGCCCAGTCCACCACCTTCTGCTCGTCTTCCACCTTTGGCCCAAAGCGCGCGTTCCATTCGTCTGCGCTCAAAAACTTGTGAAAGTTCGGCGAGCCCTTGGTCTGCTGCTCACGGATGAGTTGCTCCTCGCCGGCCAAGTCAGGAGGCGTCACGAAGATGGCCAGGCGCAGCTTCTTTTCCGTGTTGTAATGGTCGATCCGTATGGCCGTTCCGTCGACCACCTTGCCCGGCGTGTGGTGGGCGAGGGTAACCAGGCTTCCTGTCGGGACGGAGGGAGAATTGCCTGATACTGCGGTGGGAGACTCGGCTCGGACCTGCAATGAGCCGAATGTAAATGTGGTGGCAGCGAGCAAACAGGCTGGAAACAAAACCTTGTTCGCAAATGTTGGGAAAGCCTGCATTCTCATATCAACCTCTTTGAGGGAACCCGTCGCCCGGACAGCACAATGAGGCGCGTGTTAGAACCGTTCAGGAATTGCTCATTTCAATCGAAGGACAAGAATCGGGGAGGGTCTGAGAAATTCCTGAAATGTTCCGCACAGGGTTCCGTGAATCAGAATGCGAGAACCGTAGCACCGATCTTCAAAAACAGTCATCAATTCGGAAATCAATTAAAATCAATAATCCTCAATTCCTTTATAATATTGATTATAAGGCATTTACATGCGATGCTCACTCGCCTCAAAGCAGAGCGCCAAGCGGAGTTTCCTCCGCCTGGCGCTCTGCTTCTTTGCCGCGATGCACGTTGCCGGGATGGATCACTGCTCCGTGTAGGTGTAGTCCACGCTCTGCCAGACTCCGGCAATCTTCGAGTAAAGCCGGGCGTAGACCGTCACTCCGGAAGCCGGAATGCTGGGTACAGTGGTAGTGGTGGTTGTGAGCGTACCCGAGTTATAGAGGTTGAGCGAACCGACTCCGGTTGTGCCCAGGAACAAGCGATAGTCTGTGACACCCGTTCCAGTCGTCCAGGTGAAGACTACGTTTGTGGTGCCCAGAACGCTTCCCGGTGCGGGAGACGTCATTGCCGCCAGCCCCCCGGTAGAGGCTGTTTCGGTGTAGGTGTAGTTCTCCGACTGCCAGACACCATAGATCATCGAATTGAGCTGGGCGTATACCGTTGCCCCATTCGCAGGAATGCTGGCGACCGTTGCGGTGGTAGTGGTGAGGGTACCCGAGCTATACAGATTGCTCGAACCCACCCCGGTGGTGCCCAGCAGAAGCTGATAACCCGTCACAGCGGTGCCTTTGGTCCAGGTAAAGACCACGTTAGTCGTACCCAGCGTGCCGCCCGATGCGGGAGTCGAGATTGCGGCCGGAACGCCCGCAGGAGATTCAAGGAAGGTGTAGTTCTCAGACTGCCAGACTCCACCGATCATCGAATTGAGCTGCGCATAGACGGTGGCCCCGTTGGGCGGAATGCTGGCCACCGTCGCGGAGGTTGTAGTCACAGTGCCCGAGCTATACAGGTTGCTCGACCCCACCCCGGTGGTGCCCAGCAAAAGCTGATAACCCGTGACGCCGGTGCCGGTGGTCCAGGTAAAGACCACGTTGGCCGTGCCCAGCGTGCTGCCCGATGCGGGAGATGAAAGTGCTGCTGGTGTGCTGGACCCGGATGCTTCCAGGTAGGTGTAGTCGTTCGACACCCAGGCACCCGCAATCTTCGAGTAGAGGCGGGCGTAGACAGTTACGCCGGTCGCCGGAAGACTGGCCACTGTAGTTGACGTAGTTCCGATCGCACCGGAGTTATAGAGATTGAGCGAGCCAACTCCAGTTGTACCCAGAAACAAACGATAGGATGTGGCTCCAGCGCCTGGGGTCCAGGTGAAAACTACATTTGCGGTACCCAGCGTGCTGCCTGGCGCGGGAGACGTGAGAACCGCGGGCCCGCTGGAAGAGGTTGTCTCAGTGTAGGTGTAGTTCTCCGACTGCCAGACTCCATAGATCATCGAATTGAGCTGTGCGTAAACCGTCACTCCAGTCGCTGGAATGCTGGCCACCGTAGCGGTGGTGGTGGTGAGAGTACCCGAGCTATAGAGATTGCTTGAACCGACTCCAGTGGTGCCCAGCAATAGCTGATACCCCGTGACCGCAGTGCCTTTGGTCCAGGTAAAGACGACGTTGGCCGTGCCCAACGTACTTCCTGATGCGGGAGTCGAGATTGCAGCCGGCACGCCGACGGGGGATTCAGTGTAGGTATAGTCGGACGACTGCCAGACCCCACCGATCATCGAAGAGAGCCGCGCGTTGACCGTTGCTCCATTTGCCGGAATGCTGGCCACGGTTGTTGTTGTGGTAGTGAGAGTACCCGAACTATAGAGGTTGCTCGATCCGACTCCGGTTGTGCCGAGCAGGAGCTGATAACCCGCGACACCAGTGCCAGCGGTCCAGGTAAAGACGACGTTGGTGGTGCCCAGCGTGCTGCCCGGTGCGGGAGTCGAGAGCACGGCAGGGGCGGACTCAGTATAGGTGTAGTTCTCAGACTGCCAGACTCCGCCGATCATCGAGTTGAGCTGAGCGTAGACCGTCACGCCGGTCGCTGGGATGCTCGCCACTGTTGCGGTGGTTGTGGTGAGAGTACCCGAGCTATACAGGTTGCTCGACCCCACTCCGGTTGTGCCCAGCAAAAGCTGGTAACTCGTGACACCAGTGCCGGCGCTCCAGCCAAAGACAACGTTGGTCGTGCCCAGCGTAGTGCCCGGTGCAGGCGATGTGAGCGTCGCAGGAGAACTGGAACTGGATGCTTCCGTATAGGTGTAGTTTTCAGACACCCAGGTCGAACCAACCTTGGAGAGAAGTTGAGCGTAGACAGTTACTCCAGTTGCCGGAATGCTGGCTACTGTGGTCGACAACGTTGAGATCGTACCCGAGTTATAGAGGTTGAGCGAGCCAACGCCTGTTGTGCCAAGGAATAAACGATAGGATGTCGCGCCAGCGCCGGCTGTCCAGCTAAACGTCACGTTCGTCGTGCCCAGAGTGCTGCCTGGCGCAGGAGTAGTGAGCACTGCTTGCCCAGTCACGGTCTGGGATAAAACAGCGGACGTGCTTCCGGCATTGTTGCTGTCGCCGCCATACACCGCGGTGATGCTATGCGTGCCCGCAGCCAGGGCTGCCGTTGAATAGGTTGCAACTCCTGCGGCATTCACCGTCCCCGTGCCTAATACTGTGGAGCTATCCATGAAGGTTACAGTCCCGATTGCGTTGTTCTCCGCGGAAGTCACAGCGGCAGTGAAAGTAACCGAGCTTCCCGAGACTGACGGATTACTGGAAGGCGAAACAGCCGTCGACGTCGCGAGATTTGTGCCGTGAATAATAAACGTCTCATAGCCGAAAACTGCGCAGCCGTTGGAGCCCGGCGGGAAGTTCTCGACGTAAACCGAGAGCGAACCTGCCGCAGCAATCTGCGCAGCTGTCACCGGCACTGTCAGCTCTCCCGGACCTACATAGGTCACGGTCGGGTAGAACGTGGTTGTGCCATTGCTTATGCCGACTACCGAATTCGGACTGAAGCCGGTGCCAAAAAATGTCAGCGTGAATGCCGCGCCACCCGCGATTGCCGAACTCGGACTGACACTGGTCACAGTCAGGGGCACATCGACAAGATTGAAGTTGGCGAAGACCAGCGTCTCGTCGGACGCCGTCAAGTTGGCCGGAGTGGTTGTCCCGGTCAGATCGAAGGTCCAGCCGGCAAAAGTCCATCCTGTACCCGGCGTCGCAGCATAGGTCAATACCTGCCCGGTCGAGTAGAAACCGTCATTGGTCGGCGACACCGGCGACAAGGTACCTGTGCCTCCGCACGGCGGATAGGAGAAGTTCGTCGCAGGCGCAAACTGCGGAATTACCGTTGCTACATAACTCGTGCCCGTCGCCGGCAACGATGTGATGCTGTGGGAGGCTGCACCTCCGTCGCTCCAACTGGAGAAGGCGTAACGGCTGTTGATGCTATACGGATCATCCGGAGAGTTGTAAGTGAGTGTATGCGTACTGCCCGATGTCCAAGAAGGGTCGTAGGACGAGTTTGGGGAGAAATTCTTAGGCGTATAAACAAATTGATCGTCGACATAGACGGACAGATTCGAACTGAATGTTTCGGGAGTTATATCCACCTTATAGACCGGCGCATTGGTAAACTCGACCGTCATGTCGACTGGATTTCCGGTGTCGGGAACATAGAAGGTCTTGGGGTTGGCGCCAAGACCGCCTGGAAGCCAGTAGGGACCGTTATTGAATTCGTAGAAACTCCAGCCCGAATTGGGTGCCGCGGTCAGGGTCGCTTGCTGGCGAGCTACGAAAAATTGGCCTGTCGTGCCGGCGTAACTCTGCGGAGACGGGGAGACGGCGACCGTCCCGGTGTTTGCCGGAGACACGGTGGTCGTGTAGGGAACAAGCTCAATAAAATTTGCTGAATAGGTTGCAACCTGGGGAGCGGTTGCCGGAAAGCCTACTGCTCCATCGCCGGGCAAGACCGTGATGGTGTGGCTTTGCGCCGTGTTGTCGTTCCAGCGGCCATAGGTGTAATAAAACGTCGCTGTAGTTGTGCTGTTCTCGATG
>Ga0302326_10027658_pt1 | contig 11434 bp, 12 predicted proteins | sample Palsa_T0_3_FD_202264 | JGI IMG/M metagenome (GOLD analysis project Ga0302326, IMG submission 202264) | Peat permafrost microbial communities from Stordalen Mire near Abisko, Sweden - Palsa_T0_3 | ecosystem: Environmental > Terrestrial > Soil > Palsa > Peat permafrost | place: Sweden: Abisko...
CAGCACTGGCTGGCCGACGACGTGCGGGCGGGCATGGAACGGCTCGGGACCAAGGCCCGCGAGCGCGGGGTGAACATCGCCATCCACACCCACGTCAACGCGGCCCAGTCGGTGACCCCGCTGGTCGCCCGGGCCACCCGGGCCATGCTCGACACCGGCATCCGCGACGTGCGCAACCAGGGCGTGCTGCTGCGCGGGGTCAACGACAGCGCGTCCGCCCTGCTCGACCTGTGCTTCACCCTGCTCGACGGGGCCGGGATCATGCCCTACTACTTCTACATGTGTGACATGATCCCGGGCAGCGAGCACTGGCGGCTCTCCCTGGCCGAGGCCCAGGATCTGCAGCATCAGATCATGGGCTACCTGCCCGGGTTCGCCACTCCCCGGGTGGTGTGCGACGTGCCGTATGTCGGCAAGCGCTGGGTGCACCAGGTGTCCCGCTACGACACCGACCTCGGCATCTCCTACTGGACGAAGAACTACCGCACCGGCGTGGAAGCCGAGGACCCGCTCGCGCTCAGCCGGGAGTACCCCTACTACGACCCCATCTACCTGCTCCCCGAGCCGGGCCAGGCCTGGTGGCGGGCTCGCGCCCGCGCCGCTGGCGGCCTCCAGCTGGTCGAGAACGGCTAGTGGCGGGATAAATCCCGACTGGCCCCGGTCACTGCCCGCCGTCGGGCGGTGGGCCGTCCGCGGGCAGCCCGCCGAGGTCCGGGGGGCACACCTCGTGGACCCAGTGGCCGTCCGCTCGCAGGCGGACATCCTGACCCGCGGTGATGACCCGTCCGCATCGCTCACAGACCTGGCCGGGGGCGTGCGCCTCGTTGCTTTCCGGGTCGAGGTACTCGACCTCAGCGTCCTCCCGCTCGCGGGTTTGGACCTCGCGCTCATGGCCCCCGTAGTCCGGCGGCTGTTCGCTCTCGACCTGCTGCCTGATTCGCTCTTCCTCGCCGTACTCGGGCTGTGTCGTCATCGCTGCCCCTTGTATGTCCGCTCATGCCGGTCCGCGATCGCCGGGCGGTTCGCCCGCGATCCCAGTCTGGCACTGGTGCAGCGCGCCGCGCGGCCAAGCCAGGCTGGTATTTGATTACTTAAAGTGTGCTAACTTTTACTTTCAGTAGCAGCGTTTTGCCGGTTTCCGGGCCCGCGCCGTCGGCAGCGAGGGCGGGCGGGCCGCACTGGGGATGATTCATATGGCCGAGCCGATGGGGCGCGGGCGGGTAGCCGCAGCGCGGGCCGGGCTGGCCTTGGCCCCCGGTCCGGCACCGCGGCACGCCATCATCGAGCTGACCCCGACCGGCGTCGTGGCCAGTGCCCTCCGCATCGCACGCGACCACCCGGGCGAGATTCACCTGCTGGTCACCGATGTCGTCATGCCGCAGATGCTGGGCAAGCAAGTCGCCGAGAGGATGCGGGCCATCCGGCCCGGTATCGAGGTGCTCTTCATGTCCGGCTACGCCCGGCCGGTGCTGGCCGCGCAGGGCAGGCTCGATCCCAGCGTGGCTCTCGTCGAGAAGCCGTTCTCCGAGGCCGACCTGATGGCCATGGCCGGGAAGGTGCTCAACGGCCACTTCCCTGGGTTCCGGCCAGAGCGGCACTGGTGAGCGCGCTGCTGGTGAGCCAGCCGTCATGCTTGGACAGGATCCGCCCGCCCGGTGAGGTCACCTCGATCCAGGGCAGGTCCTCGACGGCGTACCCGTCGGCGAGCCGGCCACTGGTATCGGCAACGACCGGGAAATCCAGCGTCCCGCCGCCGATGCCGTCCAGCAGCCGGGACAGCGCGCCGGGGCTGGTCTCGGCCTGCGTCTCATCGACCGCGACGACGGACGGCCAGCCCCGGCGGTGCGCCTCGCGCTGGTAGCCGGCCAGCACCTGGAGCTCACGGGGCAGGTCGGAGACCTCGTCGACCCAGCTGGCCAGGAACACCACCAGGTGCGGGTGGCCGGGGCCGAGCAGGACGCTGCGGGCGCTGCGGTCCCCGCCGATGACCGGCAGGCTGGTCACCGCCGCGGGCCCGAGGCTCCGGGCCAGCGTCATCGGGACGCTGCCGCGGGGAGCCGGGTGGCCGGGCAGCAGCCTCGACACGCCCTCGGCGATCAGCTGCGCCTGCTGGGTCACGCTCGCGTAGGCCATCTGGGTGAGGTAAAGGGTGCGCTCCCGGCCGCTCGCGTCGATCAGGTAGACGGCTGGCTCGTGGTCGATGTCCCCGTGCGATGCCGCCACGTACACGTGGTAGGCCCGCCACACCGCGGCCAGCTGGCTGGGGCGGCCGGTCAGGAAATCCCAGGCCTGCATCATCTGATGGGCCGCCGAGTACGCCCGCACGTCAGCGACCCGCGTGGCGTCCGGGTTGGCGTCGATGCCCAGCAGCTGAACGTGCCGGGCGGCGGCCGGCCCGAGCATGCTCACCGCCTCGGTCATGCTCACCGTGGTCAGCGGGCACACCGTGGTGCACCGTGCGTCCACGAACGCGACGACCACCACCTTGCCGCGGAACTGGCTCAGCGAGACCGGAGCGCCGAACTGATCAGCCAGGCTGAACCCGGGCGCGGCCGGGCCGGGCAGGCTGGTGCCCGGATCCACGTCCGGGTTCTGGGCCGCCTGGCCGCTCCCGGTCTGGTCAGCCGCGGGCGAGGCGGGCCGCCCGCCGGAGACGACGATGAACACGGCCACCAGGGCGGCCGCCAGGACGACCGGGCCACCGACGGCCAGGGCGATGACCGCCGGCCGGCTGCCTGGCCACCGCCGCCCGGGCCGGCCACCGGTCGGGTTCGCTCGTCCTGGCACCCGGCCAGGCTACTACAGTGCGTCGTATTGGGCCGGGAGAAGCCGGAGCGGCAGGGAGGCGAAGCCGCTGAGGGTGTTGTTGAGGCGGCGTTCCGGCTGGCCGGCCGGCTCCAGGGTGGCCACCTGCCGGGCCAGCGCCTCCAGCAGTACCTCACCTTCCAGCCGGGCCAGCGAGGCACCGACGCAGGCATGGATCCCGAAGCCGAAGCCGACGTGGCCGGCCGCCCGGCGGTGGATGTCGAAGTGGCCGGGGTTGTCCCAGCGGCGGGGGTCGCGGTTCGCCGCGGCCAGGAACAGCAGCACCTTCTCGCCCGCCCCCATGGTGACGCCGCCGACCTCCACTTCCCGGGTGGTGGTCCGGAAGAACGTCTGCACGGGCGAGGCGAACCGCAGTGCCTCTTCGAACGCCGGGCCGGCCAGCGCGGGGTCATCGCGGAGCAGCTGCCACTGGGCCGGATCGCGGGCCAGGCAGTCCAGGGCGCAGCCTAGCCCGACGACCGTGGTGTCCACGCCCGCCGTCAGCAGCGAGCGGACCAGCAGCGCCGCCTCCTCGGCGGTGACCACGCCGTCGTCCGCACTCGCGTAGATGCGGGCCCCGAGGCCGCCGTCGGCCAGGGCGTCACGACGGCAGTGCGCGGCGATCCAGGCGATCACGCCTTCCGCCCGCGTCATCGATTCCCGCTGCCGCAGATTGCGCGGGCCGAACGCGTTGAAGGCCATGTTCCCGTAGGCCAGGAGCTGGTCACCGCCGCCGGAGGCCAGCCCGACGGCCAGTGGGAACACCCGCAGCGGGAACGCCTCGGCGATGTCATGCACGCCGTCGACCGCGGGTTGGCTGACGAGCTCACGGACCAGTTCGCGCGCCTCCCGGGCGAAATCCCCGCGCAGGGCGCGCACCGTGCGCGGAGTCAGCGCCCGGGCCACCGCCGTGCGGGCCCGGGAATGCTCCGGCGGGTCGGCTTCGAGCAGCAGGCTGGGCGGGCGCCACGGCTTTTCCTGGCGGAAATCGCTGAGCCCGACGCCGGCCGAGGAGCAGAACGTCTCCCAGTCCCGGAGCGCCTCGTGCACCTCGGCGTACCGGGCCATCGCCCACACGCCGTAGCGCTCGAGCCAGACGACCGGGCCTGCCTCCCGCAGCTCCTCGTGACCGGCGAACGGATCGCGCAGGAAGTCGTCAGCGAACGGGTCGGCCGCCGAGACCGGCGCGCCGGCCCGGTACGTCTCGCCCATGTCGGCCCATCCTCTCCCCGCAGCGCCATGATGCCCGGCCGGCCAGCCACGATCAACAGCTGGCCCGCCCGGCCGGCGGTTATCTGGCGGAGGCCGCAGCGGCGCGCCGGCGGGCCCGGTCTTCCGCGCTGACCGGGATGAAGGCCGCCGCGGCCAGCGGGAACGCGGCCACGGCGGCGAACGCGGCCCCGTAGCCCGCGCCGCCGATCACGGCGGCGAGCACCGGCGGGGTGGCGGCCGCGAACGCGTTCTGCCCGGTGTTCTGGATGCCGAGGGCGCGTCCCGCCCACGACGGGCCGGCCTGCTCCGCGACCGCGGTGAAAGCGAGCCCGTTGGTGCTCACCGAGGCGACCGCCGCGACCAGCAGCGCCGCGATGGCCAGCGGCGACCTGGCCGCCGCGGCGGCGGCCAGGGCCAGCAGGACCAGGGCGGTGACGATGGCCAGGATGCGCATGGGTCGCATCCGGCGGCCGGTCCGGTCGGACCAGTAGCCGGCCCCGAGCCGGCCTGCGGCGCCGCACACCTGGGCGATGGCCAGCAGCCGCCCGGCGGCGGGCGCCGCCCAGCCGTGCTGGTCGACCAGGAACACCAGGGCGAAGGTGGTCACCGCGAACTGCGGCACGACCAGCAGGGCGCTGGCCGAGTGAATCCGCCACAGCACCGGGCTCCGGTAGGGCGATCCGGCCCGCGCCTGCGGCGGCCGGGGCGGCCGCGCCGGATCACGCACGGCCAGCACCACCAGCGCCGCCGCCGCCAGGCAGAACGCGCCCAGGAAGGCCAGGGCCGCGGACCGCCCGTGCTGGCCGATGGTGGGCAGCGCCAGCGCGGCGACCGCGACCCCCAGCGGCTGCGCGCTCTGCCTGATGCCCATGGCCAGCCCGCGCTCGTGCGCCCCGAACCAGCCCAGGATGAGCCGCCCGCTCGCCGCGTAGACCGACGCGCCCGCGGCGCCGGCCAGGGCCAGGCACACGCCGAGCGCGACCACCCCATGCACGGCCATGCCCGCCAGCAGCACCAGCCCGGCGGCGGCGAGTCCCGTGCACAGCACCAGCCGCTCGCCCCATTTGTCGGCCGCCGCCCCCCAGGCGACCAGGGTCAGCAGCAGCCCCGCGGTCGGGCAGGCGACGAGTATCCCGGCCTGCTCCAGTGACAGCCCTTCGTGCCGGAAGGCCGGGATGAGATAGGCCAGGCCGTACTGGAAGGTACAGCCGGCGGTCATCGCGGCCAGCCCCGCGATCAGGACCACCCACCGGCGCCGGGCCGGGCCGGGCCCGGGCGGCGGCCCGGCGGCGGGACCAGCCGCCCGCCGATCTGCTTGGCTCATATAGTGATAATAGTTGTCCGTATTATGAGACGGCAGATGACACCGGGGAACAGCCGTGCGCGGCCGCGGACGAACGCCCGGTTTTCACCGCAGCGGCAGGCCGGGCCCGGGACCCGGCAGGCCCGGGACCCGTCGGGCCCGGCACCGGATGGGTCAGCGCTGGCGGGCGGGGTCATCGCCGACGGCCCCGTCCGTATCGTCGGCCGGGCCGGCCGACGATACGTCCGGGCTGCCCTCGTCGCGGGGGCCGGGCTCGCCCTCATCGCCGGCCTCCGCCCCGCTCCGGGTGCCGTTCTCCGCCCCGCTCCCGGCCGCGATCTCCGTCCCGGCCGGCCCGGGCCCGGTGACCTCCCGGCTCCGGAGCTGCGTGCGCACGAACCAGGCGATGCCCACGATGGTCAGCACGGACGCGACGTAGGTGTTCAGGCGCAGGCCCAGGAAGTGCTCGGACGGATCGACCCGCAGCGATTCCTCGAAGATCCGGAAGGCCGAGTACCCGGTCACGTACAACGCGAACAGGCCCGGCGGCTTGATGTCACGGTGATGCCCCAGCCAGACCAGGAACGCGGCCAGCAGCAGGTCGAAGATCAGCTCGTACAGGAACGTCGGGTGGAACGTGCTGTATTGCGCATAGCCCGCCGGGCGGAAGGCCGGGTCGATCTCCAGCCCCCAGGGCAGGCGGGTGGGGCCACCGAACAGTTCCTGGTTGAAGTAGTTGCCGATGCGCCCGATCGCCTGCGCCACCAGCAGGGCGGGCGCGATGGCGTTCATGAACTGGGGCACGTCGGCCCGGGCCCGGTGCACCCGCCATATGCCGGCCAGGGCGCCGAGCGTGATGCCGCCCCAGATCCCCAGGCCCCCATCCCAGACCGCGAGCACCCCGTACCAGTGGTGCGGGATGTACTTCGGGGTGGTGATGTCGAAATAGATCCGGCCGCCGATGATCCCCGCGGGCACCGCCCAGATCGCCACGTCGCCGACCAGGGCCGGATCGCCGCCCAGGGCCTTCCACCGGCGCTGCGTGATGAGGATGGCGGCCGTGATCCCGACCACGTACATCAGCCCGTAGAAATGGATGTAGGCCGGGCCGATATGGAACCCGTTCACCGCCGGGCTGGGAATGAAGGCCATCATGGGGCGAGCGTATCTGCCGCCCGGGCCCGCAGCTGCCCCGACTGCGGGAAGGCGGCGCCGGTTACGGTAAGAAGGACAGATGAGCCAGCCGAGCAGCACCCGTGAGCGGTGGACCGCCGCGGACGTGCCGGACCAGGCCGGGCGCACGGCCGTGATCACCGGCGCGAACGCGGGCATCGGCTTCGAGACCGCCCGGGTGCTCGCCGAGCACGGCGCGGCGATCGTCCTGGCCTGCCGTGATGCGGGCAAGGCCCGGGACGCGGCGGCGCGGATCAGCGCGGCCGCGCCCCGGGCGGCCACCACGGTGGTCCGCCTCGACCTGGCCTCACTCGCCTCGGTCCGCGAGGCGGGTGAGGAGATCCGGGCCGGCCATGACCATCTCGACCTGCTCATCAACAACGCGGGCCTGATGATTCCCCCGCGCGGCGTGACAGCCGACGGCTTCGAGCTGCAGATCGGCACCAATCACCTCGGCCACTTCGCCCTCACCGGCCTGCTGCTGGACCGGCTGCTGGTGCAGCCCGGCTCCCGGGTCGTGACGGTCAGCAGCAACGGTCACCGGGCCGGCCGCATCAACTTCGACGACCTGCACGCACAGCGCCGGTACCGCCGGTGGACCGCGTACGCCCAGTCCAAGCTGGCCAACCTGATGTTCACTTACGAACTGCAGCGCCGGCTCACCGCGGCCGGCGCGCCGACCGTGGCGCTGGCCGCCCATCCCGGCACGGCCTTCACGGAACTGACCCGCCACATGCCGGGCCCGGTCCAGTTCCTCTACCAGAGCTTCGGCGGGGCCTTCACGCAGAGCGCGACCATGGGCGCGCTGCCGACCCTCCGTGCCGCCACCGACCCCGCCGCGCGGGGAGGCGAGTATTACGGTCCCGACGGCCGTTTCGAGTCCACGGGCTATCCCCACGCCGTCACGTCGACCGCGCGGTCCCATGATGAACAGGGGCAGCGGCGGCTGTGGCAGGAGTCGGAGCGGCTGACTGGTGTCACTTATCCCGTCTGAGGCCGCGTGGAACGATGACACCATGACTGACTACCGGGCGGTGAACCTCGCCAGCTGGGATGAACGCGCGCCCGCGCACGCGGCCTCGGCCGACTATGGCGTCGCCCGCTTCACGGAGGATCCGGCCTTCCTCAGCGACGTGGTGCGGTTCGACCTGCCGCTGCTCGGCGACATCAGCGGACTGCGCGGGGTCCACCTGCAGTGCCACATCGGCACCGACACCATCTCGCTGGACCGGCTCGGCGCGACGATGACCGGGCTGGATTTCTCGCCCGCCGCGCTGGCTGAGGCGCGGCGCCTGGCCGGGCGGGTGGGCGCCGGCGTGAATTTCGTCGAAGCCGACGTCTACGACGCGGTCACGGTGCTCGGTGCCGGCCGGTTCGACCTGGTGTACACCGGCATCGGCGCCCTGTGCTGGCTGCCGGGCATCGCCCGCTGGGCCGGCGTCGTCGGCGGGCTGCTGCGCCCGGGCGGAAGGCTGTTCCTGCGCGAAGGCCATCCGATGCTCTGGTCGCTGGCCAGCGCGCGGCCAGATGGCCTGCTGGTGGTGGACAGCCCCTATTTCGAGCGGGACGAGCCGACCATCTGGGAGGAGGGCGGCACCTACGTCCAGACGGACGTGAGCTTCACGCAGAACGTGACGCACGAGTGGAACCATGGCCTGGGCGAGATCGTGACCGCCCTCCAGGCGGCCGGGATGGAACTGACCGGGCTGGCCGAGCATGACAGCGCGCCCTGGGAAGCACTGCCCGGCCAGATGGAGCGCACCGGCGGCGGCGAGTGGCGGCTGGCCGACCGTCCGTGGCGGCTCCCGTGCACGTACACCCTGCAGGCGGTCAAGCCCGCGGCCGGCGGTCCAGCCCGGCCGGGGTTGGCCCAGGCCCCCGCAGGTCAGGCAGAATAGGTAAAGGCCCCTCCATGTATGAGATGGAGGGGCCTCACCCGGTCTCGCCGCGCTGACCCACCGATTGCTCGGTTTCCTTGCGCTGTCCGACCGGCCACCGGCTGCGGATTCCCGGCCAGAAGGCCCGGTTTCCCGGTTCTCCGGCCTCCGGGGTTGCCCCCGGCGGGTCCTCGTTTTCGGTGGTGAAAGAAGTTTTACTGCCCCCGCCCACCGCCGCACAAGGGGTTTCGGCCAGCGTTTTCAAGATTTTTTGGTCGTCCACAAGTCATCCACAAAACCCGGGCTGTTATCCCCCACGTAACGTGCCTGTCCACCGGTTCATCCACAGCCGGGTCCACAGCGGGCCCGCCGCGCAGCGCGCCCGGGGCACCGGTACCGTCGACCCGTGGCCTCAGGAACCGAGCATCTCAGACCGCACGTCCTTGACTACGTCGTGGCGCACAGCAGCCCGCCGGACGCACTGCTGCGCGATCTGGCCGAGGAGACGGTGCGGCGCTTCCCCGATCGCGCGGCCCTGCCGATCGGCCCGGAACAGGGCACGTTCATGACCATGCTGAGCCGCCTGGTCGGGGCCCGCCAGGCCATTGAGGTCGGCACCTTCACCGGGTACTCCTCGATCTGCCTGGCCCGTGGCCTGGCCGAAGGGGGGCGGCTGATCTGCTGCGATGTCAACGAGGACTGGACCGCGCTGGCCGCGGAGTACTGGCGCAAGGCGGGCCTGGATGACCGCATCGAACTGCGCCTGGGCCCGGCGCTGGACACGCTCCGCGCCCTGCCGGCGGCCGCGTCACTCGACCTCGCGTTCATCGACGCGGACAAGGCCGGCTATGCCGGCTACTGGGACGAGATCGTCCCGCGGACCCGCAGCGGCGGGATCATCCTGGTGGACAACACGCTCCTGCACGGCCGGATCTTCGACCCCGCCCCGGATGACGCCGATGCCCGCGCCATCCGGGATTTCAACGCCCGAGCCCTGGCCGATGACCGGGTGGAGATCGCGATGCTCTCGATCGGCGACGGGCTCATCGTCGCCAGGAAGAAGTGAGGGGCTCACCCGCAGGCCGGGCGTCCGCTATCACCCCAATGAACAGCATCCCTAACGAACTCCGGCAGTAACTCACTGATTACGCGGAGCAAAGCTATGGTCACAAGATGTCCATTAGGACACAGCTTGCCTGGGCGTTCGGCAACAATGGCGACTGGCCTGCTGGACTCGTGACCGCTGTCACAGCGGCGCGTCAGAAGGATCGAGGGCCATGGCTACCTCTACCGATCCCGTTTACCTGCGTGTACTCGACGACCTGCGGGAACAGATCCGCGGGGGCGTCCTCGCGCCCGGGGCCAGGGTGCCGTCCAGGAACGGGATCATCGCCCGGTACGGCGTCGGGGAGACCGCCGCCAAGCACGCCCTGCAGGTCCTGGCGACCGAGGGCCTCATCGAGGCCCGGGCCGGCTCGGGGTCCTATGTCCGCAAGGTCCCCGCGGCCTGCCACCTTGAGCATGACCGGCCGCATTTTCCCGGATCACCGTTCGGGCTCGAGGATCCGCAGCGGGCGGCAGGCGGCGAGGCCCATTCACCCCGGCTGTCCTGGGAGCATCAGTCCGAGCGGGTGACCGCGCCGCCGCCGGTCGCCCGGCTGCTCGGGCTGCGGCCCGGCGAGGCCCAGGTCATCCGGACCAGGTACCTGCTCAGCGCGGACGGCGCCCCGGTGCAGATGGCCACCAGCTACGAGCCGGCCGAACTCACCGCCCAGACCCCGGTCCCCTTCCCGGAGCAGGGCCCATTCGCGGGACGCGGAGTGATCGAGCGGATGAAGGTGATCGGCGTCCACGTGGATCAGGTGGTCGAGGAGATCTCGGTGCGGCCGTCGCTGTCGGCCGAAGCCGCGGCCCTGGAGATTCCGGCGGGCGCCCCGGTGCTGCTGATCGAGCGGGCGCACCGCGCCGGACCGCGGACCGTCGAGGCCGGCGAGATCATTATCGCGGCCGACCGGTTCCGTCTCCGCTACCGGATCCCCGTCGCCGCCGGCCCAGGCCAGGACGGTGCCGCCGGCCAGGACCGGGCCGCCGAAGGTAGTCCCGCCAAAGACAGTGCCGCCCAGACCAGCACCGCCCAGACCAGCACCGCCCAGAACGGCACCGCCGGGAACGGCACCGGCGAGCAGCCCGGGCCGGACGCCGGCCTGGTGGTGGGCGCGGGCGTGAGCCGTTGATCCGGCCGGCCCGGGCCGATGATGTGCCCGTGATCTACCAGCTCGCCCGCGACCTGGCTGACTACGAGAGATCGCTGCAGCACGTCAGCGCGACCGAGGATGACCTGCGTCAGTCGCTGATGGCGGACCGGCCGGCCGTGTTCGCGCACGTGGCCGAGCATGAGGATGAGGTGGTCGGGTTCGCGATCTGGTTCCTCAGCTTCTCGACCTGGGAAGGCCAGCACGGGATCTACCTGGAGGACCTGTACGTCCGGCCGGACATGCGGTCCCGCGGTTACGGCCGGGCGCTGCTGGCCGGGCTGGCCCAGATCTGCGTGCAGCGCGGGTACCGGCGGCTGGAGTGGGCCGTGCTGGACTGGAACTCCCCCGCGCTCGGCTTCTACGCCGCCCTCGGCGCCGTCGGCATGGACGACTGGACGGTGCGCCGGCTGGCGGGGGCACCGCTGCGCGCGCTGGCCGCGGCCGGCTCGCCCTGAGCCCGGCCGGGCTGGCCCGGTCAGTGGCCGGCCAGCCCGTGACCGTTCAGGCTCGCCCGTGCCGGTAAGGCCTCGGCATCCAGCAGCCCGGCCGCGGCGAGGTCGGCGGCCAGGCTGGCCTGCTCGGCCGGGGTGTGGGAAATGAGCGGCGCCCGGACCGGGCCGCCTGACATGCCGAGCAGGCCGGCCCAGGCCTTGATGGAGGCGACGGAGTCCACCCGCCGGGCCTTGCCGTGCAGCCACTTGACCGTCACGGCCCGGACCGGGTCGAGGGCGGCCGCGACCTTCGCGGCCCCGGCGAAATCGCCCCCCAGCGCCAGCCCGGTGTACTCACGCATCGGCTGCCGGCCAGGG
>Ga0302326_10027660_pt1 | contig 11433 bp, 12 predicted proteins | sample Palsa_T0_3_FD_202264 | JGI IMG/M metagenome (GOLD analysis project Ga0302326, IMG submission 202264) | Peat permafrost microbial communities from Stordalen Mire near Abisko, Sweden - Palsa_T0_3 | ecosystem: Environmental > Terrestrial > Soil > Palsa > Peat permafrost | place: Sweden: Abisko...
CGTTGGTGTCCCCGCGATCGAAGGGGTCGACGGTGTAGCCACGACGAGCCCCCGCACATCCTGTCCCGGCCACTGCCAACGACAGAAGGAGCGCTCGCACGGAGTTCATCCGGCGTCGGGCCTGGCGGCAACGACCGGCGCAGGAGGACGCACGCCCTCTGCAGCCAACAGCCCGAGGCGGTCTTGCGCAAGCGTCGCTGCCGGAGTTCCGGGCTTGGCCGTGACCAGCTCTTGGAGGGCCTGGGCGGCTTCGGTCTTCTTTCCCTGAAGGATTAGAATCCGCGCGCGATGGTAGAGGCCCATCCCCGCCAGGAAGCCTCCGGCGTCTTCTCGACCCATTCGTTCGAAGGCATCCAGAGCCCGGTCCAACTCTCCCTTGGCTTCCCAGGCGTAACCCTCACCCTCGAGTGCAGAGACCCGCAGAATTTGCGTGGAAGGGGCGCGGCCCAAGAAATCGCCGAAATGGGAAAGCGCACCATCGGGCTGGGCGAGCCGGAGTTGGGCAGCCCCCAGCGGGAGCGCCGCCGTCGCAGCGGGCAAAGTTCCCGAGTACTCGCTCCGAAAGGGTGTCAACGCTGCCACCAAGGCCTGGTCCTTCTCCGGCTGACTGGCGAACGGCTTCTCATCATCGCCTGGAATGGGCTCGCCGACGGGACGATCGAGCGTCTTGAGGGCTGCGCCTAGATCGCGGGCCGCATGCTGCTCCCGCCGGCCAGCAAGCGAGGAGACGACCGCTGCCACCAGGGCTCCGATGACGACCAAGACCGCAGCGATGAGGGCGAGCATGCGGCGTTGCTCGAGCCACTTTCGAGCCACGCCGCCGACGCGTTGAAACGCATCGGGCGCGCGGAGCTCTTTCTGCGTGAGTCGGTTCGTCGCCAACCGGGTTTTCTCCTGGCCGAAGGGGCGCGGGACTGTAGAGACGCGCGGCGCGGAGTGTCAACGGATGTGGCGTCACAACCCCAACTAATTGGCTCTCTTGTCCAGCCCACCGCCCGGGTGGCTCATGACTGGGCGGTACTGCCCCCGGGCGCTCTCGCCCGTCTTCACCGGCGGCTTCGCGAGCGTTTCTGCGCGGTCGGGCTTGGATGCCCGGGGCGCTCACGAAAGACGAGGTGGAGCGGAACACGCAGGGCGAGGGCCTCTCTCAACTGGTTGGTGAGGTATCGGCGGTACGCTTGCGTCACCGAGCGTGGTCGGTTGCAAGTGAGGGCGAAGGTTGGCGGAGCGGTGGCCACCTGGGTGATGTAGTAAAAGCGAAGCGGCCGTCCATGGTCGGAGGGCGCAGGATGCGCGTCCACCACCTTTTGGAGCAGACGATTCAACATCGGAGTTGGAACACGACGGTGGAACTGGTCGAAGAGCTGGACCGCCACTTCCAAGACCTTCGTCACCTGCCGGCCCTGGAGCGCCGAACCGAAGAGGATGGGAGCGTGCGCCACAAAGCGCAGTTGCCATTTCAGGGCCTCGCGAAAGTCCTCCTGTTTTCGCGCGTCTCGGTCGACCAGGTCCCACTTGTTGACCAACACCAGCAGCGCCCTTCCCTTCTCCTCCACCATCCCCGCCAGGCGTGAATCCTGTTCCACTCCGGGCTCGGTGGCGTCCAGAACCAACACCGCCACATCGCTTCGGTCGACGCTTCGGAGCGCTCCGAGAATACTCACTCGCTCGACGCGTTCTGCCAGCGCGCGCTTCTTCCGGATGCCCGCGGTGTCCGTGAGGATGATGCTCCGCCCGTCGAGTTCCACCTCTGTGTCAATCGGATCGCGGGTCGTGCCCGGAGTTGGGCCGGCGATCACACGCTCCTGGCCGAGGAGCGAATTCACCAGCGTGCTCTTCCCGACGTTGGGGCGGCCGATGATTGCCACGCGAATTGCATCGTCGGCCTCCTCGAGTTCAGGAGCGGGGGTGTCGGTGGGAGGTGGGAGGCGAGCCAGCACCGCATCGAGCAAGGCGTCGATTCCAAGAGCGTGCTCGGCCGAAACCGGGAACACGTCGCTAAACCCAAGCTGGTAAAACTCAGCTGCTCCCGCCTCGGCGGCTGGCGGGTGGTCGAGCTTGTTCACCACGACCAACACCGGCTTCCCACTTCTCCTCAGAAGCGCTGCCAGCTCGCTGTCGGCGGGGACGGGGCCGGTGCGGCCATCCACCAGCAGGAGCACGATGTCGCAGGTCTCGACCGCGATTTCGGCCTGGGCTCGGACGCCTTCTAGGACATCCTCCGAGCCTCCCGGCACGAAGCCTCCGGTGTCGACCACGGTCAAGTCCCGGCCTTCCCAGGACATGTCGGCGTAGTGGCGATCTCGAGTGACGCCGGGCATGTCCTCCACCAATGCCAGCCGCTTTCCAACCAGACGGTTGAAGAGCGTGCTCTTCCCCACATTGGGGTGTCCGACCAGAGCGAGCAGCGGCTTCACCGCAAACCCACTCGCCGCAAGCCGCGATCGCTGTCCCGCCAGCGCGGTTCGACCTTGACCCGGAGTGAGAGGTAGACGTGGGTTCCGAGCATCCGCTCCAAGGCCGCTCGTGCGTCAGTTCCGATGACCTTGAGCATGCTCGCGTGTTTGCCGATGACGATGGCTTTTTGGCTCTCACGCTCGACGAAGACGGTGGCCGCGATTCGAACCAGGCCCTGAAGCTGTCCCTTCGCCCCGGGCCGGGGTGCGCGGTCCGACTCGTCGAAGACCTCAACCGCGACCGCGGATGCATGAGGCACCTCTTCACGGCAATGCAGCAGGACTTGCTCCCGAATGAGCTCCTCGGTGAGGGAACGCTCGGACTGGTCGGTGAATGTGTCCTCTGGGAAAAGGCGGTCACCTTCGGGCAGACGCCGCAGGAGCGCCTGAAGAAGCTCTTCGACACCCTCACCGGTTCGAGCCGAGATGAAGAACGTCTCGTCGAAATCGAGCGCGCGGCCATAGAGCTCCGCGAGCGGGAGAAGTGGCGCCTTGGCCACGGCATCCACCTTGTTCACCACCAAGAATTTGGGCTTCTTGACTCCCGAGAGGCGCTCGAGAACGGCGCGAGTATCCGGGGTCAGTTCCGGCGTTTCCCCGTCCTTTCCCAACGTGGGTTCCACGATCAGCGCCACGAGGTCCACGTCATCGACAGCGCCCAGCGCGAGGGCCACCATCGCCTTGCCGAGACTGCCTTTGGGTTGATGAAGTCCGGGGGTGTCCACCAGCGCCAGTTGGCCCTCGGGCCGGTTGACGACGCCAAGAATGCGCGAACGCGTCGTCTGAGGCTTGGGCGAAACGATGGCCACCTTCTCACCCACGAGGCGGTTGAGAAGGGTGCTCTTCCCCACGTTGGGACGACCAACGAGAGCAACGACGCCAGAGTGAAAGGAGGACATGAACGGCCGAGGTGGTCTGAGGCGGCCGGTGTTGCGGCCGCCCGTGTTTACTGACTGCGAACGCTTCGAATTTAGGGTGTTTCGGAGATGGTCACTGCCCGCACCTTCACGTCCGTCTTCGGGCGGTCCCCAGGTCCTTTAGCAATGTCGTTGGCGACGCGCTTGACGACATCCATCCCACTCACGACCTCGCCAAAGATGGTGTGTTTGTTGTCGAGCCACGGTGTGGGCACCACCGTGATGAAGAACTGACTCCCGTTGGTATTCGGGCCAGCGTTGGCCATGGCCAAGAGGCCAGGACGTTCGAAGCGGCGCTTGCTCTGGAACTCGTCCTCGAATTGGTAGCCGGGACCGCCTGTGCCGCGGCCGAGCGGGTCTCCGCCTTGCACCATGAAGTCTCCGATGCACCGATGGAAGATGGTCCCGTCGTAGAGCGGCTTCCCCTTCATGGCCTCACGCGTTCCGGGGTGGGTCCAGGGCTTCTCTCCCGTTGCCAATCCGACGAAGTTTTCGACCGTTTTCGGAGCGTCCTTGGGGAAGAGCTTCACCACCACTTTGCCTTCGCTCGTATCGAAGTGGGCATAGAGGTCCTTCCCTGCGCGCGCCGTTTCCATCATTCCCATGGTTTCGTTCCTCTTCGAGGCAAGGTGCTACTTCGCGCCTTTGGGTGGCTTGTCCGACAATTCAACCGACTTCAGTACCACCGTGGTGTTTGGTCGGTCGCGTGCATCGGCGCCGGTCGGTACCTTTGAGATTTTCTCCGCCACGTCGTACCCGCTCACCACCTCTCCGAAGATGGTGTGCTTCCCGTCCAGGTAATTGGGCGTGGACACGGTGATGAACCACTGCATGCCGTTGGTTCCCGCACCGCGATTGGCCATCGCCAGGAGCCCAACCTTGTCGAACCGCTTGCCGTTCGACGTCTCGTCGGCAAACACGTACCCAGGCTCTCCCGTTCCAGTCCCCGTCGGATCGCCCCCCTGAATCATGAATCCCGGAATGACCCTGTGGAAGATGGTCTTGTCGTAGGCCCGAGCCGTCGTCAGTTTCTGATTTCGAGGGTCTCGCCATTCCTTCTCCCCGCTGGCCAAGCCAACGAAGTTGGCCACGGTCTTGGGTGCATCCTTCGAGAAGAGGTGCACGACGATGTTGCCTTCGCTCGTCTTCATCGTGGCCCAGAGATCCTGGCCGGCGAGAGCTTTGTCGCTCCAGGTCCCTTTGCCAGACGCATCGGCGGCCGATACCGAGGGTAGAAGGAAGCCAAGGGCCAAGGTGCAATAGAGGAGTCGATTCATGTTTTCGTCTTTTGCCTCAGCCGCGGAAAGAATGCTCGTGCTTTCGGACGCTTCTGGAGCCTGCTCTCGAAACCCTACCCCACTTTTCCCTTCACGATTTCCAAGGTCTTTCGTGCGGCCGCCTGCTCGGCTTCCTTCTTGTTGCGGCCGCTGGCGCGACCGAAGAGCTCGCTGCCAACGCTGACCTCCACCTCGAACGTCTTCGCATGGTCGGGACCTTCCTCGGCCACCACGCGATACCGTGGTGCCGCCCGGCCTTGGCTCTGCATCATCTCCTGAAGTCGTGTCTTGTAGTCGTCCCCGCTGCGCCCTTCTGCGACGCCGTCGAGCGCTTCGGCGAAGTGGAGGTCGATGACCACCATGGCCCCGGTTACCCCTTCCGTCAGGTAAACGGCAGCGATGACGGCCTCGAGCGCATCAGCCAGGACCGAGCTCTTACCGCGGCCCCCGGTCAGCTCTTCGCCTCGTCCCATCCGCAGCAGCTCTCCGATGTGCAGCTCACGCGCGACGCGTGCCAGGGCGTCCTCGTTTACGATGAGGGCCCGAAGCTTCGAAAGCTCACCCTCATCTGCACTCGGGAACCTTTCCATGAGTCGGTGGCTGACCAGCAGGTCGACGACGGCGTCTCCGAGAAACTCCAACCTCTCGTTGTCGATGACCGACTCGCCTCGATGCTCGTTGCAGTAGCTCTTGTGGGTCAGGGCGGCGAGCCCAAGGTCCGAATCCAGCCGTTCCACTCCCAAGCGCTCTTGGAGGACAACGACGCGGTCGCGGATCGGAGCTTCCACCGCCAGTCACCCATCAGCGAGCTGCTGCGCAAGCGATTCGGCCAGCGCGTAGGGGTCCGCTCGGTGCGCGACGATGGCTTCCGCCACCTCTTCGAGTCGGCCCCGTTCCCGCTCCAGGCGTCCCAGGCCCTCCCGAAGGAGTCGCTCGCGTAACAGCGCCACGAACTGCATCTTCGCTCGTGCCCGCTCCCGGACAGCTCGTTGCCCCGTCTCATCCAGGAAGGCCCGATGCTGCTCGATGGCTGCGAGCACCTCCTTCACTCCCTGGTCACGAGAGGCCACCGCCTTGACGATGGGCGGCTCCCACTCGCGAGGGCCTGTTGGAGCCTTCACTTCCGGTGAGGGTCCCTCGTCGGCCGAAGCTCGAGCCCGACGGTGGCGGGCGTCGTGCTCACGTGCGGGGGCCCGCACCGCGTGCCTGAGCTCGAGCATCTGGCGGAGCTCGCGCACGGTTCTATCCGCACCGTCCAAATCCGCCTTGTTCACCACGAAGACGTCGGCCACCTCGAGGATGCCCGCCTTGATGGCCTGAATATCATCGCCCATGCCAGGGACGGCCATGACCACGGTGGTGTGCGCCATCTGTGCGACGTCTATCTCGTCCTGACCCACCCCAACCGTCTCGACCACGACAACATCGCGACCCATCGCGTCGAGAATATGAATGCAGTCGCCGGTCGCGCGCGAGAGGCCTCCGAGTGCACCTCGCGTCGCCAGGGAACGGATGAAGACGCCGGGGTCGGTGGCATGATCTTGCATCCGGATGCGATCCCCCAGGATGGCACCCCCAGTAAAGGGACTCGTCGGGTCGACGCAGAGCACCCCGACCGTCTTGCCCTGGGCACGAAGGCCGGCCACCAGCCGGTCCGTGAGAGTGGACTTCCCAGCCCCGGGGCTTCCGGTGATGCCAATGACGTACGCGCGGCCGGTGTGCGGGAAGAGCGTCCGGAGCTCCATCACTGCGGAGCCCACACCATCATCGACGTTGCGCATCAGGCGCGACGCGGCACGCACGTCTCCGCTCAGAATCCGGGCGGCGAGCGATGTCATCGCTCCTCCAACGAGCTGAGCAGTTCCACCTCGGAAGCTGGAATGCCCAGGGCTGCCGCCACGACCTCGGACACCCCGAGAAATTCCTCGAGTTGAAACTGGTCGGCCCATACCTTGCCGGTCGGTCCTGCCAGCAGCGCTCGAAAGGTCCGATCGCCGACACGTGTCGCGGCGAAGCGGTAGGTGGTCCCACGCGCCCGAAGGGTCACGACCACATCGATTGCGGCCGCGGCTGGAACCCAAGCTCTGTTTCCGAAGTGCTCGAGAAGCTCTCGATAGTCAATGGGGCGCGCAACCGGTACTTCGGTTGCGGAGCCCGTTGACCCCGCCTCTGGGCTGAAGAGAGCACGCAGGTGAGCGAGCAGTCCGGCTCGGTTGGGAAACTCCGAGAGGTCGAACGGCTCGCCAATGTTGGCGACTGGAGGCTCATCGCTCCGAGCCGCGCCCACCACCCGCACCTGCCCCCGCTTGTCCCCGCCGAGCAAGAAGCGGAAAGGCGGGTCTTCGATGCGCGCCACGAGCTCCAGCGTTTCCGGATCGACCTGGGACGAGAAGCCCAAAGCCCGAAGCTCGCTGCTTCGCCGCTGCAAGGCCACGAGGTGCGCGTGGAAGGCTCCCGCGAGCTGCTGCTCCAGCTCTGACCGGCTCCGCACACCCTCGAGCGAGAGCGGCGGAAGCCCAACCAACTCGGGAGGCTCCAGGGGAATGAGCCGGCCCTCGGCGAAAGCAAAAACCCCCGATGGGATGGGCCTTTGCGCGAGCGGATTGTGAAGCGGTGTTCCGAGCTGAAGGACCGCCTCCGGGCCCGCCCCTGCATCAGCCACGCCGAGTCCCAACTCGGTCAATCGTTCCGCGTCCGCCATCACACCTTGAGCAGCTCGCGGGAGATGATTGTCCGCTGGATCTCGCTCGTACCCTCACCAATCTCACAAAGCTTCGCATCCCGGAGGTACCGCTCCACGGGAAACTCGCGGGTATACCCGTAGCCGCCATGAATCTGCACCGCGCGATTGCACGCCCGTGTCGCGGCTTCGCTGGCAAAGAGCTTCGCGACCGACGCTTCACGGGTATAGGGGCGGCCGGAGTCGGCAAGCACCGCGGCACGATGGACCAGCAAACGCGCGGCTTCGAGCTCCGTCTGCATGTCCGCGAGCATCCAGCGAATGCCCTCGAAGGAGGCTATCGCTTGGCCAAACGCCTGGCGGTCCCGCGCGTAACGCACCGACTCCTCGAGCGCCCCCCGGTGCAGGCCCACGGCCAGAGCTCCGATGGTGATCCGTCCCTTGTCGAGAATCTGCAGAGTATTGACGAACCCCAAGCCGGCCTCGCCTACCAGCTGGCTCCCGGGAATAACGACGTTCTCGAAGATGAGCTCGGCGGTGTCGGAAGAGCGCATGCCAAGCTTGCCGTGGATCGGACGCTGGGTGAATCCGGGCGTTCCTTTTTCCACCAGGAAGGCGCTAATGCCCTTCTGCCGCTTTTCAGGCGACGAGAGCGCAAGCACGATGAAGACCTGAGCCAGCGACCCTTGGGTGATGAACATCTTGGAGCCGTTGAGCACCCAGCCATCACCCTTTCGCACCGCTGTCGTCTTCATGCCGGCCGCGTCGGACCCGCTACCGGGCTCGGTGAGCGCCCATGCCCCAAGGTACTCGCCGGTGGCCAGGCGAGGGAGGTAGCAGCGCTTCTGCTCGGCATTGCCGAAGAGGCGCAGATGGCCCGTCCCAAGCCCATTGTGGCTGGCCACCGTGAGCGCGAGCGAGCCGTCGTAACGCGCAATTTCTTCGACGGCGACCGCGACCGCGAGCGTATCTAGCCCGGCGCCACCATACTCCTCGGGGATCTGCATCCCGAGAACACCCAACTCTCCGAGAGCTCGGACGACGTCCATCGGAAGCCGCTCGGCGCGGTCCCAAGATCGGGCATGGGGTTTGACCTGCTCCTCGCAGAACGCCCGCAACGAAGCCTGCAGCGCGCGATGGCTCTCTGGAAGCTCCGTGGTCATCCTTGTTCCAGACGGTGCTTACACCGACGGGCCGTGCCGGGGAAGACGCCCCACGCTCGGTCTAAACCGGCCAGACGCCGTGTTTACGCGCTTCCCTCGGACGGAAGCTCCGGGCATAGAAGCTGAGCCGGCGTACCAGCTGATCCCGAAGCTCATCTCCCGGAACGATCTCATCGATGACCAGCTCGGAGGCGAGCTTGGAGAGATCGACGTCCAGACGGTACTCGGTGCGAAGCTGCTCGACGAAGGCGGGCCGCTCCGCTTCGGGCTTTTCGAGGATCTTGTTGAAGTACACGGCATTCACCGCGGCCTCGGGTCCCATCACCGCAATCATCGCCTGGGGCAGAGCCAGCGTGCAGTCAGGACCGAAACCCGGGCCGGACATGGCATAGAGGCCAGCTCCATAGGCCTTCCGTACAACGACGGAAATCCGAGGAACGGTCGACTCGGAGACGGCGGAGATCATCTTCGCCCCAGCCCGGATGATGCCTGCTCGCTCCACCTTAGTGCCGATCATGAAGCCCGGAACGTCGGCCAGGAAGAGCAAGGGAATGTTGAACGCATCGCAGAGCCAGATGAAGCGCGCTGCTTTGTCGGCGGAGTCGACGAAAAGAACTCCACCTTTGTACTTGGGTTGATTCGCGACGATGCCCACTGGGCGGCCAGCGATCCGCGCGAATCCCGTGATCAGCTCCTGCGCGAAGAGCTTCTTCACCTCGAAGAACGAGCCACCGTCGACCAACTCGCGTACCAGTAAGAGCATGTCGAACGGTTTGTTCTGGTCGGCGGGGATGATCTCCTCCACCGAACGGCCGCTCCGGTCCGGCTCTCGCGGCTCGCTCATCGGCGGCTCTTGGGTAAAATTCGTGGGTAAGTAAGACAGGTAGGCTCGAGCAGCGGCAATGGCCTCGTCCTCGGTCTTGACGAGCATGTCGCCACACCCAGAGACGGAGCAGTGCATTCTTGCTCCGCCCATCTCCTCCAAGCTGACCTTCTCGCCAATCACCATCTCCGCCATGCGCGGGCTGCCCAGGTACATCGAGGCATTGCCATCAACCATGATGACTAAGTCGCAGAATGCGGGGATGTAAGCGCCACCAGCGGCAGAGGGACCAAAGAGCAAACAGACCTGGGGGATCTCGCCCGAGAGGAGCACCTCGTTGCGGAAGATGCGGCCGGCTCCGCGCCGGCCAGGAAACATTTCCACCTGGTCCGTGATGCGGGCGCCCGCGGAATCGACGAGATAGAGCAACGGACAACGCACGCGGGTCGCGGTCTCCTGAATGCGTAGGATCTTCTCGACGGTGCGCGCACCCCAGCTTCCGGCCTTGACGGTGGAGTCATTGGCCATCACGGCAACTGGACGACCGGCAATGTTCCCCAGCCCGGTGATGACGCCATCGGCCGGTAGCTCCGTGTCCAATCCGTTGGCGAACGTGCCATCCTCCACGAAAGAGCCCGGGTCGAGCAGACGCGCCAGGCGCTCACGAGCGAAGAGCTTTCCGGCCTCCGCGTTCTTGGCGTGGTACTTTGCTGCCCCACCCTGCCGGATGCGGTCGCGGCGCTGGCGGGTACTGTCGTCGGAACCCATGGTGGGCCGGGGGCTCTACCAGAAAAGCTGGCTCACCGGGCACCTTGCTGCGGCGCGTCGTTGCGCCCCGCTAGGCGGCCTGCTCCTCGAGGGCTGCCCATGCATGGCGCACGGCGGCCCGAACGACGCGTGGCTCGAATGGCTTGCCGATGACACCACGCACGCCCGGAAAGTCCGGAGGCTCGGCATCATCCGCCCCGAAGAGAGCCGAGATGACGATGACGGGGAACCGTCCCGCGCCGAAGCGTGCCTGAAGCCGCGAGATGAAGGTGATGCCATTGACGCGCGGCATGAGGAGATCGACCAGCACGACGCACGGGTCGGGCGCAGTGCCCAGCGCATCAAGGCCTGAGTCGCCGTCGTCCGCGACCTCGACCCGATAGCCGTCCACCTCGAGAATGCGTTGCAAGAAGGCCCGAAAGCCCGGCTGATCGTCAATCACCAACACACGTCGTCTCAGGTCGACCACGCACTGAAGTGTAGCCGAGTGTCGAAATCTGAAAAACGCGCCCTCTCCAAAAACCCCGTCCGGCGCCTCCGCGAGCTGAGTGAATCTGCGGTTCTGTCGGACAATGGACGTCGAGGTGCGGAGCGGTGTGCGCCAACCCTCTCATCCGAAGCGTCCACCCTACCGAGGGTCAGCCCTCGATGAGCTCGATGGTGTTGCCGAATGGGTCCTCGATGTAGCAACGGCGGACCCCTGGCAAGTCGTTGTCCGGTCGGACGGCGACTCCCGACGCCTGCAGCTTCGAACAGAGCGCGTCGAAACCCACGACCGTCAGACCCGGGTGGGCTTTTCGCACGGGGCGAAACTCTGCATCGATGCCCAGGTGGAGCTTCACGGGCCCGCGGACGAACCAGCTCCCACCCCGCTTCGCCAGTGGCGGCGGCTTTGGAACTCGCTCGAAGGCGAGGAGGCCGCAATAAAAGGCCTCTGCGTCGGCCTCACGCCCTGGCGGCATCGCCAGTTGCACGTGGTCGACAGCGATGATCTCAAACTCCAAACGGATTCTCTCGACAGAGGCGACCGTAAAGGCGGCCCAACCCAAGCAACTATAGCCAGCCCGCCACAGGACGCTCCCGGTACGCCTCCCAGCGGGTAGCTCCCATTGCGAGTGCCTTCAGCCCGGCTAACGCCCTCGGAATTGCGGCGGCCGCTTGGCGGCAAAGGCGGCCAATCCCTCCAGGCGGTCCTCGGAAGCGAGGACCGTCTCATAGTGACGGTGCTCGAGCGCGAGCGCGTCATCGAGGCGCAGCGCGAGTCCCTCATCCACCGCGTGCTTGGCAGCAGCCACGGCCAGCGGCGCATTGGCAGCGACCTGTTCCGCAAGACCGAAAGCAACCTCGAG
>Ga0302326_10027661_pt1 | contig 11433 bp, 8 predicted proteins | sample Palsa_T0_3_FD_202264 | JGI IMG/M metagenome (GOLD analysis project Ga0302326, IMG submission 202264) | Peat permafrost microbial communities from Stordalen Mire near Abisko, Sweden - Palsa_T0_3 | ecosystem: Environmental > Terrestrial > Soil > Palsa > Peat permafrost | place: Sweden: Abisko...
AAAGGGGGGAGCGGGGGGCGCAGCGTGAACGAGGCTGATTGAGGGTCGAGGCATCCCACCGTTTTGCAAAGGGCGCGAAAGGATGGGCACCCAGCCTGGCAGCCTGTGGTGAAAGTCAAAATTCCGGGAAAGACATCCCTCAGCGGCTAAAGCCGTGTTCATTTTTCGGTAGTTACGGCACGACTAAAGTCGTGCCCTTTCAAAACCAGGCTTTCACCACCGGCTGTTAGGGGATGGGACGGAGCGGCCGCTCAGCGGCGATGCGCGAGCAGGAACATGATGGCCAGAATGACCACCGGGATCATGGCCAGGCCTACGTAGTAGAGGATCTTCCGCGGCAGCTGGGCCTTGCGCTTCTGCCAGTCGCGCAGTTCCACGCGGTCTTCCACGCCGACTTCGTCCAGGTGCTTGAGGTCATGCGCAAATTCGTGCGCCGTGGCGTAGCGGTTGCGCGGGTCGCGCTCCAGCGCACGATAGATGACCTCCTGCAGCTGCGGCGAGATCGCGGGGTTGGCCACGCGCGGCGGCACCGGGTGATTCAGCAGGCGCTCGTTCATCGCGGCCATCGGATTGGGTCCGTTGAAGGGCAGCTTACCGGTCAGCATCTCATACAGGATCACGCCGGCGGAGTAGAGATCGGTGCGGCCGTCGCCGCGCTTGCCTTTCACCTGCTCGGGCGCGATGTAGTTGGGCGTACCCAGCGCGGCGGTGAAGTTGGCGTAGGTGAGCCGGCGCGCCTCGGCGTCGCCGGCGATGCCAAAGTCGATGAGCTTGATGCGGTCGTCTTCATCGACCATGATGTTCTCCGGCTTCAGATCGCGATGCACCACGCCGTTGGCGTGGATGTATTCAAGGCCGTCAAGCAGCGCGACGGCGATGCGGAGGGCGCGGTCCTGGGGCATCGGCCCTTCGTCGAGAATGGCGCGCAGCAGGCGTCCCTCGCACCACTCCATCACCATGTAAATGCGGGAGCGGTCCTTGTCGCCAAAGACGCGCATCACCGCGGGGTGCGCAAGCCGCTCGCCGATGGCCGCCTCGCGCTGAAAGCGGTCGAAGAGGATGGGATCGGCCTCCAGATCGGGATGCGGAATCTTGAGCGCGACGACGCGATTGTCTCTCAGGTCGGTGGCGCGGAAGATGGACGCCATGCCGCTGCGCGCCACCGGCATGTCGATGCGGTAAGAGTCGATCTGCTCGCCCGCTTCGGGTGCGTCGTGATAGCCCATGGTGCGTTGCGCTCCGAGGAAGGAATGTCTCTCTACTGTACCGGCAAACGACCGGCAAACAATAAAGGTTCCGTAAGGCCGTGGGAAATTCGCCTCGCGAAAAAACGCACGGAGCGTGAATGCGCAGTTCTGCTATCGCTTGCCCGCGAAGCGGGCAAGAGGGGCCGCGGTCCCTCAGACTTGCTCCCGGCGTCTATTTTTGCTCGGATCCGGTCGAAGCCGAAAACAGGAAGCTGGTGAAGTCGGCGAGCGGCGGCTTGGCCCAGGCAGTCATTTCGACGAACCTGGGGTTCGTATAGAAGCCTCCGAAATCCTGGCCGACATTCTGAATGACCCCGCCGTAGTTCCCGGAGGAATCGAAGCCGGACGAGAAGTCAGTCGCCAGGCCCATCGCGTTGGCCGTGGCAACGCAGAGCAACTGGAGCGCGAATTTCTTCGCGTCCGCGACTTCGGACGAGAACCGATACCAGAAGACGTAGATGTACATGCTTTTCTCCCTTGCGCATTCCGTCTCAAACTTCACGAGCAGGATACAACACGAGGCGAAATAGCACTCAGGAGAAATTTCCGGCGGTCTCAGGCTTGGATTGCCTACGTCGCCGGCTGGATTGCGGGTCAGGCTTCGAAGTCGACTTCGATGGGATCGATGAGCGGCATGAGCCAGACCAGGAGCGCCTGGTGCGCGGGGTGATTGCCATACGAATCGAGCGCGGCCCGATCGGCGAACTTCATCACGCCGCCGAATTCGTAGCCCTGGCTGCGCGGCGAGAGGTTGTGACCTACGAAGGTCTCAAGCAGCCCAGGGATCTGGCCTTGCAGCGCGGAGATCGCGGCTGCGGCCCTATCCTTCCGCTCCAGGGTCACGTCTGGCTTCCAGCGAAACGCGAACATGTGAATGAACATGGGTTCAGTCTCCCGCATGAACTTAGCAGATGGAGACAGGATCGGCGTTGAAAATGGCCGAAATTCGGAATGTTCCCCGAGCTGCGGTTCCAGACCGGCTGCCCGATTACTGCATGCGTTGCAATCTCCGCATGGAAATCTCAGCCGGCTCCCAGGGCGGAGTTGAGCGCCTCAGCGGCCCACTTCACGGCCTCGGCGTAGCAGCGCAGCACCTTTTTTGCATTGAGCCCGTTGGACTCGACGATGGCATCGCAGATGGGCCAATCGCCCCGTTCATGGCACTCGAGCCAGTGCAGCAGGCAGCCCTCGGGATTGAACCTGCCCATTAATGCCAGGCGAATCTCCTCGCGGAGCGGCAGCGAGGGAGTCAGATCCTCGATGCTGACGCGCAACATGGCAGGAAACATGCTGAGCAGGCCGGCCAGATACTGCTCGGCCGGATCCAGCCCGCATTGGGCAGCCGCCACCTCGCAAAAGCGGCCGCGCACAAACGCCATGCGCAGGATTTCGGTGGACTGGCCACCGTTAACCTCGCTGGCGATGGCCAGCGCGGCAATGCGGCGAAAGGTCTCCACCCCTACCACCAGCAGCGCTGTCTCAATGGAGCTCACTTCCTGGCGCATGGCGGAAACGGGCGAGTTGACCAGCCGCAGCAGGCGATAGGTGAGGGCGGCATCTCGCTTTACCAGCAGGGCCAGCCGCGTGAGGTCGACCGGATCCTGCTGCATCACTTTCAGAATCTCGATTTGGGACAGGCGATTGGCCGGCACCTTGCGGTTTTTCATCAGCACCGGGCGGCAGAAATAAAAGCCCTGAAAGAGATGGAAGCCCTCACTGACTGCCTCGCGGTAGTCCTGCTGGGTTTCCACTTTTTCTGCAATCAGGCATTTCGAAGAACCGCGCAGCCGCTGCATCATGAGCTTGCGGTCGAGAGCGTCGGACTTCTTGAAATCGACCTTGATGTAGTCTGCCAGTTTCACCAGCGGCTCCAGGTCCGGCTGCCAGACGAAATCGTCCAGTGCCAGGCGGAAGCCCCGCTCCTTGAGGTCGCGGCAGGCAGAGATGAGGGCCGGCGTTGGCCTTACCGTTTCAAGTATCTCGAGCACCGTCACACCGGCGGGCAATACCTGCACCAGCGGCCCGGTCAGCATCTCGGCGGAGCAGTTCACAAACGCCGGCAGGGAGCCGGTGAGGGCATCCAGGCCAAAGATCACCGTGTTGTCGATGATAGTGCTGGTGGCGACCTCGCCGTCGCCGCGAAAGGCGGCCTCAGGCCCGCTGCGAAAGAGCAGTTCGTAGCCGTGCACGCGCCCGCGAAGATCGAGAATGGGCTGTCGCGCCACGTAGCGCAGCCCATCGGAGAGGGCCAGAACGTTTTCTTCGTCGACCGTTGCGACAGGCTGAAGCGTGACCATGCGGACCATCCTGTTTCCTTTATCGGAAGAGCTGGCTGTGGTGTGAACGAGTGTCCGCTGCGGCACACTTCAACACGAGTGCGCGAGTTCGGTTCACTCCGGCGCCAGAGGTCAGGCTACGGATGCTTGACACGCATGGGACTTCGGCGTAGGTTTTATCCGCTCGGTAATACTCCCCCGGACAACTTATGAAAGCAGGAAACGCCCATGTGGTGGGGTCGGCAATTCAATGCATTTGTTTTGGCCATCGTCACGTCGATGTCGAGTCTTGTGCTGGCCGCGCAGGCGGGCGACCCTGCGACGCTTATCCAGGAAAAGCTGGTCTCACAGATCAAGCTGACGAAGACCGCCGCCGATCGCTCGGATATCGTCACAGCCGGGGATGTTGTGGTGCTGCATAAAGACGGGCTGATGATGTGCAGTTCGCCCTCCTCCTACGCATTCTCAAACACTTACAGCAACGGCGTCCTGGCTGCGAATTTGAAGAATCGGGCGAAGGACGCCGCGAAGTCTTTCGCAATCGGGCATCTTCCATTTGGCGGTGGAGGCAGCGCCGCGGATGCTGCTAACAACGGCTGCCCGTCGCGAAAATTCGTCGCTGGAGAGAAGTTCTGGATCACTGGGGTCACTATTCAAAAGGACGGAATCCTTGTCGCCACGTATAGCGATCCCTACAACGACGTCCGCTATTACGGTGAGATCAAGTTCCCCTTCGCAAAGGGTCCGGTGCCGCCTGTTGACGATTTTGTGAAGACAGTTTCGGAAGTAATTACGGTGCAGCCCCCGGACGACAAGGGAGGCGATCAGGGTGGTCAGCCGGCCCAGGCGGCTGCTCCGGCCCAGGCTCCAAGCCCGCCGCCAGCCCCCATGCCGGTCATTGCGCCGCCGCCGCCGCCGGCCGATGCTCCTCCTCCGACCATTTCGCTGGGCCAGGCGATGGATCAGGTTACGGCCGGATTCGGGCAGCCGCAGCGGGTGGCCAAACTGGGGATAAAGACGATCTTCTACTACAAGGATATGAAGGTGACCTTTACCAACGGAAAAGTAACCAACGTTGAATAGCGAGCCTTGAACACCGGGAACCCCAAGAAGCGCCACAGATGTTGCAGGAAAGAGGATCTGAATGCGGATGTCGAACCTTGGAACAATTGCCAGAAGCAGTTCTGCCGTCCTGATTTTGACCGGGCTGCTGGGCGTGGCCGGCCTCGCCGCCGCCCAGAATAAGAAGACGACCACGGCGCCGGCCAAGCCGGCTCCCGCGGCCAAGACAGCGCCGGCCGGCAACGCTGGGGCGCAACATGGAACCGCAGCAGGCGGCAGCGCCACGCACGGGCCGACGGCCAATGGGACCGGCAGCAAGGGCCCTACCGCCAATGGAACCGGAAGTCACGGACCCACCGCCAACGGGACCGGGAGCAAGGGACCGTCCGCCGGCGGCGGGGGGACGAATGGCAAGACGACCCCCGGCGCCCCGGGCGCAGAGAGCGTCAAACGGCCCGGTCCGAGGATTGCCAGTCCGGCGCCGAAGGGAAGTTCCGAGCACACCACCGCCGGAGGCAGCGTGGTCCGCACCCGCTCCAACGGCAAGGTGAGCGACGTGCACAACGCCAAGACAGGCGCCGACGTTCATCACGGACTGACGGGCGGGCGCAGGGTTTCGACCGAGCGGCCCGACCACAGCCGGACCGTCTCCGAGAGCGGCCGGCGCGGATATGTGCAGCATCCGTATTCGTTCCATGGGCACGACTTTGCCCGGCGCTCGTATTACTACCATGGCCGCGCCTACGACCGCTTCTACCACGGCTACTACTACCGTGGAATCTACGTAAACGTCTATGCGCCGGGATTCTATTATGGCCCGGGATTTTACGGATGGGCCTATAACCCATGGGGGATGCCGATCGCCTATGGCTGGGGTTGGGGAGGCGCGCCCTGGTATGGATATTACGGTAATTATTTCGCCCCGTATCCGATGTATCCGTCGGCCTCGTTCTGGCTCACGGACTACATGATCTCTTCGGATCTGCAGGCGTCTTATGCGGCGCGGCAGGAGGGAGGCGAAGTGGCAGGCGATCCGCCGCCGGCGGGCGGGCCTCCGGCTCTCACCCCCGACGTGAAGCAGATGATTTCAGACGAGGTGAGGGCGCAGCTTGCGCTTGAGAATCAGGAGGCCGCGCAGAACGCGCAGCAACAGGACGTGGACCCCAATTCGAGCGGCGTTGCGCGCCTGTTGAGCGACGGCCGGCCGCATGTGTTTGTGGCGGGCGGCAGCTTAGACCTTGTGGACGCATCGTCGGGCCAGGAATGCGCCATCAGCGATGGGGATGCGCTGCAACTGGCAACTCCTCCGGCGGGGGATGCAACCGCGGCAAACCTGGTCGTGCTCTCCAGCAAAGGCGGGCAGGAGTGCGCCAAATCCGCCACGGTGACGGTGCAGCTCAGCGATCTGCAGGAGATGCAGAATCACATGCGCGAGACCATCGACCAGGGCCTCCAGGAATTGCAGGCCAAGCAGGGCAAGGGCGGGCTGCCGGTGGAACCGCCTTCCGCGCAAACTCCGACAGCCCCGGCGCTTTATGCTGCCGCGGCTCCGCCGCCCGATGCCAACGTTGCTGCGGAGATTCAGCAGCAGAACCAGCAGGGCGACCAGGCAGAGAAGGAAGTGAGCACCGATTCGCCGCAACCGGCTGGGGGTGTTCCCATCGCGGCAGCGACCGCCCCGGCGTCGGTTGAGCTGGGCCAAACGCCTGACGCTGTGAAGGCGGCTCTCGGCCAGCCGGCGAGGGTGGCCAATCTGGGACCGAAGGTTATCTACTACTACAGCGGCATGAAGGTCACCTTTAAAGACGGAAAAGTCAGCGACGTGCAATAGAAGAGGCGCGCCACGCTGCGGGAGGGACGAGGACGGCAAGCTCCCTCCCGCAGTTGGGTGCTTCGGAGGCTTCCGACGAGCGGTTGGCTGGCCTTGGAGCGGTGTTCTCCCGGGCACTGCGGGGAGTCACGCGAACGCCAGTCATCAAGTCAGGGCAGGAGGAATCAGCTCTTGATCTTCGGTGCGCATGTGATCGTTTACAGCAAGGATGCCGACGCTGACCGCGCCTTTTTCCACGATGTGCTCGGGTTCAGGTCGGTGGATGCGGGACACGGCTGGCTGATTTTCGCGCTGCCGCCTGCGGAGGCCGCGTTTCATCCCGGCGACAACGGCCGGCATGAACTCTACCTGATGTGCGACGACCTCAAGGCGGAGATGAGCACGCTGGCCGGCAAGGGCGTGGCGTGTTCCGCGGTGCACGACGAGCGCTGGGGCTCGATCACCCACATCGCGCTGCCCGGCGGCGGGACGCTGGGTTTGTATCAACCAAAGCATCCGACCGCCTTGGGCTGAGTGCTTGTGGGGCGTTCCGTTTGCGCGGCGCCGACGCGAGTCTCAAAACAGGAATTTGACGGCGGCCTGCAGAATGCGCGGAGGGGCGGCGCTGACTGCGTTGCCAAACGTGGCGCTTCCGATATTGCCATCGACCGCACTGGGCCCGTTGAACTGGGTGTGGTTGAAGACGTTGAAGGCTTCGACGCGGAAGATGAAGGACTTCGTGTCGGCGATTGCCAGATTCTTGGCCAGGGCCATGTCGTAGTTATCCGCGCCCGGGCCGTGAAAGAAACGCCGCTTCGACGTGCCCGGAGTTCCCAGGGCATTCATGCTGAACGCCCCGGTGTTGAAGTAGTTGTTTCCATCCGTGCGCGGATTGCGGTTGAGGCGCAGCGGGCCGTCGTTGTAGTCGGGCTCGTCGATGCTGCTGTTGTTGACGCCGTTGGGATTGGTTCCGATCAGCGAATTGTCGCCGTTGTTGACAATGGTGACAGGAAAGCCGCTGGCAAAGTGCGTGATGCCGGAAAGCGACCAGCCATTGGTGGCGCGTCCGGGGCGCAGAAGCCGCTCGATGGGAAGCTGGTATTCATAGCTCAATACGAAGTTCTGCTTGACGTCGTATGAGGAAACCGCATAACTCATCGAAGGATTGAATGGATTCACTTCCTCGCCGATGTTGGACGATCGATCCAGGGATTTTCCGTAGGTGTATGCGGCGGAGAACTCAAGCCGGCCGCTGGTGTGACGTGCGCTCAGCTCAAGCGCGTTGTAGTTGGCGCTGCCGATGTTGGACTGGAGCGCATCGCTGCCGAATTCCGGACCCAGCGGACCGCGCGTTCCGTTCACCTGTCCGCCGCCAATGGGATAGTAGACCGTATCCTCGCCATTGGCGCCGCAGGTGAGCGTGCCAGGCTTCACCTGGCTGGGCTGGCTCAGGCTCAGGCAGAGCGCGGGATTGCCGGGATTGGACTCGACGAGCACGCGCAGGCGATGACTGCCGGTGCCGACATAGCTCGCGCTGAGCACGGTGTCCGGCCCCGCCTGACGCTCGATCGAAACCATCCACTCCTCGGTATACGGAGCGCGATTGCGCGTGTCGTAGCCGGGAATGCCACTGATCGGCTCGAAATTGCTCCAGTTTAAATTGGCGTCGGGATGGGTGCGGGACGAGTCGAGTGGAGCAAAGGTATATGGAAACGGCTGGCCGTAATTTTGCCCATCGGCGGCCGTGACAAATGGCGTGGCAAACAAGGGCGGCGCGGGGCTGGTGTAGGTGGTGCCGTAGGGCGCGTTGGCGGCCAGCACCCCGATCGACATCGCGTCGATGGCGGTGTAGAAGTTGCCAAAGCTGGCGCGGATGCTGGAATTTCCGGGCGCGCCCAGCGCCCTCTCAAGCAGGCTGCCCGCTTCGGCCTGCGGAGACCATGCCAGACCCAGGCGCGGCGCGAAGTTATGGTTGCCAATAGGGGCCAGTGTATCGGGAATGCCGGGGTCTCCGGGGTAGAGAATGCCGGCGGGCGCGCTGTGAAACACGACGGACTGCGCGCCCGCCACAAAGGTGGAGATCTGGTTGAACTTTTCCGACCAGGGTGCAACTCGATCCCAGCGCAGGCCATAGTTCAGCGTGAGGCTGGGGCGGACGTGCCAGCTATCCTGCGCGAATGCGCCCGCATATTTGTTGCGCGCATAGAAGGGGTTAAGCTGGCTCTGGTTGTACTGGCTGGGCACTCCGATCACAAAATCCGCGAAGTCGACGCCGGTTTCCGTCCCCGAGAAGACAAAGTTGCCGTTGAATTGAGCAATGGCATGAGCGTTCACCTGGTCGGCGTGAAACTCCACGCCAAACTTGGCGGTGTGATTGCCCAGCACCTTGGAGAACGAATCGGCAACCTGGTAGGTGTTGTTGGTCTGGATGAGCTGATTGGCCGCTGCGCCGGTCGAAAATCCATTGAAGTTGAGGTTCTCGACACTTTGCCCGTTGGGGTCGAGGGCAACGATGCTGGCGTTGCCGTTTGAATCCTCGAAGCCCTGCGAAGCCAGGCTCACGCCCCGGCCGCCCACCGGCTGACCGAGATCTGTGAAGTCGCGCATGTAGCTGAGGTGCGCCTCGTTGACGGCCGTGGGACTCAGCGTCTTTGTCGCGCCCAACGAAAGAAATTGCGCGCGGCCCGTGGTGAGGGCGTCGAATCCCGGCACGCTGGCGCCGCTCTGCGCGACCGGATAGGGGTTGTCGAGACTGAAGCCGTCATTGAAGTAGTAAGCCGACAGCAGCCCCCAGCGCGTGTTTGCGTCCAGGCGCAGGCCGGCCTTGTCGTCGCTGAGCGTCTGATTGTATGCCGAAGTAGCAAAGCCATTGGCCGTGTTTGGCGCCGGGATGTACTGGAGCATTCGCTGCGCCGGAACAGCCCACGCGCGCTGCGGAATGACGGCGCCGGGAAACACGCAGACTCGCTGGTTTGCTGCCGTTTGGGTGGTGCAACCCGAAGCAGAGTAAGGCTCACCCTGGACGACCGTGTAGCCGAGCCTCTGCGACAGCAGTCTGGCCAGATAAGGCCCGCTTACCGCACCGGTGAGATTGCGCGCCTCACCCGATAGATCGCCCGCGCGGTCCGCATTCGACGGCACACTGATGTTGCCGGTGTCGATGCCCTCGGTCTGGCGTGTCCCCTGATAGTCCGCGAAGAAGAAGACCTTGTCGCGGCGAATGGGACCGCCCGCCGTGCCGCCATACTGGTTCTGGCGAAATGCGCCCCGCGCTGGCGAGAAATAATTGCGCGCGTCGAGGTCCGTATTGCGCAGGAAGTTGAATGCGTCGCCATGAAACTGGTTAGTCCCGGACTTGGTGACCACGCTGATCTGGCCGCCCGAGAATTCACCGTATTCGGCATCGAAGTTGCTGGTGACAATGCGAAACTCGGCAATGGCATCGAGGTTGGGAACGATGGCCGTGCCGGCGTTCATGTCCTCCTCGGCATCGCTGCCGTTGACGCTGAAATAGTTGGCAAACTCGCGCTGTCCGTTGACGGAAATGGTGCCGGGATTGAGCGTGCCCGATGGATTGAGGATGGTGCTGCCTATGTCCTGCACCGTGGTGTTGGTAACGGATGTGCCTGGAGCGACGCCGGGTTGCAACGAAAGCAGGCCGGTGTAGCTGCGCCCCAGCAAAGGCGCCGCGGCCATCTGCCTGCCTGTAATTACCTGGCCCATCTCAGAACTGGTAGTTTCGACGTGAAGCGCGTTGTCGCTCACATTGACGCTCTCACTGACATTGCCGACCTGAAGCGCCGCGTCGATGGTCAGCGCCTGGTTGGTCTGGAGCACGATGTTCTGGCGCTTGTATCCCTTGAAGCCGGCCGTGTCCACATCCAGCTCATAGCGGCCAACGGGCAAAACAGGCAGGCTGTAGTAGCCCTGGCTGTCGGTGCGCGCACGGTAGGAGAGCCCCGTGTCTATCTGCCTCACGCTCACGCTCGCGCCTGGGATTACGCTGCCGGAGGGGTCCTTGACCGTGCCGGAGATGCTGCCTCCCACGCTGGCCAGCGCCGGGACTGCAATCAGAATGGCCGCCACGATCAGCAACGGAAAGCGCGTGGCTGCGGTCTTCTTGATGAGGTCGATCATGATGAGTTCTTCGAAGCTTTCCGGCCGTCTACCCCCCGCGGCCTTACGATATACGACCAGATCGGTCCGAGTTTCAATATACGACAGAATTGGTCCGGATTCAAGGCGGATAGGTTCATCTGGTGGGACTGCGGCTGACAGGTGGATTTCCCAATTCGCGCGCATTGAAGGGCGGCGCGGCATAGGATCCGCAATTTGGTTGCCCGGGCTCACTATGATGGAGTGAGTCCCCATGGCGGCCAGCGACCTGACAACCCGCGCACTGCCCAGCCTGCACGAGTTCTTCTCGCCAGGCGGGGTGCTGGCGCGTTCGCCGCTGCCCTATGAATACCGGCCCGGGCAGCTTGAAATGGCCAAGGCTGTGGAGCGTGCACTGGCCGAGCGGCGGCACCTGATTGTGGAGGCCGGCACAGGCACCGGCAAGACGCTGGCTTACCTGCTGCCCGCGCTGCGTACCGGCCAGCGGGTGATTATCTCCACGGGCACCAAGGCGCTGCAGGACCAGCTCTACTTTCGCGATGTGCCGTTTCTGGAGACACTGCTGGGCGATCTGCGCGTGTGCTACATGAAGGGACGCGCCAACTACCTCTGCCGCCACAAGCTGGTCACGCTGCGCACGCAGCCCATCCTGTCGGGCCTGGAGGAGATCGACCAGTACCGGCAAATATCTGAATGGGAGCAGACGACCGAGACCGGCGACCGTTCGGAGCTGTCGGAGCTGCCCGAATCGAGCCCGCTGTGGTCCAAGCTCGATGCCCGCACCGACGCCTGCCTGGGGTCGAGCTGCCCGGACTACCGGCGCTGCTTCATCACCGAGATGCGGCGCAAGGCGCTCGAGTCGGACATCATTATCGTCAATCACCACCTGTTTTTTGCCGATCTGGCGGTGCGGCAGCAGGCC
>Ga0302326_10027662_pt1 | contig 11432 bp, 8 predicted proteins | sample Palsa_T0_3_FD_202264 | JGI IMG/M metagenome (GOLD analysis project Ga0302326, IMG submission 202264) | Peat permafrost microbial communities from Stordalen Mire near Abisko, Sweden - Palsa_T0_3 | ecosystem: Environmental > Terrestrial > Soil > Palsa > Peat permafrost | place: Sweden: Abisko...
ACCAGGTGCCGTGTTCCCCCGCTCAAAGCAAGCGAACGTTTTTATCGCTAGCGGGGCAGTCTCCGCTTACCGCGTCTGTCACGACCTATCCCGGCATATCGTCACCAGCGCGTGATTTTGGCGTACCTGATAAGCTATGAACAAAATTCATGAAGGCTGCCCCAATCAATCGGACGCATCATTGGACCGCCCGTGTCATTCGCACCTTCTGTGGCGCGTTGCGTAAATTTACGGTTTATCTCGCAGCTCTTGGCGGCGCGATCCTCCTAGCATTAATCCCTTCCGCCCAGCTTTCGGCATTGCGTACAGCGACGCCAACGTCACCAAGCAGAATCGCTGTTCCGTTCGTAGGATGCCGATCAAACGGTCAGCTTGGGCCGGTGAGCGCGCCGAATGGCAAAGCCATGGCGTTGCCGATAGCCCCCGCAGCAGCGCAGCGACTTACCTATTACAAGTCCAAGTAGGGTTTCGGCGTTCTTGGTCCGCGCGAGTGGCACTGCTTCTGCGTATATGGTTCCAGTGGGGAGACGCTATACCTAAGCCCTGAACAAATCACCGAGGCCGATCTCTATTCGACCACGTGGAAGGGATTTAAGGGGCCTGCGATTGAAATGACCTACGAATATGGGGGCACATCGGGAAGATTTGGCGTTGCCAGCACGATTGCGCGAGTCTTTCCGGCCCGTCGGGAATTTGTTGAGAACGTGATAAAGGAAGGCGAGTCAGCTAGCTCTTTTCCGATGGGCCCATACCCTAACGATCAGCTAATTTATAAAAGCAAAGAAATCGTCGAATTCCAAACCCTCGCCAATGAAGACGGGCTAGGAACGAAGTCAAGATTGCAGAAAGACGCTGATCCAATCAGCGGAGCGGCGATTCTGATCGGACGAAACCCTGATCTACTGAGCTTTTCGATACCCTTTTCCCCGAAGCTGGTTGACCTTGTGCCGGTAATTATTCAGCAAGCTGAGCGTGAAGCGATGCACGCTGACGAGAATAGTCAATAAGTCAGGCGGCTCGGCTAGGGCCCAATAAGTCCGACAGCGTTTACCAGGACTTGACCGATTGAGTTAGGAGTTTTACGTTGTTTCCGGGTTGCCGACCATTCGGCAGTTGGCTCCTTTAATCACTCCCAGCGCGTTTACGGCGAATATCCGGCCGAACTGGAAGCATGTTTCTGGGATGATCTTATCGATTCAGATTGATGCGCCACAACGGACCCAGACTTCTGCCTCCGGGGTCTAAAGTACTGGGAACTGAACCACGAGGTTAAGGAGGCTAACGTCGAACAACGTGGCTTCCACGGGCTTGCCTGTGAAGGAAACAAATGGTCTATACGATCCTCACAACACTGATCTCCGCGATTGCCTTCAGTTGCTTCCCGCTGTTTGCACAGGAGTCCCGTGTGCAGGATTCCACAGACTTGAAGGTTGAATTGCGTTCCGCCACAGGATCAAACCGCTTTCAACTTGGCGAGGTAATTCCGCTTGAGTTTCTCATCTCCAGCACTACGCGCAACCGTTATCTTGAGCCCTGCCAGCTGTTTTGGGAGAGCTGCTTTGGATATCCGCATTGCCGGTTTGTTACCCAGTGGTCGTTCGATGTCATCCCTAATACCGGATGGACAGACATAGGCTGGCATGGCTGCATGGCAATGAGCGGTCCGACCTACGACGTCCAAAGCTCCGATGTGACAGCGGAGTCGAAGAAATACTCTTACATGCTGACCAATAGATTCCGCTTCGACACTCCGGGAAAGTACACCGTGCGACTGTCGTTGACCGTTGGTCTAGACGATGAAAGCAACCAGATCAGGACTTCGCCGAATTCAATGGTGAAATCCAATTCGGTGAGCAAAACGGCGGAGATGGTCTTGGAGATCATTCCGGCGGGAGACGAGTGGAAAAACAACGTCGTCGAGCAGGGGTTGGCTGCGTGGACCGCATCTCCGCCGCCCCCCACCACGCCTCCATCGCCGGAGTATTTGAAGTATCAGCAGGAAAAGGATGCGCTCTGCAATTTAGGTACGCAGGAAGCGGCGCTGGCATTGACCGATCTTCTCGGCCGTGGAATCGATGTTACGCGCTGCCTGAAGATCAATCCGCACAAAGACGTTGCCGAGGCAGAGATGCGCCGCCTCTTGGTCGACCCGGATGTCGGGGTTCGGCCAGTATTCTTTGCCGCCTACGCTAAGCTGCTCGGCCGAGAAGAGGAGAAGAGCGGTGAGATTTCCGGCGTGCCGCCCCGCCTTGTAAATGAGGTGCAGGAGACTCTGTTTGTGTCGCTACCGACAAAAAAGCCTGAGGCAATGGTTCAGTCGCTTGAAACGGTGCTCAGGAACCCGATGTCCGGTTACTGGGTGATACCAGGCTCGACTTACGATCTACGTGACCCTTTTTCAGCTGACGTCATCGCGGTGGCTGTGGCAAACTTCGATCGTCTTTCCGACGCAACTCAGGAAGCGCTGCTCGATACCGAGTGGGATCATGTTCGATCTCCCCTGATGCTGCCCGTGGTGCGCCGCAAAGCTGAGGCGGGCAATGGCGACGCATTGCGGCGCTGGCTTGAACTTGACCCTGCCCCCGCAACTGTCTTCATGCGCAAAGAAGTTGTTCGGCCGGTGCCGCGCTTCTCCTCGCTATATCTGCGACTGCCTGAAGAGTCGCTCCCGGCGCAGGAGCAGGAGATCGCCACCAATTTTGTAGCGCTCAACTCCGCAGCAGACCTGGTACGCTCGGCGACCTTGCTGCATCGCTACACAACGCGCGCCACACTGCCCACCGTACTTCCTTTCATTGATCAGCATTTGGCCGAGTGGCCCTGCGCGGTCCAGATCCCTGTTTTGGCTTATCTGCTGAAGGTTTCACCGAATGACGCGCGACCTCGTGTGGAACGCATACTTGAAAAAGTAAGCGCCCCCTATTGTCCACGAGGAGAGTTCTTCCCGAGCCTCGGATTTATGGAAGCGACTCCGGTCCTCGATACCCTGGCTACCAGGCAAGTTGAAGATGGAGCGGAGCTGGCTGCCGATGCGGCAGAATATCTTGGGAGATATGGCAACTCAGCCATGAAGCCCGTAGTGTGGAAGCAGTTTTCGCGCTGGCACAAGAAGTACGTGGAGAGCGGAGCGGAACTGCGCATCGGAAGCCAGAAAAGCACGCAAGAGGACTCGCAACTCTACAACTTGGAGTCGCGGCTGCTTCAAGCGTATGTACATGCGCATGGCTGGACGCTTTCGCCCGGAGATGTGGATCGCCTTTCGAAGTTGATCGGTGATGAGAACCTGAAGGGACTCGCCTGCACGTTTCACTGCGGTAGTCCATTAAGCGTCGGGCCCGCCCCGGGCAATTTTAATATTTTTGGCCGCGTCAACGACCCGGTCTTTCCAGTGGATGACCGAATCGATTATCTCATGCCGATGGAGCCGTTTCAGTACTCGATTAATCAGTACCGGTGCAGGGATTTGAAAGCTCTCGAACAGAAGCTGCTGCAATTTCCAGCAGGTTCGACATTCAGCGTCGCGCACACTGGGAGCGTGCCAGACGCCGAGGGAGATTGGGCCAGCATCAGCGCGATTTTAAAAAGCCATGGTTACTCATTCAGGGACTAGCAGCGATATAGCGCTGCGATTTGGGGAAAAAGAAGACTGAAACCGGCCTCAATTCTACAGTTTCGGCTACCAACCTCGAACCTGTTCGGTCGTTCGCTGATCCCCATATGTTCAGGATTTAGTCCTAATACGTCGGCATCGCGGCAGTAATCCGCGCGATTCTACTCTTGCGTTCCTGCCGAATGACGGGCAAACCTTCCATAATTCGACGTGCCAGCGTTGTCCGGCAAGTTTCCGACTGGGCTACACTGGAAGAGGCAGAATGGGTCAGGCATGAGCGGAAGCCATGGAGCGACTTCCGGGGAGCCTGTTCGCGGATTACTTCCGGTTGGCCGACAATCCAGGAGTTGGTCCGTCAATGACCACAAGCGCTAGCGTTTTATAGGGACCAATGTAGCGCTAGGTGAGAGGTCGTTGCTGCGTAACGGAACTTCCGAGCTCGCCGTCCGTATATTTCGAAGTCCAAGTGCTTTCGTCTCAAAACCTCGTGCAGATGTTGCAATCCTTCAAGGGAAGCAGCGTGCAGAACGCCAAACCGAGGGCTTTGGTGATGCTGTAGGTGCTATCACCTTGCAATAAAGCCTTGGCATATTAGCGTGGAAGTAGTGCAATGTCATGGAATGCAGGGATGAAACGCTAGAGTGAAGCCACGAATCCTAATTTCTTTGTTCGCATTATGCATATGCTTCTGTTCAGTATCGGCAACGCCACAAACATCCCAATTTAAGTTCCTGCAAAAGCCTGGACCGTACCCGATAGGTCTAAAGATCGTCTATCAGTATGACCGCTCGCGTTCTTACCCTTCTGCCCCGAAGGATTCGTCAAAGCCCTCCGTTGCCGATGACGCCCGTCCTCTGCAAACCCTGCTCTGGTATCCATCGTTGAGAAGCACAACCAAACCGATGACGGTTGGGGACTATTTCCAACTGGCCGACACGGATATCCACTTCAACGCGCCAGATGAGAAAGAGAATCGGTGGCGTTCGCTGTTGAAAACGTCCTTTGATATTCCGCTGTCGGCGGTGCGGGAGGCGAAGCCGGCAAAAGGGCGTTATCCCGTTCTTATCTATGCTCCCAGCGATTCTTCCGTTTCGTGGGAGAACGCCGATCTGTGCGAATATCTTGCCAGTCATGGCTACGTCGTTCTTGCAAGCCCGTCTATGGGGGTGTCGACGCGCGATATGACGGATGATCTGGACGGGATCAATGCACAGGCTCGCGACATCTCTTTTCTCATCACGTATGCCGGATCGCTTCCCGACACGGATTTATCTGAGGTTGCCGTGGTGAGCTGGAGCTGGGGAGGAATCTCGAGCCTGTTTGCCTCAGCACGAGACCCTCGCATCGATGCCCTGGTGGAGATGGACGGCAGCATGCGCTATTACCCTGGCCTCGTGAAAAGAGCCGGGGACGTTCATCCAGAGCGAATGACCATACCGCTTCTCTCCTTTGCGCGAAATGTGAGCCTTGAAGATCTGGAAAACGACGGCGCTCCTCCCGCAGACAAAGTTGGTCCAAACGTCCTCAACACCTGGACACGTGGTGATCTCCTCTCCGTGAATATGCTGGGCATGGCACACCCGGAGTTCAGTTCCATGTTCCAACGCAGGGAGAGTGCGCAACGCTTTGCGGAGAATCAGGTAGCCGACTACGATCGGGAGGACGCCAACACGAGTTATGCCTGGGTTGCGCTCTATACTCTGAACTTTCTGGATGCCTACCTGAAACGCGACGCTTCTGCGAAGGCGTTTCTGGAAAAGACCCCCGCTGAAAATGGCGTTCCGAAGCACTTTATGGGCATCAAGTTTAGGCCTGCGCAGAAACCGTCTGATTCGAACAGTAGGTAACCTCTCAATTACGAACCGCAGAATCGTCGGCCTTCCGGATGCGCGCATCGATAGACCCTTTCTGAGTGAATACCGGCTACATGGAACTCTCGATCTGATGCACCCGGTTTCGAGGTCTTTGAGGGAGAAGTCTGAATCGGTACCGCGTCGGCTTGTAGGAAGTGATCTCCGCACTTACCATCGATTCTGGTCGGATTACGGGCAACTCTTCCTCAATCCTGTAAAGGAAGGTTGGCCGACAATCCAGGAATAGCTCACGGGAAGCGTTGTCGGTACCAATCCACAACTGACCTTCACTTTCGAATGTCCATCATCCTCCGGCAATCGCGCGCTGGCGTTAGCGAACTTCGCGGGCGTGTCGCGTCCATGGTTTGGGTTCTTCGACTACCGGGACTGGCCCCATTGTGGGTTCCACAGTCCGCGCACCGAAAGGATAATGGAAAATATCCCGAGCACACCGAGCGCGAAGAGCGTGCAAAGGAAGAAGAAGCCTCCGCTGGACTTCACGACGTTGACGATGCCCGTCCCCCTCAAGTGGATGACGGGCATGACCGCCGCCATGATCCCTCCGATGAGGGTGATGATGTACCCCGGTCGCCGTTCGGTGAGCACCAGCGTGCCGTATAGCCAGACGACCAGGATGGCTATGGCAATGAAGTTTGCGGGCCCTGCCTTGTCCATCCCGCGGACGATGTCGTCCGTCACGTGAAGCATGAACAAGAGGATCGAGAGCAGAGAAGCGATGGTTAACATGACGCTGCGTTTCATTGGATATTCTCCTCGTTGGATTTGTGCGTGCCTCTCCGTGAACACATGTTCGGTTGACCGTGATGCGCTGGCTTGCTCCTTCCATCGCTGTTCGTTCACGCCGAACATGAGGAGCCACAACATTAGCGATGCTGCTCCAAGGATGCCGAGGACAGACGTCCGGCGGCGATCAGGAATTTGCTCGTCCGTTTACCGCTTGAACGAATAATAAATAACGTACAACCAACTCAAGATTCCGTGAAGAATCATCCACAGGATGGAATGGTTGATGCTCCACGAAATAGTGATGGCAAGCATGCTCCCGAAACCCCAAAAACCAACGCCCGCCGACCCGCCTCTATTTTCCATTTCAACTCCCATATGAGCGCGGGTGCTACGCCCGAATCGTCGCTGCAACGCAGCGACGACACACACCAGTGCTGTGCGGTATACGGCTGGCATTGAGAAAAAGACTCATCTGGGATGCGAATTTCGGTGCCACAAATCCTCCGGGTTGGCGGTCATCGCACACTCCCGGTTAGTCGCCTTACCCGAAACTGACCCACTATCTTTTTAACTGGTTAAACCCACAGAATTTGCTTGACAAAGACGGTACTTATACGTTAACATGGGTTGTGTTAAACAGCCGCCTACCTCGCCGCATCGCACTGTACACTCCCGCTAACTCCAGCAGAATCCGCACATCCACAACCACCCGATTTCGCCCATCGCCAACGCGCCCGTTAGCCACACAAACCAAACAGCTTGCACCCATACTCCGAGATCGCTCGGGAAACGCGAAAGCGCAAGTCGCGAAAACCGCGCAAGTCGCTCATTCCAATCGCCTTACACTCGATTCGCAAGTCCTTTATAATCAACACTTCCGCAGAACCCATGCAAGTGTTGGTTCTAAAAGACTTATAACCCTATTACTTGCAACAGATACGCACCTCCAAAGCGCCAATTGCCTTGTAATCAGTACCTTAAATTCCCCCACCCCTCCCCCACACGCTCCTACATCTCGCACCACCGCTCCCGCAACGCTCTCACACCCTCGTTCCGCCGCAATTTCACGCCTCGGGCGCGCCCGGAATTCCGTCTGTTATACTTTTACCGGACCCGCATCGCATAAAGTCGCAAGCATAAAATATCGATGAGCCAACTTCGCATTTCGATCGTGCAGTATCTGAATACCGCGCCGCTGGTCTGGGGCTTCACCAATGGGCCGCTCGCGGGGAAATACGATTTGTCCTTCACCGTGCCCTCGCAGTGCGCGGAGGCGCTGCGGAGCGGGGCCGCGGATATCGCGATTATTCCGGCCATCGAGTATCAGCGCATTCCGGGGCTGGTACTGCTGCCGGATCTGGCCATTGCCTCGCGGCAGCGCGTGCGCAGCCTGTTGCTGGTGGCGCGCAAACCGATCAGCGAAGTGCGCGGCATCGCGCTGGACGCCAGTTCGCGCAGCACGCAAGCGCTGACGCGCATTTTGTGCGCGGACCGTTGGCACATTGCACCTGAATTCTTCGAGGCGCCGCCCGATTTGCCGGCCATGCTGGACCAAGCCGATGCCGCGCTCTTGATTGGCGACCCCGCGCTCCGGCTCGCCGTGAAGCTGGAGGGTGCGGCGCGCTCCGAGGCTGATGGTGTATTGCGCTGCTCGGCCGGAGCCGCTGGCATTGAGGGTTCCCGGGAGCTGTATATTTACGATATGGTACAGGAATGGCAGCAAAGTACCGGCTTGCCGGCCGTGCTCGCCGTGTGGGCCGCGCGTGAGGGTGTCATCACGTCCGAAGTCCTGCGCGACTTTTCGGCTTCGCGGGATTTTGGCCTCGCGCGCATCACGGAGATCAGCGAAGCCGCCACGCGCGAGTTGCAGTTGCCGGCGCCAGCGCTGGCGGCCTATTTGCGGCGTAACATCGATTATTCGCTGGACGAAGAAAATCGCCGCGGCTTGCAGCATTTCTTCTCGCGCGCCGCGGCCCTGCAATTAATTCCGGCGAACCGGCCCATTGTTTGGGCCAGCGTTGCGCCGGCGGCGCATCCCGCGGCGCCACTCGAAATTGCGCGCTAACCTAGTGACGGTGTACAGGGGCAGAACGGCATGGCACTGACCAAACAAGCGGCGATTGATATGCTCGCGTCCGATGATCTCGTCGGCCTCGGCATGGAGGCGCACGCCATGCGCCTCAAGAAAACCGATCCCCGCGTGGCCACCTACCAGATCGACCGCAACATCAATTACACGAATTTCTGTACCGAGTATTGTTCGTTCTGCGCGTTTTACCGGCCACTCGGCGCCAAGGACGGCTACCTCCTGCCCTTCGAGGACATTTACAAAAAAATCGAAGAGATGCTGGAATTGGGCGGCACCGGCGTATTGCTGCAAGGCGGCTTGCATCCCGATTTGCAGATCGAGTATTACGAAAATCTTCTGCGCTCGCTGAAGGCCCGCTTCCCCACCGTGCATTTGCACTGTTTTTCCGCTCCGGAAATTTTGTGCATCGCCGAAGTGAGCGAGCTCAGCGTGGAAGACACCATCCGCCGCTTAATGGACGCGGGCTTGCAGTCCATTCCCGGCGGCGGCGCGGAAATTCTGGACGACGAGATTCGCGGTAAAATTGCGCGCCTGAAGTGCACCAGCGACGATTGGGAAATGATGCACCGCACGGCCCACCGCCTCGGGCTGCGCACCACTGCCACCATGATGTTCGGCTGTGGCGAGGAACTCGCGCACCGCGTGAATCATTTCGAGCGCATTCGGCGCATCCAGGAAGACACCGGCGGGTTTACCGCTTTTATTCCGTGGATGTTTGCGCCGGACAATACCCCGCTCGGCAAAAAAGTGCCGGAAGCTACCGCCGTCGATTACCTAAAGACGCTGGCGGTAAGCCGCCTGTATCTCGACAACATCGATCACATTCAATCCAGCTGGCTCACGCCGGGAGTTAAAGTTTGCCAGATCGGCTTGCAATTTGGCGCTGACGATGTCGGCAGTATTTTGATTGAAGAAAACGTGGTGTTTGCCGCCGGCGTAAGGAACCGCACCAACGAAGGCGAACTGCGCCGCATCATTTCCGAAGCCGGTTTTATCCCCGCGCAGCGCGATACGCTGTATCGCTCCTACGTGCTGAAGTAACCAGCGCGCAAAAAGCTGCGGCCGTTCGCCAAAGTAAAGTAAAGTGCAGCGGTTGGTTCGTCGCAGTAGCGTACAGCGCGGCGATTCGTCGAAGTACAGGGCGATGGTTAGTCGGAGTAAAGGAGAGCACGGCGCGCGACGCCGCGAAAAGTCTCTAGAGCTTTGCTTTTTTTTGGCGTAGCGAAAGTTTCTAGAGCTTTTCTTTTTTCGGCGTGGCGCGCAGATAGATTTCCACCTCGATGCCGTCTTCCAGGTCCAGGTCTTCGAGGGGATAGAGAATGCCGCTGCGGTAACGCGCGCGGACTTTGCGCGGAATGCCGGAAGTGTCCGGCTTGGGCTTGCCGAAAAACGTCATGGCCGGCGCAGGTTTGGCCGCCGCCGCGGATTTTTCTCCGGAGCCGTCGCCCCGGCCACCCGCCGCGGATTTTTTGCCGGAGCCATCGGCCCGGCCACCCGCCGCGGTCTTTTCCGCGGAGCCATCGGCGTTGCCGTCTGGCGCGGATTTTTCAGGCCGCGTACCCGTCCCCGGTTTCGCCGACCCGGCGCTGGCACGACTCGGCGAGGGCGAGGAGGATACGGGCACCGAAGTTCCCCCCGCCGCCGTTTCATCCAGCGCTTCATTCGCCAGCGCGTCGGCTTCCTGATTCTTTTCGCGGTACACGTGCGTAATCTCGAACGTTTCAAATGTCGCGGACATTTTCTTGGCGCGCTCGAACAGCGGCCGCAGATCCTCGCTCTTCACCTTGTACTGGCCGCGCATCTGCTTCACCAGCAATTCCGAGTCGCTTTCGATGTGCAGGGCGCGGATGCCGTGCGCTTGCGCGTAATCGAGGGCGGCAATCAATCCGTAATACTCGGCCACATTGTTGGTGGTCCGCCCGATGTATTTCTTCAGCCGGGCCACGAGTTGGCCGCGCGCATCGCGCACCACCACGCCATACGAGGCCGGACCGGGGTTGCCGCGCGAGCCGCCGTCAATGTTCATGCGGTGCGCGGCGGATTTTTCCGGAGCCGCGGCGTCCGCGGGGAACAGGCCGGCGCCGGCAGGCGGTTTGCTTGGTCGAGCCATCAGGAGTTGGGCTGCGCTCCAGCGGTGGAATCGCCAGAAGGCGGCGCCGCGGGGGGCACGATGGGCTCCAGCGTATACAAAATCAAGCCGCAGCTTTCGCAGCGAAACACTTCTTCATTGCCTTCGCGGCGCAACTCCTCCGCGATGTGCGGCAGCACGCGCATGCCGCAGCCGCGACACTGTCCGTCGCGCGCTTCGGCCACGCCGGTGCCATGGTGGCGCTTGGCGATGCGTTCATAGAGCACGCGAAAATCTTCCGGCACCGGCTCGAGTGCCTTGGCGCGTTCGGCCAGCGCCGCATCGAGCTGCTTTTTCTTCTCGACGTGCAAGGCTTGAATGCGCTTCTTCTCGGCATTCACCGCCGTCTCAGACTCGCGCAAATCCGCTTCCGCCTTGCGCACCTTGCGCTCGGCATCTTCGCCCGCCACCATGGAGGCCAGTTGGCGGTCTTCCGCGGCAGCCATCTCCGCCTCCGCGTTGGCGATTTCGTGCTGCAGCGCCTTGTACGCCTCGTTGGTCTTCACGGCCGCGGTCTGGTCACGATATTTCCTGGCGCGGTCTTTCCACTGCTGCACATCAAACTCGATTTTTTTGCGTTCGCCGATGTCGCGCGCTTGCAGCTCTTTGGCCGCGGCCAACGCCGCTTTTGCGCCGGCCAATTGAGCGTCCGCTTCCTGCACGCGTTTGGGAAAAGTGTCGAGCTCCGAGCGCAGCGCCGCCACCTGGTGATCCACTCGCTGTAGCTCCACTAGACGGGGTATGACGGGATGCATGGGAGGGTAATCGTACCATAGGGGCGCGTTGCCGTGACTGGCCCGCCGGTCAGGTTGGGCGGCAGCAAAATGTTATGCCGCGAGGTGTCACATCAGCCGCTCAGTGCACTTCCACCACTTCCATGTCCTGATTCACCGCGAGCTTTGGATACCGCACATGGGGATCGAGCGAAGCGGCGGCGTGCTCGGCAACGGCCGAGTAGTCCTTGCCGCTGCAGACCACGGAGTACTCATAACCGCCGCGCCCGGT
>Ga0302326_10027666_pt1 | contig 11432 bp, 10 predicted proteins | sample Palsa_T0_3_FD_202264 | JGI IMG/M metagenome (GOLD analysis project Ga0302326, IMG submission 202264) | Peat permafrost microbial communities from Stordalen Mire near Abisko, Sweden - Palsa_T0_3 | ecosystem: Environmental > Terrestrial > Soil > Palsa > Peat permafrost | place: Sweden: Abisko...
GCTGGCCGAGCAATGCCAAGGCGAATGCAACGTAGGACGTGATCGCGACGGTGAACAGTGCATAATTCGCTTTGAACACGTAGTATGCCAGCGTCGCAAAGATGATACAAAGCGCGACGTACGTTTCGACACCTGGACGAATGTGCGCGGCGATCACCGTCGCAAATACTGCGCCGAGCAGCGTCCCGCCAATTCGGCCGATGCTGCGCAAGAACGTCTGCGAAAAGTCGGGCCGCAAGAGAATGACGGCGGTCATCGGGGTCCAGTAGCCGTGCTGCGTCGGCAAGATCCCGCCTAGAATCGTCGCGAGTGCGAGCGTCGCCGCGACGCGCGGGGCAAGCCGTCCGAACGGCGAGTTTTGCGTGATGTTTGCACGCAACGTTTCGATCGTGTCCTCGATGGCCGGCAACCGAAACGACAAGAATGAGCGTTGTTCGAATCCGATCGTGACCGGTGCGTCGGCAGGAAACGTCGCGAGACGCCATGCCGAGCGCAGTTGGCCCGAGAGTGCGTGTGCTTCGCTGCGTACGTGCGCTGCCGCGCTGGTTAACGCTTCGAGGCGGGCTTCGGCCGCTCCAATTCGCGGCCACTCGCCGCCGGAATCGAGCGGTTCGCGTGCCGCATCGAGCGCGTCCGCAATCTCCGTGAGGACTGCCGCGCTTCCCCGAATGAGCTCGTCGATCGCTTGCGTGTCGCCGCCGAGTGCGCGATCCGTCGCGAGCGCTGCCAAGCTTCCGCGAATCCGGTGCAGCTCGTCCAGCAGCGATTGAAAGGCTGCGACGTCGCCGCGCCGCGCGAATGGTTGCGGATCTGCGAGTGTTTGCTGCACGTTTGCAAGCGGCTGCGCCGACGGCAAGACCTCTCTCCCGGCCGCGATATCGATCGCATAGACCGCGAGATTACGCGCGGCCGCCGCGAGCGCATGACGCTCAACTGAGAATCGGCGGAGCGGCCAGACGCTGACGAGCAAGAACGTCTGTACGAGACCGCCCGCAAAAACGAGCAAACCGTTGAGCGCGGCGGGACCGACATCCGAAGGCAGGTGTCCGAAGATGATCAACGCGATGGTGGAATTGATCCCGATCGTTGTCGCGGCTGGACCCAGACTTGCAATGATCCCGTAGGCGTAGCCCCAGAGCATCGTAAAGATGACGAGCGCGACGAGCGAATGTCCGGCGAGCGCGCCGACGAACGCAGAAAGCGCCATAGCTCCAGCGGTGTACAGCATGGCCGATGCACGCGTCCGATAGACGCCCTGCTGCGACGCGAAACCCGAACAGATCGCGCCCATCGCCGCCGGAAAGCCAAACTGTGGTTCGCCCGCGGCGAGCGCGACGATCAGCGGAATTGCGACGCCCGCGCCCGAGCGGAGTGCGAAGCGCCAGTCGAGCTGCGAGCGATCGAACGCCGCAGTCGCCTTTACAGCGCTGCTAAACCCGCGTGGTTGCGCGTTCGCGGAAATAGTCGTACGTCATCCGCATGCCGTCGAGGAGTGCAACGTGCGGCTCCCACTCGAGCTCGCGCTTAGCTAGCGCATATGAGAACTGCGCATCGCGAACATCACCCTGACGCTTTTCAGCGCGTTCGATCGGGGGGCGAAAACCTGAGATCTCGGCAAGCGTTTCGTAGATCTGGTTAACGCTGGTGCGTTTGCCGGTGGCGATCGAGTAGCAGCCGCCCGAGCCGCGCTCGAGCGCGAGCACGTTGCAGCGCGCGACGTCACCGACATAGACGTAATCGCGGGTTTGTTCGCCGTCAGAATCGATCCGCACGCCGGTCTTAGCCAGAAACCTTGCGGCAAAGATCGCGATTACGCCCGCTTCGCCGTTCGGATCCTGGCGCGGACCATACACGTTCGCGTAACGCAACGAGGTGAAATCCAGACCGCGCTCGCTTCGGTAAAAGCGCAGGTAGTGCTCACCGACCATCTTAGTGATTCCGTAGGGAGATTCCGGACGCAGCGGCGTCGATTCATCCATTGGAAGCTTCTCTGGAGTCCCATAGATCGCGCCGCTCGATGCGTAAATGACTTTGCGCGCTCCCGCACGGACCGACGCCTCGAGAACGTTGAGCAATCCGATGACGTTGACGTTCGCATCGTACTTCGGATCGCGCGAGCCGATTGCAACCGAGTGCTGCGCAGCGTGATGACAGACGATCTCGGGCTTGAATTCGAGAAAGACGCGCTGTATTTCATCGTCGCGGATATCGAGATGGACGAAGCCGACGCGCGCGGGAATATTCTCGCGACGGCCACCACCGTGCGACCACAAGCTGTCGACCACGACGACTTCGTGTCCGAGCTCGAGATAGCGGTCGACGATGTGCGAGCCGATGAACCCGGCACCGCCGGTGACGATGATGCGCACCGCCGCGCTTTCCGCCGCCGTCGCCCCCTTTCCTCGGCTGCATGCGTCGCGAACGAGCCTCGTGCGCGCACCGCTCGTGCTTCCGGCACTCCTCGTCCTCGATGCGATCGTCGTTGCACGTGATTATCCACTAAAGGATGCATTCGTGCTCGCGGTGCTCGCCGCGGTCGCATTGCTGTGCAAGTCACGCGCGCACGGCGTGGCAGCGTGCGCGATCGTATTCGGGCTTGCGCTCGGTTTCTATCGTCAGGCACCCCCTCAGCTCGAGCGCGAAATCGAACACGTGCGCGTCGGCGGAGTCGTCGTTTCCGACATCGTCGCGCAAGCGTGGGGTGATTCATTTGAAATGCGCGGCCCGGGCGGTTTACGTTACGCGCTCAGCGTTCACGAGCGCGTTGCCGTCGGCGAGCACGTCGTAGCCGTTGGGCGTTTGGAGCCGTTCGAATCATCGTGGCGCGATCTTGCGCGCGAACGTGGCCTCTCGGCGCGACTCGTTGATGCCCACATTGTTGAGCGCGCCGCGCCGCGCTACGAGATCGAAGCGCTGCCGGCACGGATCCGCGCGAGCGCCGGAAATGCACTGCATCGTTTCCTCGCGGAGCCCGACGCGACGGTCTTGGCCGGAATGTTGTACGGCGCTCGAGGTTCGCTACCGCCCGAGCTACGTGCCGAATTTCAAGATACCGGTACCGTCCATGTGCTCGTCACGGCCGGCTTGCATTTGGGTGTCATCGCTGCGCTCGCTGCATTCGTGTTCGCGCGCCTCGGCTTCGGTCGTGTGCCAGCGTCGTTGAGTGCTATCCCCCTCGTGTGGATGTACGCGATCCTCAGCGGCGGTCACGTCCCGTCCCTGCGCGCTGCGGTGATGGCAACCGTCGCACTCGCAGCGCGCGCGTGCGGTGAACGCGCGCTCTCGCTCAACACGCTGGCGCTTGCCGCTATTGCGGTAGCTGCGATATGGCCGGCCTGGGTTGGCGGAGCATCCTTCGCGCTTTCGTTCTCATGCGTATCCGCAATCGTGCTCTTTGCCGAACCCATCGCCTCTTGGCTCGAGCGCGTACATGTGCCCGGACTATTTCGTGAACCGCTTGCGCTCACGTTTGCAACACAGCTCGGTGTATGGCCGCTGACGGCATCCACGTTTCTCGTCATCGCACCCTACGCGCCGCTCGCCAATCTGTTCGTCGTGCCGGTCGTCGGGATTGCGATGCTCGGCGGCATCGCTCTCGTAGCGACAACACCGTTTCCCACTCTCGCGAACCTCGTGGCTCGCATCGAGAGTTGGCCGCTCGCGTGGATCGAAGGCGTCGTTCACCTTACTGCGCACTTGCCGTTCGCGCACCTGATCGCAACGCCGCCGCCGGACTGGACGCTCGCCGTTTACGATTGCGCGATGATCGTGGTTGCCGTGCTGGTGCGCGCTAGCGCGTCACGATGAGGAATGCGAGCCCGATCGCGACAACGTCTTCGAGCAGCGCGGCCGGCAGCGCGCCGATCGCGGCGATCGCTGCCGCTCGTGCGGCGCGCCCACCGAATGCTCCGATCAGCGCGCCGATGATACCGGCAATCGCTCCAAGCGTAGCATTCCCATCGTGCATGCCGGCAATGAACCAGCCCGCAATGGCGCCGCTTACGGAACGGACGATTAGGCTGGGTGGCGCCGTGCGCGACGGAATCCACGGCATCGCGTCGGCGACATATTCACCGATCGCGCAAACGCCGAGTACGTATCCCCACACGCCGCCGCGTTCCAAAAAGATCGCTGAGAGCGACGTAAACGTGCGGAGCCCGGAAACGAACCCGATCGCAAGTGCCAAAAATAGGGCCACTAACGTAGCCTTCAGACCGGCGCATTATGTTCCTTTCTGACCGCCCGCATAGAAAATGACCTTGAAAATTGCTTGCGGTACGGTGACGAGCGTATTCGGATCGCCGTATGCGAGATAGAATTCTGCGTTCTTCAGCCGGAGATGATAGGCGATTGAAACGTTCGAGCACCGCCCCATGCAATTGCCGCCGCCATTCGGTTGCGGCGGATTGCCGATCACGTCGCGCAAGCCTATTCCGAAGGACGAATTCGCGCTGATTTGATACGAATACGCAAGGCTGTCAAACCATTGGACGTTGCCGGACGTGCCGCGCGGCATCCATTGCGCCGTATTGTCAACCGTCGCAGTGAACGATCCCTTATCGCCGACGCGGATCGTCGAGGTTCGCGTCCATGTATCGAGCCGTCCGAGGCCGTAGTGTCCCGTGATGTACGCGACCGTGGTCGGCGTAGCCGACGCGCCGTGCGCCGGGAAATTTCCCATGTTGTTTTGCAAGCCGCTGTGATACGTGAGCTGAAAACCACCGCCTTGCGAGATCGGTGTCAGCGTCGGGCCAAAACGCCAGTAATCGGACCCGGAATAAAGCTGAAGATCCCATGCGCTTTTGGTGAGCACATCGAAAATGAGCTGGTTGTCGGTTTGTGCAAAGCCGAATTGCGGCCCTTGATACCGATCGATAACGCCGCTGATGCCCATCGATTGCAGTGCGTCGTTTGGCGCGAACGTCCACACTTTTGCGCTGTAAAACGCCCATCCGGCGATACCGGGGTGTGAACTGAAGCCGTCGACCGGAGCGAACTCATCGCCAATCTTTCGCACGGAACCAAAGAGCGCAAAGTCCTGATTGATCCAGCCGCCGCCGGCGTCGATTGCGGTCGCGCGACTTGGAGAAGAGACGAGTGTCCCGTTGTCGGTCGAATAGTTCACGTAACCGCTGAGATACTTGAGGCTTTGATAATTGATCCCGATCTCGTTCGCGTCGTCGATCACGCCCGGAACGTCGGCAGTGACATGCTCGAACGAGCCCTGCCAACGCGTGTCCGGCGAAGTGTAGTCGAGCGCCGTCGCTGCGTCGGTGCGGCCGTCGCCGATCGCATCGAAAGCGGCCAATCCGAAGCTCCCCTGTTTGCCTTCGAATGCATAGCCTTGCGCCGGCGTCGGAATACCGGGAGTGTACAAGATCGTGCGGTAGCCGCCGCAGACGTCACAGTTGAACTGCCCGTAATACTGCGCGGCCTGGGTGAAGAACGGCCGAACTTCATTGTAGACGCGTTGGTAAACGCTCGGTGAAATCGTCTGCTGATCGAGCTCGACGTTCGAGTAATCCGGGTGCCAGGTTGCAAAGAATGCTGCCGTCGATGATATCGGAAGCGACGCGTCGGCGCCGACACGCGATGTCGAACCGCCCGCGCTCGGAGCGGCGTCGGCCGCCAGTGCATAGGGTGCGAAGCGTGGCTTCGGACGCGCAGCTTCAACGGAGACAACCGGGATTGTTATCGTGCCAGCGCGTGAAGCATCGTCCGCATTCGTCTGCTGTGCGTCGTACGACCATACGTACTCTGCGCCCGTCGAGCGCACGTAACGAATGAATTGCGCGCGCCACGCCCCGGCGTGTAAACCGTGAATGACGCTCATCGGAATTGCCATCGTCACCGTGTAGCCACCGTCGTGCGTCGTGCCGCGCGACTCCCAGTGCGGTGCGAACGCCGTGTTCTCGTTCGAGGCCTCGTTGTGCGAGCCACCCGGGTTCGCTTCAAATTGATATTGGAAACCTGCGGGTCCGGTCGGCCACAAATCGACCCAGACCGCGTCGTCGTTGCTCCACGATAAGGTACCGTTGTTGCCGCTACTCCCGCCGGTGATGAGGTCGTCGCTGCGCTGTGAGATGACGATTGGTCCACTTTGCTTTGCATCAAAGCGTACGTAGAGAACCTTTCCGTCTGTCGTGACGCGTACCGTCGTGCCGTCTGTCGCCGGGCGCACGTGCACGACGTCCCACGTGAGAGAAAGCGCGGGAATTTCCGTCCAGGTCGACGTCGCAGCCGCCGGATCCAGCGACGGCGGATCGCCTTGCAACTTCGGGACGTCGGCCGCAAGGGGCGCAGCCGCCACCCGGCCCGCAAGCAAAGCCGCGAACACGAGGGCCAGAAACGGTATCGGGAGGCGGGGCATGCAGGTATCTCCTAATTCTTTAGGAGAAGGCTACACCGCCGCAGTTCCGATGTCAACTAATATTTTAGTTGACACATACTCGCCCGGCTGCTAAGGTGAGGTCCATGCCTCGAAAGCAATCCCCCACGCTGACCGACGCGGAGCTTCGTGTGATGGAGGTGCTCTGGCGCCTCGGTACCGGGACGGTCTCTGAAATCTCCGAAGCGATGCCGCCGCCGGCGCTCGCCTACAATACCGTGCTGACGACCCTGCGGATTCTCGAGGTGAAGGGGCACGTCGGCCACGAGCAATCGGGGCGCGCCTACATCTATAAGCCGCTCACGGCCCGCGACGCCGCCGAACAGTCGGCGATCAAATCGGTCGTTTCGAAGTTTTTTGGAAACAATGCCGGCGCTCTTGCACTACGTGTGATCGAGAATGAGCGCCTATCTGAAGACGAGCTTCAGCGCTTGCGCTCGCTTATCGAACGGTACGACGAGGAATCGTAATGGCTAATCTATTGCTGAACGATATCGCACGCATCGCCCTGGCTGTTCTTGTGAACAGTCTCTGGCAAGGCGCGTTGATCGCGCTCGTTGCGTGGGCCGTCCTTCGGATTTTCTCGCGCGCGAATGCCGCAACGCGCTACGCGATTTGGGCGCTCGCGCTGACCGCGATGATCGTCATTCCGATTTTTACGAGCTTACCGCACATCAGCGTCGAGGCTACGCCGCGCCATACGGTTTGGATGCCGCCGGCATTAACGTTGTCGCAGACGCAGGTGTCATTGCCGGCGCAAGCGCCAGCTTCGCGCAGCACGTCATTCCCGCTGAACATCTCCGTCCCGCAAGTCAAAATTCCGAGCGCTTTTGCGCTAGCCGTCTTCGCCGTCTGGGGAATAGCTGCGCTCGTCGTGCTGGGCCGCTTGATCCTTGCGATCGTATCGCTTGAGAAGCTCAAGCGCGACTCGCTGCCGCTCGACATTGCTTATCGCGATCAGATGCCGGAATGGACCGCGGCGATCAAAGGCTTCCGCGACGTGCGCATTTGCGTCTCGGACGCCATCGAGGTACCCGTCGCGATCGGTCTCTTCGATGCGATGATTTTGCTGCCGCGCCAGTTGGTGGCTTCGCTCGATCCCGAAGAGATCGATCAGATCGCGCTCCATGAGCTTGGACACTTACGCCGCAACGACGACTGGACGAATGCGCTCCAGCGGATTGCGTGCAGCCTCATGTTTTTCAACCCGGCCACGTGGTTCGTCTCGCGCCAGCTCGATCTCGAGCGCGAGGTCGCCTGTGACGACTACGTCCTCCGAACGACCGGAGCGGCACGCTCCTACGCGTTCTGCCTCACGCGTATCGCCGAGGTCACTTCGTGGCCGCAGCGCGGCGTTGCCGCTCCGGGCGTTTTCATCACCCGCCGCAACATCTCGATCCGCATCGAGCGTCTGCTGCGTTCCGGCCGCACCATCGGTTCGTCGATTGCGCCCGAGATCGCAGCTACCGTCGCCGTCGCCCTGGTACTGATCTCCGTGTTGCTGCGCACGATGACGCCGAGCGTCGCCTATACGCTTCCCGCTAGAGACAAAGACGAGATCGCGAACCCCGTCATCGTGAAGGTCATCGATCAACCGCCTTCCGCGCACGAAAGCGCCACGCATCTGCGAGCGGTCAAGCTCGAAGCTCCTGCAATTCCGCAAATGCCGAAAGCTGCGCCGCTACCCCACACGCAAAAAGTCGCAGCCCTTCCATACTTGCCAAATGTGAAAAAAATCGAGCAAGATGCGGATCAAGCCGCCACGGACGCCGAGAGGCACGGCGCGGATATCGGCACGATGATCGGCACGAGCGTCGCGTCGGCTGTCACGCGGGCGGTCGCCGGTAACTTCGACGAGGTTTGCACCGGTTGCGACTACAGCGACAGTGACATGCGCGGTCATGATTTCGCGCACAAGAGCCTCAATGGAGCGAATTTCCAAAGTACGAATCTCCGCGGCGCCGTCTTCGACCACGCACAATTGACCGGGGCCGACTTTGAAGACGCCGACCTGCGCGACGTATCGTTTGCGCATGCCAATTTAACCGGATGTAATCTGGAAGGCGCTCGCCTCGCCGGCGCGCACTTCGAGAACGCGCAATTAACCGGCTGCAACGTCAATGCGCGCGATCTTTCGCCGCAACAGGCACGCGAGTTCTTCGTCTCGTGCACGGGCTGCAATTTCGACGGCGCTGACTTGCGCGGGATGGATCTGCGCAACCTCCACATCAAAGGCGCGAACCTCGACGGCGCCGATCTGCGCGGAGCGGACCTTTCGGGTTCGACCTTCATGGGCGTCAACTTCGACGGCGTGCGGCTGGACGGCGCCAAGCTCGACGGCGCAAAATTCTACGGCTGCAATTTCGACAATGTCGATTTCAAGAGCGTCGACGTCTCGAAAGCGACCTTCTTCGGGTCGTCGAGACACAACGTTCGAGAGCATAGCTTCTTGCAGAACCCGCTCGGACACGGCCGGGCGCATGTCGCGCACTGCGACGCAGACGATTACGCACCGGCGTAAGCCCTGACGGGGATTGCGCTTATCGCCGCGTGAAGGCGGCGGGATGACGATGCTCGAGACGGTCAGAGCCCGCAAACTTCCCTTTGTCGAGGTGCTCGGGATAGAGTTCCTAAGTGCAGATCCAGAAAAGCTTGTTGCGAAAATGGTAGTGCGTCCCGAATTTATAGGAGCGAATGACCGCATTCACGGCGGCGTGCTCATGGCGTTTGCCGATACCATCGGCGGATTTGCGACCTTCATGAATCTGCCCGAAGGCTCGAACGGCACGACGACGATGGAAAGCAAAACCAACTTCATCAGGCCTACAAAGGCCGGCGCGACACTGATCGCGACCGCAACGTCCTTGCACAAGGGCCGCCGAACGCAAGTGTGGACGACGCGCATCGAGGACGACGGCAAGCTCGTCGCCGTCGTCACTCAAACGCAGATTATTCTCTAGGAGCTAGACCTTCGCGCGTTGCGGCAGCTTCCATTTCGGTCGAACGAAGTGACACGTATAGCCGCTTGGATAGTGCTGTAAATAATCTTGATGCTCGGGTTCGGCTTCCCAAAACGGTCCGGCGGGCGCTACTTCGGTGACGACTTTGCCGGGCCACAGGCCTGATGCATTAACATCAGCGATCGTTTCTTCCGCAACTCGCTTCTGCTCGTCGTTCGTGTAATAGATTGCCGAACGATAGCTGGAGCCACGGTCGTTGCCTTGACGGTTGAGCGTCGTCGGGTCGTGAATTTGGAAAAAGAATTCCAAGATCTGACGATAGCTGATCTTACTTGGATCGAAGACGACCTCGAGGGCCTCGGCGTGCGTTCCATGATTACGATAGGTCGCATTGGGCACGTCGCCGCCGGTATAGCCGACTCGCGTCGAGATGACGCCGGGATAGCTGCGAAGGAGCTCTTGCGTCCCCCAGAAGCAGCCGCCGGCAAGAATCGCAGTTTCATTCATGGCGTGTCTCTTAACAACTTTCGCTAGACTTGAGTTGCCGCGATGATGCTGATCTCGACCAGGAATTCGGGCCGGGCCAACCTGGCTTCGACACTTGCCCTCGCGGGCGTATTCTTCGGATCGACCCATGCGTCCCAAACCTCGTTCATTTGGTTGAACGTCGCCATGTCGCGCAGATAGATCGTTGCGGAAAGCAAAGCAGACTTGTCAGTCCCGGCCTCGGCGAGAAGCGCGTCGATCTTCGCCAGAACCTGGCGTGTTTGTCCGGCGACGCCGTCCGATACGTTGTCGGGAACTTGACCGGCGAGATACACGGTATCGCCGTAACGCACGGCCATACTCATTCGCGGACCAGCTTTCATGCGATCGATCTTCATGCTGCGAGCTTCGCTTTCATTAAGTCGGTGAGCGATTTCCAATGACGTTCGGCTGCAGCCTCGTCGTAGACTGGCAGGTCGCGGAAAACCCATCCGTGTTTCGCGGGATAGGTTTCAATCGTGTGATCGACGTGCGCGTCAGTGAGAGCTTTCTCAAGCCGCGCTTTCATATCGTCTGGAAATCCTTGGTCTTCGATTGCTCCGGCAACGTAAACGCGTGCCTTCATCTTTGGAGCAAGCAGATGCGGACTGTCCGGCGCATCCGTCGCAAGGCGGCCGCCATGGTAGGACGCAGTTGCGACGATCTCGTCGGGATACGTACCCGCGGCGGTAAGCGACATGAGACCGCCCATGCAGTAGCCCGTCGTTCCGATCGGCCCGGGTTTTACGTCGGGCTGCGCCCCGATGTAGTCGATAAAGGCGCGCGTGTCGGACATGACCCTTTCGGGCGTCGTCGGCCCGATGAACTTCTCCATGAGAATCTTGCGTTTCTCGGCATCACCGAATACGGAGCCATCCATCGGTTCGTATGGACCGGCTCGGTAGAAGAGGTCAGGCAATAAGACGAAATAGCCGTACGTCGCAAGCCGTTCGCCAAGCTCGAGCATCGGCGGCCGAATTCCAATCCCGTCCATAAAGACGAGCACAGCGGGCCATGGCCCTTTACCGGTTGGACGAAAGACATATGCCGGGCAATTACCGTCGCGCGTCTTGATCTCGATTTTATCCATAGACTCCCTTATGTGTGATAGATGTCTGAACGGTGAAGCTCCATGTAGCCTTCCGGCCGCTTGAGATTCGTGAATCCGAATTTACGATATAATTCATGCGCGTCGCGCGTCACCAGAATCCACCGGCGCAGATGCTGCAGTTCGGGATGTGCGAGGACGCATTCCATCATCCATTTCGAAAGCCCGTGGCCACGGTGCTCCGGCAACACGTAGACGTCGCCGATATAAGCCATCGTCGCATAATCGGTGACGACACGCGTGAATCCGATCTGCACCTCGTCGCGGTAGAGTCCAAAGCACAGCGAGTTCCGCAACGATCGCTCGGCGACGTCACGCGGGATGCCGGTTGCCCAATATGATTCTTTGGAGAGGTAATTGAAGACGGCATCGACGTTCAGCTTCGCTTGATCCGTCGAGATCGTATAGCCGTCGCGGCTCCAGCTTTCCATCGTGCGAGCGCTTACATGCG
>Ga0302326_10027670_pt1 | contig 11431 bp, 5 predicted proteins | sample Palsa_T0_3_FD_202264 | JGI IMG/M metagenome (GOLD analysis project Ga0302326, IMG submission 202264) | Peat permafrost microbial communities from Stordalen Mire near Abisko, Sweden - Palsa_T0_3 | ecosystem: Environmental > Terrestrial > Soil > Palsa > Peat permafrost | place: Sweden: Abisko...
CGTCGGGCTCGACCTCGAAGCGCTGCGAGATGACAACTTGGAAGATGTCTCCCGCGGCAATGTATTCCTTCGATGAATTTACTGCGGATAGAAAGTCTTTCTTCCGGGTGGCAGATTTGACTGCCAGCTTGCCGTGGCTCTTCCGATTCTTGATGCGCGGCAATGGCTTGGCCAATCGCTTCTCGAGGCGATCCAACCGGGCCACGGCATCGGCGTATGCCGCATGCGGCTTCATTCGGGTCAGGTTGGCGGTGACGATCAGGAGGATCGCCTTTTTTACATGATCGAAGGCCAGCACTTCATCGAAAAACATGAGGCAGGCATCCGGCATTTCGAGATCGTCTTTGGCTAGCGACGGCAGATGCTCGATCTGGCGAACGACGTCATAGGCAAAAAAGCCGACTGCTCCAGCCGTGAACGGAGGCAACCCCGGCAGTTGCGCAGGCCGATGCCCCTGCAGCGCTTCTTTCAGCAACTCGAAAACATCGCCTTCAAAGGTACGAGTTGCGCCTGCCTCAGTCACCTCGATCGACGTGCCCCGAGAGACGACCTTCTTGTAAGGCCGAATGCCGATAAACGTATATCGACCGACGCGTTCGCCGCCCTCGACCGACTCCAGCATGAAGCACTCCGGCTCACCGTCGGCGAGCCTAAGAAAGGCCGAAACCGGGGTTTCGAGGTCGGCGGTCAGGCTGCGATAAACGGGGATCAAGGTATGTTTCGCGGCCAGCCGGGCAAAGTCTTTGCTGGCGGGCATACTAATCTGCTGCGATTGCGGGGATGCGGCCATATTCAAGTCATGGTACATGACGAAGTTGGGGGATGGATGGGTGGGCAGGCCGTTGGCGGGAAGGGTCTTGTCTCGACATTCATCAGAATTTAGCGAGTACCGATAGTTCTGGAGTGTGGGCACGCCAACGGACTCGCAACTTTCCCGTTTTGAATGGGTTACCAGTTTGGGAGTATCGACCAGGCACCCACTTCGGTAACCCCTTCTTGAGCTTTCCGGGGTTGCCGCTCAGGGGACGCCGGGCCTATACTCAGAGCGTTTGGGTCATTGCCGCATGCGGTGCTTCTGCGGCGATGTTTTTGAGCGTAACGGCGTCGGAAAGAGCGCCAGATTACGCAATACTGCCACCCGGTTCCTCGCTGTCGCCAGCACTCAAACATGAGGCGCAAATCGAGCGAGAAAGCCGGCGGGAAGCAACCAGCATCGGAGCAATCATGGCAACAATCACGCTCGAGCAGGAGATCAATCCCTGGGAAGCCCAGGCTGCTCGATTTGACTACGCCGCGCGGAAACTTGACCTGGATGAAGGCATCTGGAAGGTCTTGCGGTATCCTTCGCGGGAAATCATCGTCCACATTCCGGTAATGATGGACGACGGACATATCGAAGTATTCACTGGCTTTCGCGTGCAACATTCCGTCGCTCGCGGTCCCGGCAAGGGCGGCATTCGCTTTGCCCCGGACGTCACCCTCGACGAAGTCCGCGCACTCGCCAGTTGGATGACCTGGAAGTGCGCGGTCGTCAACATCCCTTTCGGCGGCGCAAAAGGCGGCATCGTCTGTGACCCGAAGAATATGTCGCAGGGCGAGCTCGAGCGGATGACCCGCAGATATACTTCCGACATCATTGAGTTCATTGGCCCGGAAAAAGATGTTCCGGCGCCCGACGTCAATACCAACGATCAAACTATGGCATGGATTATGGACACCTATTCCATGCACATGAGGCAAACCGTTACCGCGGTCGTGACCGGGAAGCCACTCTCGATCGGCGGTTCACGCGGCAGGCTCGAGGCCACTGGCCGGGGCATCGCCACAGTATGTGATGAGGCCTTGATCCACCTCAATATGCGGCAGGAAGGGTGTCGCGTAATCATTCAGGGCTTCGGAAACGTCGGCTCTAATGCCGCCCGTCTAATGGCCCTGCGCGGTTATAAAATCATCGGCGTCGGCGAGCAAGACGGCGGCCTCCACAATCCCAACGGCATCGACATTGGCGCACTGCTGGATTATCGCGAACGCAACCGCACGGTACTCGGATTCAAGGGCGCAGAAGCGGTCGATTCCGATCAGCTCCTGTTGAACGAGTGCGAAATTCTCATTCCCGCTGCCACTGAAAACGTCATCACCAGCCGCAATGCCGATCGGATCAAGGCCCGCATTATCTGCGAAGGCGCCAACGGCCCGACCACCGCCGTTGCTGACGAAATCCTGGCCGACAAGAAAGTTTTCATCATCCCCGACATCCTCGCCAACGCGGGCGGCGTCACTGCTTCCTATTTCGAATGGGTGCAGGATCGCCAGGGATATTTCTGGAATGAAGCCACCGTAAACGAACGCCTTGAGGCCATTTTGCGCGAGAGTTTCGACGACGTAGTTCGTTACGCCGAGGCCCATAACGTTAACAATCGCATCGCCTCCTATATGCTGGCCATCGATCGTGTGGCATCCACCATTAAGCAAAGGGGATTTTACGCCTGACGACCTTTCTTCGCGCCGATGTAACGACGAGCAGGACAAATTGATCAGGGAGCGCCGACCACCGCGCTCCCTTTTCTTTAGGCCCAGTCGAGGCGACTTGAGGTGACGTGAAAGGCCCCAGGCATCTGTCATCGCTTCGGTGAAGTCTTTGCGATGGCTGAATCAAGACTGCTGACATTGGGCCTTATTCTTGATCCGCTCCTAGTATCCGGTACAGCGTGGACCTGCTGATGCCCAGCAAATGCGCTGCCCTAAGCTTATTTCCTCTGGTTTGTTGCAGCACCCGTATGACATGACCGCGAATAGCATGGTCAAGGTTCAAATTGGCGTCTCCAGGTGATTCCGACGCGCTCGCTCCAGATTGTGGATTCATTCCGGAGATATTGGAGGCCTCCCGCTTGCCGGCCGTAAGGGGCGGCAAGTCGATCGGCCTTATCCACTGGCTTTCCGTCTCCAGGGCAGCGGCACTGATCACGTTTTCCAATTCGCGAACGTTCCCTGGCCACCCATAGCGCATCAATGGTGGGATCGTCCCGGGTCCAAGTCCGCGTACCGTCTTGCCGTACGTCCGCGCAAATCGCTGGATAAAAATTTGCGCCAAGAGTGGGATGTCTTCTCTGCGTTCGCTCAGCGGCGGCAGGCGGAAACGTACCGCTGCCAGGCGCGAAGCCACATCGTCCCGGAAAGGAGTTGTTTGTTCGGATGTTTGCCGTAATGCGACGGCCGAGGAAAAGACTACCTGCGCCGGGATTGCATCATTCTGAGCAGCGAGGCCGATTTGTCTTTCAACCGCGGTTTCCGGGCCCACGCAAGGGAACCGACGGTCGTCGAACCAATGCAGAAACTCGCCCAGCGCCTCCTGCTGTCCCGTCGAGAGCTGATGAACGCTCTCAAGAAACAGCATCCCGCCATGGGATTCCCGCAGAATATCCGTTGTCCACCCGTATCGGTGGCCTTCCTGTGGTTCATTGAAGAACCGCGATGCCGGGCAGCATACGAACGGCCCCGCTGCGGCCGGACCCGCCGAATGAAGTGCATGGGCAGTCAAGGTCTTGCCCGTGCCCTCCTCGCCCTCGATGGAGCCCATGGAAAGACGCGGAGCTATTCGCTGTAGCTGCGCAAGCAGTAGCCGCATCGCAGGGCTGCGTCCGCTCAATCCGTGAAAAGTCGGAGAACTCTCCACCTGCTCCGTCGCAAACGGTACGGACGCTTGACCACCGACAGCTGCCGCTGCCCATCCGGCAGTTGTTCCCTCGTTTCTCGATGTGGTTGCCATGGTGCGCGTTTCATCTCCAGAAACATCCGGCCGCGCTGTATCGCACATCGCGGCGTGGCAGATCGATATTGCCTCACTTTGGGCTTATCGGCACTTTATAGAAGAAGTTAATACAGAGGTAATTAGACGCTGTGAGTTGGTCCGGCTCGCCACGCTCAAAGGACACGAAGCACGAAAGATTCCCCCGCCTCGCAATCGCGAATCGTCGCTGGAAATTGTTTGGCCCGCGAGACTTTTCGAACTTGTCGACCAGGGAAATCACGCTCTCCGCAGTCTCGCGATATACTCGAATTCGCTGACCGTCGATCCGGCGAGCGATTTCACCTGCAAGCGGAGATCCTGAAAGTCTCAACCCAGGCTCAACCCGACGCCAGCCGGCGCCCCCTGCGCAAACTCAGGCTGTTGCCACTCATCGCCGCCACTTATTTCATGGTGTCGGGTGGCCCCTATGGCCTTGAAGACATTGTCGGTCAGGCTGGCTACCTGCGGGCGCTCCTGCTGCTTGCCGTGGTCCCGCTTGTCTGGAGTCTCCCAACCGCTATGATGATCGGCGAACTCGCCTCCGCCATGCCCGACGAGGGCGGCTTCTATGTCTGGGTGAGCCGCGCTTTCGGCCGATTCTGGGGCTTTCAGGAGGCGTGGCTTTCGCTCTCGGCTTCGGTCTTCGATATGGCCATCTATCCTTCGCTCGCAGTCGCCTATCTCGGCCAGTTGTCGCCCGCCCTTACCTCCGGCCATCGCAGCATCTTCTGGTCGCTTGCCATCGTGCTGATCTGCATCGCGTGGAACCTTCGTGGCGCGCACGCTGTCGGTGAGGGATCCGTCTGGATGTTTGCCCTTCTGCTCACGCCTTTCATCGGCATCGTTGCTTTTGGCGTCTTCCACGCTGCATCGGCTCCGTTAGGCCCGCGCAATATCACCGCGATCGGCGAAGGCAATATGACCACAGCGCTCCTCTTCGTACTCTGGAATTGCATGGGGTGGGACAACGCCTCGACCATCGCCCGCGAAGTCAACAATCCGCGCCGCAATTACATCCGTGCGATGATCGGCGCCGTCGCTCTCGTCACGGTCAGCTACATCCTGCCCATCGCTGTGGTTGCTTTCACCGGAATCCCCGCTTCGACCTTTGCCACCGGTGCCTGGGTTGCTGCCGCCCGTACTCTCGCCGGTCCAATTGCGGGTCCGGTACTCGCCATCGCAGTCGTGATCGGTGGAGCCATCACCGGCGTTGCCATGTTCAACGCCCTCACGCTTTCCTACGCCCGCGTTCCCGCTGCGATGGCCAACGACGGCATGCTCCCCAAGCCACTTGCCCGCCATATGGAGAACGGCGTCCCATGGGTTTCGGTCCTGGTCTGCGGACTCGGTTGGGCGCTCGCCTTAGGCCTCAACCTCACTCGTCTGCTCGAACTCGACCTGATGCTTTACGGCCTTTCACTTCTCCTCGAATTCGCCGCGCTCATTGCTCTTCGCCTGCGCGAGCCAGGCATGGGCCGCCCCTTCGCCATCCCAGGTGGCCTACCCGTCGTGATTGGCACTGCCATTGGCCCCACGGTGCTGGTTTTCTTCGCAATCTGGAACGCACGCGGCGACCGCTTGACCCCCGCTCTCCCCGCCATTTTGCTTGGGGCGATCATCGCACTCGGCGGTCCTGTGATTTACGCTCTATCGATCCCAGCCAGGGCGCGACAGGCACAGCTTTCCCGCGAGTTCAAGTAATCGCCGCTCCTTCAGCCAATGAGAACGCGCCGAAAACCCATTGTGAATTCTAATTGGTTCCCTGAGGAACGATCTTCTCCAGCTGCGCTACCTGCTGTTTCACCATATCAGCATTCGGGCCCGGCGGCATATAAGTCAGGCAGTTCTTCAGATGCCCAAGTGCGCCTGCATAATCGCGCCGTGCAGCCAGAATGACTGCCAGCAACTGTTCGGTATTTGGCGCAATATGATTGGGATCCATCGCCAACGCAGTCGTTGCGCTGGTTTCAGCGACCGCCTGATGGCCCAGATTGAAGTTGCCCACTGCGCTGAAATACCAGATTTGCGGGCTTCCAGCGGGATCGAGTTTCAGAGATTGATCGGTGGCGTCAACTACGTCCTGCCAGCGTTTTTCCTGGGCCGCGATTGCGGCTATATGCTCATAAGGCGGCAGAAACTGCGGATCGGCAGCGGTCGCCTTCGCGTATGCAGCTGCCGCGTCCTTCGGCTTGGTTGTCTCTTCGATCTTGCCTAACTGATACCACGCTTCGGCGAACTGGGGGTCGGTTTTGACCGCTTTCTCCAGGTCGTGCTGCGCGCTGTCCGGATGCTTGTTCAGTTCTTCACTCCGTGCCTTGTCGAAATCTTTCAAGGCGTCTTTCGGTGCTGTGGCGGTCGTCGGACTGACGACTGAACCCTTCGCGCGTTCGTCCATCTTTAGCGAAATCGTCCCAATATCCGGGTTGTCCAGGATCGTCTGGTTGGCGATGGTCAGCGTCGTCGACTGGAAGCCCTCCAGATCGGCCCGGACCTGGCAGCCGACCAGTTGGGAAGGGTTCGGCTTGCCCGATGCGCCCTGGATCGGCGTCACTTCGCTTGAACTGGGTGCGGCGGCGATCTGAAAGGCCCCCTTCGGATCGGTGACGGTGTTGAACTTTGTCGTCCCGTTGCATCTGACCACGACCGGAATCGGGTCCCACGGAAGTCCTCCGCCCTCCACCACCACCTTGCCCTGGAACACAAGGCTTCCGCGCTGGTGGGACTGCAGCGTGTCCCAATTCGCATATTTGCCTACGCCGCTGGCATTTTCAGCGTTCGGGTTGGCTGGTGGGCCGGCAGTCACTCCGCCCTTTGCCTGGCCGTGCGCGTAAACTGCCAATCCCGCTATCAGCAAGCTTGAAATACATATTGCTCGTCCCATCTATTGCCTCCGAAGTCGCAAGAATTATCTCTCTCAACGCCTGCCGCAATCCACAAAAAACTGCATATGGCCGGGATGCCGTGCCTACAGATCGCCGAACGCCAAAACGCCCGTGCGAGAGGGAAGATAGCTCTCCTCTCCCGCACGAGCGTTTTGGGTTCGCTGAGACGTTATTTGACGACCTGTGAGAGCACCGCCGAAGTACTCGTCGAGTCATCCGCACTGCCACCGTAAACCGCCGTGATGGAGTGGGTTCCCACCGTCAGCGTCTTAGTCGCATATGTAGCCTCCCCGGAGCCATTCAGCGCTCCAGTTCCCAACGTCGTTGTACCGTTCTTGAAGGTAACCGTACCCGTGGCCACCGGCCCCGAGCCTGGTGTTACCTTCGCGGTGAATGTCACCGAGCTCCCGTCGGTTGACGGGTTCAGCGAAGATGTCACCGAGGTTGACGTCGTCGCCGGATTCACCGTCTCCGTCAACACCGCGGATGTGCTTTTTGCAAAGTCCGCACTGCCGTTAAAGGCCGCCGTGATCGAGTGGCTTCCTACGCCGAGGTCGGAAAGGTCGAGTTTGGCCACTCCTCCCGTCAGCGTTTCCGTGCCGATCACTGTGGTCCCATCCTTGAAAGTCACCGTCCCGCTCGCCGTGCCCGAAAATTCCGGAGCCACGACGGCCGTGAAGGTCACGAGTTGACCGTACTTCGCCGGATTGGTTCCGGAGTACAGTTTGGTGGTTGTCGTGACCGCCTTCGTGACTTCGGAGACCGCAGTCGAGGTCTTTCCGAAGAAGTCTCCACTCCCGCCGTAAACTGCGGTAATGGAATTTGTACCCACTGGCAGGGTCTCTGTGGAGAGCGTCGCCTTGCCGCCGCTCAGAGTCCCAGTACCGATGCTGGCGCCATTGCTTTCGAATGTCACCGTACCGGTCGGAGTGCCGCCGGTCGAACTCACCGTGGCCGTGAACGTCACGCTTTGTCCGAAGGCCGAGGGGTTGATGGACGTTGCCAGCGCCACGCTAGTGGCCGCCTTCTCGACGGTCTCGGATAAGACCGCCGAAGTGCTCCCCGCATAAGTTGAGCTGCCTTCATACACAGCGGTTATAGAGTGAGTGCCGGCGCTCAATGCCGCTGTTGAGAAGGTGACCGTGCCACCAGTAGTCGGCAGCGACTCCGTTCCCAGCAAGGTCGTGCCGTCCAGGAACTTTACTGAGCCATTCGGTGAACCGCTCCCGGAAGGCGTGACCTTAGCCGTAAATGTCACGCTCTTCCCGAACACCGAAGTACTCAGCGACGAGGTGACAGTTGTTTTGGTTGTCTGTTCGACGTCTTCGCTCACCGCTGCTGAAGTGCTGGTGAGGAAAGTCGTCGCGCCATTGTAAACAGCGGTTAGAACGTCCGTGCCCGTCGGCAGCGTTGAAGTTGTGAGCGTCGCTTCGCCGCCCGAGAGCGTTTCCGTTCCCAGCGTCGCAGTTCCGTTCTTGAACGTTACCGTTCCCGTCGGAGTCCCCGAGAGCGAAGCTGTCACTTTGGCTGTCAACGTCACTGTATTGCCGACTACCGAAGGATTCGGCGAAGCGGTCAGTACAGTCGAAGTCCGTGAAGTAATCGAGAAGGACACCGACTTGGTCGCCTCGGTATTGCCCGCACGATCGACGCTGAAATATTTGACCGTATGGTTTCCCCGACCGCTGATCGTAAATGGTGCGGAGTAAGTGGTGGTTGCTCCTCCATCCACCGAGTAGCTAGTGGACAATACGCCACTATAGTTGTCCGTCGCGCTCAGCGTGACCTTCACGTCTGTGTCGTAGTTTGTATTGCTGCCTTCCTTGGTACCCGACAGGGTAGCCGTAGTCACCGGTGCGACTTCGTCGATATAGATGTAATCGTAGGATTCGCCGCTGAAGTTGCCAGCAACATCCTGGGTGAAGTAAGCAACGTAGTGGAAACCTGCCGCAGTGATCGAGATCGGTCCTGAATAAGCTGCGCAGTTGCCTAGGGCGCCGCTGTTGCAAGCCGCGGTGTCGATCGCATAGTAGGTCTTCTTAATGCCTGACGCCCCACTGCCTGGATCGGTTGCCGTTAGCGTAACCGTGACGGCCTGCTTGTTATAGCCGTAACTGTTGGCGGCCGGCGAGTTGGCGGCGCTGATCGTCGGCGCAACCGTGTCGTAGCAGAGGTAGTAGTAATATTGGTTACCGGACGTGATGCCGCTATTGTCCCATGCGTCGACTGTCGCATAGTGACATCCTTGGCCGGCCCACGAGAGAAGAAGATAACCCGACGTGGCGTTCGGGAACTGCGGCCCGCTGTAAAAGGAATTTCCTCCACCGGGCGTGGCCTCCGAAGTCGGATCGCTGAATGCGCTGTCCCATGCCTGAGAGAAGCCGGAGACGCCGGTGGGGGAATAGCCGCCGGGATTGTCGGCGACTGTCCAACTGACGGTCTGGTCGGTGTTGAACCAGTTGATGCCGCCTTGATTGGACAGCGGACCGCTGAAGGTGATGGTGGGCGCATGGAAGTCGCCGAGGTCATAGGTGTTGATGGCCCAGGCAAGCTGCAGAGCATTGAACGAACCCCAGCCTGTCACAACATCATAGCCGCTGCCCGCGCAATACGATCCGAGGTTGTATTCGTAAGTGATGTCGTTGCTGTTGCACCCTGAAGTGACATCGTAGAAAGGGTAGTGCGCCTCATAGCTGTTCCCTGGATGTTGCGCCGCGTAGTAGATCTGATAGTCCACTTCGCCTACGGGCGCTCCGCCCAGACCGATCGCGAGCAGGTAAGCATTTTCCTGCGCCATGAAACCGGAAACCTCAGGAGCGGCGATGCTGGTGCCACCCTCCCCCGACAAACTGCCGTCAAAGAAGAAGTTCTGCCGGGAGTGGCCGCTGGCATTCAAGGCAATATCCGGAACGCTGCGACTGCCCGACCCGCATGCTGGGTTCGTCTGGTAACCGGGAGCGGCCCACTTGTAGCTGCAACCACCGCCGGTCCCGCCATTGTTGCTCGTGCAGGCCCCGGCTTCGGTGTCGCCTGTCCAGGTGACCTCCTGGTTGAAGGTGCCGTCGCTGTTGAGAGTGAGTTTGGTGCCGCCCACCGACACTACATCGGGGTCGGTACCGGGATAGCTGACGTCGATATAGTCGCCGCAGCCCATCGAAGCGCCGTTGTCCCCCGCCGCCACCACGATCGTCCAGCCCTGCCCGATCATCTGGTTGAACATTCCATGCCAGCTATCCATGAGATCGCTGGAAATGCAGGTGTATTCGGCGCATTGATAACTAATATTGACGACTCGGACAAGATTGTCGGTCAGCATTTGTTCATAGACGGCGCCGAAATCCCCGAATCCCTGCGCTGCTTCATAAGTGAAAACCTGCGCGGTATCGAACTCCGAGCCAAAGCTGTTGGAAGTCGCGATCGCCCAATCCATATCCAGGGTCGTTTCAATGTCGCAGCAGTAGGGAGTGCCGCCAACCCAAACGCGATGGGGAAACCCGGCCAGGTAGGGGTAGGCGTTGTAGAAGCCGATAATGTCGCTGTTGGCGAGATCGCCATCATTGACCAGGCCGATCGACGCCACGACCGGGGCGCCTCCTTGATATCCCGACGTATGAAATGGATTGCAGCAGTGTCCCTGGGCAGCCAGGGCATTGAAATCGTACATGTCCGAGCTGTAGATGTCGGTCGGGTCGAAATAGCCACCCGTGACCGCGCCTTCGCCGTTGGCGCCAGCGGCCTTTTCCGATGCAGTCAATGATTTCGGCGCGGGCTGGGTTGCGTTTGCATGAGGAGCCGCGGGACCATCCTGGCGCATCGGGCCGGGAACATAGTCAGGTCCCCTATGGGCCTTCGCTCCTGTCAGCGCGGACCGCATTCTCTGGATGCTGTTCAACCCATCGAAGGAACCGATGATGCCGACCAGGTTGGCCGGGATGACTGGATCTCGGTCGTTCGAAAACTCTACCGCTCCATCAACTTCATAGTTGTTGATCGTTACGCCGAGCGCCTTCTGGATCGATTCCACCGTGCCTTCGACGTTGACCATCAGTCGGTTTGGATAGCGCGCGGTAATGGTGAGACCCTGGCTCGTAGCCCAGTCGACCACTGCTTGCTCGTCCTTTGGAGAGGGAGCGAAGCGGGCGTTCCATTGCTCGGGGGAAAGGTACTTATGGAAATTGGGAGAGTCTCTGTCCTGCAATTCCTGCAGAAATTTTTCCTCGGCGGCCATGTGAGGCGGCTTGATCCCGATCGCCAGCCGCAGCTTCGAGGTCGGTTCATAAGCGTGCATGAATTTAGCTGTGCCCTGCAACACCTCCGGGGGCGTATTCGATTTGGCGAGAGGGGTGTCGCGAATCGTGGATATCTGCGGTTGCTGGCTCCATGCCATCAAATGCGCGAAGACTATGAACAGACCTGCAAGACAGCCAGGACCGGTGAATACGCGCGGCTTAACTACTTTGCGATCGGGATTCTGAGACCTCATGGCTTTTCTCCGGGAAAATAATTTTTCTTCACCCTTTCGGGCGTTCGACAAGGCCTCGCCTGTTTAACGCTGCTAGTTTGGCGAAGCTTGCTGATGCATGGCCTAATATGCCATCCGTGGAGATAGTGAGGATCCGGCGCAAAACGTATCACCGGCTCCGAACTTTGCGCAAATTTGGGGAAATGACAGCCGGAGAGACTATCCAGAGGCGACCGTCAGCCACAGCCGGCTGAGCGAGCGAAATGGCATACGCCGGTTAGCGTGAAAAGCATATGCCAA
>Ga0302326_10027671_pt1 | contig 11431 bp, 11 predicted proteins | sample Palsa_T0_3_FD_202264 | JGI IMG/M metagenome (GOLD analysis project Ga0302326, IMG submission 202264) | Peat permafrost microbial communities from Stordalen Mire near Abisko, Sweden - Palsa_T0_3 | ecosystem: Environmental > Terrestrial > Soil > Palsa > Peat permafrost | place: Sweden: Abisko...
GTGTCGGCACAGCCCGCTGCCGCTCGGCCGGCCGGACACGGCACCGTGGCCCTCGGCGGCGCCGCGACAGCGCCCCGGACGCGAAACACTACTGCGGCTTTCCCGATACGGCCTGTAGGCGCCGGGGCGACGGCGAGTCCGCTCGGCCGGCCGCGCCCCTTAGCCGGTGCCGCGATCAAACGAGGGGCTGGTAGCGGCCAGACCGCCTCTGTGGCACGGCCGGCACTGCCTGTGCGCAACGCGCGGCCCCCGGTCCGATCCGTTAGGATGACCGGCGTGCTCGCGAGGCCGAAACCACCCCCTCGCCAAGTGCCGACACCATGATCCCAGCGTCAACAAGGGACGCCCATGCGTAAGAAAATCCTCTGCATCGAAGACGACCTCGAAACCGCATCGCTGATCGCCGAGGAATTCGAGGAGCGGGGTTACGACATGGCCCTCGCTCATGACGGTCAGACCGGGTTCTCCGCCGTGCTCAAGCTGCAGCCGGACATCGTGCTCTGCGATGTCAGCATGCCAATCATGAACGGTTTCGAGGTGTTGGATCGGCTCACCGAACTGACACCGCGCTTTGCCTCCATGCCGTTCATTTTCCTGACCGCACTGGGGGACCGAGACAACCAGCTCAAGGGCCGCCGGCTGGGCGCAGACGACTATGTCGTCAAGCCCATCGATTTTGAAATTCTCGACACCATCATCAGCGGGCGCCTCGCCAGGGTTGCGCGCACCGAACTGTGGTCGCAGCAAATCGCGCTGGGTGATCGCGAAGTGGAGTGCCTGACCTGGGCGGCCAGAGGCAAGACCTCGACCGAGATCGCGCAGATCATCGGCACGAGCAAACGCAACGTAGATTTTCACATTGAAAATGCCTGCCGCAAGCTCAATGTGGCGACCCGCGTCCAGGCCGTGGTCAAGGCGGTCACGGGCCGGTTGATCGAGCCCTGACCGCAGATTTCCCGTGTCCGTCGGCGTAAGACAGGCAGGTCAAGGCCACTCCATCCGTATCCTGCTGTCCGCGGCATCGTTTCTGTTTCTGTTGCTGGTGATTGGGCTCGGGGCCTTCAGCATGCAGCGTCTCAGCGACGTCAACAGGGTATCCGATGAGATCCGCAATCAGTGGCTGCAGGACATCCGCTTGATCGGTGATCTGAACAACTATATGTCCGACTACCGCGCGGGCGAGGGCACACACCTGCTCTCCAATACGGCAGTGCAGTTGGCCGCCAGTGAAAAGGAGATCGCCGCACTGAATGCGCAGGTCATACGGGCGCAGCGTTCATACGAGTCTCGGCCGCATGAGGATCCGGAGCAAAAGCTCTACGATGAATTCGCGCGCGAATGGGCCGAGTACAAAATCATCGCCGGGCAGGTGCTCGCGCTGTCGCATGCGGGCGCGAAGCCGGATGCCGTCGCCATGTACATGACCGCATCGCGCCGCGCCTTCGACAAGGCGAGCGACACTCTGGGCCGCCTCACCGACCAGACCGTGGTCAGGGCGGACGAGGCTAGTGCGCGCGCCGCCGGTGCCTATGTGCAGGACGGCCGCCTCATCGTGGCCGCGATGGTTGTGGCGACCTTCCTGGTGCTGGCAACCATCATCTATATCACGCGATCGGTGTCACGCCCGCTGCTCGGCCTGGCCCGGGACATGCACGAACTGGCCGCTCATAGCACGGACATTAGCATCCGCGGCACCCAGCGCGACGATGAGATCGGCGAGATGGCGCGGTCGGTCGCGGTGTTTCGCGACAATGCCATCGCACTGGTGCAGAGCCAACACCGCCTGATCGAACAAACCGCTGCGCTCGAAGAGACCTTGGAGAAGGAACGGCGCATGACGGCACAACAGCGCAATTTCGTCGCCATGACCTCGCATGAGTTCCGCACGCCGCTGACCGTCATCGACGCTCAGGCTCAGCGCCTGATCAAGCTCAAGGATAGGGTTACGCCGAAAGATTTGCTCGAACGCGCCACCCGGATCCGCAGCGCCGTGACCCGCCTGACGGGGATCATGGACAGCCTGCTCGGAGACTCGCGACTGCTCGATGAGCAGGCGGTGTGCCATCCCGGCGAATTCGATCCCGCCACGCTGCTGCACGAGGTGTGTCAGCTGCATCGTGAAACCACACGCGGAGCGGATATTCGTAAGGAATTCGGCGAGCTGCCGGCCACCATGCACGGCGATCCGAAATTGCTGTTTGCTCTGTTCAGCAATCTCCTCTCCAATGCCATCAAATACTCCGCGGCGGGCAGTCCTGTCGAAGTGATGGCGCAAAAGAAACCCGACGGGGGTTTGCTGGTGCATGTACGCGACCACGGCATAGGAATTCCCGACCGGGATCGGGTCCATCTCTTCGAGCGCTACTTTCGCGGCACCAATGCCGTCGGGGTCGCCGGCAGCGGCGTCGGGCTTCATCTGGTCGCCATGGTGCTCGAGCTGCATGGCGGCACGATCGACGTTCAGAGCCGCGCGGGCGAGGGCTCCTCCTTCATCGTGCATTTGCCTGCCGGTGCTGCACGCTCCTCCGAGGATCCCCGCGCCACTTGATTGCTTACTGGCCAGCGGCTATCAGGCCGCAGCCGCCTGCACCCCGGCGGCGGTCGGAGCCGCCGGCGATACGAGCAAGGTCTTGGCGTACATGGCATGCAGTCGTCCCACGCCCCGCGCCAGGTGCATGACCAAGGTCAATAGCAACACGCCCACCAGCATGGTGAAGGGCAATGCCCACAGCGATTCGAGCCAAGCGGGGTTCATGTGCACATTGCCGGGCGGATAGAACCATCCGTAGTGATCCGCCAAATAGAGCAGCGGCGCAAATGTAAAAGCCAGGCTCAGGGACAGGCCGACCACGGCGATGACGAAGTACGCGATGCCCAAGGGCAGCATCAGAATCAAGTAGGCCAGCGTGGTCCAGGTGCGCCGGTCCTTCAGCATTTGGCCGACGCGCGACCAGAATCCCGCCGTTCCGCTCTGATGTATCGGGCGCCGCGGCATGCGCTCGCCGGTCATGGCTTCGATCAGGCGCCCTTCGGCGAGGGATACCACGCGGGTCAGCGCCATGAAGACGAGAAAAAACGGAATTCCGATGACCAGCACGGCGAGGCCCGCGGACAGCGACAGTCCGATTACCGCGAAGGTGAAGTAAATGATGCCGGTGGCGAGTGACAGCAGCATAAAGAACAGCGATGTATAAGCGCGCGGATCCAGGAACACGCCGAAAAATGCGCTCACTCCGCTCGTTGCGACCTTACGCGGCGTGGTCATCGCCGCCTTCACCTTGGCCTCGGTATCGCGGTAGGCGCTTGCCACCTCATCCGGCGCCCCGTAGGTGGAAGCGATCAATTCGAGCACGTCGGATTCGGATTTGTCGGGGTGCGCCGCGACCTCGGCGCGCAGATATTCTTCGGCGTCGTAAAGCGCGTCTTGAATGAGTGCAGCATCTTCAGCTGCGAGTTCCTCGCGCAGTTGCCGCAGATAGTGGTCGATGGAGCGAGGTGCACTGCGATTCATGGCGAATGTCCTTTATCTATGAAGCGATCGACGAAGTTGCGGGTGCCGGCCCAAATAGCTGTCCACTCCGCGAGCACGCTGCGGCCTTGGTCGGTAATGCGGTAGTAGCGGCGAGGTGGCCCGGAATAGGACGGAACGATACGGCTGGTCAGTAAATGGGCGGCCGACAGGGCGCGCAGCACCGGATAGATCGTGCCCTCCTTGAAAATGGACACGCCTTCGTTGGCACTGGCCAGGCGCTTCGCGATTTCGTAGCCGTAGAGGTCTTCAGTGGACTGATTGAGGACGGCGAGCAGTACCAGGCCCACCAGGCCTCCATTCAGGTCCTTTTGAAATTTTTTGCCGTTGCTATCATCCATAAGCTAATACTATATACATCACAATAGTGGTTAGCAAATAGTATCGATATCTCTGCATTAGGGTTTTCGTGCCCGGCTTGCTGGACTTCCGGTCCCGCTCGGGCACACTAAGCAGCCTTTTTCTCCGCTAACGGAGTGCTCTATGTGTGGAATCGTGGGTGTCGTTGCGGAGCGCAACTCGGTTCCCGTTCTCATGGAAGGGCTGCGGCGCCTGGAGTACCGCGGCTATGATTCGGCCGGCATTGCCGTGCTCGAAGACGGCCATGTCGCCCGCCTGCGCACCGTCGGCAAGGTCAGGGTCTTGCAGGAGGCGCTCGACGCGGCGCCGATCGGCGGCCACGTCGGCATTGCGCACACGCGCTGGGCGACCCATGGCGTCCCGACCACCGACAATGCGCACCCTCACATATCACGCGATGGCGTCGCGATCGTGCACAACGGGATCATCGAGAATCACGAGGTGCTGCGCGCCGGTCTGAAAGGCTTGGGCTACGCCTTCACCTCTGAGACCGATACCGAGGTGGTCGCCCATCGGATTCATCATCACCTGAAAACCTCCGCCGATCTATTCGAGGCCGTCCGCAAAACCGTCGCTGAGCTGCACGGCGCCTACGCCATCGCAGCGGTGTGCGAGGCAGATCCCGAGTGCATCGTGGTCGCGCGCCAAGGCTGCCCCGTCGTCATCGGACTCGGCATCGCCGAGAATTTCGTGGCGTCCGACGTCGCCGCACTGCTGCCGGTCACGCGCCGCTTCATGTTCCTGGATGAGGGCGACGTAGCCGAGATTCGCCGCCAGTCGATCAAGATCGTGGACCCGGCCGGATCACGCGTGGAGCGGGCAGTGCGCGAAAGCGAGCTGCCCGCCGACGCCGTGGAACGCGGGCAGTACCGCCATTTCATGCTCAAGGAAATTCACGAGCAGCCCCGGGCGATCGCGCAGACCTTGGAAGAGCGCGTGGCCGGCGCCAAGCTGCTGGATGCCGCCTTCGGGCCGGCCGCCCAGCAGATATTCAAGAAGGTCAAGGCCGTGCACATTGCGGCCTGCGGCACCAGCTTCCACGCGGGCCTGGTGGCCAGCTACTTCATCGAGCAAATCTGCCGCATTCCGGCGCGCATCGAAATCGCAAGCGAATACCGCTACCGCGATCCGGTGATTACACCGGATACTCTGTTCGTCACCATCTCCCAATCCGGCGAAACCGCCGACACGCTGGCGGCGCTGCGCAACGCCAAGCGCGCGCAATATCTGTCGACGCTCACCATTTGCAATGTCGCCGAGAGTTCGATGGTGCGCGAATCGGAGTTGGTGCTGCTGACCCGCGCCGGCCCTGAGATCGGAGTCGCGTCGACCAAGGCATTTACGACCCAATTGACCGCGCTCGCCATGCTAACCGTTGCGCTGGCCAAGAACGGCTCCAATGCGGCGCAAGAGCACGAGCTGGTCTCGCAGCTTTTGCAATTACCCGCGCTGGTCGAGAAGACCCTGAAGCTGGATGCAGCCATCCAAACGCTCGCCGAAGTTTTCGCGGAGAAGCATCACGCCCTGTTCCTCGGCAGGGGACCCCTGCATGCCATCGCGATGGAAGGCGCGCTGAAGCTCAAGGAAATTTCTTATATTCATGCCGAAGCCTACGCCGCAGCCGAGCTCAAGCATGGCCCCTTGGCGCTGATCGACGAAGACATGCCGGTGGTGGCGGTAGCTCCCAACAATGAGCTGCTGGAGAAGCTCAAATCCAATCTTCAGGAAGTGCGCGCACGCGGCGGCAAATTGTTCGTATTCGCCGATCCCCAGGCGCACTTTCACAGCGAGGAGGGCGTGACGGTCATCGAAATGCCCGCACCGGCGACTGCACTGCAAGCCCCGATCGTCTTCGCCATTCCCATGCAGCTCCTCGCCTACCATGTCGCGGTGCTGAAGGGCACCGATGTCGACCAGCCGAGAAATCTCGCGAAGAGTTTGACCGTCGAGTAGCGGAACGGCGGTATTGAGGCCGGTAGGTCGATGGCTATGAGCGGCCGTCAGCGCGCAACGATACGCAGGCAACCAACAACAAGGCGGCGATGGTCGTTGACATTCCGAGGGGTACCCAAAAAAGAAATTTGGCCCCTACGGCGGCTACCAAACAGTACTCGACGCACAACACCGCCACGAGGGGGCGCAGGTTGGCCTGTGAAACCTTTGCGAGTCCGGCTAGCTGCCAGAACAAGACCGCATGTCCGAGCAGGTATACGCCGAGCATCCAGCCAAAGCCCTTGTAGAAGTCCAGATAGCTTCGATTGAATCCCATGGCGTCGAAGTGATATGAGCCCATGGCGTCGATCAGACGCTGCCCTTCAGCATTGGTAGCTGGCGCCCACGGGTTTCCGAGTAGGTGGCCCGCTGCCAATAGGGCGGTCACGCATGCGGCCGCGCGCAGCCACAACACCGTGCTCATGCTGCGCTCCCAGGGGCTGCATTAGATGGTGCGATCGATGTTGTAGGGTCGGCCAGCTTCGCGAACTCGGCCAGGACGCCATCCCAGCCGCCGTCGAGCATCTCTCGCAGCTTTTCATATCCATCGCCGTGTCGCTCGATATGCCGATGTTCAAACTCCACCCGTACTTCATTCTCGCCCAGCGCATGGAAGCTGATGTCGAGTTCCGATGCCCGGGCTAGATCTGGATTGAAGGTAAATGTCGTGTCCAGGTGCCATGACAGCAAGACTCGTCGCGGTGGGTCCCACTTCAACACCTGTCCCCACATTCCTTCTGCGCCTTCGGCACTGATTTCGTACCACCGACCACCGGTGCGAGGCTCGATCAGGATGTCGCGAAACGGCACGTTGCCAACATGGTGGGTGGCTGGCCACCAACGCCCCATGTTCTGCGTGAATACGCGAAAAGCGTGGTCACGAGAACAGTGCAATAGCAGAGTCTTGTTAACGACGGCGCTGCGTGCGGCGCTTGCGGGCAGGTGCGACATTTCGCTTCTCCTTCACGTTGGACTTAACAGAGGTGGTAGCCGTCGTCGGTATGACACTGGCTTCAGCGACAGTCTTGAAGCTCTCGAGGACGCTAGTCCACAGCGCCTCGAAATGGGCTCTAAGCGCGGTAATACCAGCCGCATCAATCTGGTAGATGCGTTGGGTACCGGCGCGCCGATCATTGACCAGGCCCGCGTTCTTGAGGATGCGCAGGTGCTGAGAGATGGCCGGCCGACTGATGGGAAAACCTCGCGCAAGCTCAACCACGGGCAGCGGCCGTTCGGCCAAGCTCTGCAGTATGGCAACGCGCGTCGGATCGCTCAGCGCATGAAGTCCGGTGGTTAGGTTAGTATTCACTAACGGTAAGCATATGCTTACTAATAAGCCGCGTCAATATTGATCGGATATTTCTCGAGCGCATCCTTGGGTAGACTACGAGACCAGCATTGGCGCAGGGTATACGGTGCGCGCATGGTTGCGAGAAATGTCTTTCCTAAACGACTTTAATTGGCGAAAAGCCGACTTTCCATCAAGTGCCGTCCAGGTGTGCCTGATCCAGGAAACAAGATTGAAGCCGGCGCGAGCCCGGCTGTAAAGGGCAGCCCTGCGTTTCTGGGCGGAGGGGATGGAGGTCAGGGTGAGAATCGCACTACGCATTCATCACGGTTTCGCGGTGCTCCTCGTAGCTTGCCAACACGCAGGTCCGCCGCCTCCTTATCTGCCCTCTCACCCGATATCGGAGATGTTTCCGCGGGCAAGCAGTCCCCCTCCGACCTGCCCGGGCCAATACCGCATGGCGATGGAAAGCTACACCGGCGACGTCTTTATGGGTTGCTGGGGAAACAAGGCTGATTGAGCCGTCCTTGCAGCGATTTCAAGCGGCACGCGCGTGTGCCGATCCTGCACAGCATTAATTGGACCTGCCAACCGGATTGCGCACGCATGGCCCTGCGCTAGGTATGCTTATGAACCCGTTGCTTCAATAGTGTCAGTACATCGTTGGTCGTGGCTGTCTCACCAATCCGAGGAAAGACTCTCTCAACGCTGTGTCGATGTGCATCGGGGTTGAGGTCAGTCATCGCATCGACGACGAGCCCGACGTTATAGCCGTGGTCATAGGCGGTGCGCGCGGTCGCCTCCACACCCATGCTGGTCGCGATTCCAGCCACGAAGACCTGCGTCGCACCGCGCCTGCGCAAGATTTGCTCAAGGGCGGTCCCATAGAAAGCGCCTATTTGCAGCTTGGTCACCGTGTAATCGCTAGGCTGCCTATCCAGCTCAGGAATGAACTCCGTCCAGTTGGCCGGCGGTGAGAAATCAAATTTGGCATCGACGCGTCCCGGGGCACCACCAGCTACATTGACGAGAACGACGGGCAATCCGTGCTCGCGGAAAGCGTGCGCGAGTCTTGCGATCCGCTCGGTGATTTCAGAGAAAGGGTGAACAGTCGGCAGTCCAGCGAGACCCTTCTGCATATCGATGACGACCAAGGCGGCGACGTTGTCAATCGGGGTGAGTGGCATGATTGATTCCTTGAGTTGAAGTTGAAATTGGCAGCGTCAGCCGACCGGGCCGCGCGGCAGCGTGCGGTCGAAGATCGTGAAGACCAGGAGAAAGGTACTGAGCACGCCCAAGACGACCGCGAGACTATGAAAGCCGTGGTCAGTCGCTCGTTGGCCGTACATCAGAGCCAGGAGACTGGTGGCGGCGATCGCACCGATGTATCCCGCGGTCCGCTGCAGCCCAGCGGCGGTACCGATTGCGTCGGCTGGCGCCTGAATGTAGACGGCAGCTTGGGTCGCCGTCGAGAACAAGCCTTGAGGGAGGCCGAACAGCATGACCACGACAGCGATTATCCACGCGGGTGTTGCGTGATCGACGAAAACCAGACAGACGCATCCGAGCAGGGCGGATCCGATGCTGACGAGGATGGGTGCGCGAATGCCTTTTGTCCTCGCGCCGGCCAACGATGAGAGCACCCCAACCACCGATATCGGCAACATCATGAGGCCCGCCTCGGAACTGGTGAATCCGGCTGCGCTCTCGAGCCACTGTGCGAAACCGTAGATGATGCAGTAGACAATCGTCAGGAGCACTCCGGCTCGCAGGTACGTCAGGGTCAACGGGCTATTGCTGGCCAGCATTCGTACGTCGATGAACGGCTGCTTCGTCCGCAGAGAATGGACAACGAGCGCGACGCCCAATGCCGCAGCGCCCAGCAAGGCGACCCAGATGGGCCGGCCTAGGTTCATCAGGAAGATCATCAGGCAAAGCAAAAATGCCGCGAATAGGCCGATGCCGCCCAAATCGAGTTCTTTGAGAACGCGGGCAAAGCCGGCGCGTCGCACTTGATCTTTTGGGGTCCAGAGAAGCACCAAGAGGGCGGTAACGAGCGCCAAAGGGACGTTGACGAGAAAGATCGAGTGCCATCCAAACGCGCCGGTCAACACACCGCCCAGCAAAGGCCCAATCGCGGCAGTAGATAGCGCCGCAAGTGACAAAAAACCCATTGCTGCACGGGGTGGTTCGCAGCCGAGGTGATCCGCTTGCACGCGGAAGATGCGCATCGCCGACGGGTACGCACCGGAGGTTCCGATCCCGAGCAGAACACGCACCACGACCAGACTGCTCAAGGATGGCGCCAGCCGCCCGAGAAGGCCTGCTGCGGCGACCAGGAACAGGGAGATGAGATAAATTCGGCGGGCGCCGAACAGGTCCGCTAGCCGCCCCATCGTGGGCTGTGCGATGGCGCTGGCCAAGTAGAGCCCGGCGATGAGCCAGCCTGCGTCGGCGACACTGGCATGAAAGCTGGTTGCGATCGGTACCAGCGCAGTCGCAATCATGGTCGAGTTGATCGGATTGAGGGTAGAGCCGAGCGCTAGCGGCGCTACGAAGCGAAACCCGAAACGGCCGCGAAGCCTTCCCGAAATGACCAACAACATGGACTGCTCGATGTCATTGGGAAGTTCGACATTCTTCAAGAGTCGCTCAAGCGTTTGATGAGCGCGGCCGCAGCAATGAGGGATTGCTGTTCGGTTGGGTCTAGCTTCGCCATGGCTGCCGACAGCCATTCCCGTTTCAGATGGCTGTTGTGTCGCCTGGTCGCGATCCCCTTATCGGTGAGCGCGAACAGGACTTGCCTGCCATCCGTCGGATGAGACTGGCGTTGCACCAGTCCTTCCTGCTCTAAAGCGGCGAGCGAGGCGCCCATGGATTGAGGCTTCACAGACTCTGAGCGGGCGAGGTCCGCCGTGGTCATCGAGGCCGCCTCATCTAGCCGAGCCAGAATCGCAACCTGCGACCAAGTCAGTTCGCTCGGGTTCGATTCCGAGCGCAGGCGGCGCAGAAGCTGACCGGTTGCCCGCAAGAGGTCTGCGACCGCCGTTTCGAGTGGGAGTGAAAGTTTGGGAGGCTTGCTCATGCTTCCCAATATACATATTAACAGTTCAACTTGCAAGATTAACTGGCAAGTTAAACTGTAGGTGCGGTCCTGTACTTGGCCGCTACGACCCCTTGTATTTGGCCGGTGCGGCTAGAATGCTTGTGGGCGGCATAAGCGCCCCAGCGCACAGACGCCGCCTAAATACATTGTTAATGGTTACTGCGCGGGTATGCCTACGGATGGGATGAAGCCCGGCGCACTCCACTATCCCGGTTCGAAAGCGTGAGAAACACTCTGGATTCAGAACGGCAACGCTATATGACGTCAGGTCCGTATCACCCCGCAAATCCCGTCGACGAGCCCGCTTCGTTGGCGTTGGCAATGAATCAAACCCATGACGTCACAGAAAAACTCGGGTTGTGTGCGGATAACCTGGGCTCATCCAACGACGTGGCGAAGATGAGACAAGCTGCGGGCGCGAACCCGCTTTCAGCCGATAAATCCCTGGAAAACAATCAAAGGGTCCAACGCGAAGTGCGGGAATGCGCCCACGATCTGCATGAACTCACCGAGACGTTGATGGATGGGATCGGCGAAGTGAAGGAGCAGACTCGGATCGCGTTGGCCGAGTCCAAAAACGCGTTGGCAAGTTCTGAGGCTGCCTTGGCGACCGCACAGGATGGCGAGAAGAAGGCACAACTGCGTGTACTGCACGATGCTGCGACTGGTCTGGCGAACCGCGACCTATTCGACGACCGGCTGGCACATGCAATTGCCTTGGCCAAGCGCCACGATTGGACGCTGGCGGTAATGTTCCTCGGCATAGTCAGTTTTAAACTTATAAATGACACGCATGGTCACGCCGTCAGGGGCCGCTTGTTGCGGGAGCTAGGAAAACGCCTGTTAAAACATGCTCGCGACGAGGACACGGTGTGCCGAAACGAGGGCGGTGAATTTCTGTATTTATTGATGAATCCGCGGGGCGGCGAGAATATTCTGAGAATTGCGGGTGCCATGCTGAAGACCATTACTCAACCCTTTGACACGGGGGATTACCGACAACTTGTCATCAAGGCGAGCATCGGCATCGCCTCTTATCCGGAAAACGGCAGTACTGGGGAACAATTGATAAGTAACGCTCACACTGCCATGTGCTGCGCGAGAAACAGTTTAAGCGGCTGCGTATCATTCAATGCGCTGGAACCGGAGCGGAACT
>Ga0302326_10027672_pt1 | contig 11431 bp, 9 predicted proteins | sample Palsa_T0_3_FD_202264 | JGI IMG/M metagenome (GOLD analysis project Ga0302326, IMG submission 202264) | Peat permafrost microbial communities from Stordalen Mire near Abisko, Sweden - Palsa_T0_3 | ecosystem: Environmental > Terrestrial > Soil > Palsa > Peat permafrost | place: Sweden: Abisko...
TTATCCGGCGCTCTCGCTGTTGCTGGGATCGTCCATGGCCGCCGGTGGCAATTGGATCCGATACGGTACACGCGTTCTGTGCGGGATATTCGTTCTAGCGGCGGGAGCGGTGCTGACGTTGTATTTTCTGGCGTGGAAGTTTCCCACGCCTGGCGATATTTCCTCGGCGCTTAGTCCTCATCCGGGCGCGTACACGCTCTCGCTCGGCCATATGGAAGATCTCACCATTGCCTCTTTCGCCTATCTGCGGCTTCCGCTGCTTTTAGCCGCGTTCGCGTTTCTGTTGGGAGCGGCCGGAACATTCCGCGCTAGAGGACAACGCGCTTTTCTTGCGATTTCGTTGATGGCTATTCTGTTTTTTCAAGCCGCGCGGATCGCTATGGCGGCGTTCGATCCTTTTCTTTCATCCAGGCCGCTCGCGGAAACTCTGCTTCGTTCGCCGTCCGGAAAGTTGATTGTCGATCACCACTACTACTGGTTTTCGTCTGTGTTCTTTTACACCAATCGCGACGCTCTGCTGTTCAATGGCCGATTCAATAATCTGGTATATGGTTCGTACGCACCCGGCGCGCCGAACGTCTTTATTGACGACGCGCAATGGAAAGCGTTGTGGTTGCAACCGGAGCGGTATTATCTGCTGATCCGCCGGGAATCAGCCGAGCGGTTAAAAAAACTGATCGAGCCCAGTCTGCTGAACGTCGTCGCCCAAAGTGGGGGCAAGCTGCTTTTGACTAATCACCCGATCGCGAGGTAGCGGCTGGAAGTTGCTATCCGCCCAATAACACCACGCCGGCCAATACAGCCAGCGCGCCCACCGCTCTTCGCGGACCGATCCGCTCATGTAAAACGAATTTGGCCAGCAGCGTTTCGAGAACAAAGCTCGCCGACGAGGCAGGCACGGCGAAACTGAGCGGCTCCGTCTGCACCAGGGCCATAAACGCGAAGAACGAGACAGCGTTGCAGGCTATACCCAGGATCAGCAATCGGCGCTTTGCGATCACATGCAGCAATCGCGCGAAGCCACGGGCGCTCACCGACTGCTCCCCGGCGCGTTTCATTTCGTGGCTCTGCAGAAGATCGCCCAAAACGGTCGCGATCACAATTGCGGCAACTAGGGTCCACTTCATTTTGGATCCTCCAGTGCCGCCCGAGATTCGATTGGAGTTGTGTTGCGCGAAGTGGATCCCACCAAGATCGCGCCGGCAAAGATCAGCGCGGTTCCCAGCCATCGCTGGACCGTAACGGCTTCACCCAGGGCCGCCTTCCCGATGACCACCGCGACAACGTACCCGAGCGCGGTCACAGGCAGTACAAAGCTGAGGTCGGCCAGGCTGAGCAGCGCCATGCGAGTCAGCAAAGCGAGGATTAGGGCTGCAATTCCCAGCGCGACGAATGGGTTCAACATAGCACGCAAATAGAGCGCCGGATTCATCGCCATCCGCTCGGGAACCTGCTTCATGCCCCAGGCCATCGAAGAATTTCCGGCGGCTTTGAGCGCCAGGAAGAACACTAGAACGATGTAGGTTTTGAAAACGGCGCCGGAGGAGCGCGTGAGATTCTTCATCCGCCTGCGCGCCGCAAAAGTTTCTCGGCTTCCTGCCGGGGAGGGTCATCCGGAGTTAAACTGGCATGCAAATAATTCTGCAAGAGGCCGCGAGCCTGTTCCAGGTTGCGATGGTTTTCGATATCCACTCGGGCTTCGGCGAACGCCACGCGTGGTTGACTGGGCGCCAGCTTTCTGGCTTTTTCGAACAGGGCGTCGCTTTCGGTGAGACGTCCGCGTTTGGCCACGTATCGCGCCACATCTAAAATCCGGCCGGGTTCATTGGGAGCTAGTTCCATGGCGCGACGCAAATGTGCCTCTGCGCCCGCGTAATCTTTTTTCCGGTCGGCAATCTGAGCCTCTTCAAACTCGTACTCGGGCGGACGCTCGTTCGCGATGCTCTTGGCAAGCGCTGCGGCCTTTTCCAATCCACCGCCAAGAAAACCGGGTGCATTGAGATAGAAATCGAACAGGTCGTTCTTGGCTTCGCGGTTACGCGGGTCCAAGGCAACAGCTTTCTCGAAGCTCTGCCGGGCTTTGGATGCGTGGGCCCCGGCTGTCAGCCATCCGCTGGTTTCCGCGCGCCGTCCCCATGCCCGGCCTAGCCAAAGTTCGCATTCGGAACTCGCGGGAGAAATCGCGAGCGCCTTGCCCAGAAGTTCAATGGCGCGTTTGTACTCCCCCAGCATGAAGTAATCCTTGCCGCTCAGCAGGTAGTTAGCGGCATCGGGCGCCGTATCCGCCGCCAAGACTTTCAGGGAGCTCTCGTAGTCAGTACGCTGATACAATTCACCGGCACGGCGCACTGCATCCGAAGCAGCTTCAGCAGTGAGAACCAGAAACAAAACGCCGATCAATGTTCGCATGGACAGGATTCGTCAGGCGGCACCTTCAGTGTAGCCCGCCCATTGGTTGCTTTCTACCTCGGATTGCCTCGTTACTTCGTTAGCAGCTTGCGAATGGATTCCAACTCGCGCCGGTGTTTGGGCGATGTTTTCGGATATGCCATTTTCAGATCGCTGAATGCGTCCAGGACAATTTGAGAAACGATCAGCCGTGCGTTCTCTTTGTCGTCGGCTGGAACCGCGTACCAGGGCGCATGATGCGTGCTGGTGGCGCTCAGGCAGGCTTCATAAGTCTGGACGTAATCCTTCCAGTACTTCCTCTCGTGAATGTCCGCCAGGCTGAATTTCCAGTTCTTGTCGGGCTCATCAATGCGCTCGAGAAAGCGCTTGCGCTGTTCGTCCTTCGACAGATGCAGGAAGATTTTGACGATCCGTGTGCCATTACGATAAAGGTGCCGTTCGAAATCCACGATGGAGCGATAACGTTCCTCCCAGATGTCTTTCTCGTCGAGCAATTCTTGGGGAAGTCCCTCGCCGCGGAGAATCTCCGGATGCACCCGAACCACCAGTACTTCCTCATAATAGGAACGGTTGAAGATGCCGATCCGCCCGCGCTCGGGCAAACAGCGCGTGGTGCGCCACAGAAAGTCGTGTTCCAGTTCCTCGGCGCTGGGTTGCTTGAAACTGAAAACTTCGCAGCCTTGCGGGTTCACGCCGGACATGACATGCCGGATGGCGCCATCCTTACCTGCGGAATCCATGCCCTGAAAAATCAGCAGCATCGCATAGCGATTAGACGCGTACTGAAGCTGTTGCAGCGAATTCAGCGCGCTAACGTGTTCCTCAAGAAGTTCTTGATAGTCCTTCTTGGACTTACAAAATGGCTTCACGGTAGTCGGCCACTGGTTTAGGTGGACTTTGTCTCCGGGCCGCACACGAAAATGCTTGGAATTGATTTTGATCTTCATTGAAATCCTCGATCCAGCGCGTTACACCCTCGCTCCCGGCGGATGGGCCACTCCGCCCGTCGGCAAGCACTCGGGCACGTCCAGACGCGCCACGCCAATCCGGTTGTCGGCCATCCCGTAATATACGTCGAAGCGATCCCGTAAGCCAAGATCGTCGCGCCGGTCGATTCCGGTGGGGAAGACCACATTCGCCACCGAACCAACGCGTTCTTCCGGCAGCACCGGCGTCAGAACTGGCTCCGCCGACCGATAGAGAATCACCTGCGGAAGTTCTTTCGAGAGCACCATGACACCCGCCGAATAGCAGAACTGGTGTGCGGAGTTGCCGGAGTCCGGCATTTCGCTTACGCCGTGGTAAACGATCAGCCAGCCGTGTTGGGTAAGGATGGGCGGAGTGCCGCCGCCGATTTTAAGCCGCTCCCAGGGCGAGACTGGGGTCGCCAACCGATGGTGACAGCTGAACGGGCCGAGGCGGCATGGTTCACAGTCCTGGAGCGCCATCGAGCAGTAAGAAATCCAGATGCTCTCCCGATCGAGATCCACTTCACGGGAGCCGGGGCAGCAGGCAGTTTCCTCCGGACGAGTGCCGGGAAAAAGCGGCCGGTGCAGCATCGCTAGTTCTAATTTTCCAGACGGATTCGGGATCTCGACCGGAAACAGACTGGCGTCCTTGTTATCCACGTCCCCGATTTGGATGCCCTGGTATACGCCAAAGGTAGCCAAGCCGAGACGCTGCCAGTGAAACAAATCCTTCGACCAGGCCACTGCGATCCGTGGGCCTTGGGCCGAGAATGCCGTATAGGTCATCATGTACCGCTCGAGTGGTTCCACGAAAGTGATCCGAGGATCCTCGCAGCCACCGCCGCCGGGATGCAATTCATAATCGGCTTCCGGTTCCAGTGCGATGCCAAGCCGCTCCACGCCCGCGGGATCTCCCGCTGCATTGAACCGCACCCGAGCGATGCCGATGCGCGAGTAGTTCCCCTTGGCTACCAACCGGGCAAAGAGGTACAGCGCGCCATCGGGGCCACGAACGGCAGCCGGATTTAGGACGCCTTCGATCTCCTGAGGATTGCCCGGCTCTGGCTCCATGATCGTTCCCAGGCGGCGCAACTGAAATTCGCTCATGCAGGACCCAAACAAGCGATCAGTGCTTGGGTCACAACTTTCGTCTCGTCCGGACCTCGCACCGCGATCGAAACCACACCGGCCTCTTTCACCGGATAGTCGTTCCCTCCCGGGAACAACGCATCGCCTATGAAAACCATTTCTTGCAATGAAATGCCCAGGTCGCGCAGTTTTCTGATTCCGTAGGCTTTATCAATGCCGGGCTTGGTGACATCAATGGATGTCGCGCCACCCATCGCGATAGAAAACTCGGGAATCAAAGGATCGAGGATCGCTTTGATTTTCTTGCGCTTGGTGAAATCGGGATCCCACTTGGCCTTTTCGTCCAATGGGGCCCGTTGGCCCAATGCAGAAAAAGTGATCTGGCTGCCTCGGTCCTCCACCGGTTGGCCCCAGACCTTTTCAACCTTGAATCCCGCTTCTGCGACCGCCTTATTGATAGAACCGGTAATCTTCTCTTTTTCCTTTGCCGTGAAATCTTCTGAATAAAGCTTCTTCCAGCCGCTTTGGTATTGGTAGAACTTTGTTCCGCAGGTAGGAAGGAGCGACAGATTCAGCAAAGTCTCGTCCAGGGGAAGATGAGAGAGCAACTGTGTCTCAAACTGAGGCCAGTCTCCTCCTGAAATTACGGCTACTTTGACGATACCGAGCAGGTCGTGCATCAACCGCGACATGCCGGCATCGACAGACGACTTGCTTTCGGCGAGAGTGCCGTCCAGATCGAATACAATCAGCCTTTTCATCCGTCTACAGGGCGCGAGACGATTATAGGTGAGGCAACCAAGCCAAGTCCTCGCTGAGGATGTAGATGGTTATCGCCGCAAGCATAAGCACCAAGCCGACCCACACCCGCCAGTCATGATGCATGCGCCTCCAATAGGGCGGTGATTCCCCACGTTGAGCAGCCAGCTGATCGGCTTGCTTGGCATTTTGAGGAACGGCGCCGTGGGCCTTTTCATGATCGGGCCCTTCGTTCCCGTGATGACCGTAGTTGCCCTCACTCATGGAGTCAACGCACTCCACTCAAGGAAAGTGGCGCTTGGTGTTCGGCTTCGTTCAGCCAATATGGGGGCCTGCCGTAGTGAAAGTAAAGCCGGTTTTCGTACTCGCGATTGATCGGCAAGGACTCGATGTATTCTGGGGCGTTCTGAATGGCTTCCCTGCTAAGGGCAGTGTAGACTTTGGAATCTGCCCAGCTAACCCTGTCAATCCAGGCAGGGGAAACCAGTACTTTCTTGCCCGGCCACCAATTCCGCGTTGCTACTTCAATGTAGCGGATCGCCCAGACTTCCTCGTCTAAGACAAACCCATCCACATGGCCGATTTCACCATCAGCCGCCTCAATCGAATACCCAGCGACACCTTCGGTGCTGCGCAGATGCGAGTCCCCTGGCTCGCGCGGGCTCTCCTCCACCAAATTAATTGGCGCAATTGGTGGTGTAACCAAGTCCGCCGGATAGGGCGCCGCACCCCAAAGGTAGGGACCGCCCCAATAATAGGGATACCCGTAATACTGGTTGAAGGCCGCCTCATGTTGCCGAGATACGGGCTGATGCGTATCGATGTCGGGGCTATTCTCCACCTGCGTTTTGTTCAACGCCACATCGAGTCGCTTGGTTTGCCAGTCCGCATGGATTACCGAGATTGGCGAGATCAAGACGTGCCGGCCGCCCAACCACCCCCCTGTTTCCACCGTAAGGTAGCGGATAGCCCAGGTAGTATCGTCAAAATAGAGCTGGTCTACCGTTCCGAGTTCGCCATCGGTGGCTCGGATCGTGAACCCGTGCAAATCTTTCACATTTCTTAGCATCTTAAGGCCTCGCGGAAGATCGTGGGCACGCAGGCGGCCAAAACAGCCCTACTCTAGCCACTGACCGCCGAGGCACTCGTGACCGCCTACGGTCAGGTGGTCGAATATGGTCGCTTCTCGCCGAGGGTGCCGCTCGACGTAGAATCGCATCCATTCAACCACAACTGCAACTCATTTGCTGTTTATTGTTGACGCGATCCATGTCCTTACGTAATATGAGACCAGAAAGGTCCGAGATTGCTACTCACTTTGTTATCTTCCTGTAAGAATTCACGATGTCGGAGCGGTCTCTCACTTTTTCAATACTGGACTAATCCAAACTGCCATTGGATTGCAATTATTTGGCTGGTTGCCCTGCTGGCTGGGCCGGTGTTTGCCAGCGATGGAGGGAGCCTGCTGGGAACGGTCACAGATCCCAATGGCGCCTCGGTACCGGGGGCAAAGGTCCTGGCGATGGAAACAGCCACAGGGGTGAAGCAGACCATTACCACCGACGGCCGAGGCTTCTATTCTTTCCAGAGCCTGCCGGTTGGGCGCTACGAAGTTGAGGTCAGCGCCCCGGGGTTCAAGCCTCTTCGTCGCACGGGGGTCGTCGTTGATGTCGACAGCAAAGTCGTAGAGGATGCTTCTCTCGCCATCGGAGAGCGAACGGACGCGGTAACAGTTACCGAATCGGCCGCGCATGTGGAAACCGTCGACACTCAAATGGGCGAGGTCATCACCGGCAAACAGATGACGGCTGTCCCGCTCATCAGCCGCAGTTTCACGGATCTGCTCGCGCTTCAATCCGGCGTCGTCCCGGTCACATCCATTACCACCGATACCGTACAGGATGTCGGCGCCGCCGCGCTTTCCCCTTCGGGCGACTTGAACCCCGGCACCATCTCGATCAACGGCCAGCGGGAATTTGCCAATAGCTTCGTGCTCAACGGGAGCGACGTTGAGGAAGACGTAAACATGGGCGCCGCGATTGTTCCCAATCTGGATTCCATCGCCGAGTTCCGGATTCTGACCAGTAACTTCGACGCCGAGTACGGCGAGTTTAGTGGCGGGCAGATCAATGTGGTAACAAAGTCCGGTACGAATGCATTCCACGGCGACGTTTTCGAATTTCTCCGAAACACCGGCCTCGACGCTCGCAATTACTTTTCTCCCACCCGCGGCGCGTTCGACCAGAACCAGTTTGGAGGAACGATTGGCGGCCCGATCCGGAAGAACCAGGTCTTCTTCTTCGCCGATTATCAAGGTACGCGGTCGACACAAGGAATCGATACGGGCGAGATTCCGGTTCCTTCGGTCGCCGATCGAACCGGCAACTTTAGCGATCTGGCGAGTTCGTTGACCGGCAGCGTCAGCGGTACGTATTGGGCCAAACAGCTCTCCCAAAAACTCGGTTACGGCGTGACGGCGGGCGAGCCATATTATTTTGCCGGCTGCAACAGCTCCGCGCAGTGCGTTCTCCCGAACGCCGTGATTCCTCAAAGTGCATGGTCCGCTCCGGCAACCAATCTTTTGAAATATATCCCGGCGCCCAATAACGTAAACGGAACGTTTTCCACTTCGACCTACAACCAGACCTTGCAGGACGACAAGGGCGCATACAAGTTGGACGCAACGACCCGCTGGGGAATGTTGTCCGCTTACTATTTTATGGACGGCTGGTCGCAGAACAGCCCCTACCCGGTCGCGCAGGGCGGCGCGAATGTTCCCGGCTTCAACGCGCTGAATTCCGGCCGCGCGCAATTAATCGCGCTGGGCGATACCAAGACGCTCAGCTCGACCGCCGTCAACGAATTCCATTTCAGTTTCATGCGCGATTCCACCGACCTGGGCCGGCCGATTGGCGGCGTCGGCACCAGCCTGGCGTCCCAAGGTTTCGTGGTTGGAACGAACACGCCTGGCATCGTTCCTTTATCGCCTCAAACCGAAGGCGTGGAAAGCGTCGATTTCAATAATTTTTCGATTGGAACGAATACGAATGAGCTAAAGCAGGTGAACAACACCTTTCAGTGGCGCGACGGTTTTTCCAAAGTGGTGGGAACTCATACCATCGCGCTGGGCGGCGAGTTTCACTACGATCAGGTGAACACGAATCCGATCGCTCAGTTGAACGGAAACTTTCTGTTCTTTGGCAGCGAGACCGGCGTCGACTTCGCTGATTTCCTCCTTGGCATTCCCAGCCAGTACAACCAAAGCCAACTGCAGGCGTTCTACGGCCGCAACAAATATGCCGGGCTTTACGCCCAGGATAGTTGGCGCGTGACGAAAAATCTGACGTTGAACTATGGCCTGCGCTGGGATCGCATCGAGCCGTGGTACGAAAAGTACAACCAGATCGCCACATTCGAGCCCGGCCGGCAATCGGTTGTTTTTCCAGGCGCACCCGCCGGCATCCTGTTTCCAACCGATCCGGGAGTCTCACGCACGCTGGCGCCGCCCGGCAATAAGAATTTTGCGCCTCGCATCGGTTTAGCTTACTCGCCCGACAACGGCAAAACGAGCATCCGGGCCAGTTACGGAATGTTCTACACCGCCATTGAGGCCCTAGCGATCGGGGTTAGCAGCGCTAATGCGCCCTATGGAACCACATACACCAGCCCTGCTCCGCCACTGTTTGCGACTCCATTTGTTACGGCGTCCACGGGCGAAAATAACGGCCAGTATTTCCCCGTTTCACTGGCGCCCTTGAACACCAGCGCGAGCCACCCGGACGCCGGCATCAACTGGTCGCAATTTGAACCCGTCAGTGGAATACCAAACTACGTTACGACCAACAAGATTCCGTACACGGAACAATACATGCTATCGATCGAGCGCGGACTAGGAAGGAACACCGTGCTCAGCGGCAGCTACGTGGGCAGTCAGTCGCATCACCTGCTGGTGCTGGAGGAAGCTAATCCCGGCAATCCCGCGCTGTGCCTGTATCTCAGCAATCCGGCCAACCTGGCAAAAGGACAGACACCTTGCGGTCCATTCAATGAAAGCAACGTCTTTGTTACGGCGTCAGGTCAGACGATCAATGGCACGCGAGGGCCGCTAGGTCCGAATTTCGGCAGCGACACTCTGGAGACCACCATCGGAAACTCCAACTACAATTCGCTGCAAGTCACCCTGCGGCACACCAGCGGCCCGCTGCAATTGCTGGCTGCCTACACTTACAGCAAGTCCATCGATCAATCTTCCAATTTGGGGGAAGAGGTGAACCCGCTCAATCCGTCGCTCAGTAGAGCGTTGTCGGCTTTCGATATTACTCAGAACTTCGTCGTCAGCTACAGCTATCAACTTCCCTTCGCGCATCTGTTCAAAGCCACGAACCGCTGGACCGACGGATGGGAATTGTCCGGCATCACGCGCTTCAGCAGCGGTTTCCCCGTGACGCTGATTAACTACGGCGACAACTCGCTATTGGGGGCGGAGCCGAACGGAATCAACAATTATGGCGTGGATGAGCCGGATGTCGCGCCGGGATCGCTTAATCTGAATCACAATCCCCGCAACGGCCAACCGTATTTCAATGCCTCACTGTTCAGCAACAACGCGTTGGGTACGCCCGGAAATGCCTCGCGACGTTATTTCTACGGTCCTGGGATGGTGAACTTCGACATGGCGCTGATGAAGAATCTGCGCCTGACCGAGTCGAAATCTCTGCAATTCCGTCTCGAAGCTTTCAACGTTTTCAACCACGCGCAGTTCTTTGGACCGCAATCGGTCGACGGAAACATCAGTAGTTCGACCTTCGGCCAAGTGGTGAGCGCGGCCGCGCCTCGACTGGTTCAAGTAGGCGCGAAATTTATTTTCTAAGGGCAATCATCCATGAACACTTTTGCATTCCGCGTATTCCCGGTATTCCCTGTATTCCTTGTCTTTCTTCAGCCATCCCTTTTCGCCCAGGGCCCCACGCCGTGCCCGCACTTCTCTGCCGGAAGCTCCATCAGCCAGCCCCAGGATCTCTTCAGCGAACACGGGGTGCTGCGCGTTAGCTTCACTTACGAAACCAATGTCGATCAAAATGGCAACACTCTGTTCTGTTTCATGACTGAAAGCGGTGCTCAGTCGCCCACTTTGCATGTGCGTCCCGGCGACCGGTTGCTTATCAAGCTCAAGAACAATGTTCCAGCCTCAGCTTCGTCAGATGCGATGGCTGCCATGCCCGGAATGAGGGTTTCCGGAAAGGCCTCCGCCACTTGCGGCGCCGTCACTATGACCGCCTCTTCGGTGAACATCCACTATCACGGGACGAACACGCCGCCGACCTGCCATCAGGATGAAGTCATCCACACCATGGTTAACTCCCGAGAGACTTTTCAATACGACGTGCAATTTCCGCTGGACGAGCCGCCGGGACTCTATTGGTATCATCCGCACATTCACGGTATCTCCGAGGCCGCCGTACTGGGGGGCGCATCCGGAGCGCTGATCGTGGAAGGGATTCAAAACATCAACCCCGAAGTTGCCGGCCTGCCGCAGCAGGTTTTGCTGATCCGGGACAATCTCGTGCCGGGCAATCCCGATCCAGGAGGGAACATTCCTTCGTGGGATATCTCGCTCAACTGCGTTCCGGTACCATCGCCCGGGTTCATTCCCGCCGTGATTCAAACGAAGCCCTCGGAGAAACAAATTTGGCGAGTGGTGAATGCGTCGGCGGATACCATCATCGATTTGCAACTCCAATACGACGGGACGCCGCAGCCGCTGGAAGTGGTGGCGCTCGACGGTGTTCCCATCGGCTCTCCGGACGGTACCTCGCGAGGCAAACGTAAGGCCGAGACCGACATTTTGTTAGCGCCGGGCGCGCGCGCGGAATTTATCGTGACCGGCCCTTCGTCGAGCGTTAAAACCGCGACCCTGGTGACGCTGAATGTTGACACCGGTCCGGACGGCGACAATGACCCGACGCGGCCGATCGCTGCCGTCGAGGTTTCCGCGAGCGCTCCCGAGCCGCCATTGACCATCCCATACGCATTCGAATCCACTCACCGGCAGCGCTTCCTGGATCTGGATCGCGAAAAGCCAACCGCCGCGCGCGCGCTGTATTTTTCCGAGGTGCTCTCGGACCCGAGCGATCCGAACAGCCTAACCAATTTCTTTATCACCGTGAATGGCCAGACTCCAACGCTTTTTAGCCCGGACAATCCGC
>Ga0302326_10027676_pt1 | contig 11430 bp, 8 predicted proteins | sample Palsa_T0_3_FD_202264 | JGI IMG/M metagenome (GOLD analysis project Ga0302326, IMG submission 202264) | Peat permafrost microbial communities from Stordalen Mire near Abisko, Sweden - Palsa_T0_3 | ecosystem: Environmental > Terrestrial > Soil > Palsa > Peat permafrost | place: Sweden: Abisko...
GTCATAAAACTCCGGGAACAACTCGGCTTTGGTCTTGAAACGGCGCAGCAGCCCGCGCAGAAAACTCCACTCGTAGAGCCGGTTCTGCCATTCGTGTAAGGCGTTGGAGCAGGCCGCCAGATCCATTGCGGGCGAGATGCCGACGACAGCTTTCAGGTACGACGGAATCGCATTGCCGAGCTCGCCGGCGTACTTCAACACCAGGTTGCCGCCCATGGAGTAGCCGACCGCGGCGACCGATTGCAAGCCATACTTCTTGACGAAATGTTCGAGGACGACGCCGACATCGTTCGATAGCCCGCACTGATAGAGCGTCGGCGAGAGCCCCTCGGTGCCCCCGCAGTTGCGCATGTTCATCCGGATGACGTTGCAGCCCGCGCGCAGCGCTTTCGCCGTGTTGCCGCGGATGTAGTGAGAATCGGAAGAGCCTTCAAGGCCGTGAATCAGCAGAACGGTCAGCCGATTGGCGCGCACTTCCACTGGTTGCCAGTGGCAATAACAGAGGACATGGCTGGCAGCGAGCGTTCCCCGCCGGCCTTCTACCTCAACAACCTCTGCTTCGGCTTCAGAAAGGTCGTGCTTGCGGGGCCAGTAATTGCCCGCGATCGTCTGCACATGTCCGTTGGTAAACCAGCGGCTGCGCGGCAAATAATGCTGCAACCAGCCGTCGGAGGAAAGCACCCCCGCAACCGCTCCATCTATATTTGGCATTGCGTTCGGCATTGCGTCAATTAACTGTTCGGCGGACACCATGGACATCACCTATATGATGCGTTTCAACAGATTCTCGGCGCGTTGCGGGCCGTGAGGCTCTTCCTCATGCATGAAGTAAACGAATACAGGGCGTTCCCTGGATTGCGTTTCCAGTTGTTGGAAGGCTTCACTGAGCCGTGATTCAGTATAAGTTGAGCAGCGCATCCGAGTGTAGAGGTAATCGGCAGTCCTCACTTTTGGAGTCGCTAATTCGTCACTTTCTGCTTCGCACAGTGCCAATTTGGCCTCGCGTAGCGCTTCGTAGGTCGTTTCGGTAAACCAACTGACATCCCGGAATTCGACGGCAGCCCGCCAATCTTCGCTGGCCAGCAACTTTCCAGCGTCTTTCAGAAAATCGGTGAAGGCCTGCTGGTTCGACTGCTTGTCCTTGCCGGCCGAGCCAGCGCGGAAGTTCGGCGGAAACTGAAACAGCACCGCCGCCTGCTTGCCGGCCTTGACCACCGGCCGCAATGATTCGATAAATTTCCCTAGCTCGTCCCCGCAATCGCGCAACCGCCGAATGTGGGTGATGGACTGCGGCGCCTTGAAGCTGAAGCGGAAGTCGGGCGGCGTCGCGGCCAGCCATTTATCCAGTTGCGCCGCGGTCGCCAGCTTGCGAAAGGTATAGTTCACCTCCACAGTATTCAGGCGGCTGGCGTAATGTTCCAGAAATTTGGCGGCCGGCAATTTGGCAGGATAAAAATCCGGCTTCCAGGTTGGATAAGCCCAGCCGGAGGTGCCGGCGTAGAGCGCGTGTTGGGGAACTTTGGACGGCAAGTTCAATCGGGGACTGCAACACGAGAAGTTGAATTGTTGGGGCGGCTAGTGGGGATCGAACCCACGACATCCTGAGCCACAGTCAGGCGTTCTGCCACTGAACTATAGCCGCCACGTACACTTTGATTGTAACAAGCCAATGGCCGCCCCCATGCCCGCCCAAATGCCTGATGCCCCGCTCTCTCCCCGTCCTCCGCAAGTTCTGCCGCCCGCATCGCGCCGCGGCGACAAATTGCTGCGCCAGCAAACTCACTGGTTCGATGACGAAAATCTCGACATCGTCGCGCATGTCCTGGATGACTGGCTTCGCGTTCCGGGCACGTCCATCCGCTTTGGCCTCGATGGCATCGTCGGCCTGATCCCTGGAATTGGCGATATCGTCGGCGGCCTGGCGTCGCTGATTATTCTTTTTGCCGGATGGGTGCGCGGCGTCCCCTACATCACCCTGGTCAGGATGGTTGCGAATGTCGGAATCTCTGTAATAGTCGGCGCAGTCCCCATTGCTGGCGACATGTTCGATATCGCGTGGAAGGCAAACCGGCGCAACTATAAATTGATGACGCGGCACCTGGCGCAGCCGCACCGGCACAAGTGGAAGGACTGGGCCTTCCTCCTGTGCCTGGCGACGCTGCTGTTAGCAATTTTCCTGGCGCCGATCCTGCTGCTGATTGCCGTGCTGGAATGGCTGCACCTGCACCAGTGATCGCGACGCGACTAGTTCTGCGGCGGAACGTCCTGCTTGGCCGGGTCCGGATGGAACATGTCGTGCGTCACCTTCTTGGTGCCATGCGCGGTGTCCTTGGCTCCGGTATCGACTGCGTGGCCGGTATCCTTGGCTCCGTCCTTCACTGCATGGCCGGTTGCTTTCGCTCCCTTGTCCACGCCGTGCGCCGTGTCCTTGGCCGCAACCTTCGTGCCGTGCGCCGTGTCCTTGGCTCCCGTGTCTACCGCATGACCGGTGTCCTTGGCAGCGACCTTCGTGCCGTGACCTACGTCCTTCGCGCCGTCCTTCATGTCGGTACCAGCGGACTTGCTCTGGTCCGGCGTAGCCGTAGACGAACTCGAGGATTGCGCGAGGGCAACGGTGGCGCCGCCGAGCAACAGCGTGCCGCTCAAAATAAGGATAGAGGCTTTCATAGATATTTCTCCTTTGCGGTTACACCGCCGTAGAGATAATACCAACCCTTGGCGAATTTGCACTCCCACTGATGCATAATGAGCGAACCGATGCCGCCACCAGCGTCCACTCCCCTTTGGAAACCGGAAGATTGGCAGCAACGCCTGGCAGAACTCGAGCCGTCCGCCGGCGATCCCGCGGCGCATGACCTGAAAGAAGCTCCACTGCGTCGCGACGTTCGCTTGCTCGGCACACTGCTGGGCGAAGTCCTGCGCGAGCAGGCCGGGTCCTCCCTATTTGATCAAGTAGAGGAGCTGCGGCGTCTGTCCATCAGCATGCGCCAGGCCGGCAGCACTCCGGAAGGCTTCCTCGACCAGGCCTCCGCGCGCATGCGTGAGGTCACGTTGGCGCAGCTGGCTGGCCTGACCAGGGCCTTCGCTTCCTACTTCGAACTCATCAACCTGGCGGAGACAAATCATCGCAAGCGGCGGCGTGCCGCGCTGCAACTTCAACAGGACGCGCCGCCGCAGCGCGGATCCCTGCGCGGCACCTTGCGGCGGATGAAAGAGACTGGCTACTCGGCGGATGAATCTCTTGCGCTGGTAAAACGCGTCCACATCACCCCGACGTTTACCGCGCACCCGACCGAGGTCGCGCGCCGCGCCGTCATGTTCAAGCGCCGGCGCATGGCCCGGCTCCTCGAGCAACTCGGCGCCATCCCACTGCCGGATTCTGTTCTGCAGCAGCTGGAAGATTCGCTGCGCACGGAAATTACCGCGCTGTGGGAGACGGATGAAGTCCGCAGTATCCGGCCAAGTGTGATCGATGAAGTGAAGATGGGCCTCGACTACTACGACGCTTCCCTGCTCGAGGCACTGCCGCAGGTCTACGCCGAAGTCCGCCTCGCCTTCGCCGCCGAATATGGTTTAGTTCTATCGCCGGAAGATCTGCCATGCCTGCTCAGCTTCGCTTCCTGGATCGGCGGCGACCGCGACGGCAATCCCAACGTCCATCCCGCGACGACGCTCGAAGCGGTCGCCGAAGCGCGGCGCTTTCTGCACGCTCGCTATCGCCGCAAGCTGCAAGGGCTGTTCGACGTCATCACCATCTCGACACATCACGTCCCCTCATCGCCGGAGCTGATCGCGCGGCTCACTCACTATCGCGGCATCTCCGCCTCGGGTCGCGTCGCAGCTCTGGAAGCGCGCTTCCCCCAGGAGCTGGCGCGGCAGTTTCTGGCTTGCGTGCAGATGCGGCTCGAAGAAAATTCGCCCCATGAGCTCCCGCCGTATGCGACGGCGAAAGAATTCGTCGCGGATTTGCAACTGCTGCAGCACAGTCTCGAGGCTAACAAAGGCGGCCGGCTGGCGCGCGCCTATATTCGCCCGCTGCTGACGTGGGTCAACACGCTCGGCCTGCATCTGCAGATGCTCGACGTCCGCCAGCATGCCCGCGTCCACGCGCAGGCGGTCAAGGAGCTGCAGCCGCAGACGGGTCACGCGCAGGAAGCTGTCTCCCCCGCGACCAACGAGGTGCTGGAAACTTTTCGTGCCATCGCGCAAGTCCAATCCGACGCGCCCGCCGTCATCCGTCGCTACGTCATCAGCGGGGCGACCAGCGCGCGCGATGTCCTGGACACAATCTGGCTGGCGCGACTTGGCGGCGTCACGATTGCGCAACAGGACAACGGCGCGTCGCTGACTCCAGTGCCGCTGTTTGAGTCGATCGAAGACCTGCGCAATGCGCCCGAAGTCTGCAAAGAGCTGTGGCAGTCGCCTGAATATAGTCCGCTGCTCGATTCCTGGGGTCGGCGGCAGGAAGTCATGCTCGGCTACTCCGACTCCAACAAAGACGGCGGCATGCTCACCAGCTCGTGGGAAATTTACAAGGCCCACCGCGCCCTGCACCAGTCGGCGCGGGAGTGCGATGTTCACCTGACTCTCTTCCACGGCCGCGGCGGAACCGTCGGACGCGGCGGCGGCCCGACGCATCGCGCCATTTTCGCCCAGCCCATGGACGCGTTTGAAGGCGACCTCCGCATCACCGAGCAGGGTGAGGTGCTGAACTGGAAATATTCCGACGCAATCCTGGCCGAGCGCAACCTTGAGTTGATGATTGCCGCGTCGCTCGATGCTCTCGCCCGCCCCGATGCGCGCGACGCTGACGGCCATCAGACGGGCGTACTGCTGGCAGAATGGGAGAGCGCGCTGGAAGAGCTCTCCGAAACTGCATTTGTAACTTACAAACAGCAAATTCTCGAAGACCCCGAAGTCTTCCAATATTTTGAGCAGGCAACGCCGATGGCCGAACTGGAGAACGCGAAAATCGGCTCGCGCCCCGTGCGCCGTACCGGCAAAAGCGGCTTCGCAGATCTGCGCGCCATCCCCTGGGTCTTCGGCTGGACGCAAAGCCGCCACGGCCTGCCGGGATGGTTCGGCGTCGGCACCGCGCTCGAGTCGTATGCGGCGCGCCCCGGCGGCCTCGAGCTGCTCAAGACCATGACGCGCGAATTCCCCTTCTGCGTCGACCTCATCAGCAACGTCGAAGTCTCTCTAGCCAAGGCAGACCTCGGCATCGCCCGCCTTTACGCATCGCTGGTCAAAGATCCGGGCCTGCGCCAGCGTGTCTGGCAGAAAATCGAAGAGGAGTTCCTGCGGACGCGTCGCATGCTGCTCGCCGTCACCGGCCAGCAGGAATTGCTCGACAACAATCGCGTCCTGTCGCGCTCCATCCGCCTGCGCAATCCTTACGTCGACCCGATGAGCCTCATCCAGGTGGAACTGCTGCGCCGCAAGCGCGCCGGTGAAGACACGCCGGAATTGAATCGGGCGATTGCTTCCACCATCAGCGGCATCTCCGCCGGCCTGCGCAACATGGGCTGATCGTCGATTAGTGCGCCGGCGGTTGCAATTTGGCGAACTCCGTGTGCGCCTGCACCAGCACCGGCAAATCCGGATCGGCATCTTTCCAGAAATCGAAAAATTTCTGGTAGCTGGCAATCGCAGCCGCAGTCTGCCCCTGCATCGCCTGCGCCCGCGCGGTGCCCAGGTAGCAGAGCGCGTACAGCGGCGTCAGCGGATCATCAATCCCCGGGTTGTCGAGAAATTTCTGGAAGCTTGCGATCGCCTGCTGCGGCTTACCGGCTTTCAAATACGCCTGCCCCAGCATGTACGGCACCGTCGGATCGCGCATTTCATACGGCGCATCGGAGGCCATGGTGTGAATCGCGTCCTCCGGCTTGCCGTTGCGCATAGCGATCGCGGCATGCACCGCCGGCAGATATTCAGCGGCCAGCATCTGGTCGTTCGGCGCGGCCTGCTGACGCTCAGCGGCAATCGCTTCCGCCTTTGCCGGATCGCCAACTTCAGCCATCGCGTAGTCCGCGTCCATGGCCTCGTCCACCTTCGGCAGCGCAGCCAGCGCAGACCGCGCCTGGTCTTCCAACCCAACCTCGACTAGCATCCGCGCCTGCGTCGCGTCCATGTCCAGCAGGTCGGCCTCGCTGTTATCCCGTTTGGCAGCGACGCGTGCCGCGGCAAACAGCTCCTGCGATTTAGCCGCCTTTCCCTGATAAAGTGCGGCCGCACCCGCCTCCTGCAGAACATGCGATTCGTTCGGAGTTCCATGACTCGCTTGAATCAGGCGATCCACTTCGGCGTCATCACGCCGCATGGCCGCGAGTTGTAGGGCTATGCCCAGTGTCCCCGCCGTCGGCGTCTTCTGCATCGACTCTTTGACGATTTCATTTGCGCGATCAAACATGTTCGCGTGTTTGTAGGAACGCGCGGCAATTTCCCATCCGACGGCGTTATAAATGCCTTCCTCGTGATCGATCGCCATCGTCTCGTCGGCGTAGCGAACAGCTTCTTTATAGTTGCCGATCCAGTTTTCGCCGTTCGACAGATTGGAACGAGGCCCGGCATCGTGAGGAAACGCGGCCGCATCATTGATCAACGCCTTGAGCGCCTGCGACCAGTCCCCGGTCACGCTCTGGTGATAGCGATACTCAATGAAATATCGCTCGTGGTCGCTAACAGAGTTCCGCAGCTCGTACGCCTTGCTGATGTTTTCCTTGTCCTTGTCGCTGTCGCCAAGGTTGTAATACACCGACGAAAGATCGGCATAGGCAACGGTGAATTTCGGGTCGAGTTCAATCGCCCGCTGGAAGAGCGGGATCGCCTGCGCCGTCTGCCCGGCGTTGAACAACCGCTCGCCTTCCGAATAAGCCTTCAGCGCATCGAGCGAACTCGTGGCCTCCAGAAACAACGGCGTGTCATAGCGGCGAATCGAGGCGCGCGACTCGCCGATGTCCCGCCGAATGCCGTCAGCCAGCTGGTCCAGCGCGGTCAGCACGCCGGCTTTATCTACAGCCGTCTCCTTGCGGTCGCCCAGCGTGCGCCCGTCGTCGCAGGCCCGTGCCGTCAGCGTGACCAGGTAGTGGCCGCCGTAATTGGCGATCGTCGGCTCCAGCACCGCTTGCCCATTCAGGCGCTGGCAGGCCTCGCGCGCAACCTCTCCGGTAAGCCTGGTCGCCGGATCCAGCTGCATCATCTTCAAAACCTTGCGCACCCGGCTGCCACTCAACAGAACCAGCGACGGGGACTGCTCGAGGTCAATCTGCAACGCCCGGTTCAGCGAGTGATCAAATGTCGCGTCGCCCGTCGAGTTTTCCAGCTCCGCCACCAGCAGGTGAATGTTGCCTGCAGGAATCGGCCGCCAGCGCATCCACGCCAATCCCGCACCGGCCAGCACGACGATGACCGCGGCAACGAGGGCAGTCCACAGACGCAGGCGCGACGCGGGCCGCTGCTGCGGCATCACCAGTGCAGGCCGCGACTCCGCCGACAGACTTGCCGGCCTGGGCAGCGGCACGCTCGTTGTCACCAGCTGCGGACGGGCGTCTCCCGCCGTGGCAGAATTGCGGACCCGGTCCTGGCGCGGAAAATCTTCCACCGGCTCGCTGCTGAGAAGGCGTTTCTTTACCGGCGCAATAAATTGATAGCCGCTGCCAATCACGGTAATGACAAAGCGCTGCTCGTTTGCCGATTCTCCCAGCGCCTTGCGAACGAGAGAAATGTTCTGGCTGAGATTTCCCTCTTCAACAACCGTGTCGGGCCAGACCGCCTTCAGGATCGCGTCGCGTGTCAGCAGGCGACCAGGATTTTCGACCATGAACTGCAGCATGTCGAAGGCCTTGGTAGGCAATGCGACAGCCTGCCCATCACGCAGCAGGCAACGCTGCGAGGGGTCAAGTGTGAATTCGGCGAACTGGAAGACCTCTCCCGGCTTGAAGAGCATAACGAGGTGGTGACGACCATCGTAATTGCTGCACCCGCTAAGCGCCAAAGGTAAAGCAGTATCAAATCCCCGGTTACTCTTGCCCCGAGCGGGCGGCTATTTGCGCTTCAACGCTTCCAATTCATCCAATGTTCGCGGCCAGTCTTTTCCCAGCAGCCGTGACAGGCTGCGATCGGCCAGCACCTTGCCTCCGGTCTGGCAGGTTGGGCAATAATTGGTCTCGTTGTCGGCATAGCGAATGCGCTGCACCGGCGCGCCACACCGCGGACACGCTTCGCCAAAACGGCCGTGTACGGCGAAGTCTTTGCGGAACGCCGTCACCTTCTCGGGAAATTTGGCGTCAGCTTCCGCCTTCAGCCGATCGATCCACAGCTGCAGCGTCTCGCGCGTCGCGGTGAACAGCCGTTGCCATTGCTCCGGTGTTAGTTTGTGCGTCTGCAAAATGGGCGAGAGCCGTGCGGCGTGCAAAATTTCGTCCGAGTAAGCATTGCCAATTCCACTCAGCACGCGAGGATCCGTCAGCGCCCGCTTCAACGTGCGATTTTCCGCCATCAGCGCTTCGCGAAAGCCGTCGAGATCAATCGCCAGGACGTCGACGCCGCCCGGGTCGATCGCTTCCATGTCAGCTTCATTGCGAAACAGGTGCAGCGACGCGCGCCGTTTCGATCCAGCCTCGGTGAGCACCAGCGAGCCCTGCGGAAAATCGAACGCTGCAAGATTGTTGCGTCCACCCAGTTTCGCGCCGGCCTCGCGCCAGTGCAGGCGACCGGCAATCATCAGGTGCAGCACCATCCACATGCCGTTGTCGAACTCAAAGGCAATGCGTTTGCCGATCCGGCGCAGCGAACGCACGCTGTGGCCTTCCACAGCTTCAACGCGCGGGTCAAAGGTCCGCAGCAGAAATGGGCTGGCGACACGCACCTTCTCAAGCGGCTGGTTGAGAATGCGCGCCTCCAACGCAGTGACATACGCGGCGATGTCCGGCAGCTCGGGCATGATTCTCGGCTAGGCAACGAAGCAGTTCAGGCGCGCGTCGCCTCGAACAGGAACCAAGCCCGGCGCTGACCCTGATCCACCCAGTTCTCAATCAGGCTCGCGGTCGCAATATCGCCTGCGTCATCGCACAGAGTATGGGCGGCACGCATGCTCAGCACCAGAGCTTTCTCATCCTCGTGCAGCTCGCTCAACATATCCTGCGGCGTAACAAATTCCGCATCGTTGTCCTTGACGCGCTGCAACCGGCAAATCTGTCCAATGGAATGGATCGTGTTGCCGCCAATCTTGCGCACCCGCTCCGCGATGTCGTCGGTCATGGCAAAAATTTGATCGCCGTTGTCATCCAGCAGAAGGTGATAGTCGCGAAAATGCGGGCCGCTCATATGCCAGTGGAAATTCTTGGTCTTCAGATACAGCGCGAATACGTCCGCCAGCAGCGCGTTCAGCGCCCCGCTGATCTCCTTGACCGACGCTGCATCAATGTCTGACCGGGTATTCAGCTTCGATTTCTGCCGTGCTTCAAGTTCGTTCCTGGTTGCCATAAGACCGCCTTTCAATTCATCAGTAGTGATGAGAAATATATCCGATTGCGGTAAATATTGGCTGCGCCGGAAGACCGATGTATGCCTGTATCAATAATTTGCTCAGGGATTTGCTCCAGGCCAGTCGCTGATGAATTCGAACCCCGGCCCGCCGGAAGGATATAGTCAGCTACATGCATGACGGCAGGCCTGCCGAATCTCCTCTGACTGCGGCGGAAGTGGAGTTGCTTGCCCGGCTTTGGCAGGACAGCCAGGGCGAGGCCATGGGCTTCTCCGAAATGCAATTCTCAAAAATGATGCTGCAGGTAGCCGCCTCAAATCATTCCGCAGTCGACCCCGCGTCGAGCGAACAGAGAACCACATTTTTCGCATCCATACGCGCTCGGGACCTGGTCATCGCCCGCGCCTGCGCCCTCGGCAACGAAAAAGCCTGGGAGATATTTCTGACCGAGTATCGAGAGCTGCTGTATCGCGCCGCCTACGCGATTACGCGAAGTGACGCTGTCGGCCGTGAGCTTGCAGACTCGTTATATGCGGAACTCTATGGACTCACCACGCATCAGGGCGAGCGTCGATCAAAATTCACTTTTTACACCGGGCGAGGTTCGCTGGCCGGCTGGTTGCGCAGCGTGCTGGCGCGGCGTTACGTAGATGACTACCGCAAACAGCGGCAATTCATTGATATTGAGGATCGCGAGGCGGAGCTTTTGACCGCAGTTCCCGGCACTGCTCCGGATGCGGGCACGGCTTTTGCGAATGAGTTGGCGCAATCGCTCAGCGCCGTCCTGTCCGGGATCGAAGCCGAGGACCGCTTCCTGCTTTCTGCCTATTATCTGGACGGAAGAAATCTGGCAGACATCGCAAAGCTCTTGAATGTCCACGAGTCGACCATTAGCCGCCGTCTCAAGCGCCTCAGCAAAATCCTCCGGCAGCGTTTGCTGAAGCAGTTGCAGGTCGCCGGGTTGAGCCGTCGCGCGGCGGAAGAGGCACTGAGCACGGACGTGCGGGATATCGGCGTAAATGTCAGGAGACTGTTGCAAGATGTCGAAGCAAAACCGTTCCAAGCATTAGAAGTCGCCTCGGGAGAAAAGCTGTGATGGCGTTTGGCAGAGACGGATCCATACATCCCGATGAAAACCTGCTGACGGCTTTCGCCGAGCGGACCCTCGCAAAAAGCGAGCGGCAGGACGTGCTCGAGCATCTCTCCAGTTGCCGGCATTGCCGCGACGTTGTCTTTCTTGCGCAACAGGCCGCCGCCGAAGAGGCGTTGCAGGTTGCGCCGGCGCCGGATAAATCCATCGCGGGCGGCTGGTGGCTGGGGCGACGGCACTGGGGAATCGTGCTCGCCGGTGGAGCGGTCGCGGCGCTGCTGATTGCCACGTCGCTCCGTCTCTACCATGGCGTGGACCGCGCGCAAGTGCCGCCGTCCAGCGTGGCTGGAGCGAAAACGCCGGCTGCGCCCGCAAATTTGCCGGCTCGGAAAAATGCGGTTGGGGCGGCTCCAGTGGCTCCAACTGGCAGTATTGAAACTACCGAAAAGCCGCACCTGGCGCGCAGAGAAATAACGCCACCGCGAGTCACTGTTGTCGTGCCGCCAAACGTCGCGGCTGCATCGGCCTCCGGAGTGGGCGCCGGCTCCGGCTCTGCCGCCGCAGTTGGCGTCGGCGCAAGCTCCGGGGTCGCGACGGGTACGGGCACAGCTGGCGGGGTCGGCTCGGGAAGAGGTGCCGGAATTGGCGCGGCAGCCGGCGGCAGCTACAGCGGAGGCAACTTCCGCGCCGGTGCTGCCGGTGGTGTGGAGGGTGGCGTTCCCGGAGCTCCGCCGAAACCGCAGGCGCAGGCCAGGGCGTCCAACACCACGACCATCCCCCCGGTCATTCTCCAGCCCGGCGCCGCCACCCAGACCGTCGATGTGACCTCCGCGCAGCCGCTCCTGCAGACCGGGGA
>Ga0302326_10027677_pt1 | contig 11429 bp, 14 predicted proteins | sample Palsa_T0_3_FD_202264 | JGI IMG/M metagenome (GOLD analysis project Ga0302326, IMG submission 202264) | Peat permafrost microbial communities from Stordalen Mire near Abisko, Sweden - Palsa_T0_3 | ecosystem: Environmental > Terrestrial > Soil > Palsa > Peat permafrost | place: Sweden: Abisko...
AGACTTACCTGAATCAGCCGTGGGTCAACTCGCGGGCAATCCGTGTCGACTCGTCAAAGGTCGGATTCCTCGACTTCAACATCGGCGACAAGCAGAAGCAGGAGCTATACCAGAGCGGCTACAACGGGGCGATTGAGTTCTTGGCCACCTGGAACTGGGAAGACTACCTCGATCGCTTCCGCCGACCCGGCTAAACCTCGAATTCGGCTGCCATGTTGTCGATTCCAGCGCGAATGGCCCCCAGTGCCTCGGCCCGAGTCCGCAGCTTGGTCCCGACATGGGCGTGCTGCTTGAGCGCCGCGAACTGCCGTGCGGCTTCCTCGGCACGGCTGTGCACCATGTCGGGTAACACGATTTCGTCGAGCCAGCCGGCGGCGACCGCGGTTTCGCCGAAGAAAGTCTTCGCCAGCCCGGCGGCCTGCTGATAGGCCGACGGTGTCAGTCGTAGCTTCATCACCGCCAGGGCCGAGTAGGGGATCGTCATACCGATCGCCACCTCGTTCGCCTGAATGTTGAACGCGGGAGCCGCAACTCGATGATCGCCGCTGGCCAGCAGAAACGCACCCATCGCGATGGCATGGCCGGTACAGGCGATCACCACCGGCTTGGGGTAGGACAGCAGCCGATAGGAGAGCTCGAAGCCACCCTTGAGCATGTCGATCGCGGGCGGGATCTCACCTGACGTCAAGATCTTCAGGTCGAACCCGCCGCTGAAAACCCGGCCGTTGCCGGCGATCACAACGGCCGCGGCATCGTCGCGGTCGGCGTGATCGAGTGCGTCGTTGAGGGCCTGCTGCATCGTCGGGCCAAGGACATTGACCTTGCCGTCGTCCATCGTGATGAATGCAACGGAATCGTCGAGGCGATAGGTGACCGGGCCGCTCATCAGACCCGCTCGTTGTAATGCTTGTCCAGCTCGCTTGCGGCGTTACCCCAGCGCACGCTGACATCGGTCGGCGGCGCCTCGATCTGCCGGGTCCGCCAGCGGTCCTTGGTCTCGTCGACGGCGCGATTGATGCGCTCGATCTCCGCGCGGAACACGTCCGCGCGAGTTTCCTTCGCGGCGTAGTGAAAATAGGTCAGCAGGCTGCGCAACAGCTCCAGCTTCTGCTTTTCCCGCTTGGCCAGGTCATGGTTCGTCATCAATTCGATCCGCTGCACCGGCGGCAGCGACGCCCAGTCGAGCACCACTTTGGTTTCGAATGCAGGTCGGCGGCGCTCCCAGAACTTCCATCCGCGGGCAGTCTCGACGCGGTCGTAATAGGTCACCGTGCCCGGGAAACGCGACTCGATGCCCTCGCCGAGTTCCGAGCGGTCGAGGGCCGAATCCCACACCGTGCGCCATTCCTGGCCGGGCGCGAGCGTCGGCAACTGTTTGGGGAGTTGCAGCTCGACGACGTCCGCATAGCCATCGGTGGCGTTCTCGTATTCAGCGACAGTCGGTGGTTGCGGAAATGTGAACGAGACGTCGTAGGCCGAGGTCTTGCCGAAATTCCGCACCACCAGTTCGATCACATGCCAGTCCGCGGCATGCGGTTCCATGAACATTCCGATGTGCGGCCGGTTTTCGTCGGATGCCAATCGACGATTGGCCCGGATTTGCAGATTGGCGTAGATCAGAGCGACCACCCCGAGCAACAGCAGGGCCCACACGGCCCAGGCCAACCAGGTGGTGGACCCCGCGCCCGCCGCCTGGTGCCACCGATCGCGGATCCATTCCATCGAAGAACCCCATCCCTCCGCCTATTTCACGGCACCTTTTTCGCGTAAATGTTCGCTGGAGAACTCGTCAGCCCCCGATTATCCACCCATCAGCGTTCGCCACTGGTCAAGATTACCGACGCGGTAGACGTAGTTTGAGCGCTTAACCTCCGACAGTGCGGCACTCGGTTCGAGCGAATACCAATGCCCGGGAAACACCGTCGGATCACCAGGGAGCTGGGCAATTTTTTGCAGGCTGCGAAAGATTTCGTCGGAATCCCCGCCAGGAAAGTCCGTGCGCCCGCAGCCCTCCAAGAACAACGTGTCGCCGGCGACCAGCCTGCCGTCGAGCAGGAAGCACTGGCTGCCCGGTGTGTGGCCGGGGGTGTGCAGCAGCTCGATGTCGATATCGCCGACGCTGACCTTGTCACCGTGCTCATGCTGGGTGAGATCGCCCATCGCGATGCCGGTGACCCGCGAAACGAACAGCGCCTCGTGCGAGTTGACGTGGACCGGGACACTGACGCGTTCGAGCAACTCGGCGAGGCCCTTGAGCTCGAAGCCCATCATCGACCCGCCGACGTGGTCGGGGTGGTGGTGGGTGACCAGCACGCCGCTCAGATGCATGCCGTCGGCCTCGAGCGCGTCGAGCAGATCGCCGGCGGCATAGGCCGGGTCGACCACGACGGAGTCGCCGGTCTGCCGGTCGCCGATCAAATACGCGAAGTTGCGCATCTGCGCCGCGATCTCGTCGCCCTGGGCGAAGTCGCGGCCGGAGAGCAGTTGGCGGAAGTACAACCGGTCCCCAGGAGAGAAGTCAGACACCCGCCCAGCCTAGACGTGACGTTTGCCATCGGATCCGCCGCGCGGACCCGGCGAGACGCAAATCTCGTCGTTTTGGTGCGCTAGCAGGGCAGGCTGTACCCTCTTTTAGGCCCGGGGTGCGACCGGATATCGCCACGGGATGAGGCCCCCTTAGCTCAGACGGTAGAGCGTTTCCATGGTAAGGAAAAGGTCAACGGTTCGATTCCGTTAGGGGGCTCGGCGGACGCCGAGCAGGCAGGCGGCCCACCATGGGGGCATGAAGTCCCGAGGCGGTGTAGCTCAGTCGGTTAGAGCGAACGACTCATAATCGTTAGGTCGCCGGTTCGAGTCCGGCCATCGCTACAAGAGAACAACGAGAAAACCGGAAAAGAGAACCGACGTGGCCTCCAGTACCGACGTACGCCCGAAGATCACCCTGGCGTGCGAGGTGTGTAAGCACCGCAACTACATCACCAAAAAGAACCGCCGCAACGACCCCGATCGGCTGGAACTGAAGAAGTTCTGCCCCAACTGCGGCAAGCACCAGGCCCACCGCGAGACCCGCTGACGCTGTCCGCGAGCCGGTATTCAGACTGACTAGGTAGGTTCGAGAGCTGTGCCGTTGGGTAAACATGTGGTCGGAATGCACTATCGCCACCCCGATCACTATCAGGTTGAGCGGGAGAAGCTCCGCGAGTACGCGATCGCCGTGAAGAACGACGACGCCGCGTTTTTCGAGGAGAAGGCTGCCGCCGAACTCGGCTACCCGGGCCTGCTGGCCCCGTTGACGTTTATCTCGGTGTTCGGCTACACGGCTCAGACGGCGTTCTTCGCTTACGCGAACATCGCCATACAGGACGCGCAGATTGTTCAGGTAGATCAGGTACTGAAGTTCCGCAAGCCGATCCAGGCGGGCGACAAACTGTACTGCGACGTGTACGTGGACTCGGTTCGGCAGGCCCACGGCACCGACATCATCATCACCAAGAACATCATCACCAACGAAGCAGGTGACGTAGTGCAGGAGTCGTACACCACCCTGGCCGGACGGTCCAGCGACGGAGAAGAGGGTTTCAGCGATGCCACTGCGTGAGTTCGATTCGGTGAAGGTGGGTGACCAGCTTCCCGAGAAGGTCTACCCGCTGACCCGCCAGGATTTGGTGAACTACGCGGGTGTCTCCGGTGATCTGAACCCGATCCACTGGGACGACGAGATCGCCAAGGTGGTCGGGCTGGAGAGCGCTATCGCGCACGGCATGCTGACCATGGGTCTGGGCGGTGGCTATGTCACCTCGTGGATCGGTGACCCCGGCGCGGTGACCGAGTACAACGTGCGGTTCACCGCGGTGGTGCCGGTGCCCAACGATGCCAAGGGCGCCGAGATCGTGTTCACCGGGCGGGTGAAATCCGTCGACCCCGCCACCAAGTTGGTGACGATCGCCCTGAGCGCCACCACTGGCGGCAAGAAAATCTTCGGTCGGGCGATCGCATCGGCGAAGCTGGCGTAAAGGTGGCGATCAATACCGACATCAACGGGATGGGATGGGATTACTCAGACACCTACGTGGTGGGCCGCGAGAAGGTGCGCGAATTCGCCAAGGCGGTCAAGGCGGACGATCCGGCCTGTCTGGATGAAAAGGCGGCCGCCGAACTCGGGTATGACGCCCTCGTCGCGCCGCCGACCTTCGTCACCCTCCTCGGGAAGCTGGTTCAGGCGGATTTCATGCGCAATGTCGATACCGGCTACGACACGTTGCAGCTCGTCCAGGTCGACCAGCGGTTCGTCTTCCACAAACCGATCCTTGCCGGCGACGTGCTACATGCCCGGATGGAGGTCCACTCCGTCGTCGAACGGTTTGGCGCCGACATCGTGGTCACCAGGAACACCTGCACCAACGAAGCCGGAGAGGTCGTGTTGGAGGCCTGGACCACCGTGATGGGTCACGAAGGCGACGACTCCATCAATCTCAAGTGGGACATCGAGACCGGGCAGGTCGTCAGGACGGCGTAATTAGTACCTGAGACTTGCTCCGATGTACACTCGGACCTCGGGGTTTTCCCATTACCAGCGTGTTTTCCTGAACCGGAGAGAGCGCGCGCGTCGTGCAGACCCCGGCAGGCGCAGGTTGGCCTGCCAACCAGCGAAGGGGCGTAGCTCAACTGGCAGAGCAGCGGTCTCCAAAACCGCAGGTTGCAGGTTCAAGTCCTGTCGCCCCTGCTGAAAGCTGCGTCCGGTGACGATGCGGGCCGGCACGGCCCGCGGAGGAACCGGACCATAGGACCGCGTGCGATGGGTGCACACTGGAAACAGTGCTCACTAGGCACGAGGTGGACGAACGAAGGAGCATGCGGTGAGCGACGAACGCGACGTTGCCGACGCAGCCGACGGCGACGCGACCGATGAAGAGCACCGCGGCCGTACGGCGGTGGTGACGCGTCCGCAGCGGCCCACCGGCAAGCGGTCCCGTCAGGGTGCCGAGGCCGACGACAGCGCCGGCGACAGCTCGTCGGGTGCGGTTGAACTCACCGAGAGCGATGCCGATGACGGGCCCGGCAAGAAAGCCAAGAAAGCCAAAAAAGCCAGCAAATCTGGCGAGCCGTCGAGCAACCCGGTTGTCTTCGTTTACACCTACCTCAAGCAGGTCATCGCCGAGTTGCGAAAGGTGATCTGGCCCAACCGCAAGCAGATGAGCTCGTACACCTCGGTGGTGCTGGTGTTCCTGATCTTCATGGTGACGTTTATCGGCCTGGTGGATCTGGGCTTAGCCAAGCTGGTGCTGCTGGTTTTCGGCTGAGCTTTTCAAGGCCCCAAGAGCTGACATACAAGGAAGGACCCAACAACCGTGACTACCCCCGACGGCGATCTGTCCGTGGGTGAGTCGGTCGACATCGAAGCTGCCCTGCACGAGGTCACTGTCGACGACACACCGGAAAAGGCCGACGCCGAGCCGGTCGCCGAGGAGTCGGATGAGCCCGAAGAGGTCGACCCGGCCACCGCGCTGAAGGCCGAACTTCGCGCCAAGCCCGGCGACTGGTACGTCATCCACTCCTACGCCGGATACGAGAACAAGGTCAAAGCGAACCTCGAGACCCGCGTGCAGAACCTCGATGTCGGCGACTACATCTTCCAGGTGGAAGTGCCCACCGAAGAGGTCACCGAGATCAAGAACGGCCAGCGCAAGCAGGTCAACCGCAAGGTGCTGCCGGGCTACATCCTGGTGCGGATGGATCTCACCGACGAGTCCTGGAGTGCGGTGCGGAATACACCGGGCGTGACCGGCTTCGTCGGTGCGACTTCTAAGCCGTCGGCGCTCATGCTCAACGACGTGGTGAAGTTCCTGCTGCCGCAGGGCGCGGCCAAGAAGGCCGCCAAGGGTGCGTCCAGCACGTCCTCAGCGGCCAGCGACGGCGGACTGGAACGTGCGGTGATCGAGGTCGACTTCGAGGTCGGCGAGTCGGTCACCGTGATGGACGGGCCGTTCGCCACGCTGCCGGCGACGATCAACGAGGTCAACGGTGAGCAACAGAAGCTCAAGGTGCTGGTGTCCATCTTCGGCCGCGAAACACCCGTTGAGCTCGGCTTTACCCAAGTCTCGAAGATATAGCCACAAAGATTTAAGCGGAAGGAACACCAAACGTCATGCCCCCGAAGAAGAAAAAAGTTGTCGGGCTGATCAAGCTGCAGATCAAGGCCGGCGAAGCCAACCCCGCGCCGCCGGTCGGTCCGGCGCTTGGCCAGCACGGCGTCAACATCATGGAGTTCTGCAAGGCGTACAACGCGGCGACGGACTCTCAGCGCGGCAACGTGATCCCGGTGGAGATCAGCGTCTACGAGGACCGCAGCTTCACCTTCGCGCTCAAGACGCCGCCGGCAGCCAGACTGCTGCTCAAGGCCGCGGGCGTGGCCAAGGGCTCGGCGGAACCGCACGTCACCAAGGTGGCCAAGGTCAGCTGGGCCCAGGTCCGCGAGATCGCCGAAACCAAGAAGGCTGACCTGAACGCCAACGACATCGACGCGGCGTCCAAGATCATCGCCGGCACCGCCCGGTCGATGGGTATCACCGTCGAATAACGCTCCGACGAAACAGATGTGGGAGGGCCAGCTTCGGTCCGCCATCAACCACAACCCAATATCAGATTGGATTATCGAATGAGCAAGAACAGCAAGGCATATCGCGCCGCCGAAGAGAAGGTGGACCGCGACAACCTCTACACCCCGTTGCAGGCGGCCAAGCTCGCCAAGGAAACGTCGTCGACCAAGCAGGACGCGACCGTCGAGGTGGCGATCCGACTCGGGGTTGACCCCCGTAAGGCCGACCAGATGGTCCGTGGCACGGTCAACCTCCCGCACGGCACCGGGAAGACCGCCAAGGTGGCGGTGTTCGCGGTCGGCGAAAAGGCCGAGGAAGCGAAGGCAGCCGGCGCAGACGTGGTTGGAAGCGACGACCTGATCGAGAAGATCCAGGGCGGCTTCCTGGACTTCGACGCGGCGATCGCGACGCCTGACCAGATGGCCAAGGTCGGCCGGATCGCACGAATCCTCGGGCCGCGTGGCCTGATGCCCAACCCGAAGACCGGGACCGTCACCCCCGACATCACCAAAGCCGTGAACGACATCAAGGGCGGCAAGATCAACTTCCGGGTCGACAAGCAGGCCAACCTGCACTTCGTCATCGGCAAGGCCTCTTTCGACGAGAAGTCGCTGGTGGAGAACTACGGCGCAGCCCTTGACGAGGTGCTGCGGCACAAGCCGTCGTCGTCGAAGGGTCGCTACCTGAAGAAGATCACGGTGTCGACGACCACCGGCCCGGGCATTCCGGTCGACCCGTCGGTCGTTCGCAACTTCGCCGAGGCGTAACGAGGGCGGCCGTTCAACGTGAGTCTTATAGGCTGTGGAACGCACCCCCATCTCTTAGAATCCTCACATGACCGCGAGCCAGGGTGACACTCGGGTAAGCCGGCTGGAGCTGACCGACTACCTCGATTCGGATGGCGCCATTTTCCTGCCAGAAGGCGCCAACCTGGTCACCTTCCTGGACCGCCACATCGCCACCATCGGCGACGACATCGCGTACCGCTACCTGGACTACACCCAGCAATCCGACGGCAAGATGATCAGCATTACCTGGGCCGAACTGGGCATCAGGTTGCGTGCCATCGGTGCTCGCTTGCAGCAGGTGACCTCCCGGGGCGATCGGGTGGCCATACTGGCTCCGCAGGGCATCGACTACATCGTTGGTTTCCTCGCCGCGATCAAGGCCGGCAACATCGCGGTGCCGTTGTTCGCACCGGAGTTGCCGGGGCACGCGGAACGCCTGCACGCGGTGCTCGGCGATGCTCGGCCCGCGGTGGTGCTGACCACCGCTGCTGCGAGCGCGGCGGTTCAGGGATTCGTTCGGTCACTGCCGCGCAGCCGTCGGCCCCGGGTGATCGCGATCGATGAAATCCCCGACTCGGTGGGCGCCACGTTTGCCTCAGTTCATCTCGACACCGACGACATTGCGTATCTCCAGTACACCTCGGGGTCGACGCGGACCCCTGTCGGTGTGGAGATAACCCACCGCGCGGTGGGCACCAATGTGCTGCAGATGGTGATCTCCACCGGCATGGACTTTGACATCCGCAGCGTCAGCTGGTTGCCGCTCTACCACGATATGGGCCTGCTGATGATCGTGTGCGTGGCGATATTCGGCACCCAGGTCACGCTGATGTCGCCGACCGCGTTCGTCCGGCGGCCGCAGCGATGGATCCGCCAACTGGCTGCGGAGTCCCGGCACGGCCGCACATACGCGGCGGCTCCGAATTTCGCGTTCGAGCTGGCCGTTGAACGCGGGCTGCCGGATGCCGACGAGGACCTCGACCTGAGCAACGTGGTGTCGCTGATCAATGGGTCCGAACCGGTAAGCATCGATTCAATCGCGAAGTTCAACGCGGCGTTCGCCCCATATGGGTTGCCGAGCACGGCGGTCAAGCCGTCTTACGGAATGGCCGAAGCGACCCTTTTCGTCTCGACCATCGACCCTGCCGCCGCGGCAACCGTTGTCTACCTGGACCGGGATCAGTTGGGCGCGGGACGCGCGGTTCGGGTCGCGCCGGGCGCGCCCAACGCCACCGCGCAGGTCTCTTGCGGCCAGATCGCCCGCAGTCAGTGGGGAGTCGTCGTCAACCCCGACGCCGAGGTGGAACTACCCGACGGGGAGGTCGGCGAGATCTGGTTGCACGGCGACAATATCGGACGCGGCTACTGGGCACGCCCGGAAGAAACCGAGCGGGTGTTTGGGAACAAACTGCGGCGCCGGCTGACGGTGGGCAGCCATGCGGACGGAGCCGCCAGCGAGGCCACCTGGCTGCGGACCGGAGATCTCGGCGTCTACCTCGACGGTGAGCTTTACATCACCGGGCGTATCAAGGATCTGATCATCGTGGATGGCCGCAATCACTATCCGCAGGATATCGAGGCCACTGTGGCCGAGGCGTCGCCGGCGGTGCGATCCGGTTTCGTTGCGGCGTTCTCGGTACCGGCGAACCAGCTGCCTGGAGCGCCTGCCGATGAGGCCGGCGAGCGCCTGGTCATCGTTGCCGAGCGGGCGGCGGGCGCGGGCCGGGCTGATCTGCAACCGGTGATCGATGCCGTCCGGTCGGCGGTATCGCGCCGGCACAGCCTGCCATTGTCTGACGTGCTGTTGGTTGCGGCCGGCGTCATCCCGCGAACCAGCAGCGGCAAGCTGGCGCGTCAGGCGTGCCGCGCCCAATATCTCAACGGCGAGTTGGGCCGACGAGGCCGATCCTGAGCGCCTACCCGCCGCACTCGGCTATCCGCCGGCGCAGATAGTCGCGACCCGGGTCGGAACCGTTGGATGCCAACGCCGTTCGATACCAGGCCAGGGCATCCTCGTGCCGCCCTGCGCGCCGCAGTAGGTCGGCCCGCACCGACGCGACCAGGTTGGATCGTGTCAGCCGCGGGTCGTGGGCCACCTTCTCCAGCGCGGCCAGTCCGGCGTCCGGCCCGTCGCGAAAACCCACCGCCAAGGCCCGATTGGCTCGTACCACCGGCGAGTCCGTCATCTCCGACAACCGGTCGTAGGCCAGACAGATGGCACGCCAGTCGGTCTGCTCCCAGGACGGCGCCGTCGCATGCAGTGCGGCGATCACGGCCTGCGGTAGATACGGGCCGGTCGAACCGTGCGCGAGCCGAAGCCGATCCAAGCCACCCGCGATCCGGCCGCGTTGCCAGCGGCCACGGTCCTGTTCCTCGAGCGGCACCAACGCGCCGTCGGCGTCGACCCGGGTCACCCGTCGCGAATCATGCAGCAGGACAAGGGCCGCCAGCGCATGCGCCTCCGGCTCGTTTGGCATCAACGCGCACAGTTCTGACGCCAGTCGGACTCCTTCGTCGCACAGCTCGTCGCGAATCGCCGACGGCCCCGCCGTCGACCAATAACCTTCGGTGAACACCGAGTAGATGCAGCTGAGCACATGCGGTGTGCGCTGCGGCAACAACTCGGCCGGTGGCACCCGCAGCGGGATATTCGCGTGCCGGATTTTGGTCTTGGCCCGGGTAATCCGTTGGCCAACAGCAGTTTCCGTCTGCAGCAACGCACGGGCGATCTCGGCGACCGTGAGCCCGGACACCAGCCGCAGCGTCAGCGCCAGCTGCGACAACCGGTCTATCGCCGGATGCGCGCAGGTGAACATCATCCGCAGCTCGTCGTCGCGGACCGGGTGGACATCCACCTCGGTCCGTGCCCGGATGCTGTCGACGTGGTCGTTCAAGGCCGCCAATTCCTTTCCCGGGCGCACCGATTCGCGACGCAATCGGTCGCGGGCGCGGTTGCGCGCCACGGTCAGCACCCATCCGCCAGGATTCTCCGGCACGCCGTCACGCGGCCACGCCCGCAGCGCCTCGGCGAATGCCTCCTGGACAGCGTCCTCGGCGACGCTGAGATCACCCGACCATCGGGCCAGCGCGGCCACCGTCGGTCCCCACTCCCGCCGAAAGACGCTGTCCAGGTTGACCATTCGTGGGCTAGACCGCGGACACCCCAGCCAACTGCCGCAACTCCACAGCAGAAGCAGGAATCATGGACGCCAATTTCACGGCCTCGTCGCTGTCGGCGGCTGTCAGCAGATAGAAGCCCGTGGCGATCTCGGCGCCCTCCGCGAATGGTCCATCGGTGAGCAACAACTGGCCGTCGCGGACTCGCACCGTGGTCGCGGTCGCCGGCTCGTGCAACGCCGCGCCGCCGACGATGTGATCACCTGCTGCAGTGGCGAACTCGCCGTGCCGCGCGGCTTCGGCCTGCCACTCCGACGTGCCCGGGGTATTGACGGCTGCCGGTGGCTCCAGCAGCAGCGCCAGCCACTGGCTGTCGGAGCGCGACCACTCCGCGTCGACGGTGTGGAAGATCGGCCGAACTTCGATGGCGCCATGCCTGGCCGCGGGGATACCACGGGCCAGTTCCAGAGCATCGTCGAGGTTCTCGGCCTCGAACACGTAGTAACCGCCGGCGACTTCCGCGGCCTCCGCGAAGGGGCCGTCGGTGATGGTCGGTGCGTCGGGACCGCCGGTGATGCGGACAGCGGTCGCCGCTGGAAACAGCGCATCACCCGAGCGGATCGTCGACCGAACGTGATCGTGGAAGCTCTGGTAGGCCGCCATCTCGGTGGCACGTTCGTCGGGCGTGAGGTCCCGTTCCTGACTTATCAACAAAGCGAGGTACTGCATGGTCGTCACCTCCGGTAGTGAGCAGAACCCGATGTTCCACTCTCTACCTGTCCGACGAACGGCGCGGCCACAATCCGACAGCCGCGGAAAAAATAATCAGGCCACTGCGCCGGGCTTCAGGTAGGTGACCAGGCTGACGTCTATTATTTCGTCGGCGAAGTAGTGCTCGCAGCCGCGCAGGTACTTCATGTACCGCTCG
>Ga0302326_10027679_pt1 | contig 11428 bp, 7 predicted proteins | sample Palsa_T0_3_FD_202264 | JGI IMG/M metagenome (GOLD analysis project Ga0302326, IMG submission 202264) | Peat permafrost microbial communities from Stordalen Mire near Abisko, Sweden - Palsa_T0_3 | ecosystem: Environmental > Terrestrial > Soil > Palsa > Peat permafrost | place: Sweden: Abisko...
AAAGCGGCAGCACAAAGTTTTCCTGGAACGAGTACAACATGCGGAAGGTGAGCTGGCTGTGATGATACTTGCGGTGAATGGGATCCTGTTTGAAGTACTCGAGCGTGTCGTGCATCCATCCCATATCCCATTTCATGCCGAAGCCCAGGCCGCCGAGATATACCGGCCTTGAAACCATGGGCCAGGAAGTGGATTCTTCCGCTGTAGTCTGGATGTCTGGGTGCTCTTTGTACACTTCCTGATTGAAGCGGCGCAGGAAGTCGATAGCCTCGATGTTTTCCCGTCCGCCGTATTTGTTGGGAATCCACTCACCCTGCTTGCGGGAATAATCGAGGTAAAGCATGGAAGCGACTGCATCCACGCGCAGGCCGTCGATGTGATACTTGTCCAGCCAGAACATCGCGCTCGACATCAGAAAGCTGCGCACTTCGGTGCGTCCGTAGTTGAAGATGTGCGTTTTCCAGTCGGGATGAAAACCCTGCCGCGAATCCGCATGCTCATAAAGATGAGTGCCGTCGAAGTAGGCCAGGCCGTGGGCGTCGGAAGGGAAGTGCGAAGGCACCCAGTCGAGGATTACAGCGATGCCGTGCTGGTGCAGGTAGTCCACCAAATACATGAAATCCTGCGGCGTGCCGTAGCGCGAGGTGGGGGCGAAATAGCCGGTGGTCTGGTATCCCCAGGAACCGTAGAAGGGATGCTCCATCACCGGCAGGAATTCCACGTGCGTGAAGCCCATGAGTCCGACGTACTCCGCGAGCCTCGGTGCGGTCTCGCGATAGGTTAGCGGACGGTTGTGTTCCTCGGGAACGCGCATCCACGAGCCGAGGTGAACTTCATAAATGGCCTGTGGCGCACGCAGCGAGTTGCGCGCTGCGCGCTTCTCCATCCAGTCGCGGTCGTTCCACTGGTACTCAAGGTCCCACACCACGGACGCGGTGCGGGGCGGCTTCTCGTGCAGAATGCCGAGGGGATCGGCCTTGTCAATCTGATAGCTGTGACGCCGCGACTCGATGTGGAATTTGTAGAGCGCACCCTTGGTCACCCCGGGGACGAAGACTTCCCAGATCCCCGAGTTTCCACGGGGGGCGAGCAGGTTAGTGCGCGCACCCCACGCGTTGAAGCTGCCGATCACCGAAACTAGGCGCGCATTCGGCGCCCACACGCTAAAGACCACGCCGGCTTGTCCGTCGCGCGAGACGAGATGGGCACCCATCGTCTCGGGCATGCGATAGTTGCTGCCTTCGTTGAACAGGTAAAGATCCTGATCCGAGAGCAGCGTGATGCGGTCAGAGGATGCGGGGATGGAGGACTCGGGCATCTTGTGCGCTCCTAGTGTACCGGAAGATGCGCGTGAGGGCACCGGTGGTGGCGTAATCTATAGGATTCGCCTGGCGGCGGACCAGGCTGCATTAGAAAGCGCCCGCAAAAGCGGTGACGGGCGAAGGCAGCGGCGACTCCTTGAGCTCCTTTCTTGGGGCTAACGGTATATGAGCAAACGGACGAAAACGCGATGCCATCCGGGGCGCAACCATATTGACGAGGAGAAGATTCGACGCCCCAATCCCTCGCTTCAAGGACGACTCGATAAGTGGTGATTTGCCAAACACTTACTGCCCTGTCTATTCGTGCCACCGAACACCCTGAATCCCCGTGCTAGACTGACTGTTCCGCTCATGCCCGCCCTGCGTCTAATCCTTCTCTGGCACCAACACCAGCCTTTCTACAAAGATCTGGTGACGGGCGAATACCGTCTGCCGTGGGTGCGGCTGCACGCGCTCAAGGACTATTACGGTATGGTGAAGCTTCTGGACGAGTTTCCCAATGTCCACCAGAACTTCAATCTCGTGCCTTCGCTGATCACGCAGATCCAGGATTACGTCGCAGGCACGGCGCAGGATCCTTTTTTTGAGGTGGCAGCTAAGCCGGCAAGAGATTTGACGCTGCAGCAGCGCAAGTTTGCCCTGCAGTATCTTTTTCAGGCCAATCCGACACACCTGATTGGGCGGTATCCGCGCTACTGGGAACTCCGGGAACGGTTCCGGGAGCATGGATATTCAGCGGAGAAGGCGGAAAGATATTTTGAGCCGCAGCACTTCACCGACTTGCAGGTGCTGTCGCAGATCGCATGGTTCGACGAATTTTTCTTGGAAGACAGGGACGTTGCGGCACTAATCAAAAAGGAGCGCTACTACACGCTCGAAGATCAGGAATTTGTGATCGCGCGCGAGCGCGAACTGCTGGGCAAGGTTCTGCCGGCATATGCCGACGCCGCGAAGAAAGGCTCAATCGAGATTTCGGCCACGCCTTTCTATCATCCGATTCTTCCGCTGGTCTGCGACACCAATGCGGGCGCGGCCTCCTCACCGGGCCTGCCCTTGCCCCAGAACCGGTTTCGTCATCCCGAGGACGCACGCGAACAACTGGTGCGAGCGATCGGTCTTCATGAGCAAGTGTTTGGAGTGCGGCCGCAGGGCGTCTGGCCTTCGGAGGGCAGCGTCTCGGAAGAGACGCTGGCCATTGCCCATAGCCTCGGTATTAAGTGGATGGCTACCGATGAAGGTGTGCTCGGGCGCAGCACTGGCGTCTCCTTTGACCGCGACGGCAACGGCCGGTTGCCCGCGCACCTAGCCGAGCAGCTCTATAACATTTACCGCTATGAGAACGGCCAGACTGCCATGCACCTGGTATTTCGCGACCACACGATTTCCGATCTGATCGGTTTTGTCTACTCGGGGATGGATCCACGCGATGCTGCCGGACATCTGCTGCACAACATCAAAGAAGCGGCTCAGCCGGTGCTGGCGCAAGGGCACGACGCCGTGGTGTCGGTGATCCTCGATGGGGAGAATGCCTGGGAATATTACCCCAAGTCGGGGCGGGAATTTCTGCGGCGATTCTACGACGCGCTCGAGCGCGAGGCAGGTCTGGAAGCGGTTACGGTTGCGGAGGCGATTGCCCGCCATCGCAACTTCTCCCCGTTGAAGTCCCTGGTACCGGGCTCGTGGATCCATGCCAACTTCAATGTCTGGATTGGCGCTCCCGAAGATAACCGTGCCTGGGACTATCTGTACCACGCGCGCGAATTCTATGCGCAGAATGCGGCCCGCGCCAGCAAAGCTCAACAAAGGCTGGCCTTTGAGGAAATCCTGATTACCGAGGGCAGCGACTGGAACTGGTGGTACGGACCGGAGCACCATTCGGCCAACGACCACGATTTTGACGAGCTCTACCGCAAGCATCTTGCAAACATTTACCAAGCCTTGGGTGGGGCGCCTCCAGATTATTTGTCGCACCCGATCACGGCAGGCGAAGTCCGTCCGGCCTTCACGCCGCAGACGGCCTACATTCATCCCCGCATTTCAGGTGACAAGATTCGTTACTTCGAATGGATGGGCGCGGCCGTTTTCACGGCCGATCAGCGTGCCGGCGCCATGCACGGAAAACAATTCCTGCTGGATTCCGTGTATGCCGGGATCGACAGCGCGTTCGTCTACGGACGATTGGATTTTGCCGGGCCCGTACCGGATATGGAGTTCGACCTGGTGGTGAACCTGGAATCGTGGGCAAGCGCAGAAGCACGCCCACGGCGGACGCTGCGGCTCGATGCGAAGGTGGAGGACCGCAAGCTGACGGGATGGAAGGTCGAGGGCCTGGATGAATCGGTGTCAGCCTCTTCATCGAGGAGTGAGGAAAACGCCAAGGCAGCTCTGGTGCGCAACTTTGAATTCCGCTTGCCGCTCGGTTGGTTGCTGGCGTCGCTGAGCGCGGCTGCGAGCCCAGGCACCATCGGTAAGCCTGCAGGCCAGCCTCAGTCTAGCGTTGCGGCGATCGCTCCGACCAGCTGGCTGCGGCTACGCTTCAGCCTCTGGCACAATCGTCTGCCCGTGGACGCCTTGCCGGTGGAGGGTTGGATCGAACTGCAGTTGCAGAGCGAGGGAGAACTGGCATCGGGGATGTAAAAAAGGAATGGCGCTGCTCTCCGGTAAAACAAAAGCCGGAGGCGCGTGCCTCCGGCGGCGTAGGAAGAGCTGAAACTGTTGATCCTCCCAGAGTCGAACTCTGGGATTCCTGACTCGGGCATTACCCGATTTCGAGGGCGAATCCCGCCCCAGCACCAAAACAGAAAACTGTCGGCGTGCTCCAGTGCCTTACCGCAGCCGGGATTATGCGACTCCAAGCTGACCGACCAAAACTGTCGCTAACCCAGACTAGAAGTCTGGGATTGGGCTCCTCAACTACCGTTCATTGCCCCGCGCTAGCCACTGCAGGGGTCATGGCCAGCGGGCGGTTGAGTTCGAGTGTGAGTTCGGTGCCGGCGCGCAGTGTGGCTGAGCGGTGTTTGCTCAGCCAGTGAGCTCCGGTTGAGCCTGCGCCAACCACGCCGCCGATGAGCACTCCGGCGGGACCGCCGATGAGGCCGCCGATCAACATACCACCGGCCGTACCGCCGCCGGCTTCTAATTGGTCGCGACGGTCGTGGCCGGATCCCTTGAACTCGCCCTCCTGGTTGACGTCGGTGTCGCGGCCGGCATCGGTATCCACCAGAGTCGCATCGAGGAAGAATCGTTCGCCGGTGGGGAGGACCAGGGCTTCGGGCAGGATTGCGATGGTCGGTTTGCCCGCAATGCGGCGTGGCTCGGCCACCCTGGTGACGCGGCCTTCGACCATCGCTCCGGCAGGAATTACCGTGTTACCGTTGAGCACCACGGGTGCTGTCAGGCGTGCCTGGAAAGGGTCACCCGCTTTGTTGCTGAAGGTCGCGAGAGTAGTCTCGAGCTTGACCATCAGAGCCGTGCCGGCCGGTACTGGCGAACTGGTCTGCGCCGCGGCCATCGTACTCAAGTAAAAACATGCCAGCAAGATGCAAGGTAGAACTGTCCATTTCTTCATCGCTCCTCCTCCTCCTCCTCAGGCCTCAAGGTCTTACAAACCCCTAAATCTCACAATTGTTGTTTATGACTCTAGACCAGGCAGACGGCTGGGGCAATATGCGGCCGGGCCGGGGAATCAGCGAAGATAAGGGGCGGGCATGTTGCATTTAGGGACGGGAAATGCGCGGGCAGTGAGTGCCGCTACATTGCCGTGATCCTCCTCCGTATATAATCGTGAGTTTCGGAACCATCCCATGAAAGAAACACAGAGGGCGGCTGTTTTCTAGCTGGCCAGCTTCTGACCTTCCATTCAGGCCTCCCAGGCGCGTCGCCTGGGTGAACGACGATTCACCGATTACGTACTCCTAATGCAGACAAGGACGGTAGCGCTGTATGACGAACATTGCAGCCATCTTCGGGCACGAGGTGCTGGATTCGCGCGGCAATCCTACGGTGGAAGCGGAAGTGCAACTGGCGAGCGGCGTGGTTGGACGGGCCATTGTGCCCAGCGGAGCCTCGACCGGCGAGCATGAGGCCGTGGAACTGCGTGACGGCGACGATGCGCGTTTTCTCGGCAAAGGAGTTCTCAAGGCGGTAGAAAACGTCAACGGGGAGATCGCGGACGCATTGGCGGATTGGGATGCCGCTGACCAGCGAGCGCTGGATCAGAAGATGATTGAACTGGATGGCACGGTGAATAAAGGCCGGTTGGGAGCGAATGCGATTCTCGCCGTCTCCATGGCGGCGGCGCGCGCAGCCGCGGCGGATTATGGCCTGCCCCTCTACCGCTATCTCGGCGGTGCAGGCGCCAACACGCTGCCCACGCCAATGATGAACATTCTCAACGGTGGAGCGCACGCCGACAACAATGTCGACTTCCAGGAATTCATGGTGATGCCAGTGGGCGCGCCTTCGTTTTCAGAGGCGTTGCGCTGGGGCGTGGAAGTTTTCCATACGCTTAAGGGAGTGCTGAAGAAGCGCGGCTACAACACGGCGGTTGGCGATGAGGGCGGATTTGCGCCTTCGGTGAAGTCGAACGTCGAGGCCATCGAAGTAGTGCTGGAGGCGATTCAGCAGGCCGGCTACAAGCCGGGAGAAGAGATTGCAATCGCTCTCGATCCCGCGGCCAGCGAGTTTTATCAGGACGGCAAGTACGTTTTCAAGAAGTCAGACAAGTCGGCCAAGAGTTCCGACGACATGGTAAAGTTCTATGCCAAGTGGGTCGAGGATTACCCCATCGTTTCGTTGGAGGATGGTTTATCCGAAGACGACTGGGAGGGCTGGCAGAACCTGACTGAGGAACTTGGCGGCAAGATTCAACTCGTGGGCGACGACATCTTCGTCACCAACATTACCTTCCTGCAAGAGGGAATTGACAAGGGCGTCGCAAACTCAATTCTGATCAAGGTGAATCAGATCGGCACAGTCAGCGAAACCCTCGACGCGATCGATCTGGCACGCCGCAATGCTTACACATCGGTGATCTCGCATCGCTCGGGCGAAACTGAGGACACGTTCATCGCAGACTTCGCGGTCGCTACCGGCGCGGGTCAGATCAAGACGGGCTCGGCTTCGCGCACCGACCGCATCTGCAAGTACAACCAACTGCTCCGGATTGAATCGGAGTTGGGCGATTCCGCGAGGTTTTTGGGACTGCAGGCGCTGAACTACCGGGGCTGAATCCGGCTGAATCGCTAAGGCTGACGAGCAACCATGCCTCGAAGGCGGAGGGTTCTATGAGATTGAAGGCATTGCTGTTCGCGTGTCTTATCGCTTGCTCGATGTGCGCTGGGGCGCAGACCACGGTCTCGGTCGCTCCGGAGGCTGCTACCAAGGAAGACGTCCAGAAGCTCTTTGATGTGATGGCCAGCCGCGAGCAGATGCGCCAAATGATGCAGCAGGTGTTCGCGCAGATGCGGAGCCTGAACCGTGAGCAGGTCAGAAAACGGCGTCCCGATGTTACCGAAGAAGAACTCGCGCGCATAGACCGCGAGTCCGAGGATGTCATCAAGAATTTTCCCCTGGACGCGATGCTGAGCGACATGATCCCCATCTATCAGCACCACTTTGCGAAGTCTGACATTGACGCATTGATTGCTTTTTATTCTTCTCCGGCCGGGCAGAAGTTTCTCCACGAGATGCCTGCGGTGACGTCGGAAACCATGCGCGCGGTGTATCCGCGAATACAGGCGGAGGTCGACGCGGCGCTCAAGCGAGCCGAGGAGAAATCCGATTCGCCGCAGAAATAAGGCGGTACGGCTGAAGCCGCGCCCGTCCTGTTTCCTTCACATCAGTTAGAACCCAGGAGCTAGAAGCTGCATTTATGTCCCCTCCGAAACCACTCGTTCTCATCGTCCTGGATGGCTGGGGTTACCGCGCCGAGACCAAGGCCAACGCCATCGCGCTGGCGCGCAAGCCAACCTATGACCGTCTGCTGCGCGAGTATCCCAACACGCTCATTCATACCAGCGGGCCCTTTGTGGGCCTGCCCCAGGGACAAATGGGCAACAGCGAGGTCGGGCATCTCAACATTGGCGCCGGGCGCATCGTGCACATGGACATCACTCGCATCGACCTGATGATTCAGAACGGCGAGTTCTTTGCACATCCAATACTGCTCGCGGCCATGAAGCATGCAAGCGTGGGCGAGAGGAGGCTGCATCTGTTTGGCCTGGTGTCCGATGGCGGTGTGCACTCGCAGCAGGCTCATCTATACGCGCTGCTGAAGATGGCGAAGCAGAATGGAGTCGATCGTGTCTTCGTCCACGCCTTCATGGATGGCCGCGATACACTGCCCACCAACGGCGCAGGTTATCTCGAACAGTTGCAGCAGAAGATGCGCGAATATAACTCCGGTAAAATCGCCTCGGTGAACGGCCGCTACTACGCGATGGATCGCGACCGGCGTTGGGAGCGCATCGCCAAGGCCTACAACGCGATGGTCTTCGGCGACGCCGAAGGTGGCAAGTGTGCGGACCCAGTTCAGGGAATGAAGGACTCCTACAACAAGGGCCTGACCGATGAGTTTGTGGTGCCGTTTGTTTGCACCGACAAAAGCGGTCAACCGCTCGTAAGCATTCGCGAGGATGATGCTTGTATCTGCTTCAATTTCCGCGCCGACCGCGTACGCCAGATCACGCGAGCGCTGGCGCGTAACAGCGGTCTGAACGCCAAGGGTGGCAGCGATCTTCCGGGCGCCGCTGATCTCGACGCCACGATTCCCCGCGACCGTGTCCCGAAGAATCTGCACTACGTTTGCATGACGCAATATGACCGAAACTTCAGCCTGCCGGTGGTGATTCCGCCGGAATCGATGGCGAACATCCTGGCCAACGTGATGGGTAATCTCCAACTGCGCAACCTGCGCGTGGCCGAGACCGAGAAGTATGCGCATGTTACATACTTCTTTAATGGCGGCGTGGAGCAGCCGTTTCCCGGCGAAGAGCGCGTGATGGTGCCCTCGCCCAAGGTTGCGACCTACGATCTGAAGCCGGAGATGAGCGCCGCCGGCATTGCCGATGCCGTCGTGAAGGCCATGGACTCAGCAACGTTTGACGTAATTATCGTGAACTTCGCCAATGCGGATATGGTCGGGCACTCGGGTAAGATCGAGCCTACGGTGAAAGCCGTCGAAACCGTGGATGCCTGCCTGGGCCGCATCGAAACCGCGGTTCGCGCCAAGGGCGGCGCAATGCTCATCACCGCCGATCACGGCAACGCCGAGATGATGATCGACCCGGTCACCGGCGGTCCCCATACGGCGCATACTTGCAATCCTGTGCCGTTCATCGTGGTCGCAGACGATGCCAAGCAGTACACTCTCAAACCCAACGGCTCGTTGCGGGATATTTCGCCAACCATCCTTGGGATGCTGGGCGTCGATGAACCGAAAGAGATGACGGGACACGATCTGCGCGCCTTCCTGAAAAGCCAATGAAAAAACCGCTGAAGAAATGGAACCGGCTCGAAGTCACCCAGTCACCTCATCGCTGCAAGGCGCTTAGTGCTCGTCCATGATGGCGCAGGGGCGACCCGCTCAATTGTGGAACTTCTTCACCGCGAAAATGCCAAGCACGACGAAAAGCGCCATGACGATAAGCTGAACGACTAGGAACGGCGGCTCTTTTTGCGTCGGAGCCAGCGCGTGTACAGCCGGTACTTTCAGGAAGACCTGCACCACCAACACGAAGACATTCAGATAGAGGGCAAGCACGGCGCATGCTACGTAGATCGAGCGCCAGGCGCCAGCTAAGTGGAGGGCGTAGCGCGCCAGGATCGCAATCGCGAGCGCCACCAGCGAGATGACGCCGACCACATGAGACGGCAAGAGGTGTTCGAACGGAAACAGGAACCCGGTCAGGCTGGTTAAGACTGTGGTCAAGAGAAAAATCGCGGTCGCGCCGTCGAAGCGTTTCCCAAGAAGCATCCCGTAGGCGACCAGGATTCCCGAGCCGATGCCGACCAGGCTCAACAACACATGCACGAGGGTGAAAGTCGATGTCGTCAAGCCTAAGATCATGATGCTGCTCCCTTTCAGACTGGAGATGTTACGTCCACTGCGGAGAAACTGCAAGACGGGCTGCAAGCAGAGACGACGGACCCTCCGCTTCGTGCTACAGTTTTCTTCGGGCATTTGTGTTCGCCAATTCCATGGAGCCGCAGACCATTCTTATCCACCTGGCGCTCAAGCTGGGCGTGGCCGCCGCCGTCTCCAGCACTTTGGTGCGCTCCAAGGAATTCAAATTGTTGTTATTTCGCGACGAGCGCACGTTCCGGCAGAAGGTTTACCTCGCGTTGTGCATGGCGCTTCCTATCATGGGCGGGGTCTGGATTCGTATTTCGGTCCCGAGCTTTCTGGCGGGCGATCTGAGTTTTGAAACCGCGCTTCTGCTGGGAGTAATCGGCGGACGCTGGGCGGGATCTCTCGGCGGCGTGCTGATGGGTATACCCGCTCTGCTCCATCACGAGTGGGCGGCTTTGCCCTTCGGAGTGCTTTCTGGTTTTATCGCAGGCCAACTGCGTACCATGGCCGCCGACAAGGATGACATCTGGTCGTTCTCCCCGTTCATCGATCAAAGCATCTTTCGGCTGATTCGGCGCAATCTGCCGCGCCCGCGACTGTTTGACTGGCAGATCATGTTCTTCGCCACCGTGGTGGGCCTGCGATTCGTGCAGACGGAGCTGGCGCGATACTTCCCTCATTCCATTTTCAGCATCGAGAGCCCCGGCAACCTGTGGGTGTGGGGTGCGATTTACGCCGCTTCGGTGACGGCCATTGGGATCGAAATCAAGATCTTCAACAGCGTGCGCATCCAGATCAAACTGGAGGAGCAGGAGCGGCTGTTGTTGCACGCCCGCATGGAAGCACTGCAGAACCAGATCAATCCCCATTTCCTTTTCAATACCCTGAACTCAATCTCATCCCTGGTACGCTTCGATCCAGATAGAGCCCGCGAGGTGATTTCTAAACTGGCCACCATTCTCCGGCGTTTGCTCAACAGCGCAGACTCCTTTGTGCCCCTGCGGGAAGAAGTGGAATTCATCGACAACTATCTCGACATTGAAGTGGTGCGTTTTGGACACGATAAACTTCGGGTCGTGAAGGAACTCGAGCCGGCATCGCTCGACGTCATGGTTCCCAGCATGCTTTTGCAGCCGCTGGTGGAGAACTCGATCAAGCATGGACTATCCTCCCTCGTCGAAGGCGGCAGCATCTACCTGCGGAGTCGCCTGTCCGATTCCGGCCTCGTGATTGAAGTGGAAGACGATGGCGTGGGCATGGCGGCCACGCAACTAGTGGAATCAACGAGTACGCGAGGCGCCGGTATTGGCATGGCGAATATCTCTGAGCGGCTGCAGGTGCTTTATGGCGATACGGCGCGCATGACCATCGACAGCCACGAAGGGAAGGGAACTCTGGTGAGGATCCGGCTGCCGCTCTTGCAGGCGACGGGAGCGGTTCCGGAGGGTTTCTACGAAGCGCGCTCCACCACGCGCCGGTAAAAATCCTCATATTGGGGAACGATCAGGCTGGAGCAGAAGCGGGCCTTTGCTACGGCGCGAGCCGCCTGGCCCATGGCCCGCAACCGGCTTTCGTCATTCAGGAGTTCGATGGCGTAGCGTGCCATCGTATCCACATCGCCGACATCGGCCAGGTAGCCGCTGGTGCCGTGTTCAATCACTTCCGGGACTCCGCCGGTGCGGGTCGCGATGGGCACGACTTCACACGCCATCGCTTCCAGCGCCGCCAGACCGAAGGATTCCAGCTCACTCGGCATCAGAAAGAGGTCGGCGATTCCCAGCTTCTCCTGCACCTGGTCCTGCTTACCCAGGAAAAGAACGTCTTCGTGGATTCCCTTTTGTACGGCCAACCATTCGGCCACGGAACGGTCCGGCCCGTCGCCGATCAGCAATAGTTTCGACGGGATTTGCTTGCGCACGCGATCGAAGATCTCGACCACATCCGAGACTCGCTTCACCGGCCGGAAATTGGAAAGGTGTACCAGCAGCCGCTCATCCTTGGGTGCATACTCGGCGCGAAGTTCCGCGGAGTTCTT
>Ga0302326_10027680_pt1 | contig 11428 bp, 11 predicted proteins | sample Palsa_T0_3_FD_202264 | JGI IMG/M metagenome (GOLD analysis project Ga0302326, IMG submission 202264) | Peat permafrost microbial communities from Stordalen Mire near Abisko, Sweden - Palsa_T0_3 | ecosystem: Environmental > Terrestrial > Soil > Palsa > Peat permafrost | place: Sweden: Abisko...
TACGTCGTCGCGCTTCAGCCAAACCTCGACCCCCAGCTCCCGGCTTAGCCTCGATCCACCGTTCCTCGGCAGGGAGTCGTCCGAGGCTGAGATTTAAATGACCCCCTGAGCAGGCAAGACGGGCCGTGCCAGCGGCTGCGGGTCCTGCGCCAGGGGGTCACCCGCATGGTGAATGGTCTGCCGGACGCAACGAGGGTCGTGTTCGACGATGAGCGGGTGGTCGCCAACGCTGGGGTGCTGCTGCCTGCGGTGCTCGCAGAGCGCCTCGGAATCGAGGCCGTGATCGACCGCACAGTTGATCTCGGCGACCGAGTCGGGGCGGCGAACGCCGGCCGCAAGGTGATGAGCTTGGTGTCCGCGATGTGTCTTGGAGCGGACTGCATCGATGACTGCTCGCTGCTGCGCTCGGGTCAGACACGAGCCGTGCTCTCCCATCGTGTTCTTGCCCCGTCGACGTTGGGGACGTTCCTGCGCGCGTTCACCTTCGGGCATGTCCGCCAGCTCGACAAGGTGTTGGCTGACTGCCTCACGCGGGCCTGGACCGCCGGCGCCGGCCCTGGCGAGGAACGACTTGTCGTCGATGTCGATTCGTTCGTCGGCGAGGTCTACGGCTATGACAAGCAGGGCGCGAGCTACGGGTACACCCACACGCGGGGCTATCACCCGATCCTCGCCACCCGCTCGGGGACCGGCGAGGTGTTGCACATCCGCGCGAGAAAGGGATCGGCGAACACCTCCCGCGGTGCGCTGCGGTTCGTCGAGGAGCTCATCCCTCGCGTTGAGCGGGCGGGCGCCAGCGGGCCGAAGCTGTTGCGCGCGGACTCGGGGTTCTGGAACACGAAGATCATGGCCCGCCTGCAGCGCGCCGGCTGGACCTATTCGATCGGGGTGCGCCAGCAGAAGCCAGTAAAGGCCGCGATCGCCCAGATCCCTGAGGGGGACTGGCAGCCGCTTGAGGACTACCCCGAGGGCGGGGAGGCACAGATCGCACAGACGATGCTCGGTTCGCAACGGCTGATCGTGCGCCGCACCCGCCTGCTCGGCGCCCAGGCCGAGCTGTGGCCCGACTGGCGGCACTTCGCGTTCTTGACCAACCGCACCGAGGAGCTCGAGCTCGTCGAGTCTGAGCACCGCCAACACGCGGTCGTTGAGCTCGCGATCCGCGACCTCAAAGACCAGGCACTGGCCCACTTCCCATCCGGGAGGTTCCTCGCGAACGCCGCCTGGACGGTGATCGGCGCCCTCGCGCACAACCTGCTGCGCTGGGTGACCCTGATCGGGCTGCCCGACATGGTCATGCCCACCGCCCGGACGCTGCGCCGCCGACTGCTCACCGTTCCCGGGCGGATCACCCGCAGCGCCCGCACGGTGACACTCCGGATGCCCGCACGCTGGCCCTGGGAAACCGAGTTCCTCACAGCCCTCGAGCGCCTGCGCGCACTGCCGGCGCTCGCCTGAACGGACGGCAGCCGCTCACGAGAAGGACCGGGGCCCTCGGCCTCGGCCTGCCCGAACTCGCCGACGCGGACGCCTCAACTGGCCCCATGAGCCTCAGCGAACACATATTGGGAGCGGAACTCTCACTTGGCCCCACTGCGGAACCTTGACTCGGCCCCACACGGGGCGATTAGCCCGTGATCACGGCAGTGTGCTCATCGAACGGTGGATTCAGGCTTAGCTAGCCCCCGCATAGACTGGGAGCGACTCCGCAGACAAAGCTAAACGTCGGGTCCCCCCAGTAGTTCCAAGCGAGGTATGTTCCCCACCCGTCACTTCCGGTCGCCCCGATGTTGTTCACCCCTACGATGTACCAGCCGTCGGAGAAGTGGGCAAAGACAGGGCCTCCCGACGCGCCACCTGTCATCTTGCAGCCGAGGGCTGACAGATAGTAGCCGCTGCCGGTCAAATACTGAAGGCCTAGCCCATCTCCCGGCTGGAAGTGCTCTCCTTCATATCGGTCACTACACGAGTCTTGTTCGTTTCCGTAGCCATATTGAGCTTCTCCAAAAGAGCCGGCCTTTGGATAGCCTGCGAGATAGAATTCGCTCCCAGCTGGGGCGCTATAGCCGGTCCTGATGTTAAACGCCCCCGTATACTGGCCAGCGTAGCTGCCGTCCGTGTAGGCTGCAATTTCAGCCAGCCCGTAGTCGCACTCTCCGCGTGCTTCAGCCAACGTGCCTTCAGCCCAGCACTGGGGGACCCAAGTATGAACAATCGGGATTTGGCCGTAGGGCTCATAGATGGACGAAAGTGCGTCGGATCCACCGGTACCGTACTGAGCCGCGGGGATAAAATACATGTTCCCCTGGCTGATCTGGTAACCGACTGAGACACTAATCCCGGCCACGCGGGCATCTTGCACCCCCTGGGCGGTCCAATAGAGACAATGAGCGGCCGTAATAATCAGACCCGGGGAGATCAGCGTGCCCGAGCAGCTGAAATAGTCACCGTTCGAAAGCTTCGTGAGAACCTTGCCAACCGCGGCGATCGGCGGCTTGACCCAGCCCTGCGATTGCACCGCGGCGATGCGGGCGTTTGGCGTCCCCGCTGCGATCGACGCTTTGTGTGAAGGTTTGTGTCCGCGAATCCGACGGCACCTGTTCTTGCCATGCCCGTGCCGTACACAGATCTTCACCTCGACACCGTTCCTGTATGTGCGACAGGTCCGAATCCGCCCGTGACGCCCTTTTCGTGTGGAGCATTTGGTTCCGCTGAGACGGTGGGGCGTGATCGGGCCGAGGGCGCCAGCCGCGGGTTTACCGGACGGGTTGAGATTGCTTGAGGGGGGCAACGGTCCAGGGGTCTGCGTCGAGGGTGGTAGCGGTTTGGCGGCCTGGTTGAGGTTCGTCCCGCCCTCGCCTGCTGTCCGAAGTACGCCGGTCGGGGGCGAGGACCCTCCGGTCCCGGGTAGGCTTCCCGATGGCGCGGAGAAACCTGGGTCGCCGCCGTCAACACTCCACGCCGTCCCGCAAAAGCAAACACCAACCATGAGCATCCCCGACAGGATGCCGGTCATGAGCCGCGGCACAGTTCCCCCTTTGATCGCGTTACCGGGCGCAAGCCTCTCGCAAGCCCACGGCCCTTGACATGCGTTCAGACTGACGGTAGGTTAGCACCCTACCAACCAAACGCCTCGCGTTCCGATGTGGCGCGGGCGACGGGGCCCGTGTGTCGTAGCCGGCGTGTCAGCCATCGACGTTGGGGGGAAGCATGATGAGCCCGAGAGACCGACAAGAAGGCCGATGCCTAGGCAGGAAGTTCGTTTGCACGGCAGCAGTCCTATCGGTGGCGGCGGTGACGCTTCCAGCCGCTGCGACCGCGTCCGAGAGGCGCGGGACGAGTCTTACGTCAAACGCTCCTGCAGCTGCGAGCACCCAAGCTCCTATAACGATCGAGGGCAGGCTCACAGGCAGCGGCGGCAAAGGGGTTAGGCATGAGCGCGTCGGCCTCTATTGGGAGCCCAGTGGTACTAAACGCTTCAGGCTTCTTCACATCAGCGAGACCAATTCCAGCGGCCGGTACAGCTTCACCTTCGCACTTGGCGCCGGTAGTGGAAGGCTCGAGGTGCGGTTTGCCGGCAGTCGAAACTGGCGGCGCGCGTCCTCGATTCATAAGATTAGGGTCGCGACACCTCCCGCGACGACGACTGCGAGCTCGCAATCAACTCCGACCACAACTCCGACCGCCAAACCAGCTCCGAGCCCGACGCCTGCCCCGACCACGACCGTTGGGCCTCCCAGCGCGACGCCGCCGCCCCCACCTCCGCCACCCCCGGCTGAAGCACCCACAGGAGGGGTAGCTTCCACCACGGCTCGCGTCGCGGATGATGCCGACGACATCGACTTTGGCGAACAGAACTGTGAATTCGGACAGATCTACAATACTTTTCCGTTGGTTGGCGCTCCAACGGGCACCTGGGTGTTCACAATCGACCAGCTGTGGGCCATACCCACCGACGGGTCGCGTGGGTGGGCCTACGAAGGATCAGGCGACTACTATTACAACGGAACCTATGGCCCCGTTTTCGATTGGTACGACGACCGGAGTAACGCTGTTGGCGCCGGTGGCAGCGCGATGGATGTGTGGAACATCTACCCTGGCTGGACGACAGATATCGTTCAGTGGGTTTGGGACGGCGGCGTCTGGTACAAAGCGGGTTCCCTTCCCCAGCCCTGCGCGTTCTGACGACGGTACCACCAGCACTGGTGCTACCGGAGCAACGGTAACGAGGGCGCCCAGAGGCACACGGCAGCGACCGGAATCACGGAACCACCTGAGAATGCGGTCAGTCTGACGATGCGGGTGTTTGCCTGTCCCCATGACGCTAGCTTCGTCGCCGGCCAGCGCTGTCTGGAAACGAGCAGGGCCTTCGTGGGCACTCATCAGCGTATCGCGCGTGCCGGGCCCAGGGCCCGGCGCTCGGGGTCGAGCATCGACCAGAGTCACGCGCCCTCCTCTTCGCGCTCGAGCAGCAGGGCAAAGGTCGGGCAGGCCCTGGCCGCGCGCCTTGCATGGTCGATCAGCTCAGGCGTGAGCCGCTCGCCGTCGACGATCGGATAGCCCCACTCGTCGAGCGTTATCCGCTCGGGCAGGAGCTCGGCGCACATGCCGTGAGCCTCGCAGGCGATCGGGTTTACACGCAGGCGCCCGCTCATGAGGCCCGAGCCAGTTCGTGGGCGGCCGCGGTGTCCCGCATGCGCACGGGAAGCGGCAGCTCGGCCGAGACGCACGCCTCGCAGCGCCCGTGCCGCGCGTGGTCTTGAAAGTCCGGGGCGAACGTCTCGAAGGCGCTCAGGATGAAGTTGACCGCTCCGTCGGGATGGCCGCACGCCCCGCGCCGTCGCACGAGCGAGCTGAGGCGCGCGATGCGCTGGGTGGCCCGGGAGGCGGCCATGCCCGAGGCGATCTCCTCGACCGTGTGAGCCAGCGCGTCAAGGCCGTTCACGCACGGACCGCACTGACCGGTGCTTTCAGATGCGAGCCAGCGGGCGACCCGCGCGGTCTCGGCGACCGGGCAGGCATCCTCGGACAGGAGCAGCACGACGCCCGCTCCGAGCGAGGCGCCGTGCGCCGCCAGGTGTTCATTCGACAGCGCGAGGCCGTGCATGAGCTCCTTGCCGATCCAGCTGCCCGCGTAGCCGCCCAACAGCGCCCCGCGCACGCCGGCGGTGGTCCCGCCGGCCGCTTCGATGAGCGACGGCAGCGATGCGCCATGCTCGATCTCATAGACGCCCGGATGGGCCACGGGCCCGGACAGGGTGATGAGCGCCGAGCCGGGTTGCGCGGGGGTGCCGAGCTGGCGGAACCAGTCCGATCCATGACGCGCGATCAGCGCGATATGCGCGAGTGTCTCGGCGTTGTTGACGAGCGTTGGGCGGCGTCTGACGCCCTGTTCGAAGATCATCGGGGGCGTGAAGGTGGGCTTGGCAGGGCCTCCGTTCAGGTGATTGACGAGGGCCGACTCCTGACCGGCGACATAGTGGCTCGGCACGGCGACCAATCGCACCCGCGCCCGCGCGCCTCCTGGACGGTCGCGTTCAGCGATCGCCGCGCTGATCGCGCGGATGCTCGCGGAGGCCGACTCGCACACGCATACGATCAGCTCATCCGCGCCGACCGCCTGGGCGGCGAGCTCGCCGCCGTCCAGCACGAGGTGTGGCAGTGACTCACAGAGCGTCCGGTCCTTGAGGCTTGCAGGCTCACCCTCGGCGGCGTTCACCACCACGATCGCCCGCCCGCGCGCGGGCGGGCGGGCACTCCATACGGCGCGCAGCTTCGTGGCCGTGGGGAAGCCCGCGCCGCCGCGGCCACCCAGGCGGGCGCGCTCGATCCGCCCGATCAGCGGGGACTCGACGCGGCGCCTGCGCTTGTGGTCCGGCGGCAGGGGTCCGTGGACGGCCGTGTGCGAATCGAGATCCATCGCCCCGTGGTCCGGGATCCCCGCCAGGATCCGCGGCAGGGCCGCTGCCATGGGAGTCTGAAGCGACCAGGCCTCAGTCGTCAACGACGGCGGAGCGCTCATCGCCTGCTCCCGTCCGCCGTCGTCGTGGTGTGGGAATGCCCGAGCAGCGAGGCCGGCGTGCCCGAGCGCCGCGCCCATTCTGATCCGAGCGGCCCGCCCGGCAGCCACAGGAGGAGAAACAGCGAAAAGGCGGCGGCGCCCCCGAGGGCGGCGCCGCGAAGCCTCAGGTTGGCAGGCCAGCCGTCGATCACGCGGGCGAGCACCGCCGCGATCACGATCGCGATGCAGGCGATGCTGAGCGCGAGCAGCCATGCGCTTTTGACGTCTGAGCCCGTGCCGAGCCCGTGCAGCAGGGCGATCGGCCAGCTGGCATAGGTCAGCCAGTGGATCGCGCGCCAGGTCTGAAAGCCCATTCGCTGACGCAGCAGGCTCGTGATCGTGACGGCCAGCAAGAGGTCGAAGGCGACGGCCCCCAGCCCCAGCCAGAACGGGCGATAGGAGCCGGCGAAGGGGATGAACGCGTCGAGCAGCGAGATCGGCGCGTAACTGTCGAGGACCGACGTGAGGATGTGGATCACGAGGAACACCATCGCCAGCAGCGAGACGTTGCGGTGCAGCGAGTCGACGACGAAGCGCGGCCACCGCGGTGAGCTCAGGCGGCGCACATCGATCACGCCGAGCGCGATCGCGAACGTCAACAGCACGAGGGCCACCGCGCCGGTCGAGCGCGTCAGATACCAGTAGGCGCTCGGACCTGCGCTGGCCAGCAGCACGTTCATGCCGCTCGCGCCGCATCGTGGCCCACGGCCGCCTCAGCGGGCCAATCGCCGACGGTCCTGACGCGCTCGCCCCGGTCGACGAGGCGGGCCGGCAGCCCGAGCTCAGCGAGCCACGCCGGGGCCTCATCGCCCCTCATGAACGCGGCCGTCGTCGCGATGTTGGCATCGGTGCAGGTCGCGGCGGCAACGCTCACCGTTCGCCATCTGCTGCGCGCGGGCCGTCCCGTGGCGGGGTCGATGATGTGGTGCATGGTGTGCCCTCGATGGCTCCACCGCCGTACCGCCGTGCTCGAGGTGGCAAGGCCGCCTGAGACGATCGAGACCGTCTGCCCTGGCGCCGAGGCGTCGCTGCGGTGGTCGTCGGTCACACGTATCCGCCAGCCGCCGTCAGGCGCGGGGCCTGAGGTGGCGATGTCGCCGCCGAGGCCCACCAGCACCCCGCAGCCGCTCGTCGCGGCCGCCGCAGCAGCCGCCCGGTCGGCCGCCCAGGCTTTGGCGGTCGCGCCGAGGTCGAGCCGCACCCCGGCCGGGATGCGGATCCATGAGGTCGCCCGATCGAGCGACACCTCCTGCCAGCCGGCGCGAACCCGCACCGTCACGGTGGGCGCCTCGGGCTCGCCGGCGGGCGCGTCGAGCAGCCGCCAGTCGCGGTCGTACCCCGCCAGCTCGAGCGCCCGGCCCACGGTCGGGTCGACGTCGCCGCCGGTCAGCTCGGCCGCGCGCAGGGCGACCTCGAGCGCTTCGATCAACAGCGCGGACGCCCGCATGGGCCGGCCCGCGCGCGCGTTCAGCCGCGACAGCTCGGAGTCCGGGCGAAACCGGCTGCACGCCAGGTCGATCGCGGCGAGCTCCGATTCGCTCTGCGAGCGCGCGTGTGAGAGCGCGCCTGAATCGGTCACCGCCAGCACCACGGTCGAGCCGAGCGCCTCCCAGCTCGCGTAGGCGGGCCCGCCGCAGATGGCCTGTCGGCGGGCCAACTCAGGAACCTCCCGAGACGACGGTGGTCGAGGAGTCGCTGCCCGCCGAGGATTCACTGCCTTTTGAGGTTTCACTCGCGCTCGTGGATTCACTTGCTTTTGTGGATTCGCTTGCTTTTGAGGATTCACTTGCTTTTGAGGATTCCCCGGACTGCTCGGCCGAGGCGGCTTTCGTGGTGTCAGCGGACACCGCCTGCGGCGCTTTCGCGGCAGCCTTGAGCGTCGTCGCCTTCTCGTGCGAGGCCGAGCTCGTCGAGGTTCCGGTCTTGGCCGAGCTCGTCGAGGTTCCGGTCTTGGCCGAGCTCGTCGAGGTTCCGGCGTCGGAGGTCGTCGCGGCGGTGTTCACCGTCTTCCCGGAGAACGACTGGGCTGCGACCGCGGAGAGCGCTCCGGTGGCGGTCACGCTGCCGGCGATCAGCAGCCGGTTGATGCGGGTGAGTTTGCGCAGCGCGGCGTCCCTGGATTTCACGTCGGTGGCCCTTGCCATGGGTTCAGTGTCGGCAGCTTGGTTAAGGCGCGGCTGAACGCTCGGTTAGAAAGCCCATCGAATGGCGGCCGGCGGCCGCGGCGCGCGCCCATCTCAGGATCCACCCGAGACGACGGGCGCCGGGGATTCCGGCGCCGGCGCCGATTCGTGGGCCGGGGCGGGTTCGGGGGCGGGCGCCGGGGCCGATTCGTGCTGCGCTTCCGCCGGAGCGGAGTGTTCTGCGGGGGCGGATTCCTGCGCCGGAGCGGATTCATGGACGGTTTCCGGGCTGGGGGCGGATTCCTGGGAGTGCGCCGTTTCAGGGGCCGCTTCGGTCGTGGCGCTCGGCGCCTGCGCGGGGGCTTTCAGCGGCGTGGGTCGCGCGGGCGCCGGGCTCGGGGGGCCGCTCGCGCGACGCTTCACGACACCGGAGGTGCTGGCCTTCGCCTTGCCGGGGAAGGCCTGGGCCGCCACCTCGGTGAGCACGCCGGTCAGGGCCACGCTTGAGGCGATCATCCAGCGGTTGATGCGCCCGAGCTTTCGCAGCGCCGCATCGCGGGTGTAGGAGGTGGGGGTCATCTCGATCTCAGTGGTGGTGACCGGAGCCTGAGGACGGCTGGTCATTGTCTGAGTCTTGGCGCGCCGGCTAAGGATCCGATAACCGCTTGATGAGAAAGCTCATGGGAATTCGCAACCGTGGAAACGCGGGCTGGCGCGCCGCCTATGCTTGAGAGATGGCCAAGGTTGCTGCCTCAGCTGGGGCTGACTCGGCGACCGCCGGCGTGGACCCCGACGCCCGCGACGCGTCGCCCGCGCCGGCGCGGGTGCTGCTGATCGAGGATGAGCCGGGGATCGTCGATTTCGTTCGCCGCGGCCTCGAGGCCGCGGGCTTCTCCGTCGAGGCGGCGCTCGACGGGGCCGAGGGCGAGCGCCTGGCACTGAGCGACAGCTTCGACGCGATCCTGCTCGACCTGATGCTTCCCGGCCGCAGCGGTCTTGAGATCCTCGCCTCGGTACGACAGATGAGCCCGAGCGTGCCGGTGATCGTGCTGACCGCGCGCGGTGAGATCTCCGATCGCGTCGGCGGGCTCGACGCGGGCGCCGTCGACTATCTGGTGAAGCCCTTTTCGCTGGCCGAGCTGGTGGCTCGCCTGCGCGCTCAGCTGCGGGTGCTCGCGCAGGCCTCGACGAGCGGGCTGCGCGCCGAGGACATCGAGGTCGACCTGCTGACGCGAAGGGTGCAGCGCGGTGGTCGTCCGGTCGTTCTGTCGACTACCGAGTTCGAGCTCTTGGCCTACCTGCTGCGCCACCCCGGACAGGTGCTCACACGCGAGCAGATCCTCGGCTCGGTGTGGGGCTATCAGCACGACCCCGAGACGAACGTCGTCGATGTGTACATCGGCTATCTGCGCCGCAAGCTGGGCAACCCTTCAGACCCGGCGCCGATATTCACGGTGCGCTCGGTCGGCTATCGCTTCGGCAGCCCCGCCTGATCGATGCCCGGGCCTCGCCTTCGCCCGTCCTCGCTCGGGCTGCGCTGGCGGCTTGCGGGCTGGGTCACGCTGGTCACGCTGCTGTGCACGGGCATCGCCTTCGTCGCCGTCTACCGGGGCACCGGGACCCAGCTGCGCAGCCAGATGGACCAGGAGATCTCAGGCGACGCCGGCGAGTTCGCCGACAACCTCGCGCTCGTCAACTCGAGCTCCCCCCGCAGCGTGGCCGCCGCGGCCAGGCGCTATGTGCGCGACCAGCCCTTCGGCGTGAGCTCGACGCTTCTGTTCGCGGTCGTGCCGGGTGCCCCCACGGCCACCAACCGTCCCGAGCTGCTGGGCCGGGCGACGCCCGACAAGGGCGAGACCGAGGCCCAGCAGGAACAGGAGAACCGCCTCGCGGCGCGGCTGCTGACGGTGGGCGACGGCTACTCGACGGTGGTCTTCCCCGATGTGGGCGACCTGCGCCTGCTCAAGCGGCTCGTCCGTCTCCCCGGCGGACTGCGGGTGACGGTTGCGGTGGGCGAGCCCCTGGCCCCCGTGACACACGCCCAGCGAGGCGTCGCGCGCACGTTCATCCTCGCCGGGGTGCTCGCGCTCGTGGGCGCCCTGCTCGCCTCCTACCTGATCGGGACCCGCGTGTCGCGGCCGTTGCGCCGCATGGCGGGGGTGGCCGCGCGGGTATCCGCGGGGGATTTGCATCCGCGCATTCACGATCAGGGCGGCGCGGGCTATGAGGTGGGCGTGCTGGCCGACGCGTTCAACCACATGCTCGATCGTCTAACCGATGCCTTCGCCTCTCAGCGCGCGTTCATAGCCGATGCCTCGCACGAGCTGCGCACCCCGCTGACGGTGGTGCGCGGCCAGCTCGAACTGCTCGCCGCGCAGCCCAACCCCTCCGCCGCCGAGGTGCGCCGGGTGGAAGGACTGGTGCAGGTGGAGATCGCGCGGATCAGCCGCCTGGTCGACGACATGCTGCTGCTGGCCAACGCCGAGCAGACAGAGTTTCTGCGGACGGAGTCGATCGACCTCGCCCCCTACCTGTACGAGCAGTGGGACGCCATGAGCGGGCTGGCGAGCCGTCGCTTTGAGCTCGGGCCGGTCCCTGGGGGGACGCTCGACGCCGACCCCGACCGGCTCGCGCAGGCGCTTCGCAACCTCGTGATGAACGCGATCGAGCACACCTCGCGGGAGCGCGGGCTCGTGCGAATGCGCGTGCAGCCCGCCCCCGGCGGGCGCATACGCTTCATCGTCGAGGACGACGGCCCGGGCATCCCCGGCGATCAGCGTGAACGCGTGTTCGACCGCTTCTATCGCACCGACGCCGCCCGCGACCGCGCCTCGGGCGGAACCGGCCTTGGCCTTGCAATCGTGCGCGCGATAGCCGAGGCGCACTCCGGAGCAGTGGCGGCCGGGCGCTCGGCCGAGGGGGGCGCGAGCATCGAGCTCGGTCTCCCCGGGTTCACCCCCCGGCCCGAGCAGCCGTCCTCGAGCCGGCCGGCGCGCTCGAGCGCGGACCCCGAGCCGGTGGGGGCCGGCGAGGAGGGGACCGGGCGTTGAAGCTACTCACGCAAGAGGTCGCGCGTGAGCTCAATGAGCGTCGTTCATCTTGCGATGGTGTCCAGCTCGCCCACGAGGGACGTGACGGGAGCGTCCATAAGGCGCCGGGCGAAGCTCGAGCGCTCGGCAAGCAGGCGGCGGAACTCTTCGTCTCGCATCAAGGTGAGATCAATGTTGCGCCCGGTGGCTTTGCC
>Ga0302326_10027681_pt1 | contig 11428 bp, 7 predicted proteins | sample Palsa_T0_3_FD_202264 | JGI IMG/M metagenome (GOLD analysis project Ga0302326, IMG submission 202264) | Peat permafrost microbial communities from Stordalen Mire near Abisko, Sweden - Palsa_T0_3 | ecosystem: Environmental > Terrestrial > Soil > Palsa > Peat permafrost | place: Sweden: Abisko...
CGTCGGGGACGGTGAGTTCCAGGACGACGCGGCGTGCATCGCGGCCGTGAAGAAGTACCTGTCGTTCTTGCCGTCGCACTGCGACGACGCCCCGCCGGACGCGGTCTGCGACGATCCGGTCGATCGCCGAGACGACGCGCTCCTCGACCTGCTGCCGGAGTCGACGCGCAAACCGTACGACATGTACAAGCTCATCGGCTCGATCGTCGATCACGGCGACATGCTCGACATCAAGCCCCGTTTCGCGCGGAGCATCATCACGTGCTTCGCCCGCATCGGTGGCAAGACCGTCGGCGTCGTGGCCAATCAGCCGATGCACCTCGGGGGCATTCTCGACAACGATTCGGCCGACAAGGCCGCCCGCTTCATCCAGATTTGCGACGCGTTCAACGTGCCGCTCGTGTTCTTGCAGGACGTCCCCGGCTTCATGGTGGGGTCGAAGGTGGAGCACGCGGGCATCATCCGGCACGGGGCGAAGATGCTCCACGTGATGAGCGCTGCGACCGTGCCCAAGCTCACCGTCGTCGTCCGGAAGGCCTACGGCGCGGGCTACTACGTGATGTGCGGGCGCGCGTACGAGCCCGATCTCATCGTCAGCTGGCCCACCGCCGAGATCAGCGTGATGGGCGCCGAGGGCATGGTCTCCATCGCGGCCAAGAAGCTCTTCGGAGACGTGGAGCCGCCGGCCGACGTCAAGAAGGGCATCGTGGAATCGATCCGGGCGAACATCGACGTCTACAAGGTCGCCGGGTGGGGCCTCGTGGACGACGTGATCGACCCGAGGGACACGCGCCGCGTCCTCGCCTGGGGGCTCGAGCTCGCGCGTCACAAGCGAGTCGAACGACCTGCGCGGAAGCGGGGCATCATTCCGGTGTAGCGACGGCGAGTCGCGTAAGCAGCGGCCGGACGGCGCCGTACAAGCGCGGGTAGGGCTTGAGCGACGCGATGCAGGCGGTAACGCGAGCAGCGCTGGACTCCGGTCCGTCCTGGCCGTCGGTGGGAAGCATCCCGTCGAGCCAGGCGCCGAGCACACGAGGCAGCTCCGCCGCGGTGCAGGCGCTGAGCGCGCGCGCCGCTCGCACCGGATCGGGCGCGATGGCGAAGTACGTGACGAGGCGCAGGACGTCGCGCGGTCGATCGCTGTACGAGAGAATCTCGGCGAAGACGGCGCTCGCCGAGGCGTGGCCGGTGACCTCGAGCATCTCCGCGCCGACGGCGTCGAGCGCCGCCTCACCCCCGCGCGCCACCGCGGTGCGCGCTCTCGCGGGCGTCGTCTTGCCGACCTCGAGCGCCTGCGCCATGGCGCCCGCCGTCGCGGGTGTCCACTCGGTGGGGACCCACGACGCGAAGCCTCCGGGAAGCTCGCTCGGCGGCGCGTCGTCGATCTCCGGCGGGTCCGGCTGCGAGAGCGCCGCCACGACAGTCCCGTCCTCGGCCAGCAGCCGAGCCAAGTCGGCCACGAACGTGGCCACTTCGGCGCCTGCGCCTCGCTCCGCACGGTCCATGCGACCAATCGCCGACCCCAGCTCTCGCGGGTCCATCGCGACGAGCGCATCGAGCGGCGCCCGATGGATCGCCGCCATCCTCCGGTCGCTCGGGGCGATCTCGTCGTCGACGCGGCGGGGGAAGATCGATGTGGGGGGATCTCCGAAGAGACGCACGCCGATCTCGGCGCGCTCGAGCTGCGTCGCGATCCATCGAACCCGGTCGGCGGCGCGTGGCCGCAGCGATCCCAGCGCGGCGAGCCTGACGCAGGCCTCGAAGGCAGGGGCCCGCTTGTCGGCGGCGCGGCTCGCGAGGCGAGCATCGTACCGGGCACACGCGCGAAGGACCTCGGGATCACACGGCGAGGCCTCCCCGGCGGCCGGAGCGATTTCCGAGAGAGAGGCGTCGGCGTCGGGTGCCGATGCCACAGCCCAAACGAGGACGGCGATCGTCGACTCGGAGGCCTCGAGGGTCCCCTCGTCCTCGGCGACGCGGGCATGGCGTGCGATCGCACGCCGCACCGCCTCGTACGCCGGCGACTCGGCGCGAAGGAGCGAGCGCAGGTGAACGTCGCGCGCCGTGTCGTCGGCGCCGTGCCCTCCTGCCACACGCGTCCTCGCGAGCAAACGCGCGGCGGGGATGCCGTGGAACAGTGCTCGGGCCAACGGCGAGTCGACCACGAGAAACTCGATCCGGTCCCCCGCCTTTACCTCAAGCCGAACGAATCCTGCGCCGATAGGCATTGCCTGTGGCCCCATTTCCCACCCGGTCTACCCACGTGGAGTAGCAAATGGCGCACCGAGGTCCACGCCCCATTGCGTCCCCCAAACTCCATGCTTCCCGATCGGCGAACGGGGTCGACGTCCCCCAACATGGTTGCCGGACACCCCGGGAGGAGGAGGGCTCGACGTAGGTAACAGGCGTTACGGCGACTCTGGAGTGTCGCCGACCGGTCTTGCCTGAGGGCGCGTCACGGTCGGTTGGGCGAGGCCCCGATGCACTCGCAAAAGCGTGGGCCTGGCTGCCACCACGACGCCGTCGAAGGCACGAAGCCCAATGTGCGCACCCGACGCGCCGCGGGTGTCGAGCCGTGGGCGAACGATCAGGAGCCCCCCCTGGTCGAACGTTCGCGTGGGGCAGTACGCCGAGAGCTCGAGCTCCAGCGTCGTCGCGGCCTTTGGCGCCAGCGTGGTGAAGAGGTCCGGTGTGGGGGCCGCAGGCAGCACGGGCCAGGCGCAGTGCTGGGCGCCGGCAGGGCCGATGACGTCGAAAGCCACCGTCTCCGGGCGGAAGCGGACGACGACCGCGTGGCCGCTGTCGTTCGCCAGGGTCATCGGAATCTCTAGGCCTTCCGGCGCTTCGGCATCGACGGCGCGCGCGGCGGACAGCACCAGTCTCGGCACGTCCAACGCCGGTCGTGCAGGCTCCGGCGAATCGTCGATCTCGTCCGGCAGCGAGACCGGCTCGGACTGGACGCTCTTGCGGGGGGCGATCTCTTGCTTCGCTCCGTCGACGGCCGAGACCTCCAACGGAGGTGAGGTGCCGCCGCCCGTCCACCCGAGGTACGCCACGACGATGGACATTGGCGCGAGGGCATCGAGGTCTGGCCCCTGAAAGCAATACAGCCGCGGATCGAACCGCTCGACGTATTCGTGCTTGGGAGCGAGCACCAGCGGGCGCTGCAGGTCGTCCTGGGGCCGCATGTCGGCCGGAAGCTCGCACGTTCGCGGACGCGCCGCGCCGCGCGCCGTCACCTCGAGTCGAAGGAGGCGCGCGTCGGCCACGATGACGACGGGGACGTCCCCGTCGTTGACGACGTGCATCGTCCAGTGCCCGATGGTGGATGGAACCTCGAGCGAGAGCTTCACCGGCGACGGCAATGGAGGCGCGGCGGGAGCTGCGGGCTTGCGAGGGGCCTTGCGCGCGGCCCCAGTCGCCCCCGCGGCCGGCATGGCGCCGAACGCCAGCGCCAGACACCACGCCGCTGTCGCGAGTCGCATCGGCGGCCGGCGCCTATCCGCCGCGAAGGGCCTCGAGGAGTTCTAGATCAGGGATCGCGACGGCGTACTTCGTCTTGACGACCCCGACGTCGATGTCCTCGAGGAGCTTGCAGAGCGCCAGGCCGTCGTAGAGCGTCACCGGGGTGGTGCCGAGGGCGGCGGCCTCCTCGCGCGCACCGGACAAGACCTGTCCTGTCGTGATGAGCCAGGCCGCGTTGGCCGGCCCGTAGTGATGCAACGCTCCGCGCACGTCGGTCACCCGCTCTCGGCCGATCTCGCGGCCGTCTTTGCGGATGACGATCGCGGTCGGGATGGCGTCGCCGCCGGTCTTGTGGATCGCGGCGAAGTGGGCTTCGCCGCCCGGTGCGCCAGAGCGGCGGACCGTCCGAAGGTTCATCAGGCCGGCGCGCTCGCAGGCAACGAGCACCAGCTCGATGAGGGCATGTCCGGGCAGCTCTTGAATGCGCCGGAGTAGAGCCCGCCGCGAGGCCTCGCGATACCGATCGACCGCGGCGGCGACTTCTTGCTCCAAACGGGGCAAGTCGCCGGTCAGGGCCCAATCGGTCAAGGCGACTCGCCCGCCGCTACCGAACCGGAAGCGGGTGCGCTGCGCATTGGCCGTTCGGCGCAGGTTGTCGGCCCGCATGGCGGCTCCGGCTTGCGCCGTCGCGACGGCAGGGTCGCCCTGCAGACGACCGCGGCGAGCGAGAGCCTCGGCGACCGCTCGAATCGGGGCAGGCCCCGCGTTTCGATCGAACGACGACAGGACCGCCGCCGCTGCGTCGGCGAGATCCCGGCCAGCGAGCTCCTCGCCCTCGCCCACGGGCACGTCGATGCCCGTCGGCTGTCCCCACGACATGATCTGCTGCCGATCCCGCACGACGGGACGTGGCGCGGCGCCGGGCTCGCGACCCTCGCCATTCTCTGCCTCGGGGGCACCCGAGACGCCCTGCCCAGCCTGCGGGGCAGCCGCATCGATTCTGCCTTGGGAGGACCGCTCGGACGTCGCACCACCGGCGGCCGCGTCCGTCTGGCTGGAGCCCCCTCGTCCACGCCGCCGGCGCCGCCGCCGTCGCCTGGTGGCGTCGGCTTGGGGCGCCCCTTCGGGCTGCGACAGCGGGGCGAGTATCGGTTGGTCGTCGTCGTCCTCGTCGTCGAAGAGCTCCGCGCCGCTTGCCGCGAGATCCGCCCGAAGAGCCTCGTCGCCGGACACCTCGGTCTCGCGATCGTCCTCGGCGTCGCCGCCCTCTCCCTCGTCCTTCTCGGCGGCGGCGGCGGTCTCTGCACCGCGCAGCGCGGCCTCGATCTCGAGGGCGTTCACCTCGACCTCGCCGTCCGGGGCGGCGTCGGTGTCGTCCGCGACCGGCTCGGGGGTCCCTGCGGGTGCGCGCTTGCCCTTCTTGTCTTCCCATTCGCGCAGGGCGAAGACGCCCGGTCGAACGCGCGTGATGGGCACGTCCTTGTCGTCCTTCTTGATGGCCGCCGTGAGACGGTGACTCATGGTCACGTCGGGCGTCTTGCCGACGTGCGAGAGCAGGTTCTTCGCGACGGCCAGCTCGGTGATTTCTTTGTAGTGCAGGGGTTTGCCGGCTTGGCGGAGGACTTCCGCGGCGGCTTCGATGAACGTCATGTTTTCTTCCGTTGTTCCCGTCGTCTTGTGGGGCGTCCGGGACTCTGTTCTGGACGCCTCTGGCAGCACGGCCAAGTGGCCGTCCGGGCGTCCGCCTCGTTGATTGGCTTCACGTCCGCGCCGGCCGCGCCCGACCTCGGGCTGACCGCACGCTAAAACGCGTCTTCTCCCCGCTCATAGCGCGTCTCGCCTTTGACGTCAAACGGGCCAAACACGGCCGTAGCGCGTCTTCGAGCGCCTCCGGCCGCGAATTTCAGTGCGCCGACGACGCGGGCGGAGGGGGCGGCGCGCTTGCGGAGGGCGCCGCGCTGGGGGTCCCGTCCGCCTGCCCTGCGTTCGAGGTGCCCCTGCTCTCGCCTCGGGGCTCGCCGAGGAGCCGCTCGAGCTCCTTTTGCCGCGCGGCCTCGTTCTCTTTGCCCGCGCTGAGCTTGCTCGCGTCGAACGTGAGGAGCGGAAGCGACCCGGCGCTGTATTGCGGGAGCTTGCCGTCCCAGTGCTCGATCGCCCGATACTGCAGGACCGCGGGCGTCATCGAGAGACGGATGATCTCGTTGGCCTGGGCTTCGGCCCGCGCTCGGATGAGAAGCGCGTCGGCGTCTCCCTCGGCCTTCTGCCGTGCGGCTTCGGCCTGCCCGTGGGCCTGCGTAATCGCTTGCTGCGCCTCGGCCTCCACCTGCCCCACGCGATTTCTGCTCTGGATCGCGTTCTGGGTCGCTTCCATCGCGCGGTTGATGGCGTCCATGACGTTCTGCGGGAGCCGGAGCGTGCCGTTGATCGTGAGCTGATCGATCACGATGCCGTCCTTACCAAAGACGTCGTGGCACTTCTGCGTCACTTCCGCGAGCATCTTGCTCTTGCCCGCCCCGTAGATGTCTTGCACGGCGAGTCGCGACGCGACGTCGCTGAACGCCTCGCGCACGGTGTTCCGCATGTACCCGTCGGCGAGGACCGGCAGATCGTTGAGCCGGAACCGCGAGTAGAGGCGGGGGGCGAGCCCGGGGTCGATGTGAAAGGACAGACCGATGTCCGCGTTGATGTTCACGCCCTCGCTGGAGCTGAACGTGATGGACTCGTCGAACGCTTTTCCCTCGTGAGCCGACTGCGTCCAGACGACGTTCTGGACGCTCGTCGGGAACATCACGATCTGCTCCGTGAGGGGATTGTAGAAGACCCACCCCGTGACGACCGGCATGTCTTGGACGCCGCGATCGCTGCCGGCGAGCCTCACTTTGATGCCCACGTGGCCGGCGTCGACGCGCGTCACCGTCTGGCAGCCGAGACCCCACGCGACGCCGCCGAGCAGAATGAGCCACGCGATGACCCGAAAGGTGCGGCCCGCAGAGGCGGCGGAATCGATTCGTGCCATGCAATCGCGGAGCGTACCCGATACACTCGCGCCGCATGGTCCCGAACCGCGGCCGGCGGGGACGTCTCTGAATGCGGGCTACCGTGGCCTGGATCGTCGCCGTCGTTCTCCTCACGGGCGCGGCATCCTACGTCGCGTTCGGCCTGTGCGAGTCGGGCTCGCTCGCGTTCTGGGCGGCGGCCGTAGGACCCGCGGCGGCGCTCGGACTCGTGGCGGCCGCGTGGGCCAAACACGAAGACTTTCTCGCCGAGTGGCTCCTGCCGCGATGGGGAGACCTCACCACGTCGGTCCTCGGCGGCGCCGCCCTGTACGCGGCGGCGTGGGTCTTCGTCCGCGTCGTCGCCCCCGTCGGCTCGCCAAGAGAAGTATGGTTCGTCCCGCTCTACGGTCAGATCGGCGACCCGCGGGTTCTGCAGTCGCATGCCCTGTTCCTGGTCGCGACCGTCGCCGTTGCGGCGCTCGCCGAAGAGCTCCTCTGGAGGGGAATGGTCACGGAGCTCCTGGCCGCGCGCGTCGGCTCCCGCACGGCCTGGATCTGGTCGGCCGCGCTCTACGTGATCGCCTTCGTGCCGACGTCATGGGCACTGCGGACCGCCGCAGGGTTGAACCCGATCCTCGTCTTCGCCGCGGCGGGCGTGGGGCTCGGCTGCGGCGGCCTCGTGAGGGTCACCGGCCGGTTGCTGCCAGCCGTCCTCGCGCACGCCATCTTCGACTGCGCCGTCGTCCTCGCAGCCCCCTTGTGGGGCCCCTACGCGCTCCGCTTTTGAAGCGGCGCCCCTTGCTACGCGGCGAGGCTCGTCGGTTCCTTGTCCTTGGAGTCCTTGGCCGGGGGACGCATCGCCTGCGCACCGTCCATGTCGATGATGCCCACCACGTTGAGGACCCGCATGACCTGATACGTCGGGTCGATCTCGAACCAGCGCGCCGCGAAGTTCGGGCTCATGCCGTACTTGTGGTGGTTATTTTGGAACAGCTCTCCGCCGGTGACGAAGTCGAACACGAGCGTGTTTCGCGACTTATCGCCGTTGTCGAAGTTCTGGTAGCCGTAGCTGTGTCCGCACCAGTTCACGATCGCGCCGTGGATGGGGCCCATCACGAACTGCAGCGGGAGCAGCGCCCACTCCCACGGGTGGGTGGCGAACTTCACGTAAAAGAGCGTGTAGGCCGCGCACCACGCGATGCGCGCGGGCCACGACTGGCCCAGCCTGTCGATCGTGGGCCACATGGGGACTCCGCCGTCGAAGCGGGCCTCGGGCTGGATGCGGTCGTACGCGTAGTCGTCGTACGTCTTTTTCGTCGCGAGCATCATTTGCACGACGCCCGTGTGATTCGTGGGCGAGTGCGGGTCCTTCGGCGTGTCGCTGAAGGCGTGGTGCATCCGGTGCAAGATCGCGTAACCGCGGGGCGAGAGAAAGCTCGGCCCCTGCGTCAGGTACGTCGCGAGGTGGAAGAACCGCTCCCACCCCTTGCTCATCGAGAACATTCGATGCGCGCCGTAGCGGTGGAGATAAAACGTCTGACAGAAGATCGACAGCTGCCAGTGCGCGAGAAAGAAGATGGCGATGGCCACGGTGTTCTCCCGGTTGCTGTTAGTCGAGCCAGGCTCGCTGAACGTATTGCCGCGTAGGTGTACCCACCCGGCGGGACCTCGACCGTCATGCTTCTGTCACGGCCCCTTGAGCTGCCGCGCTCGCGAGCCCCAGAACCGCGCGAAAGTACAGCGCAAGTTCGCTGCCCGGCCTAGACTCGACTTCGCCGCCCGTGCGTGCCGAAGACGTTTCCCCGAGTGGCTTTCGCGAGGCTGACGTCGCTCGCGCGAGGGTAGCGTCGGGGCTCGCTGCCATCGGCGTGCCGGCCCGCGACGACCTCGTCGAGCTCGGCGCAGTCCTTCTTTGCGCGTACCCCGCCTTCGGTCCCCAGATCGACGCTTACCCGGACGACCTCGTCTCCGTGGCGCCGACCCTCGACGCCCCGCGCGACATCCGCCAGTACCGCCGGCACGCTCTCGCCGCCATCGGCGATCGATCGCACGCCGATGGCGTGCGGCATGGCCTGCGCAGGTGGGCGGCGCGCGAGAAGCTGCGGATCGCCGCCCGAGAGCTCCTGGCCGGGCCGGGCCGGGACGTGGACGTGACGGCGCGCGAGCTCTCGGACCTGGCCGACGTGTGCTGCGAGGTCGCCCTCTCGGAGGCGCGGGCGTGGGCCGATGCGCGATTCGGTAGGCCCGTGGCGGACGCTGCCTCCGTCGAGGGCAGCGAGCCGCGCTGCCCGTTCGTCGTCATCGCCATGGGCAAGCTCGGCGGCCGGGAGCTCAACGCCGGGAGCGACATCGACCTGATGCTCTTTTACGAGACCGACGACGGGCACGTCGTGAGGACAGCGCCGGCCGACCCCTCGGCGCCTTCGCCGCATAGCTACTCGCTGCACGAATACTTCACCCGGCTGGCGCAGCGCTTCGTCTCGACGCTCGACGCTCCCACGGAGGACGGGACCGTGTGGCGCGTCGACTTGCGGCTGCGCCCCGAGGGCTCGCGCGGTCCCCTCGTCAACGCGCTCGCGGCCGCCGAGCGGTACTACGAGACGTGGGGTCGGACGTGGGAGCGCGCGGCACTCCTTCGTGCCCGACCCATCGCGGGAGATCTCGACTTTGGGTTGCGGCTCCTCGACGCGCTCGCCCCGTTCGTCTGGCGCCGGGCCGTCGACCCGCGCCTCGCCGACGAGATGGCCGCGCTCCTGATGCGCGGGCGCGCCGAGGCGGGCGCGGGCGTCGAGAATGATCTGAAGCTTGGCCCCGGAGGGATCCGCGAGGTCGAGTTCTTCGCGCAGAGCCTGCAGCTCGTATGGGGGGGCACCGAGCGGCGCCTGCGCGTCACCAACACGATCGACGCACTCCGCCGGTTGCGCGTCCGTGGATACGTCACCGAAGGCGAGGAGCGGGACCTGTCGGACGCTTATCTCTGGCTGAGGCGCGCCGAGCACAGGGTGCAGTTCGCGACGGGACAGCAGACGCACTCGATCCCGCGTGAGCCCATCGCCCTCGATCGCCTCGCGCGGTCGCTCGGCTATCCCGGGACGGCCGCGTTTGCGCGAGACCTCGACACCGTCCGCGCCACCGTCTCGCGCCGGTTCGCGTCGCTGCAACAGGCCGGCAACCGCGTGGAGGATCCGGCGATCGAGCGCCTCTGGGCGGCGCTCGACGCCGACGACGAGGCGGCCGTGGGCGCCGCGGCAGCCGAGTCGTTCCCCGTTGCGTCGGCCGACCTCCCGCGGCACCTGCTCGCTCTCTCTCGGCCCCCCCACAGTCCTCTCGGTGCTGCCACGCGCGACGGACACGGGCCCTTCGCGCGCCGCCTCGTCGGAGCCCTGGCCGATGCGGCAGACCCAGAGCAGGCCGCTCGACTCCTCGCCGCCTTCTTTGCCCGCTTCGCGACGCCCGGCGCTTACGTGCGCGCGCTGGCCGAGGATCCTCCCCTCGTCCGTGCTCTGTGCACCCTTCTCGGCGCGAGCTCCTTCCTGGGCGAGTCGCTCGTGGGGCATCCGGAGCTGGTCGACCGCGTCCTGCAGGAGCGGGGCGTGCCGACGCCGGCGCTCGCCCGCGCGCAGGTCGACGAAGAGGTCGCCGCGCTCAGCCCGGAAGAGGCGATCGACGTGGACGCGTTCGTCGGCGCGCTCAGGCGGGCCAAGCGCCGCGTGACCTTCGAGACGGGCCTCGCCGACCTCGCCGGCGACATCGACACGCGCGAGGCCGGCTACGCGCTCTCCAGCCTCGCGGACGCGACGCTCGAACACGCGCTGCGATTCGCGATGGACGAACGCCGCCGCGCGGACCCGGCCTCTTCGCATCCGGCCGGCGGTCTCGCCGTCATCGCCATGGGCAAGCTCGGCGGGCGGGAGATCGGATATGGCTCCGACCTCGACCTGTTCTTCGTTCACGACGCTCGAAACGAGGCCGAGGAGGAGCGGCTCGTGCGCGTTGCGCAGCGCGTCCTGCGGCTCCTCTCGACCCCGCACGACGAGGGGCCGGGATACGAACTCGACACCCGCCTGCGCCCTTCGGGCAACCAGGGGCTGCTCATCGTCTCGGCGGAGGCCTTCGCGCGCTACCAGGAGCAGCGGTCCGAGGCATGGGAGCGCCAGGCGCTCGTGAAGGCGCGGGTCTGCGCGGGCGACCGCGCGCTCGGCGACCGCGTGATCGCCGTCGCGCACAAGGCAGCGTACGAGCGCGAGCCGCCCGATCCGGAGGCGCTCCACCGCCTGCGGGTGCGCATGGAGCGCGAGATCGGGGGCGAGCGCCTCGACCGTTCCCCTGCACGCTACGACCTGAAGGTCGGTCGGGGCGGCATCGTCGACGTCGAGTTCGCGACGCAATGGCTTCAGATGAAGTACGGGCAAGACGCCCACGTGCGTACGACGGAGACGGAGAGCGCCCTCGCCGCCCTCGAATCGCAGGGCTGGCTGCCCCCCGCCCAGGGCGCAGCATTCCGAGATGGCTGGTGGTTCTTGCGACGGCTCGAGCAACGGGTGCGTGTCTCCCACGGCGCCAGCGTCAGCCTGCTCGAGGAAGGAGCGCCGGGGCTCGCGACCCTGGCCCGGCGGATGGGGCTGCGCGACGGCCCCTGGGTCCCGGCGGGCCGCGCGCTCCTCGAGCGCTACGAGGCCGTGACGCGCGATGTCCGAGCGGCATACCTGACGGTGCTCGGCCTGACGTAGACTGGCGCCCGCCGATGAAGCTCTGCCCTCGCTGCGCCGAGCCCTATGCCGACGAGGCGAGCTTTTGCCCGCTCGATGGGACGGAGCTGGTCCGCTCGACCGATCCGCTCCTCGGCCGGACGCTGGCCGCGCGCTACCGGCTCGTTCGCCGGATCGGCGGCGGCGGCATGGCCGTCGTCTATCTGGCGCGTCACGTGATGATCGAACGGCTGAGCGCGATCAAGATCCTGCGGCCGG
>Ga0302326_10027686_pt1 | contig 11427 bp, 6 predicted proteins | sample Palsa_T0_3_FD_202264 | JGI IMG/M metagenome (GOLD analysis project Ga0302326, IMG submission 202264) | Peat permafrost microbial communities from Stordalen Mire near Abisko, Sweden - Palsa_T0_3 | ecosystem: Environmental > Terrestrial > Soil > Palsa > Peat permafrost | place: Sweden: Abisko...
TGTTCCGTTGAATTTCTGGTGGAACCGAAATCCGACGTCCCGCCCGGCGTTTATCCGGTCCGCATTGAATCCCCCAAAGGAATCTCGAACGTTCTGCTTTTCACTGTCGGAACCTTCCCGGAAGTCACCGAAGAAGAATCGCGCCCCTACGCGCGCCCGAATCTCAACGATTCCATCGAGACCGCGGAGCCCATCCAAGCCTCGCCCGTCACGGTGAACGGTACGTTGCGCGGCCCGGAGCGCGATGTCTTCCGGGTCTACGGAAAAGCCGGCGAACGCCGCGTGTTCGAAGTGGAGGCACGGCGCTGCGGGTCCGCCATCGATCCGGTGCTGCGTATTTTGGATGGCGGCGGGAAGCAGCTTGCGATTAGCGACGACGCGCCGGGCGCCGGCCTGGATGCGCGTATCGATTTCACCTTCCCCCGCGAAGGAAACTATTACGTGGAGGTCCACGATGCGCGGTTCAGCAAGCAGATCCAAAACTTCTATCGTCTGAAAATGGGCAGCTACGCTTACGCGGACGGAATCTTTCCGTTGGGCGGCAGGCGCGGTGAAGCCACCGAGGTAACATTCTTTGGATCGGATCTCAAGACGCCGGTAAAGACATCGGTGGACCTCAGCAAGCTCTCGCCGGAGAATCGGGTCACCACCATCGCGCTGCCCGATTCACCCGTGCTTCCGGTGACTTTCGCGGTAAGCGATCTTCCCGAGCTGATGGGTCCCAGGGACGGCCCAGTGCCGGTTCCGAGCGTGATGAATGCCCGACTCACGAAGCCCAGCCAAATCGATCGATACAAAATCGCAGTGGAGCCCGGCGAGACTCTGCTATTCGAATTGCAGGCGCGAGAGCTGGGCACATCGCTGCTGGAAGGGATCATTACTGTATATGATTCCTCCGGCAAGAAGCTCGACTCGGCCGGCGACAAGCCGCTTCCCGAGGATGTCTTCGCCGTACAGGGCAGCAGCCGAACCAGCAGCGACCCGTTCCTGAATCTCAAAGTTCCGAAGGACGTGTACGAGATCACAGTGACGGTGGAGGATCTGGCCGAGCGAGGCGGTCCGCTCTATGGTTATCGGTTGAGCACGCGCCGGGAAGCCGAGGATTTCCGGCTGTCGCTGGCTGAGCCTTATGTGAACATTCCCGCCGGAGGCACCGCCCTACTCAATGTGGCGGCGGATCGCCGCGGCTACGACGGACCCATCCAGCTCACCATTCCCGATCTTCCCCAAGGAATTCAGATCGACGGTGGATTGATACCGCGTGAGATTGTGGTAAACACCAACCGGAGTTTCAACCGCGAAGGCATCTTGACGCTGACCGCATCGCAGAATGTGGAGCTGTCAGCGCGGCAACTGGTTGTGTGGGGCGAAGGCAAGCTCTCGAATGGCGCGCCGATCCGGCGTCGCGCGCGCACTCCAGGAATGCTGGTGAGTGTGTCCGGCGCACGGGCTCAGGGCGTGGTGGATCGCCAGCGCGCCGTCTCGGCTCCCTGGCTCAACTTCGATCTGCCTGCGGCAATCTCAGAACCTCCGCCCGCTACGCTGGTAGTGAAGCAAACAGGGCTCAAGCAGTTGGAAGAAGGCGGCCGCTACGAATTCGAGTACACGTGGAATGTGCAGGCCGGCACGCCTCCCAAGGACGTGGATGTGGAAATTGTGGGAGCGCGCGATATCCGCGTTACGGATATGAAGCAGTCGGAGAAGGGCGGAACTTTCATTGTCAACACCACGAAGGCTACCGATCCGGCTCGCTATGACTTATACATCAATGGCATGTTGAAGACCGACAGTGGCGAGGAAATGATCGTTTCCCGTCCCATTGCGTTCGAAGTTAGCGGAGGGAGCAACCCATGAAATTTTCGATTACGCTGCTGGCTGCGACGTCGCTTGCGGCAGCCGCCGAAGCTCCGAAAGTTAATTTCGTTCGCGATGTGGCTCCGGTCCTCAACAAAGCCGGCTGCATGTCGGGCACCTGTCACGGCGCGGCCAAAGGAAAGAACGGATTCAAGCTCTCGCTGCGCGGCTACGATCCGCAGTTCGACTACGAGGCTCTGCTCTACGATCTGGGCGGCCGGCGTTTCAATCGCGCCGATCCCGGCCGCAGTCTGATGCTCACTAAGCCTACTCAACAGGTGGCGCACGGCGGCGGACTGCGCTTCGAGGTCAATTCCGATTACTACAAGACCATCTACAACTGGATCGCCCAGGGTGTGCCCTATGGCGATCCGGCGGTGGACTCGGTGAAAACACTGGAGGTGGACCCGAAGGAAATCCTGATGGATAAACCGGGTGGAACGGCAACGGTGAAGATCGTGGCGACGTTCAACGACGGCGGCACTCGCGACGTTACGCGCGAAGCCAACATCGATAGCAACATTCCCGATGTGGCGGCGGTAGGCGATAAGGCCGACATAAAAGGCGCGCGCATCGGCGAGGCCACACTGCTGGTACGCTATCAGGGAAAATTCACTTCTGTTCCGGTGACCATTCTCAATCCCGCGCCCGGCTTCGCCTGGAAGCAGCTTCCCCAGAACAATTACATAGATCAGTGGATCGACGCGAAGCTAAAGCGCCTGAAGATTCAGCCTTCCGGATTGGTGGACGACGCCGGATTCCTGCGCCGCGTATCGTTGGATCTCACCGGGCAGTTGCCGGACCCCAACGAAATTCGCGCCTTCGCCGCCGACCCGGCGCCGTCGAAATTAAAACGCAGCCGCCTGATCGACAAGCTGATCGGGAGTCCCGCGTTTATCGATCATTGGACCCTGAAGTGGGGCGATCTGCTGCAGGCCAATCGCAAGTACCTGGGCGAGAAAGGCGTGTATGAATTCGACGAGTGGATTCGCGAATCGTTCACCGCCAACCAGCCGTACGACAAAATGGTGCGCGAGATTTTATCCGCGAGCGGCAGTTCCAATCAGAATCCCGCGGCCAATTTCTTCCGGGTGACGCGCGATCCCAAGCCCACCATGGAGAAGACCACGCAGGTGTTTCTGGGCGTCCGCATGGTGTGCGCGCAGTGTCACGATCATCCGTTCGAGCGCTGGACGCAGAATCAGTATTACGAGATGTCGGCTTTCTATTCGGCGCTGGGCATTCGCCCCGGCTACGAGGTTGGCGAGGAAATCATTTACAACCAGCGCGCCGATTTCGACATGAAGCATCCCAAGGATGGGCGAGTGATGCAGCCGGCTTTTATCGTGCCCGCGTCTTATGGGAGCACCGGCCCGGTTCCCACGGATTCGCACCGGCGCATGGCGCTGGCCGAATGGGTCACTTCGCGGGACAATCCTTTCTTCGCGAAATCCACGGTGAACCGCGTGTGGAGTTATTTCTTTGGCCGCGGGATTATCGAGCCGGTGGATGACATCCGGGCTTCGAATCCACCCAGCCATCCGGCTTTGTTGGATGCGCTCACCCAGGATTTCCTGGAGCACAATTTCGATCTTCGGCAGCTCATGCGCGCCATTACGAATTCGCGTACGTATCAGGCCGGCATGGCAACCAACGAATGGAACGCCGGCGATTCGGACAACTTCTCGCACGCCGTTCCGCGCCGGCTGGCGGCTGAAGAATTGCTGGACGCGCTGACACTGGCTACCGGTGTGCGGCCCAATCTTCCGGAAGTGCCGCCGGAAACGCGCGCCGAGCAGTTGCCCGATCCGCACGTGGGCCAGGACGGTTTTCTTGACCTGTTCGGACGTCCATCGCGCGAATCTTCCTGCGAGTGTGAGCGCCGCAGCGACATCAGCCTGCCGCAAGCCTTGAATCTGGTGAACGGCCAAACTATTTCCGACGCCGTAGCGGGCGGCAATGGACGCGTTGCCCAAGCGATTCTAAGCGGCAAATCGGACCGCGATCTCATTGAAGAATTGTATCTGGCTTCCTTCAGCCGCACGCCTAGCGCGGCTGAATTCGAGCACGGATTGAAATATCTCACCTCCGGCACCCGCGGCCGGGCAGCGCTGGCGCAAGATCTACTCTGGGCGCTGGTGAACAGCAAGCCGTTTTTGTACAACTACTGAGGAGGATTCCATGCTGGTCATTCCCGGACATCGCTGTTACACCTGCGAAGGGCCCACGCGCCGTGAACTTCTCCGCGCCGGCTCCATCGGCCTCTTCGGTCTGAATCTCGCGCAATTTCTCGCCTGGCAGGGCAGCGCGAAAGGGGCCAGTAGATTGGAAGGCTCGCGCGGTTTCGGCAGCGCGAAATCGGTGATCATGGTCTTTCTGCAAGGCGGGCCCAGCCACATCGATATCTGGGATCCCAAGCCGGATGCGCCGCTCAACATTCGCGGCGAATTCAAACCCATCAAGACCAAAATTCCCGGCACGAACTTCAGTGAAACAATGCCGATGATGGCGTCGGCCATCAGCAAAGCCACGCTCATCCGTTCCATGAGCTATACGCCCAACGGGCTTTTCAACCACACCGCCGCGATTTATCAAATGTTGACCGGTTATCCGCCGGATCGCGTTTCTCCCTCCGGCCAGTTGGAACCGCCCAGTCCCGCGGATTTCCCCACCGCCGGCAGCCACGTATCGAAATTGAAGCCGCCCACCGAAGCGGTGCTGCCTTTCGTAGAGCTGCCTCGACCCTTACAGGAGTCGGGCGTCATCGGGAAAGGCGGCGCAGCCGGCTTCCTGGGCAAAGCCTACGATCCGTACCGGATGTATCAGGACCCAGCCAAGCCGCTTCAGATCGACGATCTTTCGCTGCGCAAAGACATTGGCGCCGATCGCCTGAAGGATCGTTTTGAGCTGCTCAAGGGCATCAATGGTTCCATGCCCGATCTGGAGAAAGCGCTCAATTCCCAAGCCATCGATGAATATTACGGCAAGGCGTTCGACCTGGTTCTCTCCGGCAAAGCGCGCGACGCATTCGATCTGGCCAAGGAATCGGACAAAATGCGCCAGCGCTACGGGATGACCACGTTCGGCCAAGGACTGCTGCTTTCGCGCAGGCTGATCGAGGCGGGCACGCGCTTTGTGCAGATGAACTGGCCTGCGGTAGCCAACGGAAATCCTGAAATCGATGCCTGGGACACCCACGCTGCGAATTTCGGTCCGCTCAAGAACCTGCACTGCCCAAAGCTGGACCGTGGACTTTCGGCGCTGCTGGAAGACATGGACGATCGCGGACTGTTAAAGGAAACACTGGTAGTGGCTGTCGGTGAATTTGGCCGCTCGCCTCGCGTTGGCGTCAGCACGTCCGGCAACTCGAATGCGCCGGATGGCCGCGATCACTGGCCGTATTGCTACAGTGCCGTGGTGGCCGGCTGCGGCATTGCCCGGGGCGCGCAATACGGCGAATCGGATCAGACCGCTTCATCGCCCAAGGACAAGCCGGTGCATCCGAACGATCTGCTGGCAACCACCTACTACGCGCTGGGGATTGATCCGGATATGCAGGTGCTCAATCACCTGAACCAGCCGCGTGAGTTGGTCAAAGGCAAGGTGGTCAGCGATCTTTGGGCGTAATCGCGGCGCCGCCCGGAACTTTCACCTCGATCGGGATGCTGTTCACGACCCTGGTCCCAGTTGACTTGGTGACTTTAAGATGGAGTACCGTTCCTGCTGCCACCGGTTGCGATAGAGCTAACTTGAAGTGCAGTTGTTCCCCGGTAGACTGATCCGCGACGCTTTGCAGGCTGATTCCGTATTGGTCGGATTCCGCGATTAGCGGCCGCCCATTGGATAGAAACGCCCCCTGGATTATTCCTGTGATGGGATGTGTGCCGTCCCACTGAGCGCTGGGGTTATCAAAACTCACCGAGTCCACTCTCGCCGGAACCGCGTCGACATCCAGGGACAATGTTCCACCTACCTTAACGCGAACTCGGTTGAGGCTGATGCCGTCCAGCAGGCCCAGGATCTTTGAGTTCGACAAGAGAGACTCGACACTGGCATCGGGTCTTACCTGGCCGGCGCCGATCAAGTTTTGAAGTACCCCAATGATTTTTCTCCTGGCACTTTTATCCACCAGAGCCGCGGCGGGGACGAAGAACACCGCCGGCGATGCGAGAAACATTTTCTTCAGCTGCGGCGTGATAAACCGGTCGAGGGGAAAGAAGGCAACTACGATGTCGGATGCCTCTTTGGGAATGACCTTGTTGGCGCGGAATCCAAAATCGCTGATGCGGTCCAACTGCGCCACTGTTCCGTCGGGCCACAGAACCTGGGCAGCGGGAACCAACTGGCCGGTGAAGGCGCCAATTCCTTTTACGATTCCAACCTCTTTGAAAGCGAATTCGGATCCGGTGGCCAGCACGCCCAGAAATTGAAGGGTGCGCATAGCCCAGTTTCGCCGGGTCCAGGCCTGCGCATCTAAAGCCTCGCCGCGCGCGATGCGGTATTCCACGCTCGCCACCTGGTTGGGAATTGGGGATTCGTAGGCTGGGCCGGGCAATCCCGCCGCAGCCATGGCGTGAGCTGTTCCGCTGAGCAGCCAATCCGAATAGTCAATAAAGATACTTTGAACAATAAGAGCGGCATCATGGCTCTTGTTCGAAATGGTGAGCTCAATCACCGCATACTGGTTTGCAATCGCCTTACCGAAGAGGGCTTTGGAAATTGCCGCAGGCAGCAGAACGGCTTCGATGGTCGCGTTGCCGTCCAGCGCGGCGTCCGTGGGCAGGGCGAAGCCCTGGTCCTGTGCATCGCGAAGTTTTTGGGTGTCTACGGCGCTTTGTCCCCAACCAAGCGAGATCAGAAGCGGGACAGCAGTGAATTTCGAAAGCATGAGATCTTTTGCCTCATCTTCCCAGTGCCGGCTGCCTAGAATGTGTGTCCGGTCCGGTAGGTGGGTCTTCGGCGCAGGCCGCTTCTCCTTGAAAGCAATAGCTTCCGGGGCAAGTATTCCATCGGTCCGTTTTATTTCATTGGTTGTGACCGCTTGGTAGTATCTGAAAAGAGCGTTGAAGACAGCAGCACTCCGTTCAAGAAGAGTTGGCAGGCGAAAGCGCCTGCCCACTTTGCGGCCGCTTTGACATTCCTGCCAATCCTCGCTACGATCAAAAACCAATGAACCGTCTCCGATTGTTGGCCGTATGGTACGGCGCTGCTGGAATTCTGTTGCAAGCCCAGACCGCAGATCTCATTCTGATCAACGGAAAAATCCTCACTGTTGACCCCAAGGATTCCGTTGCGGAAGCGGTGGCGATCTCGGCCGGTAAGATAGCCGCCGTAGGGTCGAACGACACCGTCAAAAAGCTAGCGGCCAAGAACGCCCAGGTTATCGACCTGCACGGCCGAACCGCGACTCCGGGGCTCATCGACACGCACTGCCATTTTCAAGAGGCAGCGGTGCTCTATGATGTGGAAGTCAGTGACCCGTCCATTCAGAATATCGCCGACGTTCTGAAGCGCGTCGGAGAAAAAGTCGCCACTCTGAAACCCGGTCAATGGGTGCGCGGCAGCGGCTGGGACGAAGGCAAGTTCGCCGAATTCCGCTATCTTTACGCCTCGGACCTGGATAAAGTAGCGCCCAACAACCCGGTGTGGTTGGAACACACCACGGGGCATTATGGAACCGCGAATACCGCCGCCCTGAAACTTGCCGGCGTTACCCGCGAGACCAAGGACCCGCCCGCCGGAACCATCGATAGAGACTCGAAGGGCCAGCCCACCGGAGTGCTGAAGGAATCCGCTCAGGACCTGGTGCGCCATCTCATTCCTCCCTATACGCACGAGGAACAGCGCAATGGACTGCTTCGCATCATGTCCGACTTCAATAAAGAAGGCATGACCGCCGTTAAGAATCCAGGCATTGTTCCCGAGGACTGGAAGCTGTACCGCGAGCTTCTGGGGGAGCACAAACTGAGCGTGCGAATTTTCGCTCTGTGGCTGGGCGGCACCACTGTTCAGAGCGCGCGCGAAGCTCTCAGTCATATTGCGGAACTGCCGAAGCCTCCTCAATCGTTCGATGGGCTGCTGCTATCGGGTGGCGTAAAGATATTCATGGACGGCAGCGGCGGCGCGCGCACGGCTTGGATGTACGACGATTGGAACAAGAACTCCACCGGCAAGGACACGGGAAACCGGGGTTATCCAAATACCAATCCGGAGGCATACCGCGAAATGGTGAGGATGATTCACGGGGCCGGCGTTCACGTCAGCACGCATGCCATCGGCGATCGCGCCATTGATTGGGTGGTAGACTCCTACGCCAAGGTGTTGCAGGAGAAACCGGTCAAGGGACTGCGTCACGGAATCATCCACTGCAATACGCCCACCGATCACGCCATCGAAAGCATGGCGCGCTTGCAGAAAGAATACGATGCCGGATACCCGGAACTGCAGGCGCCGTTCATGTGGTGGATCGGCGACAACTACGCGGGAAATCTTGGCCCGGAGCGGGCGCTCCGCTTGATACCGCTGAAGACTTACACCGCCAAGGGAATTCTGTGGGGTGGGGGATCGGACTATCCGGTCACGCCATATCCGGCGCGTTACGGCATTTGGTCGTCCATCGAGCGCAAGACGCTGAAAGGCGTTTACGGATGGCAGCCGTTCGGCACGGCGGAATCCGTGGATGTTCATATCGCGCTTCGCTCCTACACAGCGTGGGCCGCACGTCAGTTGTTCCTGGAAGACAAGATTGGTTCCATCGAGCCCGGCAAGGATGCTGATATTGCCGTTTGGGATCGCGATCTTTATACGATGCCGGCCGATGAGATCCGGAATTTGAAGTGTGAGATGACGCTGCTAAAAGGCCGCGTCGTGTATCAGAAGTAGCGTGCGCTACAATTTGGGGATTCATGCGGAGACTACTTATCTTGACAGGCATTGCTGTTCTGGGAGGCGCTGCTGCGCCACCTAAGGCGGGCGACGTTACCGACGCTCGAGTTATGGGCGAGGCGTCCACTGGCGTCAACTGGCTGGTGGGCGGCCGTGACTTTAACGAGCAGCATTTCAGCCCGCTCAAGCAAGTAACCGATAAGAATATCGGCAAGCTGGGTCTGGCCTGGGCCACCGACATCGAAAGTCCCATGGGCCTGGCGACCGAGCCGATCGTGGTGGACGGCGTTATCTACATCAGCCTGCCTCAATCGCGCGTGTATGCGGTGGACGCAGCCTCGGGAAAAGTGTTGTGGAGATTCGATCCGAAAGTTCGGCTGGACCGGATGCGGAATTCGTGGTCGGCGCGCTCGAATCGTGGATTGGCGGTGTGGGCGGGAAAGGTTTACGTAGGCACGGGCGATTGCCGGCTGGTCGCGATGGATGCGGCGTCCGGAGAAAAAGTGTGGGAGTCGCCGGTGTGCGATGGAAACCAAACCGGCATCACCGGCGCGCCGCATGTGGCCAAGGGCAAGGTGTTCATCGGTTATAACGGGTCCGACATCGGCGTCCGTGGCTCGGTGGTCGCGTTCGACGCTGAGACCGGCAAGCAAGCCTGGCGATTCTGGACAGTTCCCGGAGATCCAGCCAAGGGCTTCGAGTCGAAAGCGCTCGAAATGGCTGCGAAAACCTGGTCCGGCGACAAATGGTGGGAGGTGGGCGGCGGCGATGTTTGGGATCCGATCACGTATGACCCCGTCACTGGATTTCTGATCCTGGGAACTGCGGGGGCCACGCCCGAAGTCCTCTTCGGCGACAAAGCCGACATGAAAGTGGATGGCGACCGGCTGTTCGCGGGATGCGTGGTGGCTGTAAGCGCGGAAACCGGGGCCTACGCATGGCATTACCAAACCAGCACGCACACCTATCACAGCGAGAACATGCACATCCTGCTGGCCGACATCGTAATCGGGGGTGAAAAGCGGCATGTGGCGATGACTGCGCCGAAGAACGGGTTCTTCTATGTTCTGGATGCCGCCACCGGGAAGTTTCTCGCGGGCAAGGCCATCGCGAAGGTGAGTTGGGCCGAGTCCTTTGACACGGCCACCGGGCGTGCAGTGGAACTACCGGAGCCTGCCGACGGGCATCGCCCGTTGAGCGGCGGGCACAATTGGTGGCCTATGAGCTACAGTCCTCTCACGGGTCTGGTTTATCTGCCGATGCACGATGTCAAGGCACATACGCTGGCTGCCCACGAGTTTCCCGAAGAAGGAAAACTCCTGGCGTGGGATCCGGTGAGCGAATCCGCGCGTTGGGTTGTAGAGCAGCCCATCGCTACCAACAGCGGCGTTCTTTCCACGGCGGGGAATTTAGTTTTTCAGGGCGAGGGGACAGGTGAATTCGCGGCATACTCCGCCGACAGCGGGAAAAAAGTCTGGTCCATCAGTACAGGATCCGCCATCCATTCCGTTCCGGTGACATTTTCGGTCAAAGGCGAACAGTACGTTCTGGCGCCGGTTGGATGGGGATCGGGTTCCAGATTATTCGCCACGGGAAGCTCGATGGCAACTCCATTGGCCAAGCGCGGCCCGGCGCGTCTGTTGGCGTTCAAATTGGGCGCGACCACGCCGTTCCCAACGGTCGCCGCCCGAATACCGCCGGTGCCGAAGCCGCCCGAGCAGATTTTCAGCAAAGAACAAATCAAGACGGGCGAGGCGCTTTACTCCAAGCACATCTGCTTCGACTGCCATGCGCCGCACGCCGATGGAAGCGGAGCGTGGACCGAGGACGGCGCGATTCCGGATTTACGCTACATGCCCGCGGAATCGCACAAGCAGTGGTACGAAATCGTGCTGGCCGGCAGCCATCGCAGGTATGGGATGCCGGGTTTCGGAACTCCGCCTGGGTATCCGATTGTGAAGCGGAAGATGAGTAAGGAAGAGGCGGACGCGATTCATGCGTACATCATTGATCTCTCGTGGCAGGCTTATAACGAGGATCAAAAAAGACATCCGGAGAAACCATGACAAATCGCAGGAACTTTCTGAGTGCCGCCGCCGCGTTGTCAGCCGGGGCCAGCGGATTGATCGCAGCCGATCAGGGGATTAATATCATCGGGCCAAAGCCCGGTTACTCGCCGCAAGTGGGAACACTTGTGTCGATGTTGACCTGGATGCAAAGGGCGCCTCTGCAAGCCGCGCGAGGCCTTAAACAGGCAGATCTGGATGTTCTTTTTGACAGCCATGCGAACACCATCGGAGCTCTGCTGCTGCATCTGGCCGCGACCGAGACTTATTACCAAATGAACACGTTTGACGGTATGGAATGGGGAAGTTGGCCGAAAGCCGTGAGCGATAAATGGGATGCGGCGATGAATCTGGGCAAACCAGGCCGCGATACGATTAAGGGCCATGATCTCGATTACTACGTGAAGACGCTGCAGGACACGCGCGAGAAATCGCTGGCGGAATTTCGCAAGCGGGACGACGCGTGGTTGCTCTCAGTGGATAAGACCTGGCCGTAGGGCCCGACCAACAATTATTGCAAATGGTTCCATGTGTGCGAACATCAATCGCACCACGCAGGCCAGATCGCTTTTTTGAGATCGCGATTACCCGGCGCTAAGGCGGACGGCGATTGATGTTGCTG
>Ga0302326_10027687_pt1 | contig 11427 bp, 8 predicted proteins | sample Palsa_T0_3_FD_202264 | JGI IMG/M metagenome (GOLD analysis project Ga0302326, IMG submission 202264) | Peat permafrost microbial communities from Stordalen Mire near Abisko, Sweden - Palsa_T0_3 | ecosystem: Environmental > Terrestrial > Soil > Palsa > Peat permafrost | place: Sweden: Abisko...
GACCTGTTGTCGGTCAGCCACACGATCAACCAGTTCGACGTGTACGTGGGAACGAGCGCCGGCTCGTTCGTCGCATCGGCGGTGGCCAACGGCTTGACGCCTGAGCAGATGATGCAGGTGATCGTCCGCGACGGGCCGGAGCAGCTTCCCGATGCCCGCGCCAACGCGCTGCTGCGTCCCAACTACCGGGAGTTCCTCACCCGCGGCGTCCGTTTCCCCCTGAAGGCGTTGTCGATGCTGCGGACGCTGTCGCGTGACCTCGGCCAGGTCTCGGCGGTCGACATCCTGCTGGCGCTCGCCGAGGCGCTGCCGACCGGCCTGTACACGGCGGATGGGCTCGAGCGGTACGTACGCGAGGTCCTGTCCGAAGGCGGCCGGAGCGATGACTTCCGACAGCTGGGCTGCGAGCTCTACCTCGCCGGGACCGATATCGATTCCTGCGAGCGGGTTGTGTTCGGTGCCGATGGCTTCGAGGACGTCCCGATCTCACGGGCCGTCGCGGCATCGTGCGCCGTGCCGATGGTCTACAAGCCGGTCGAGATCAAGGACCGCGTCTACGTCGACGGCGGGCTGGTCTCGACGACCAACATCGACATCGCGATCGACGCGGGCGCCAAGTTCGTGGTCGTTGTCAACCCGCTGGTGCCCTACGTGGGGGATCTCGACGAGCCGGGGTCCTCGAGCCGCCGAGTCTCGAACATGGGGTTCCCGCAGATCGGCTACCAGTCGTTCAAGCTGCTCGCCCATCAGCGCCTGCACGAGCTCGCCCGGGGCTGGCAGGACCGCTACCCGGGCGTCGACATCATCCTGATCGAGCCCGACCCCAACGACGAGCTGATGTTCCAGACCGGGGTCATGAACTTCACCTCACGGGTCGAGATCGCGCGACACGGGTTCGAGTCGGTGACGCTGCATCTCGCCGAGGACTACCCGCGCTTCAAACAGATCTGCGCCAGACACGGGATCGAGATCTCGGCGGAACGCGTGCGAACGATCGTCCGTCACTTCGAGGCCGAGCGCGAGTCGACGCGGGCGTGGCGCAAGATCCTCGAGCAGACGACGGCGACGCTGCTGCGGCAGTCAGCCGCTCAGTAGCGGAGCATCGAAGCGCGGGCGGCGCTTCGCCGCCGTCGGCGGCCTCACCCGCCGGGTGGCGGCGCCGGTCAGGCGCCGCCGGGAAGAGCTGCTCTCAAGCGCTAGCCGCCTGGCCCTGCGACTGCTGCGCGACGGCCGGTTCGCGCATGCTCGAGAGGAAGAGGGTCTTGTCGATTCGACCGTTGAAGATGGGGACACCCAACTGGACGCATTTGGTGATGACGTCGCGCCTTTCGAGACCGGCTTCGTGGGCAAGCTCGGTGGGCGTCAGGTGATTCGCCATACGTTTCGCTCTCCTTTGTGGTGATCACTACATGGCCACAAGTATGCCGCCTCGGGCGGACGCTGGCAACGGGGGAACGCACCGAAATTGCCGTTTACGTGGAGCTTTCGAAACGCCTATCCGTCCATTTAAGACTTTTTATGTTGTAGCTACACTGGTGTAGACGCTACGGTTCAGAGCGTGCCGCTGGTACGCGCTCGTTCCACCCGCTGAGAAGTCGCTGAGACGTCCCATGTCGCAGACCCTCGAGCTTCGCCCCGCAACCGCAACCGCCCTCCGCTCCGAGCTCCGGCTCGTGACAGATGCGCGGAGCGGCGACGATCGGGCGTTCGAGGAGCTGTACTCGCGCTACCGCCAGCGGATCTTCGCGTTCATCCTGAGCCGGGTCCACGACCACGGTCGCGCCGAGGACATCGCACAGGAGGTGTTCATGTCGGCGCTGCGCCAGCTGCGCACGACCGATCAGGAGATCATCCTGCAGCCCTGGCTGTACACGATCGCCAAGAACGCCTGCATTGACGAGTTTCGGCGTGGTTCCCGGGGCACGACCGTGCCGGTCGGCTCCGACGACGACCTCGACATGGGGCGGAGCTCGACCCTCTCGCTGGTGCCGACGCCCGACGACGCGATCGAGTCAAAGCAGCGCCTCGACGACCTGCGCGGTGCCTTCGGCGGGCTGTCGGACACCCACCGCCGGCTGCTCGTGATGCGGGAATTCGAGGGGCGGTCGTACGACGAGATCGGCGAGCAGCTCGGGATGAACCGGCAGATGGTCGAGAGCGGTCTGTTCCGCGCGCGCCGCAAGCTCGGCACCGAGTACGACGAGCTGGCCAGCGGCCGCCGCTGCGAGCAGATCGTCGACGCGATCACCGCCGGCATGTTCGCGACGGTCAAGAATCTCGGCCTCAAAGAGCGTCGGCGGACGATCCGTCACCTCTCCCACTGTCAGAGCTGCCGGCACCACGCGATGATGGCCAGCGTCGATCCAGCGCTGCTCAAGCCGCGCAGCATCGCCGACAAGCTCGCCGCGCTGCTGCCGTTCGGGTTCTGGCGCAAGTTGTGGCCACACGCTCACGGCGGCGCCGGCACGGCCGCAGGCGGCGCGAAGACCGCGGGCGCGCTCGGCGGGGCGGCGCAGGTCGCCGGCCCGGCGGCAGCGGGCTCATCGATCAGCATGGGAACCGCCGCGGTCGCGGCGGCGGTGATCGCGATCGCCGGCGCCGGCGGCGGGCTGGCGCTGACCCAGGGTCACTCCTCGCACCACGCAGCTCCCGCCCACGTCTCCCACGCGCCAGCAAGCGCCGCCGGTCACAGCGGGATCGGCACGGCCGGTCAATCGAGCCGGTCGGCCTCGGCGACTGATCATCGGTCAGGCGCAGCCGTGAACGCCGGCGCGAAGTCGCTGGGTTCGGCCGGGCGGAAGGCCGCGAAGTTGCATTCGGCGAAGCTCCTCGGGGCCAGGACGATCGGTGGCGCCGGCGCCACCAACCGCGGCGGCGGCTCGGCCGGCGGCGGCAAGACCTCCGGTGGCGGGGGCGGCTCGTCAGGCGGCGGCAGCTCGACCGGCGGGGGCTCGAACAGCGGCGGCAGCAGTAACAGCGGTGGCAGCAGCAACGGCGGCGGCAACGGCGGCGGCAACACGGTCAGCCAGACCGGGAGCACGATCGACAAGACGGTCAACCAGACGGGCAACACCGCCGGCAACACGGTCAACCAGACTGGGAACACGGTCGGCGGAGTGGTGAGCGGGACCGGTAACACGGTCGGCGGGATCGTCAACACGGTGGCTCCCGGCGTCGGCAACGTCGTCAGCGGCGTGACCAACACGGTCGGCAACACGGTCAGCCAGACCGGGAACACCGTCGGCGGCGTGGTCAGCGGGACCGGTAACACGGTCGGTAGCACCGTCAGCGGCGTGACCAACACGGTCGGCAACACGGTCAGCCAGACCGGGAACACCGTCGGCAAGACCGTCGGTGGAGTGACCGGGATCGTCGGCGGCGTGCTCGGGGGCGGGGGCGGGGGCGGCTGAGCTTCGCCCGCGCCGTCGGCCGAGGGCCAGTGCGCCCGGTCGCGCGACGTGGATTAGACTGGCTGCATTCGGGGCGTGGCGCAGCCTGGTAGCGCGCACCGTTCGGGTCGGTGAGGTCCCCGGTTCAAATCCGGGCGCCCCGATACCAGTGGGCACGGGGGTCTGAGCACGCGCTCGGACCCCCGCGCGCCCGAGTGATGCCGGCTGAGGACTCAGTGTTGCTGCTCGTGCGTGAGGGAGAAGGTCTGGGTGATCCGTCGACTCGGGGTCGACGACAGCGTCTGGTAGGCCGTGTTGGCCGTGTCCACGGTGACACCCGCAACCTCGCCGTGCAGCGGACCATTGGCAGGCTCATTCCGACGCTGCGCCGCATCGAGCGGCTGCGCTTCGGCACCCTGTCCGGCCGGCGCTCGGTCCAGCAGCACGCTCAGATCATCGAGCTGGCAGCAACCGGTGACGCGACCGTCACCGCCGCCGCTGTCCGTGACAACTGGCTGACCCTCGGCGCAGTGCTGGACGCCTCGTTTCCCGATCACGACCGGGGGCCCCAGTGAACCTCGAGCGTTTCGCGTTCTACCCGTTGCTCTTCGGCCCCTCGCCGATCCACCGCCTCGACCGTCTCACCGAACACCTCGGTGGCGCTGAGGTCTGGGCGAAGCGTGAGGACGTCAACTCCGGCCTCGCGTACGGCGGCAACAAGACCCGCAAGCTCGAGTACCTCGTCGCCGACGCGCTCGCGCAGGGGTGCGACACGCTCGTGTCGATCGGCGGGGTCCAGTCAAATCACACGCGCCAGGTCGCCGCGGCCGCCGCACGGACCGGGCTCAAGTGTGTTCTCGTGCAGGAGCGCTGGGTCGACTGGCCCGACGCCGTCTATGACCGTGTCGGCAACATCCAGCTCAGCCGCATCATGGGCGCCGACGTGCGCCTGGATCCGGCCGGTTTCGGGATCGGCTTCAAGCAGAGCTGGGAGCGGGCGCTCCAGGACGTCCGGGATAGCGGTGGCAAGCCCTACCCGATTCCCGCCGGCGGGTCAGACCACGAGCTCGGCGGGCTCGGATTCGCCGGCTGGGCGCAGGAGGTCGAGCAGCAGGAGCGTGATCTCGGTGTCTTCTACGACACGATCGTCGTCTGTTCGGTCACCGGCAGCACCCAGGCTGGAATGATCGCCGGGTTCGCGGCACAGGACCGACCCCGCCGGGTGATCGGCATCGACGCGTCGGCGAAGCCGCAGGAGACCCTCGATCAGGTCACCCGCATCGCCCACCGCACGGCCGAGCTGATCGAGGTGGGCCGTCCCTTGAGAGGCGACGAGATCGTCCTCGACGACCGCTGGCATGCCGGCACGTACGGCATCCCGGATGACCAGACGATCGCCGCCATCCGGCTCGCCGGAACCCTCGAGGGAATGATCACCGACACCGTGTACGAGGGGAAGTCGATGGCCGGACTGATCCATCTCGTCTCAAGCGGCGAGATCGCCCGCGACGCGACGGTGCTGTACGCCCACCTCGGCGGTCAGCCATCGCTGAGCGCATACGGCGCCGCCTTCCTGGTGTAGCCCTCGAGTGCGCCCTTGCTGTCCCCCGCGTGGGTGAAACCGGCCGGTTCTCGTACACTTACGCCGCGGTCGGCCGGCCAGGCTGCCGGGTGCCGCACTACTCTGTGCGGTAGATCGGTGGTGAGTGCAGCATTCGCGATGTTCTGCGCAGCGCAATCGCACCTTGGGCAAGACGCTTGAAGGATCTCCGTCCTTGCGTGTGGAACACGTGATGACGGGCGAGCCGCCGATCGCTATGCACCGGTAAGCAGGGCAATGTACTCACAACTCACCGACCGACCGGCGATCTGACCCAACCAGCGGATGCCCGAACCGATCAAGCACTCGTCCCGGTACATGCCGGGATTGGACGGGCTCCGCGCGGTCGCTGTCGCTGCGGTGATCGCCTACCACCTGGGGCTCAGCTGGGCTCCAGGCGGACTGCTCGGCGTCGGCGTGTTCTTCACGCTCAGCGGCTATCTGATCACGGACCTGCTGCTGGGTGCATGGCACAAGGGCTCGCTCGGGCTCAGCGATTTCTGGATCCGGCGCGGGCGGCGGCTGCTGCCGGCGCTCTACCTGATGCTGGTCGTCGTCGTGATCTGGGTCGCGATCGGCCACAGCTCGCAGATGAGCGACGTGCGCGGGCAGACGCTGTCGGCGGTGCTGTACGTCAACAACTGGTGGCAGATCAGCCAGCACATCTCGTATTTCGCGCTGTTCGGGCCGCCGTCGCCGCTCAGCCATCTGTGGTCGCTGGCGGTCGAGGAGCAGTTCTACCTGATCTGGCCGTGGATGCTGCTGATCGGGCTGCGGGTGGTGCACGAGCGCAAGCGATCGATCCCGGTCCGGCCACGGCTGGCGATGATCACGCTGGTGCTGGCCGCCGGCTCGGCGCTCGAGATGGCGCTGCTGTTCCATCCCGGAATTGACCACACCCGAATCTACGAGGGGACCGACACGCGAGCGTTCGGCCTGCTGTTCGGCGCCGCGCTCGCGATGGTCTGGCCGAGCCGAGCGCTGACGGGCAAGATCATGCCCGGCGCGCGCAACATCCTTGACGGGCTCGGTGTCGTTGGCCTGATCGGGATCGTCCTGCTCGTCTGGCGCACCACCCAGTACTCGGCGTTCCTGTACCAGGGTGGCCTGGTGCTGCTGTCGATCTGTACCGTGCTTGTGGTCGCGGCCTGCGCCCATCCCGCCAGCCGTCTCGGGGCCGTACTCGGATGCAAGCCGCTGCGCTGGGTGGGCGTCCGTTCGTATGCGATCTACCTGTGGCACGAGCCGATCATCGTGCTGACGACTCCGGCCCACCTGTTGCAGACGCCGATCAACCAGCACCCGCCGGTCCAGCCCGTCCGCGCGATCCTGCAGATCGCTGCCGCCGTCGCGATCTCCGCGTTGTCGTGGCGGTATCTCGAGGAGCCGATCCGGCATGGCGCGCTCGGGCGCTGGTGGCAGACGCTGCACTCGGTCAGCCTGCGCGCCTACAAGCAGCGTCGCCGGGCGCGGTTCGTGTTGATCGGGGCGACCCTGGTGCTGGCGCTGGCGATCGCCGGCCTGGCCGGCGCGACCGCCCCCACGCACGGCGCCGGCCAGGCAGACAGTGCCGGCGTTGGGATCAGTCCAGGCGGATCGGGAGGATCGGGCGGCAAGGGCACGAGCGACCCGGCCGGATCGTCGAAGACGGGATCCGGAGCCAAGGACGGTGGTGCGGCCGCCACCGCGGGAAAGCGCTCCGGGGACGCGAAGGGCAAGCTGGAGACGTCGTGCACGTCCGTGGTCCACATCGGCGACTCGACCTCGGACGGCCTGGACTCCAGCGACTACCTGCCCGATCCGGCGCAGCGGATACCGGCTCAGTACGCCCGTGTCGGCGTCAAGCACACGTTCATGCGGGTGACCGGCGGCACCTCGATCGTCGAGACGCTGCCCGGCACCGTCAACGCGCTCACGACCGTGCAGCAGATGCTCGCCTCCGGATATCACGGCTGTTGGGTGTTTGCGCTCGGGACCAACGACAGTGCCGACGTGGCCGTCGGCTCCAACGTCGGGCTCGTGCAGCGGATCCAGGAGATGATGCAGGCCGTTCACGGCCAGGACGTGATGTGGGTCAACGTCAAGTCGCTGCTATCCAGCGGGCCCTACTCCGAGCAGGGCATGGAGAACTGGGACACCTCGCTCCAGCAGGTGTGCTCGAAGTACCCCAACAACATGCGGATCTACGACTGGGCCGCCGCGGTTCAGAACAGATGGTTCATCCCCGACGGGATCCATTACTACTCAGACGGCTATGCCGCCCGCGCGCACCTGATCGCTGACGCGCTCGCCGAGGCGTATCCAGCCGGCAAGTCGCCGAGTTCGTCGTGCACGGTCACGACGCCGACGATCAACCTGCCGGTGCTCGGCGTCCACGGATAAGTCGGCGCCGGTCGCCAGGCTTTGCGTCGCGGTCAGCTGTCGTCGCCCGACCGCTGGGCGCGTCGGAGGCGGCGGCGTTCGGCGCGCGGCGGACGCAGCGTGATCGGTCGGCCGCGCGTGCGCTGCAGGATCACGAACGCGACCGTGCCCCACAGCGCCGGTACCCACAGCGAGATCGCGTGGTAGACGACCGTCGCGGCGGTCGCCAGCGAGGCGGCGGTGCCCCCGTACAGCGCGAACATGCCGACCAGGCTGCCGTCCAGCACGCCGATCCCGCCCGGCACGGGGATCACGTTGGAGAGGTATCCGATCTGGTATGCGAGCACCACGACCGCGACCGGCGGGACCGGCCCGGCGGCGGCGAAGCAGACCATCAGGACCGCGATGTCGCACCACAGGTACGCGATCGCGCCGATGATCCGCCAGTCCCACCGGAACAGGACACGCTCGGTCAGGCGGATGCTGATCGCGGTCTCCTCCAGCAGCGTTCGCAGCTTGCCGGGAGGCCGGCGCGCGGCCAGCCGCTCGCTGTAGCGAGGGATCGCGAGCACCGCCAGGAAGGCGGCCGTGCAGAACGCGGCGGGGAACAGGCTCAGCCACGGATTCTGGTTGCCAGGCAGCACCCCGACCCACAGCAGGAAACCGGCGAGGATCAACGTCAACACGTTGATCGCCGTCGTCAGCAGGAACAGGACCGCCGACCGCTCGGCGACTGTCGTCGGGTTCCCACCCCGCTCGACCAGCAGCAAGCCCCCGACGGCGACGCTGCCGACGCCGCCCAGCGAGACCGCCGAGTTGAACGCCAGCTCGGTCAGCGCCACCCGCGCCCCGAACCGGATCGGCGAGCGCTCGAACACCTGCAGGAACGCCAGGATGTAGCCGGCGCAGGAGAGGATCTCGAGCACGACCCCCAAGATCAGCCAGCGGACGCTCATGCGCGACACCGTGTGAGCGACGCCCCGTAGGCCCGGGACGGCGAGCAGCAGGCCGACCGCGAGCGCGACCAGCACACCCAGCCAGATCAGATTGCGCCAGAGGCCCTTGCTCGCCGCGGCGTCGCGCGCGGCCGCGTCGCGCTCGTCGGCCGCGATCTCGTCCGCGGTTCGTTCCTCTCCGGCGGACGGAGCGTCGTCGGCCGTCTCCGCCATGGTTGACTATTCAAGCAGTGACTCGGACGGACCTTTCAGAGCATGGGATCGTGGGGATCCGCGCGGCCAACCCGGGTCCGTTCACGCTCAGCGGCACCAACACCTGGATTGTCGGGTCGGATCCGGCGTGGCTCGTCGATCCGGGGCCAGCGCTCGTCGAGCACCATGAGGCGATCGTCGCCGAGCTCGAGCGCCGCGGCGGTCTGGGCGGGATCGCGCTGACGCACGATCACCATGACCACGCCGACGGCGTCGCGGCGATCCGCGACCGGTTCGAGGATGCGCCGCTGGCGGCCGGCCGCGGGCCCGCCGAGCTACGGCTCTCCGACGGCGTCACGTTCGGGCCGCTGCGGGCCGTCGCGACGCCGGGACACGCGCCGGACCACTTCTCGTTCATCTACCACCGCGCGGCCCTGACCGGCGACGCCGTGCTAGGGGAGGGGAGCGTGTTCATCGCGCCCGATCCGCAGTCGCTGACCGGCTATCTGGAGGGCTTGCGTAAGCTGCGCGCGCTCGACCTCGACGTGCTGCTGCCCGGCCATGGCCCGGTGATCGTCGAACCACAGGCCAAGCTCGACGAGTACATCTCACATCGCCTGGACCGCGAACGACGGCTGGTGGCGGCGCTGGAACTCGGCGCGCGTTCCGTCGACGAGCTGCTCGACGCCGCCTGGACCGAGGTGCCCGAGGTGCTGCGCCCGGCGGCGACCGTGACCTTGGCGGCACACCTCGACAAGCTCGCCGATGAGGGCCGTCTCCCGGACGGCGTGCAGCGGCCGATCAAGGATTCGCTGACGCTGTCTGAGCCGAACATCTGAGGGTCAGACGGCGGTCAGCGCGGCTGCAGGTTCGCCTCGGCGAGCACCATTGCGGCCGCGAGCGGCGTGATCCGATCGTGTGCGGCGCGGTCATAGATCCGCCGCAACACATCGCCGATGGAGCGGACCCGGTTGCGCGCGGCGACCGGGTCGTAGCCGCCGATCTCCTCGGCGATGTTGATCAGCCCGCCGGCGTTGGCGACGAAGTCCGGCGCCCACAGGATCTGCCGCCGAGCCAGCAGCCGCGCGACCGCGTCGGTCTGCAGCTGGTTGTTGGCGGCGCCGGCGATCGCGCGGCAGCGCAACCCCGTCACGGACCGTTCGGTCAACAGACCGCCAAGCGCGCACGGCGCGAGCACGTCGACGCGGGTTCTGATCGCGTGGCGCGGGTCGATCCAGCGAGCGCCGAGCGCGACCATCGGCTCCCGCAGGCTCGGGTCGACGTCTGAGACGGTCACGGCCGCGCCCGCGCGCAAGCACATTCGCGCCACCCGGGAACCGACGTGGCCGAGGCCGAGCACGCAGACCGATCTGCCGTCCAGCGACGGTTCGCCGAACGCCCGCTCGCAGGTGGCGAGGATCGCCTCGATCACGCCCAGCGCCGTGAATGGGCTGGGATCGCCCGAGCCGCCGCGGCGGCGTGACAGGCCCGCCACGTGTCCGGTCCGCTGGGCGATCACGCTCATGTCGCGGCTGGAGGTGCCGACGTCCTCGGCGGTGATGTAGCGCCCGCCGAGCGACTCGACCAGGTCGGCGAAGTCGAGCAGCGCCTGATGGCGTCGACTGCGCGGCAGCGGTTGGCCGGCGGGTCGCATGATCACGCCCTTGCCGCCGCCGAGCGGCAGGTCCGCGACAGCGGCCTTGAGCGTCATCGCGCGCGACAGCCGCAGCGCGTCGGAGACCGCGTCGCCGACGGTCCGATACGTCCACAGTCGGCAGCCCCCGAGCGACGGTCCGCGCACGGTCGAGTTGATCGCAACCGTGCAGTACAGCCCCGAGCGCTCCCCGCGACGGATCGCGAGCTGCTCGTGCTCGAACTGTGCCAGCGAGTCGATCAGCGGCTCGAGTAGACCGCGACGCTGACGCCGCGCTTGAGCGACTTCGTGTTGCCGCCGCCGGTGTCGAGAGCCGCGTGTGACCCGGCCGTGCTCGTCAGTCCCTGGCCGGGCTTGACCGTGCCCGCGAACGGGTCGGTCGTCTTCGGGGCCGTGGCTGCGACGCTGCTGGTCCCCGAGCCGGAACCGGCGGTGGACCCAGCGCCGGTGGTCGTCGAGCCGGTCGTGGCCGTGCCCGAGCCGTCGCTGCCGCTGGTCGTCGAGCCGGTGCCGCTGGTCGATCCCGTGCCCGGGTCGGTCGTCGAGCCGGTGCCGGTGGTCGAGCCTGTGGTCGAGCCGGTACCGGTCGTCGAGCCGGTACCCGTGTCGGTAGTCGATCCTGTGCCGGTATCGGTGCCTGAGGCCGAGCCGGCGCCGGTCGTCGACCCGGTGGTGCTCGTCGAGCCCGTGCCCGTCGCGGTGCAGGTGGTCGCCGTGCCGCTTCCAGTACCGGTGCCGGTGCCGTCGACCGGGTCGGTCGTGGCGCTCGAACCGCCGGACGGGAGGATCGCGGTCGCCGTCGCCGCGTCGGCGGGGCTCGTCGAGCCGCTCACCGTTCCGGTGTCGGGTACCGTGCACGTGCTTGGGCCGGTCGCGGTGCACGTCGTGGAGGCCGCGGTGGCGGTGCACGTGCCGTCCGGATTAGTCGTCGAGCCGCTCTCGATCGTGCCGGACGTCGGCGGTAGGTAGTGATCGGGATCCTGGGTCTCGTTGATCGGCAGCAGCGTCTTGTGTGCGCGCGGCTCGGCGCCCACGTTCGACGACGACGAGTTCGTGCCGGTGCCCGGCGCCAGAGCGCCGCCGCCACCGAGCCCGGACGGCAACGTCACCGAGATCGCCAGGCCGCCCGTCGCGGCCGACATCACGTTTGCGGTCACGCTCGAAGCCGGCGTGCCGTCGGCGTCGGTCGAGGAGTGGGCCACGTGGTGGCGATTGGTCGCGGCCGCCGCGGCGTGATGGCCGGAATGATGGTGCGAGGTAGGCGCCGAGATCTGC
>Ga0302326_10027688_pt1 | contig 11427 bp, 15 predicted proteins | sample Palsa_T0_3_FD_202264 | JGI IMG/M metagenome (GOLD analysis project Ga0302326, IMG submission 202264) | Peat permafrost microbial communities from Stordalen Mire near Abisko, Sweden - Palsa_T0_3 | ecosystem: Environmental > Terrestrial > Soil > Palsa > Peat permafrost | place: Sweden: Abisko...
GGTTGCCGACGATCGAGAATTCGGCGCCGTCCCAGGCGACGAGCGGAAATGATCGCCAGTCGCCGTCCACCCCGACCGCGTCAATGATCTGGTCGATCAGCGACGACCCCATCCGTTGGCGCCATCGCGACTCGACCCGCTCGCACAATGGCCGGTAGGCGTCACGCATCGCCCGACCCCTCGCGGTCAGTCGCACGACCTTGTCCTGACCGACGGTGACGATCCGGAGCCGTTCCAGATTCCCCACGGTGCGCGGCCCGCGGTCTGGCACGGGCGCGACATCCCCACCGACATCGTCGAGACCGTCCAAGATGTTCGCCGCCCACTGGATCGGACCGCGCCGTTGCTGCTCGTACTCGATCGCGAACGCGACCAGCGCCTGGGAGGGCAGTGCGGTCACCGATAGGCCATCGGCGCTCGATGCCAACTCGCGCCGGACCGGCTTCCAGTCACGCCCCCCGCCGCCGCGACCGCAGAAAGTTGGGTCAGCGGTTCCGCAGGGAAACAGGAAGGTGCGGGTGCTCCAGCTCAAGCTGGGACACGAGTGCTTGGAGCCGTGGACACGACGCCGCTCGGTCGAAGGCAGCGAGGCCGCGAGCTGAACCTCCTCGCCGTTGACCGCGACCAGCCCTCTCTTTGCTGCGGCGTTGAAGATCGCCTCATCGCACGTTTCGACATCCGACCATGCCACCACAGCTCCTTCGCCGACAGCGGTCCGCCCTCGAGTGCTCGCCAGAGCACGGCCTCGGTGCACAGCCCGGGATGAGCCCGGGACAGGGAAGGCAGCGGACAACGAGTTCACGAGCGTCTGACCGCTACTGCGCGTCAAGATACTCATCGTGCCGCACGCCCGCCTCGGGCGACCCCCAGCAGCGAGCTTCATCCATCCAGCTTGGGGCGCTCCGGCTTGACGGGCCGCAATCTCGGCGCGAGGCGAAGGACGCCGTACGCACTGGCCGCACTGAGCACCGCGCAGGATTCCCAGAGCACGAGCGGGCTCACGGACAGGAGTTGGGTTCCTCCGAGGGAGGATGTAAGCCAGCCCGAGGCGACCGCAAGGCTGTATAGGCCTGACTACCGTCCCCGGAGCTCCTCGGGAGCGAGCCGCATCGCGGTGAACGCGGATTGGGCCAGGAAGCCTGCGCTCGTCATCGCTGCCGCGAATCCGAGGTTGGTCACCCAGAACAGTGCGGCGTACGCGCGAGCGCGATCTTCTTCTGGGACCAAGTCGGCCACAAGCGCCTGCGTCACCGGCCGGGGTGCTCCAGGGTGACACCGAGCAGGAGAATCAGCACGACGATCAGCCCCGTCAGGCGAGCGTACGCCAGCGCCACCATGATCGTGGCCGTCGTGAGCGTGCCACCGAGAAGCGTGACCCGGCGACCGACGCGATCTGCCAGCGCACCACCGATCAACGGAGCCACGACCGCTCCGCCGCCGAACCCCGCGAGCATCTCGCCGGCCACGACAATCGAGAACCCCCGGACGCTGACCAGATAAAGCGTCATGAACGGCACGACCATCGTGCCCGCTCTGTTGATGAACGCGCCGGCACACAGGACCCAGAACCCACGCCCAAGGCGCACCGGCCGCTTCGGCTTGGCAGGCCCTGTCGCGACAGGCGGGCGTTGCGTGCCGATCACAGCTGAGCGGGCTGGTTGCCAGGGCGCATGTTCAGCTCAGATCGCGATCGCGAGTCGTATCGCCATGACAACCACAGCCAGCCTCCCGGCAATTGAGACCACGCGCTGGATCCTTGGCGTGAACCGCCGGCCGGCGTGACCGGCGGCCAGCGACAACGCCAGATGCCACAGCGCGGAAGCAGTACCCGCCCCAACCAAGAAGGCAACGCCCTCGGCAACTCCGGTCAGCGACAGGGACGCCGTGACAGATCCGAAATAAACGATCGTCAGCGGGTTGATCGCCGTCAGCCCAACAAACCGAAAGTACTGAGCAGACGGGACGCCGGACCGCGGAGAAACGTCGGCGAGAGTCGGTGCGTGGGCGCGCTGATCACGCGACAGGCCCCACGTGAGAGCCCACAATCCGTGAACGCCCACCAGCGCGAGGATCACGGCGGCGACGGCCCGTACCTCCGCCAGGTGGGCGGCTAACCCGGCGCGGGCCGCGCCACCGGCGACCACTGCGCCCGTCGCATAGGCCATGTCGACGCTCGCTACACCCAGAGCGGCCGCCGAACCGGGGCGCGGGCCGGCACGGACCGCGGTCTCCAAAAGCAAGGCGCTGACCGCGCCGAACTGCGTCGCGATCATCATGCCGACAATCAGGCCAGCCCCCACGGCCGCGGGTGTGCTCATGCTGCGTGCATAACATCCGAAACTGCGAGATCACAAGCCATGATCGGCTTCGGCTGCGATAATCGCAGTTATGGACGAGATTGACAGCGTTATCCTCAGACTCCTCCGGGAAGACGCTCGACTCCCCTGGCGCGACCTCGGCGCCAAAGTCGGCCTCAGTGCCAATGCTGCAGCCGACCGCGTTCGACGACTGCGTCGAGCAGGCATCATCACCGGCTTCACCGCGCAAATCGATCCAGCCGCCGGAGGCCGCCAGATCGAAGCACTCATCTCGGTGGTGCTGCTGCCCGGCACCGACTCAGACACGTTCGCAACCCTCAGCAGCACACTCGGTCCCGTCAGCGAAGTGCTCCACCTGGCCGGCACACCCGACTACCAACTGCGTGTCGCATGCCACGACACGGCCGAACTCGACATCCTGCTGCGAACCCTTCGACTCAAGCTCGGCGTCGCAGACACCGACACCAAAATCATCCTCCGCTCCGGCCCACCTCCGGCCGGCACATAGGGCACCACCAGTCCTCCCGAAACTCCCTAACGGGTTTCTAAATGGCCATTTTCGAGTAGAGGCGCTCGCACATCCATAGCGGCGGAACGCGAAGTCGAGACGACTCGAGCTTCTGGTCTCGGGTAGCGCATAGCCGTGACCCCATACCAATCACCCAGGGAGTCAGTTGATGTCCTGCCGAACGGACAAGGCGATACCGACGACCGCCAGTGCGCCGGTCCACGCGATCAACATGATCCCGCCGACGCCTGGCGAGAGGAGGTGATGGGCTCGCAGGCCCATGAGTGCGTCCGAAGCACGGCCTGGCATGAACCGCCCGACCGAAGGGACGAGGCCGGATAGGAGGGTGTCGACGACGAGCCCCCAGGCGACCAGGGTGATGACGGCGCCGACTTGGTTGTGGATGATCGCCCCGAGGCCGACGCCGATCGCGCCCCACAGAGCCGCGCCGGCGAGCCCGCCGAGCGTGAGCAGTAGAACGTCGCCGCTGCTGAGCACGACGGTGATGCCACGCCCGTCGAGGACCGCGTACCCGAACGCCCAGCCGATTGCCTCGCCGAGAACCCCGAACACGATTCCGGCCAGTGCGCCGGCGACGACCTTCGCGGCCAGGACGTGCGACCGGACGGGGTTGAACAGGAACGTCGGACGAATCGTGCCGAAGCGGTACTCGCCGGACGGCCGGGATGGAAATCGGTCGCCTCGAGCACGGCACCGATCCGCAACGCCGCCCGTGGCAACTTCGCGTACCGATGATCGAACACCAGTGCTCGTCCCGTCGTCGGCGCTACCGGCCCAGGATCATCCGCAGCGTCGTCGTCTTGCCAGCACCGTTGGGGCCGAGAAAGCCCGTGATCTTCCCCGCCTCCAACGCAAATGACAGATCCGTGACCGCCGAGATCTCACCGAAGCGCTTAGTCAACGACTCGGCTTTGACGACCATTGTCACTTGCGGCCTCTGTCTGGTCAGGTTGAGCGAGCGCGGGTGCGAGCTCGTGCAGCGCGTCTGAGGTGTTCACGCCGAGAGCGCCCAGCAGCACCGCCGCAGGATCTGGTGGTTCGAGAGCGAGGATCTGGGCCAGCACCTCGGGGCCGGTGACCTGAAGCTTCCGATGACCCTTGGGCTTGTACGCTGCCTCGAGCACTTTCTTTGCCGCGGGCGTCATGCGGAAGCGATCTTTTTTCGCGACGTCTCTGATCCTCGGCTTCTTCGGCACGGCGCGCATCGCCAGCGCGGGAGCGTCGGTGCCGGACCCCAGGCCCAGGGCACCCAGGGCTTCATGATCGAGCGACTCAAGGGCCTGGCGAGCTTGCTGCAGGCTCACGCCCAACACGGCTTCGATCGAGGGATCCTCCAACAAGGCGAGCAGGAGGTGATCGGTGCCCGTTCGGCGATCACCTCGGCGACGAGCCTCCTCACTGGCCCGCAAATAGATGGCCCAGGCGTGAAGCTTCTCTGGCGCAACGGATTCGGTGGTCATGATGACTCCTTGTTGTATTTGGTGTGCACGGATTGGCGGGTGACGCCCAAGGCGTCTCCGATCTGCTGCCACGACCAGCCCTTTTGCCGGGCCACCGCGACGTGGTTCGCCTCGACCCTCTCGGCCAGGCGATGGAGCGCCAGCGAGGCGCGAAGCCCGATTGCTGGGTCATCTGACGAGAGACTTTCGCTGAGTTCTTCGATGTCCACGTCTGTCAGTATAGACTGACATCCTGATTTTGTCAACCTAAACTGACACGACAGACCGCCACACCGGAGTGCCACAGATGGCCGGTTCGCCGGCGTACAGAATCACGGCCGCAGCCGGATCGCTGAGGCGAGCGGGCTCGGCGTTCGGAGCGAGCCGAACGACACCGTGCATGTGATCGTCAGCCACGTTGCGTGGGGGCACGTGATGGCCGCCAACGGGGGAGTTCGCGTTGACCGATTGCACAGCATCCGCCCTGGCTCGGCCACACGCCGCGCGGGAGAGCTCCCTCGTCGCCGCGGCAGCCGCAGATCTCTGACTGCCGCTTCGGCCCCGCCGCCGACGCCGGGCAGAAGCGAGGCGCTGCTTGTCGAGCCGGCCGAGACCGCTCGTGTCTCGTGATCCCGGGAGTGGCTCAGGGACGGCTCTGCTGGTGGCGAGTCCAGCAGTATTGTGCTGCCCCGCTTCGCGTCCGCGGTCGACTTGTCTGCGGCCGGCGATGAGTTTTCGACGTGGGCCGAGTCAATCTGCCCATGACCTCAATCGGAGAAAGGGAGACCGATGACCATCGTCATCACCGCGTTTGAGCGATCGCCTGACGGCGGCCTGGGCCTGGCGCGCGATACGCGCGTTCGTTGGGCGCTTGAAGAGGTAGGTCAACCCTACGAGGTGCGCCTTGTCTCGCTCCAGGCAAAGACGGAACCCGCGCATCTGCGCCTTCATCCATTTGGTTTGATCCCGACCTATGAGGAAGGCAATCTCACCCTGTTCGAGACAGGCGCGATCATCCTTCACATCGCCGAGCACCATGAGGGCCTGTTCTCGGACGATGCCCACGCACGGGCGCGGGCGATTACCTGGATGTTCGCCGCGCTGAACACCGTGGAGCCCCCGATCCTCGAACTCGTGACCGCCAAGATCCTGGAGGGCGACAGGCCCTGGGCCGAAGAGCGCCTTCCTCTGGTCAAGGACCGCATTCGCGATCGACTGGCCCAGCTGTCTGCCCGCTTGGGTGATGCCGACTGGCTCGACGGGCCGTTCAGCCCGGGCGACCTGATAATGGTGTCGGTGCTGCTCAGGCTCAGACCTTCGGGTCTTCTCGACGAATTCCCGGAACTGGCCGCCTACGTTGCCCGCGGCGAGGCACGTCCGGCATACGAACGGGCCTTCGCCGCCCAATGGGCGATCAACGCCGCTGATCCCCAAGCCGGGTGACGAACGTCCGTCCTGGGTCGCCGTCGAGGAGGGCAGGAGGCTTCGGTACAGTTCCCGCACGCCTAGCGCCGTTCGCCACTTCGGAGGAGATTCGCGGATGACAATCCCACGCTTTCGCTTGCACCAGAAGCACTACGGGCATCTCATGCCCCTCAGTCTCGTGACGCTCCTAGCCGCGGTGTGTCTGGCTTTCAGCCCGGCAGCGAGCTCGGCCGCGAGCAGCCCGCAGACGCAGGTCCGCGCCGCGTGGGCCCAGCTGAAAAGCTCGATCGTGAACAGAAGTCCCAGCGCCTTCTGCGGCATTCTGAGCGCGCACGCCAGCAGCCAGCTCATCGCCGACGTCCGCGCTAAGCCGCGGCCGACCTCCTGCAAAGCCGCGGCCGCCGACGTGTTCAAGGTCGCCGGCGGACCCAGCGTCGCCAAGATCCGGCTTCTCACCGTGAAGGTCACCGGGAACACCGCGACGACCACCGACACATCGGGGCCGCCCGCGGACCGTTGGGTCCGCACCGGCACGTCCGCCTGGAAGATCGCCTCGCTGCCGCCCGCTTTCAGCTAGGCGCGCGGAGATCGCGAGCGGGTGCATGTTGGCGCGGAGGCTCGACGAGCTCTGACGCCATCTGCCTTGGCGCGTAACCTCAGCCTGACGATGTCTCGCCGACGGCTGGCATGGCCCCTCGTTGTCCTGGGAGGAATGCTCCTGATCGCGGCCTGCGGCGGCCACGGATCAAAATCGAGCCACCACGGCGGCGTGAAGGCGTCGGTGCCGGCGAACACGGCCGTCGCGAGCAGGCTGATCACGATGGTGCAGGACGACGCGATCCTGGCCTCGCCGGCGACCGCGTTGCCGGTGGTTCGGGCAATCGGCGCCACGACCGTGCGCGTGTTCTTGACGTGGTATTCGCTGGCGCCCCATGCCGCGGCCAAGCAGCCGCCGGAGGGGTTTGATGGGTCAGACCCGAATGCGTACCCGGCCGCGAAGTGGCTGCCCTATGACCAGCTCGTCGTGGACGCCCAGCACGACGGCATCACGGTCGACTTCGAGTTGACCGGTGGGTCGCCGCGGTGGGCGTCAGGCACCAACCCGCCCGCGAGTTCGCCGGGCTACACCATCGATCGTCGCTACTACAGCTGGGAGCCGGACCCCACGATGTACGGACAGTTCGTGCATGCGGTCGCCGAGCGCTATGACGGTGCTTTCACGCCGCCAGGCGCCAGTGCGGCGCTGCCACGGGTGCATTTCTGGTCGTTTTGGAACGAGCCGAATTTCGGGCAGGACCTCGGCCCGCAGGCCATCGACGGCTCGTCGGTGTCGGCCTCGGCGGAGCGCTACCGCGCGCTTATGAAAGCGGCTTGGACGGCGGTCCGGCAGACCGGCCACGCGCACGACACGACGTTGATCGGCGAGATCGCCGCCAAAGGCTATGGGCTGCGGCCGCCAGGGCACCCGGGTCCGTTGCCGGGCAATACGGCCCAGACCCGGGCGCTGGACTTCGTCCGCTATTTGTACTGCTTGGACGGCAACTACCGGCCGCTGCGCGGCGTCGCCGCGACGCAGATCGGCTGTCCCGCCGATGCGGCCGGCTCACGCCAGTTCCGTGCGCAGAACCCGGCGCTGTTTGATGCCACCGGCTTCGCTGTTCACGCCTATGACTCCAAGCAGGCACCGGACGCCAACCCAGCGACGATCAACCCCAACGACGCGACGCTCCCGGTACTCGGGCGGGTCGCGATGGCCCTGGATCGCGTGACCGGCGCCTACGGGTCGGGGAAGCACTTCCCGATCTATAACGACGAGTTCGGCTACATCACCTCCCCGCCGCAGGCCCAGGAAACCGGTGATCCGTCGCCGGCGCGGGCTGCTGTCGAGCTTAACGAGGCCGAGTACCTCAGCTACAAAAACCCGCGGGTGGCCGCCTACTCCCAGTACGAGATCACGGACCCGCCGCCGGACCCCAATCCGGGCTTCACAACCGGCCTGTACACCTCGACAGGCGCGCCGAAGGCGACGCTCTACGCGTTTCGGATGCCGCTGTGGCTGCCGAACACGACGGTGCGCCGTGGGGCGAAGATCGAGATCTGGGGTGGCGCGCGGCCTGCGGCGTTCCCCGACCAAACTTCTCGGCTCGTGGACATCCAGATGCAGCGAGGCGGCCGCGGCCCCTGGAAGACGATCACGGCGGTGGAGGCCGCGCCAGGCACGGGGTACATCGACATCCGAACCACCTTGCCCTACAGCGGCAGCCTGCGCCTCGCCTACACCTATCCGAGGACCGGCTCGCTGCTCCCAGCTGGCGTCCCGGGCACCACAATCGCCAGCCGGACAGTCAACGTGACGGTCACTGGCTAGCTGAGATCGACCGCGACGGGCCGTGGATGCGCGACGTTTGCTCGCGACGACGGATCCGAGACGTTGCGTAGCGTTCGTAAGGCTCCCAGCTGGACGCCGGCCGCCGGCCCCTCCAACGGCCATACCTGCAACGTGACCGAGGATCTGATCCCACCCGCAGCTAACTCGCCGGGACAGGTCGTACTCCAACTTTGTCAGACGGGGAAGCCCAACGATCCAAACGTCTGCGACTTCACGACGACCGCATCTATCTACCTGTACCGCTACGCCTCGCGACCCAAGCTCGGCAGGTCGTGTTTAACAACTTCTGCGTCCGCCAATCGTTCCCTGGCCTACCCGGCGATACGATCGGCAAGATCGACGGGCTCAAAGCGTGCCTGAACGCCAGCGAGGGCTACGCCGCCGCCGCCGCGAACAACATCATGATTCGCGTGAAGGACTTCACCCCGTCTGACTCAGACCTCAGCGCAATCGCCGCCATGCAGAAGGTGCTTGTGTACCTGGCGCACTGAGCCCGCACCCAGGTCGGGAACACCTCGATGAGGGCGAAGTTGGCTATCCAGGGCGTATCAGAAGCCGGCCTTCAGCTCGCCCGGCGGTAGCGGATGTGCGTGGCCAGCGGCGAATGCAGCACCTCGATGGGCTCTAACTCGAGCGATTCGACACCGTCGAAGATCCGCTCGCCGGAACCGAGCAGGACTGGGGCGATGTCGAGCGTGAGCTCGTCGATGACCCCGGCGACGAGCGCCTGCCGAACGGTGGAGGCGCCGCCCGCGATGTCTACGCCGTCGTCTCCGGCCATCTCACGCGCCTGTGCGTAGGCGGCGTCGAAGCCGTCAGTGACGAAGTGGAAGGTCGTCCCGCCCTCCATCTCGATCGGCTCGCGGGCGTGATGGGTGAGCACGAACACCGGTGCGTGATATGGCGGCTCGGGCCCCCACCAGCCGCGCCAGTCCTCCTCCCACGCGCCGCGGATCGGCCCGAACATGTTGCGGCCCATGAGGTAGGCGCCGCGCGGGCGCATGAGCCAGCCGGTCGCGGTCTCGTCGGCCTCGTTGGCGCGCTCGTCGCCCATGTGCCAGCCGTGGAGCTCGCTTCCGCGCCTCCCCAGCGGCTGCTCGCGACTTTGGTCCGGCCCGGCGACGAAACCGTCGAGCGAGATCGACATGTGACAGGTGGTGTCAGGCATCCATGATCCTTTCGAATGTGATTGCGAGAGCGCTTGACCCGCGCTTGAGTTGGTGGTCTTCATTCCTGAGGTCGGAGCCGACGTTGCCGGTTCGACATCGGAGGTTCGGTCGCTGAGAATGTCGAGATCGGCGGCAGTGTTCCGACATTGTCGGTAGGGCCCCTGCCGGGGCCGAGAACAAGGAGGACGTCGTGAAGTACATGCTGCTGATCTTCAGCAACCCAGACAACCCCCACTTCTCGGGGGACGAGCTCGACGCGGTCGGTGCCGAGGTCGAGGCCCTGATGGGGGAGCTGGCAGAGTCGGGCGAGTGGATCGGTGGGGAGGCACTCGCCGGCCCCGCACAAGCCAAGACCGTGAAGGTGCGCGACGGGAGCCCGGCGATCACCGACGGCCCGTTCGCCGAGGCCAAGGAGCACCTCGCCGGCTACTGCCTGTTCGACTGCGAGACCGAGGAGCGGGCGCTTGAGATCGCCGCCCGCTGGCCCGACGCGCGCACGATCGGCGTCGAGCTGCGCCCGCTCATGACGCACGACGGATCGCGGTGACTCGCGTTGGGGCTACATCAGCAACATGTTCGTCCTTGACGACCATCGTGGTCGGGGGATCGACGTCGAAGACGCGGCCTGTGACCGTCATGCCCAGCCTGGCGCATGACGGTCGACCGGGGACGAGTGAGGTCAGCTGAGCGGGAACTCGTGATCGGGGCTCGAGCCCTGGTCGGGCTCCAGCGCGCACAGCACCCCGCTCATCGCCCGCCGCAGTTCGCCCGGCGCCGCGTTGTTGTACAGCGGGCTGTGATCGGCGTTGGTCAGCAGCCGCTGGATCTGCGCCATGCCGCGCGGGGAGACCGGGTGGGGTCGCTCAAGCCGGCTGATTACGGCAGTGATCACGTCCTCGGCATGACGGACCGCTCCGCGCCGGATGAGCACCGGCCCTCCGAGCGTCGGCCGCGACGCATGCGCGTCCTGCAATGTCCGGTGAAGCGAGCGCGCGACGGTGGCGCGCTCTCGGCGGCTGATCAGCTGGGCCGCCCGGGGCGCCAGCTCGGTCCGGACCAGCGGATCGGCGCCGGCGGCTAGGTCACGGGTAAAGGCACCGCGCTTGGTCGCCTCGCGAATCCGCGCGCCGACGGCTTCGGTGAGTGAGCCGTGGGTGGGCAGGCGGCGGGCGCTGGCGTGGCGGCGATGGAGTTGGGGATTGGCGATGGTGGGCATGAGCTGCCTCCGAAGAAAGCGTGTGATCTATGTGGAATGTGGGCCGGTCAACCGAACCGACCGGCTGTGCTTCACGGTAGATCCGCCGATGTCATGAACCCGTGAAGAACCGTGGGCGACGTATACAGATTTTGTCAAGGCATAAAGCAAACTGACCTTGTGTCGTCTCTGCGAGCGTGCCCGCCTGGGACGATCGTCTGCGTCTGCGTCTGCGTCGTATACGCCACCGAGCGGCCGCGATCAGGTCGCTCAGTAGTGACGATTCCAACTTTTCCGGTCGGCCGTCATCTGGCGAGCTCAACGGACGCTTCCTGCGCGACGAACGCGGCGAGATCGGCGTTGAGCCGATCCACATGCGTGAGATACAAGCCATGAGGCGCGTTCTCGTAGATGATGAGACGGCTGCTCGGGATCAGTTCTGCCACTAGAGCACCGGAGATCTCCACGGGGATCCCTGCGTCGTTGTCGCCGTGGATGATCAGCGTCGGGACGTTGATCTCGAGCAACTCCTCGCGGAAGTCGGTCTCGATGACCGCGCGATTGCACTGAAAGCGCGCGATCGGCGACGTGTCGAGCAGATCGGCCATCGTCCAGTCGCGGATCGGCTCAGACACCGAGCATCCGGGCAGGCCATCGCCGAAGAAGGCCGCGGCGTTGTCGGCCATCCACTTGCCGTAGTCGTGTTGCCATTGATCGATCACCGCGTCGAACAGGCTCGCATCGACACCGTTGGGATTCCTCGCGGTCTTCAGCGGGCATGGCAGGGTCGCCGCGCTCGGCCAAATGGATCATCTGATATTGAAATTGGCAGCTGCTCAGGCCCAGGGACGAGCAGAATAGGACGGGGGTACCTGTCCCCCAGTCGCGAAAGAACAGGGGGCTGCGATCATCGGTAAACGGCATGGCTGTCCTCCTTCTCGGTTGTGGACAGGTTCGATGGTG
>Ga0302326_10027690_pt1 | contig 11426 bp, 8 predicted proteins | sample Palsa_T0_3_FD_202264 | JGI IMG/M metagenome (GOLD analysis project Ga0302326, IMG submission 202264) | Peat permafrost microbial communities from Stordalen Mire near Abisko, Sweden - Palsa_T0_3 | ecosystem: Environmental > Terrestrial > Soil > Palsa > Peat permafrost | place: Sweden: Abisko...
GGTTATCGATGATCCTGGGTGGCTGCGGGGCAACATTGGAGGAGATGACGGGGTTGTATTCGGTCTTTGCCAATGAGGGTCGCTGGGTGCGGCCGGTCTATACGACGGATGACACGGCGGGGGGCGTGGAGACGGCGGGGGGCGTGGAGACGGCGGCTTCGGCGACGTTGCGAAATGGGTGGCGGCCGAAGAGCGGGGTTATTCCGGCGGGCGGACAAGGTGGATCGGGTGGGTCGGGCGGGGCGCGCGGGGCGGGTGGGCAGCGGATCCTGAGTCCGGCGGCGACCTTTATGATCAATGATATTCTTTCCAAAGTGAACCGGCCGGATTTTCCGGTAAACTGGACCAGTACGGTGCATTTGCCGAAGATCGCGTGGAAGACGGGCACCTCGTATGGCCGAAGGGATGCGTGGAGTATCGGCTATAACAAACGGTTTACCGTGGGTGTCTGGGTGGGTAATTTTTCGGGCGTGGGTGTTCCGGAGCTGAGTGGCGCGAATGTAGCGACGCCCTTGTTGTTCACGGTCTTCAATACGATCGACTATGACGATGACGGATCCTGGTTTAGCCAGCCGGCGGATTGTGACATCCGGATGGTTTGTACGGAGACGGGATTGCCGCCGGCGGAGTTCTGCAGCCACCTGGTGACCGATTATTTTATTCCGCTGGTATCGCCGACGAGGAAATGCGATAATATGCAGGAGGTGTTTGTGTCGCCGGACGAGAAGATGTCCTATTGCCGCATGTGTTTACCGGAATCGGGCTATAAGAAGAAGCTGTATAAGGTCGTGCCGCCGGAAATGCGGGACTATTATATTGCTAACAAGATGGCGTATACGCCGATCCCGCCCCATAACCCAATGTGTGAAAAGGTATTCCTGGAGGGGGGACCGGCGGTGATCTCGCCGGCGAACGGGAGCGAGTACCTGATCAACCGGAAGGACCCGGAACCGTTGCAATTGCGGTGCCGGGTGGGGAACGACGTGGGGAAGGTGTATTGGTATATCAATGATCGGTTCTATAAGGCGGGGGATGCGGGCACGAGGGAGTTCTTTATCCCGACGGAGGGGCCGGTGAAGATCTCGTGTACGGATGATAAGGGCAGGAACAGGAATGTGTGGATCAGGGTGAAGTATGTGAATTTGTGAGGGGGCGGCGGTGGGTGTGGGGTGCGGTGGGGAGTGCGGGTGCAGCGGCGGAGCGGGTGGGGGTGGGAGGCGGTGGGCGCGGTGCGGCGGCGGGTCAGGCTGACCAGTTGCGGTAGGCGCCGATCATTTTCCAGCCGGATCCGGTTAAGTGAAAGATATAGGTGGACCCCAGGCCGCAGCGGCCGCCGCAGATCATGTTCAGGTCGATGACCGCATACTGTCCGTCGTCGGTGAATTGAGGCAGGGAGAAGCTAAAGACGAGGTGGTGGCCCGAGCCGCCGCCGGAGGGTGGGTTTTGATAAAGGATGGAGTCCGCCTCCCGGCGGGTGATACCAATCGCTTTTTCCAATGAATCTTTTTTCCAGAAGTAGGGGTACCGGGAAAGGTAGACTTTCTCTGCCAGCTCGTTTAGGATACTGATGGGTACTGGTTCCAGCAGGTGATAATTTGCCCATTCGTCATAGTCATAGCGGACGAAGCGGCCCGTGTCGGTTCCGGCAAGGAGGTAGTAATGGGGGGCGGCGCTATCGACGACGGTATGAAAGATGGCATTGACAAATTTTTCCGGAGTAGGAAAGGCGGCCTGGGCGTGAGCCCCGGTCTTGATGGTCAAAAGGAGGAACAGGAGAAAAAGCCTGCTGAGCATGTGGCAATGATCGGGAAAACTACGTTAAGGGGAAGCTAAATAAGTGTCAGGAAGGCGACTTGCTATATGGAATAAAGCCTCTAGTTTTACCGAAAACATACTATATATGCTACTGAATAAGAGGGTGCTTTTAGCCTTGGTGTTTTTAATCTGCGGGGCTGCTGCCTTTGCTCAGAATAACCCAAAAGGCCTGGCGGTGAACACGACTGCGCCGGACTTTACAGCGAAGGATCAGAATGGACAAGAGTTTCATCTGAAGAGCAGTCTGCAAAAGGGACCGGTCCTGCTGGTCTTTTATCGCGGTCAATGGTGCCCTTTTTGTAACAAAGAATTAAAGTCGCTGGAAGATTCGCTGTCGCTGATCACCGGGAAGGGGGCAACGCTGGTAGCCGTAACACCGGAGCTGGAAGTGAATGTTACCAAGACGATCACGAAGACGGGCGCGAAATATCCTATTCTTCATGACGAAGACCTAAAGATCATGAAGAGCTATGATGTGGCTTATCCTGTCGATTCGGTTTGGACAGCCCGATATATGAAATTCGGCGTCGATATCGCCAAGAATAATGGTTCCAACGGAAATAACCTGCCCGTACCGGCGGTATACGTGATCGACCGGAAGGGAGTGATCGTGTACCGTTTTTTTGAACCGGATTTCCGGATACGCCCCAGCGTAGCGGAGATGATAAGCCATCTTTGAGGCCTTGGCCGGATTTTAGTCCACTTTATGTACGCTGCCGGCGCCGCTGACGTGCTGGTCGACGGTGGTGGCATTTCCCTTGTAATCGACGTTACCCGCGCCGCTGACCTGGGCGTCAAGTCTGACGCTGGCGAAGACTTCTGCCGATCCGGCGCCGGAGATGTCCACCTTTGTATTCTCTGCGAGCAGCTCGAAGCAATGGGCGTGGGCGGCGCCTGTGAGTTCGAGATCGACGCTTTTGGTCTGTCCTTTCAGGTCGATGGAGCCGCTGCCGGATACTTCTGCTGCCAAATTGGGAGCGTCCACTTCCATTTTCATATCGCCGGCCCCGCTGATGTGCATTTCCAGGTTTTCCGGGTTGGAGATCTTTGTCTGGCCGATGATATCGCAGGCGCCGGAAACGTCGATGCTGTTATAAACGGGGGCGGTCACAAAAATTTTTAAGTCGCCGGTGGGGTCGAGGTTGAAGCCCCGTCTTTCCCGGACGATGATCTTATTGCCTTCCTGGCTAACTTCTACATATTGCTGGAGGTTCTCGTCGACCTCTACTTTTATGGAGGAGTGATCGCCCTGGGAGACAAATACTTTGGCGGCGCCGCCGACTTCTATATTCTTGAATTCGTTTACGGGGCGGTCCTGGGTCTGGACATTCCCATCACCTCTGACTCTTTTACCGAGAAAATGATTACAGGACAGCAGCAGGGCGGGCAAGGCGAGTAAAAGGAGGGCCCGGCTTCTGACGAGGGTGTTTTGGCGGGTAAAAAGCGTATTGATGGTCATAGTCAGTGTTTTAAGTTCAGCACAAAAATTAGTCTTTTAATTGGTAATACGAAACCATTCCTCCCGGAATTCGGTGAGACGGGGTAGAGAACTCGGTAAGACGCGGGAAAACGGGAGGTGGTTACAGGGGGCGGCCGATGGATGCGGAGCGGGATGGCGGGATGGCGGGATGGCGGAGCGGGATGGCGGGATGGCGGAGCGGGATGGCGGGATGGCGGGGGCGGCGGAGCGGGACGGGGTGAGGTGGCATGGGGTATGCCGGATTTTTTTTACCTTCGCGTCAACATGACGGAAAAGATTCTAATCCTCGACTTTGGTTCCCAATATACTCAATTGATCGCCAGGGCTGTACGTGAGGCCAATGTCTATTGCGAGATCATTCCCTATCATAAGCCGGTTGAATTTGACGCTTCACTGAAAGGCATCATACTTTCGGGCTCGCCTTTTTCGGTGAATGACAAGGAGGCGCCGATGGTGGATATTGCGGCGTTGCATGGCCGGCTGCCGGTGTTGGGGATCTGTTATGGCGCTCAGCTGACTGCCAAGCTGTTTGGGGGGAGTGTGGAGAAAAGCAATAAAAGGGAATATGGGCGGGCTTTGCTGCACAAGCAGAAAGAGGATGTCTTATTGCGGGAGGTAACGGAGTTATCGCAGGTATGGATGAGTCATGCCGATACGATATTGGATTTGCCGGGGGGGTTCGAGGTGTTGGCGAATACGGAGAATATTCCCTATGCGGCCTTCAAAAAGGTTGGGGGGAATGGAAGTGAGCGGCCGTTGTATTGTCTGCAATTTCATCCGGAGGTTTATCATTCGATCGAGGGGAAGAAGATCATCCGGAATTTCCTGGTCGGGATCTGTGGTTGTGCACAGGACTGGACGCCGGCGCATTTTGTCGGTGATACGGTGGCGGCGTTGAAGCAGCAGATCGGTTCGCGCAAGGTGATCATGGCATTGAGCGGCGGGGTGGACTCTACGGTGGCGGCCACGCTGATCCACCGGGCGATCGGGGACCGGTTGCTGGGGATCTTTGTCGACAATGGGGTATTGCGCAAAAATGAATTCGAGCAGGTGTTGGCGACTTATAAAAAGATCGGGCTCAATGTGAAAGGGATCGATGCCCGGGAATTGTTTTACCGGGAGCTGGCCGGCAAAACGGAGCCGGAAGCCAAGCGGAAGACGATTGGCAGGTTGTTTATCGATGTGTTCCAGGAGGAAGCCAAAAAAGTGGACGGTGTAGAATTGTTGGGACAGGGTACGATCTACCCCGATGTGATCGAGAGCGTTTCGGTGCATGGGCCTTCGATGACGATCAAGTCCCACCACAATGTAGGTGGACTGCCTGCGACGATGCACCTGGAGCTGGTAGAACCTTTGCGGTATCTTTTTAAGGATGAGGTGCGTCGCGTGGGCGCGGAGCTGGGTATCCCGGAAGAGCAGCTGCAGCGTCATCCCTTCCCGGGGCCGGGTCTTGCCATCCGGATCCTGGGGGAAGTGACCGCGGAAAAGGTGCAATTATTGCAGGAAGCAGATCATGTATATATCAATGGGCTGAAAGAACATCGGCTTTATGGGAGTGTCTGGCAGGCCGGAGCGATACTTTTACCGGTGAAGAGTGTCGGGGTGATGGGTGATGAGCGGACGTATGAATTTACGATAGCCCTGCGGGCGGTCACTTCGGTCGATGGGATGACGGCTGACTGGGCGCATCTGCCCTATACTTTTCTGGCGGATATCTCCAATGACATTATCAATAATGTAAAGGGGATCAACCGGGTGGTATATGATATCAGCAGCAAGCCGCCGGCAACTATCGAGTGGGAATAAAAAGTTCGCATTTTGCGAACCCGGCGGTGCGGCGGGAAAGGGGCAGGGTGCCGGGCGGTGCGGGAAGTCCAATGTATGATGAATCCTTTTTTCCGATATTCTTTTGTTTTACTGCTGTTGTTTTCCGGAGTTGCGGTCAGGGCGCAGTCGGATACGACCCGCAAGGCGATGGTGGATACGACGGCCCGGCATCCGGCAGACACGACCGGTCACCGCGATCTGGCTATTTTTCTGCCCTTGTATCTCGATTCCGCTTTTGATGCAGCGGGCAATTATCGTTATGACGAGAATTTTCCCAAGTTTATCAATCCGGGGCTTGAGTTTTATGAAGGCGCGGCGCTTGCGCTGGACACGCTGGAAAAGCAAGATGCCCAGTTGGTCGTAAGGATCTATGATACCCGTTCGACCGGGCAAAGCATTCAGCAGGTGGTGGCCAGTCCGGAATTCGAGTCTACGGGGCTGATCATCGGGGCGGTGATGAATACGGGGGAGATGCAGCAGCTGGCGACGGCGGCGGCGCATAAGGGCATTCCCTTTATCAATGTCAATTTCCCCAATGACGGGGGGATCACGGGTAATCCGAGCCTGGTGATCCTTAATTCGACGCTTCGGGCTCATTGTGAAGCCATCTATCGGTTCCTGCAGCGGAACTATCCGACCAAGCCGCTGATCTTTTTTCGAAAAAAGGGACAACAGGAAGACAGGTTAAAGGGTTATTTTACGGATCTCGACCACACGACGGCCGGAGTGCCGTTAAAAATTCAGTATGTGACGCTGGACGACAATTTCGATGGTGGTTCGATAACGCAATACCTGGACAGCACGACACAGACGATCTGTATTGCCGGCAGTCTGGATGATGCTTTTGGCAGCCGGCTGGCCAGTACGCTGGCCTTTTTGAAGAGCTATCCTACGACGCTGATCGGGATGCCGACCTGGGACAATATGGATTTTTCCAAGCCCGAGTTTGCGGGGGAAGAGATCATTTATTCCACTCCTTTTTATATCAACCCGATGGATACGCTGGTGAAGGGGATACAGCAGAATTTCAAGGCCAGGTTTTATTCCCGGCCGAGCGATATGGTATTCCGGGGTTATGAGAGTGTGTATCGTTTTGGCAGCTTGTTGTGTCTTCACGGGAAAGAGCTGAGCGGGAGCATCGGGGAAAAGAAATTCAAGGTATTTGATGACTTCAATATAGAGCCGGTATTTCTCAACCGGCAGTCGATGACGCTTGACTACTTCGAAAATAAGAAGCTGTATTTTATTCGCAAGACGGATGGGAATATTACGGCGGTGAATTAAATGATAGAATTTACAGACAAGGGGCTTTATTGTCCGCAGGGGGGATTCTATATCGACCCGTGGCGGCCGGTCGGCAAGGCCGTTATTACGCATGCCCACAGTGATCATGCACGGGCGGGGAGTGACGCGTATCTATGTCACCGCCTGACTGTTCCATTGCTGGAGGCGAGGCTGGGTCCGCATGTCTACCAGGGGGTGGAATGGGGGGAAGCCGTTTTTTTGAATGGGGTAAAGGTCAGTCTCTATCCGGCGGGGCATGTCATCGGGTCTTCGCAGGTGCGGGTTGAATATAAGGGTGATGTATGGGTGGTGAGCGGGGATTATAAGACCGAGGATGACGGTATCAGCGGGGCGTTTGAGCCGGTGCGGTGCCGGGTTTTTATAACGGAATCGACGTTTGGTTTGCCGATCTATCATTGGAAGCGGCAGGCGGAGATCTTTGGGTCTATCCAGGATTGGGTTGGCGCCAACAGGGGGTTGGGTAAGACGTCGGTGCTGATGGCATATAGCCTGGGCAAGGCGCAGCGCCTGCTGTCCTGTCTGGCGGATGTCGGGTCAACCATTTTTGTACATGGGGCGGTATGGAATATTCACCAGGCGTTGGTGAATGCGGGTGTCGTTTTGCCGCCGGTGGTGCGGGTGGAGCCGGAGATGTCTGCAGCGTTGTTCAGGGGCCAGGTGGTCATTGCGCCTTCGAGTGCGGAGGATTCGCCGTGGATGCGGCGCTTCCAGCCTTATTCGGTTGGGGTATGCAGCGGCTGGATGCAGGTAAGGGGGAATGTGCGGCGGCGGAATGCCGATGCGGGTTTTGCGCTTAGCGATCATGCCGACTGGCGGGGGTTGTTGGCGGCGGTAGAGGGGACGGGGGCGGAAAAGATTTTCGTAACGCATGGATTCCAGGCGACGTTGTCGAGATATTTGAATGAGCGGGGGATCGTCGCGGCGGAGGTGAAGACGGAATATGGGGAGGATGAGGAAGGCGGGGAGACGGCAAGCGGCAGGGAGGGCGCGGCGGGGATTGGTGAGGGTGCGGCGGATGGGAAAAGCGGCGGGGAGGGCGCGGGGGATGGAAAAGATTGAGCAGGGGATCGGTGGGATGGGCGGGATGCGGATGGGTGGGATGCGGCGTTTTGCGGAGCTGGTGGTGAGGCTGGGTACGAGTACAAAGACAAATGACAAGCTGGATATGCTGGCGGCGTATTTTGCAGCGGCGGAGGATGCGGACAAGGTGTGGGTGATCGCGCTTTTTAGCGGGCGGAAGCCCAGGCGCACGGTGAATGCCACGCAGCTACAGGAATGGTGCAGGGAGATAACCGGTTTGCCGGCATGGCTGTTTGAAGAAAGCTATCATACGGTCGGGGATCTGGCGGAAACGATTGCTTTGTTGCTGCCGGAGAATGGCAGAGAAGCGGCGGCGGATCTTTCGCTGGCCGATTATCTCCGGCAGTTGGTGGAGATCGGTAAGGAAGCCGATGCCGTAAAGCGGGAATTTGTGGTGAGTTGCTGGCGGCAGATGAACAAAGATGAACGCTTTGTTTTTAATAAGCTGATCACCGGTGGGTTCCGGATCGGGATCTCGCAGAAGACGATCGTCAATGCGCTGGGGCAATCGGCGGGTGTCGATGCCGCGGTGATCGCCCATCGGATCACGGGCGACTGGGATCCGGCCACCACTTCCTTTTCGACGCTGCTGAGTGCCGAAGGGAGGGGGGAAGATTTGTCGAAGCCCTACCCTTTTTATCTGGCTTATGCGTTGGAGGAGGAGCCGGGGTTGTTGGGTGAGCCGGGAGAATGGCAGGCGGAATGGAAATGGGATGGGATACGCGGACAGCTGATCCATCGGGGCGGGAAGCTGTTTGTCTGGAGCCGGGGGGAGGAATTGATGACGGAGAAGTTTCCGGAGTATCAGGCTTTTAAGGATAGGCTGCCGGAGGGGGTGGTGCTGGATGGGGAGATTATCGGGATGGGGGGTGGCGCCGCGGGGGTCGCCGGGGGTTTGAGGGTATTGCCGTTTGCGGCGTTGCAGACGCGGATCGGGCGGAAGAATGTGACGAAAAAGCATTTACAGGAAGTACCGGTCGGTTTTATTGCTTACGATCTGTTGGAATATGCCGGTGAGGATTGGCGGGAGAGGTCGCTGGTGGAGAGGCGCAGCCAGCTGGAAAATATTGTGGCGGAGGCGGGGCATCCGTTGTTGTCGTTATCGCCGGTGATCGATTTTGACGATTGGGCAGGGCTGGCTGCGGCGAGGGCGCGGGCGAGGGAGGCGGGTAGCGAGGGGGTGATGTTGAAACGGAAGTCGTCCCCATACCAGGTGGGGCGCAAGCGGGGGGATTGGTGGAAGTGGAAGATCGATCCGCTGGTGATCGATGCGGTGATGGTCTATGCGCAGAAGGGGCATGGGCGGCGGAGCAACCTGTATACGGACTATACGTTTGCGGTGCGGTCGGGGGATCAGCTGGTCACCTTTACGAAGGCTTATTCGGGTTTGACGGATAAGGAGCTGGCGGAGGTGGATGCTTTTGTGCGGAAAAATTCTTTGGAAAAGTTTGGCCCGGTGCGGACGGTGCGGCCGGAACTGGTTTTCGAGATCGCTTTTGAGGGGATTGCCGCTTCAGCGCGGCATAAATCGGGTGTAGCCTTGCGGTTTCCGCGGATCAACCGATGGCGGAAGGATAAAAGTCCGGCGGAGATCGACACGCTGGAGGGGCTGAAAAAGATGTTGGAATTATACGGAAAATAAGGAGATGCCGGAAGGGCGGCGGAGTGTAAATTTACGGTATGAAAAAAATGGCGGTGTTGGGTTTGCTGGGGGTGATGGCGTTAGCATTTGCGAGGGTGGTGTCGGTGGGTCGTGAGGAGCCGGTGCCGGTACCGGCCAGTCCGCAGCGGGGGGGTGATGTGGCAGCGGGGTATCGTTACCTGGTGACCGGCGATTATATAAAGAGCGGTATTCCTTACGATTATTTTCTGCTGGGTTTTGGCCGGATCAATACCAACTATCTGCACCGGGATAGTCCGAATGCGGTGATCAGCCATGAATATACGGCGGTGACGGCGCCGAATGGGGTGGAGGTGGTGGCGCCAAACTGTCTGGAATGTCATGCGCAGGTGTTCCAGGGTAAGCTTATTATCGGGCTTGGGAACAGCTTTGTCGACTTTTCCGACCGGAAGAAGCTGAATCCGCGGGGGGCGGCGATGGCGGAGATGGTCTTGCAAAAGAACGATCCCAAAAAATATATGGCGGCAGCGCCTTTTCTGACGGCGATGAAGACGATCAGCGGTCAGCTTTATACGGAGGTAAGGGGGGTGAATTCGGCGGACCGGCTGGCCGATCTGCTGGTGGCGCATCGTGATCCGCAGACGCTGCGGTGGAGCGCCGATCCGGTGATCGATGTGGCGGGGGCGGTGATTCCTACGGACACGCCGCCGTGGTGGTTGCTAAAAAAGAAGCATGCGATGTTTTATAATGGTTTCGGGCGAGGCGATTTTGGGCGCTTCCTTATGGCATCGAACCTGCTGACGGTGAGCGACAGTTCGGAAGCGCGGGAGGTGGACAGCCGGATCAACGATGTGCTGGCCTATATTTATTCGTTGACGCCGCCAAAATACCCCTACCCTGTCGATAAGGCGTTGGCGCGGCGCGGGGGGGTGATCTTTGTGGAGCATTGCGCGAAATGTCATGGTCATTATGGGGACGGCGGTGACTATCCGAACCTGCTGATCCCGGAGTCGCTGATCGGGACGGATTCGCTGTTATACAAAAGCAATTTCCAGAGTCCGCAGTTTATCGAATGGTTCAATAAAAGCTGGTTTGCGCAGGGGGATCATCCGGCAAGGCTGGAGCCCTTTGACGGTTATATCGCTCCCCCGCTGGACGGGATCTGGATCACGGCGCCCTATCTGCATAACGGGTCCGTACCCACGCTGGAGGCGTTGTTGAACAGTAAGGAGCGACCGGCATATTGGTCCAGGGATTTTAATAATCCTGTCTATGATTATGTGAAGATGGGTTGGAAATATACGGAAGAGGCAGGCCCGCGGGGAACGGCGGTTTATAATACGACGCTGCCCGGTTATGGCAATTACGGGCATGTGTTTGGCGACAGGCTGAGCAAGCCGGAGCGGAAGGAGGTCATTGAGTATCTGAAGACGTTATAAAGTGAGCTTAAAAGAAACGATAGGATACGGGGTCATCCGGGAATGGATGGAGGCACAGGGCCGTCAGCCTTTTGTGTTCCAGGAGGAGACGTGGCAGCATATCCTGGGCGGCAGGTCGGGTTTGGTGAATGCGCCTACGGGATGTGGGAAGACGTTTTCCGTGTTCCTGGGGGTGCTGATCGATTTTATCAACCGGCATCCCGGCGACTTCCGGACCCGGGGGAGCAATGGGTTGCAGCTGTTGTGGGTATCGCCGCTGCGGGCGCTGGCGAAGGATATTGGGCGGGCGATGGAGGAGGTGATCGGCGGCCTTGGGATGCGGTGGCAGATAGGCACAAGAAATGGGGACACGGAGATGAGCGAGCGGCAGCGGCAGAAAAGGCGGATGCCTGAAGTGCTGATCATCACGCCGGAGAGTCTTCATTTGTTGCTGGCGCAGAAGGGTTATGCGGAAGTATTTGCCCCGCTGAAAGTGATTGCCGTCGATGAATGGCATGAGCTGCTGGGTAGCAAGCGCGGGGTGCAGGTCGAGCTGGCGCTTTCGAGGATAATGGGAGTGAAGGGGGGTCGGTGTAGTATTATAGGGATCAGTGCTACGATCGGGAATTTGGAGCAGGCGAAGGAGGTTTTGTTGGCTTCGGTCGGACGGGCGCCCAAGTCAGAGGGGCGCTACCGGTCCGACGGAATCGGGGATGGGGTCGCGGGGGATGGGAGACGGGATGGGGGGGATGGGCGCGGGTTTATTGTGCGGGCGCGGATCGATAAGCCGATCGATGTGGAGTCTATTTTGCCGGATGAAATTGAAAAATATCCCTGGGCGGGTCATCTGGGTTTGAAGCTGATCGACAAGGTGATCCCG
>Ga0302326_10027691_pt1 | contig 11426 bp, 11 predicted proteins | sample Palsa_T0_3_FD_202264 | JGI IMG/M metagenome (GOLD analysis project Ga0302326, IMG submission 202264) | Peat permafrost microbial communities from Stordalen Mire near Abisko, Sweden - Palsa_T0_3 | ecosystem: Environmental > Terrestrial > Soil > Palsa > Peat permafrost | place: Sweden: Abisko...
TGACCAAGATCTGATCGACGACCGAGCCGATGTCTTTCTCTTTCGCGAACGCTTTGACGCCCTTGCCGCCGCGCTGCGTGTGGCGGTAGTCGTTGATCGGCGTGCGTTTGCCGAAAGCTTGCGACGTAACGATGAGGACTTCGTTACGGTCGGGCTCTTCGACGTCCATCGCGACGACCGAGTCGCCGGCGGCGAGGGTGATGGCGCGAACGCCGCGGGCGTTGCGGCCCATCGAGCGCACGTCCTTCTCCGAGAAGTGCACGGCCATGCCGTCCTTCGTGCCGAGGATGATGTCGTCGTCGCCTTCGGACAGGTCGACGGCGAGCAACTCGTCGTTCTCATCGAGACCGACCGCGTTGAGTCCGTTTCTGCGAATGTTGGCGAACTCGCGCACCGAGGTCTTCTTGATGACCCCGCGCCGCGTCACCATCACGAGGTATTCGGTTTCGGCGAACTCCCGAATCGGGAAGACGGCGGTGACCATTTCGCCCGGCGGCAAGGTCAGCAGATTGACCAGCGCCGTTCCGCGCGCGGTGCGGGTCGAGTCGGGAATCTGATACGCGGGCAAGCGGTACGCGCGCCCCTTGTTCGTAAAGAACAAGATGTTCTGGTGCGTCGTCGCCATGAAGAAGTTTCCGACGACGTCTTCACGCTTGGTCGCGATGCCGATCACCCCGCGGCCGCCGCGGTTTTGGGCGCGGAACGTATCGACCGACACGCGCTTGATGTAGCCGCCGAGCGTCATCGTTACGACGACCGGGGTGTCCGGAATCGTATCGAGGACGTTGAACTCGTCTTCCAGCGGCACGATCGCCGTGCGTCGGGGGCCGCCGTAGCGCTTCTTGAGATCTTCGCAATCGCTCTTGATGAGCGCGGCAACCCGGCGCGGATTGCCGAGGATGTCCTCGAGTTCGGCGATCAGCTTGAGCAGGCCGAGATATTCTTCCTCGATCTTTTGGCGCTCGAGGCCGGTGAGCGTGCGCAGACGCATGTCGAGGATCGCGTTTGCCTGGACGACCGAAAGCGTGAAGCGCGCGATCAACGCGGTGCGTGCCGTCTCCGTCGAATCGCTCTCGCGAATGATCCGGATGACCTCGTCGATGTGGTCGAGGGCGATCCGGAAGCCTTCGAGGACGTGCGCGCGCTCGCGCGCCTTGTTCAGATCGTATTCGGTCCGGCGGCGAATGACGACTTTGCGATGCGCGACGAAGTGCTCGAGCATCTGGCGCAGCGAAAGCACCTGCGGTTCGAGCGTCTGGAGGAGCCCCGCAACGGGCGAGGGCGCCCCCACGAGCGCCAGCGTGTTGAAGCCGAACGACGACTGCAGCGGCGTGTGCTTGTAGAGCTGGTTGAGCACGACGTTGGGCGTGGCCGCTTTCTGCAGCTCGACGATGATGCGGATGCCCTTGCGATCCGACTCGTTCTTGAGATCGGCAATACCAGGAATCGTCTTCTCCGCGTGTGCTTCCGCGATCGCCTCGACGATCCGCGCCGTCGTTACCTGAAACGGAACCTCGGTGATGACGATGCGGTGACGTCCGCGATCGTCCTCGACAATTTCGGCTTTGCCGCGCATCGCAACCGTGCCGCGCCCCGTCCGGTAGGCCGTGCGGATCGCCTCGCGGCCCATCAGCACGCCGCCGGTCGGAAAGTCCGGCCCTTGCACGATATCGGCCAGCGCATCGTCGATCGAGTCGGGGGCATCTTCGCCGTGCTCGAGCAGGTAGACGATCGCGTCGCAGATCTCGCCGATGTTGTGCGGCGGAATGTTGGTCGCCATCCCGACCGCGATGCCGGAGGATCCGTTGACCAAAAGCTGCGGCAAGCGCGCCGGAAGCACGACCGGCTCGGTCGTTTGGTTGTCGAAATTGGGAACGAAGTCGACCGTGTCTTTTTCGATGTCGGCCAGCATCTCGAGCGCCACGCGCGCGAGCCGTGCCTCGGTATACCGGTAGGCGGCCGGCGGGTCGCCGTCGATCGAGCCGAAGTTTCCGTGTCCGTCGACGAGGGGGTAGCGCAGCGTGAAGTCCTGCGCCATGCGCACGAGCGCGTCGTACACCGATTGGTCGCCGTGCGGGTGAAAGCTCTTCAGAACCTCACCGATGACGCCGGCGCACTTGCGGTGCTGCTTGTCGGGCGTCAGATTCATCTCGCGCATCGCATACAGGATGCGCCGCTGCACGGGCTTCAAGCCGTCGCGCACGTCCGGAAGAGCGCGCGAGGCGATGACCGACATCGCATACGAGAGATAACTCTCCCGCATCTCGTCTTCGACGTTAACCTGAGAAACTCGATCTCTTTCCATCTAAGTTCGAAGCCGCTAAGCCCCTTGATTCTCCTTATGATCGGGGCGGCTCGGCCGCCTTTATGATCGGGGCGGCACGGCCCCCCGATGGCCCCCGGGCCCGGACTCCCGGGCCTAATATGCAATGCTTTGGAACTAGAAAATGATGCTATCGGTGCGCGCTGTGCGCGGGCACGCAGGATGGTGGTGGCGAACCGCGAGCGGAGCGGTCAGCGCGTTTGTGCGCGCGGTTTGATGACGGCGCCGACGAGGAATCCGATGAGGCCGCCGACGATCGCTCCGACGATCGCGATGAAAAATATCTTGCTGCCCAGCCCTCCGCTGTGGCCCAACGAGAGGAAGCGCGACGTCACGAAAAAGAATTCGAAAACCGCCGCCACGACTGCCGAGAAGACGCCGGTAATGACGCCGACCAGCACGTCGTTCGCTCTCCAGTACATCTCTGCGTGCTTAGATTTGTGTGTTGGGAAACCCCCTAAACGGCGCGTTATGGACGTGCAAAAGGCCACGTGCGACGGGCCTTTTTTCACAGAATGACGGAGCGGCACGAGGCGGCGACAATCGACGAATTCGAGGCGCTTGCAGCGCAAGTTGCGAGGAGCTTGCAAGCGGGAGACGTCGTCGCGCTTGAAGGCCCGCTCGGCAGCGGAAAAACGGCGTTCGTCGCAGCCGCCGTGCGGGCGCTGGGGAACGGGGCAGAGGTCGCAAGCCCGACCTTTACCTTCTGGCACCGTTACGGCGGCCTGCCCGCCGTCGAGCATCTCGACTTCTATCGGATCGATGACCCGGTGGAAGCGCGCGAACTCGGGCTCGAGGAGGCGTTCGCCGCCGAACGGATCGTGTTCGTCGAGTGGGCGAGCCGGATGCCTGGCCTCATCCCGCCGGGAGCGATGGTCGTGCGGATTTCCGGGGCCGGAAGCGAGCCTCGATCGATCGAGATCGAGCTGCCCGCCCGGCAGTCGCGAAAGGCCGGATAGATGCTGTGGCTTGGCCTGGATGGGGCTCTCGGGGCATTTTCCGCAGCGGTCGCAGCGGCCGACGGCTCCGTTCCCGCGCGGACGGCAACGGCCGACGGCGGTGACGCGCTCGAGCGCGGCCTCGCGCTGATCGACGAGGTGCTCGACGGGCGACCGCTTAGCGCTCTGGCGGGGATTGCCGTCGGAACGGGCCCCGGAGGATTCACCGGTTTGCGCATCGCGCTCAGCTACGCGAAGAGCCTCGCCTTTGGAGCCGGCCTCCCCCTTGTAGGTGTCTCTTCGTACGACGCGCTCGAACCGGCCGGGGCTGCGGGGACGTATGCGACGTTCGTGCACGGTCGCGCCGGGATCGCCTGCGTCCGCCTGCGCGGCGCCGGCGAAGAACTGACCGCGTGCGGGGCCTATGCGGCGCTGGCCGACGCGCTCGCCGAGCGCTTCCCGCGGGGCGGCGAACTGATCAGTTACGGACGCGCGGAGGGCGCGGCTCCCGCACTTGGCGAACGCGGAATCATCGTGCGTGCGATGCCCATCGAAGAAACAGTCCCGGCGCTCGCCATCGCGCGCCGAGCGATCGCGCGCCGCGAGACGACGGGCCTAGCGCACGCAGTCGTCGCCGACTACGGCGAAGCGCACTATGCCGAGCGGAAGCCTGCCGGCGGGAGCACACGCTCGAGGTGAAAGCGGATCTCGATCCGCGATCGGCGGATCGTCCCGAGCGGATGACGATCTCGCGCATGACGCCGAGCGATATCCGGTCGGTCATGCGCATCGAAGCGTTGTCGTTTTCGACGACGTGGCCGCCTAGCGCGTTCGCGAGCGAACTGACCGATAACCGGCTCGCGCACTACTTCATCGGACGCGTGCCCGGCGGCGACATCATCGCCTACGGCGGCATCTGGGTGATCCTCGAGGATTCGCACATCACGACGATCGCCGTTCATCCGGATTGGCGCGGGCGCCGCTACGGCGAGGAGATGCTCGTTCGGCTCTTGCACGAGGCGATCGATCGCGGCGCATCTTGGATCACGCTCGAAGCGCGCGAGTCCAACACCGTCGCGCAAAATCTCTACAAGAAATACGGCTTTGCGACCGTCTCGACCCGGCGCGCCTACTACAGCGACAACGGCGAGAACGCCGTCGTCATGTGGGCCGGAAACTTGCGCGGCGATCTCTATCGCAACCGGCTGGCGGTGCTCGAGTGCGAACTCGAGGCCCAATCTCCTGGAGACCGTTAGATCGGCGCCTACGCGCGACTCGGCCGCCGCGTGCTCGATCATCTCGGTCAGCCGCAGCGCTACGCGCACACCGTTCGCGTGGCGCGGCTGGCCGATCGGCTCGCGCAAGCCCACGGCGAGGATAGCTCGCGCGCGCGACTCGCGGGAATGCTTCACGACCTCGCGCGCCTCTATAGCGCGGAGCGGCTCGTGCGCGAGTGCGAAGCGCGCGGGATGACGATCGACGCGTTCGAGCGGCGTCATCCGATCGTGCTGCACGCGCGCCTCGGCGCGGAGCTTGCGCGCGAAATGTTCGGGGTCGACGATCCCGCGGTGCTGCAGGCGATCGCGCGCCACACGCTCGCCGCACCCGCGATGTCCGCGCTCGATGCGATCGTGTATCTCGCCGACGGCCTCGAACCCGGACGCGACTTCGCCGAACGCGAACGCTTCGAGGCGCTGGCGTTTGAGGATTTGGCCGCGGCGATGCGCGCGGTCTTGCGTTCCTCGATCGACTACCTGCATGGGCGCGATCTCGAAGCGGCCCCGCAAACGCTCGCCGCGCTCGCGGCCTACGAAAGCCTCGAAAGGAGTTCGCTCTCTGCCTGATCTCATCGATGTCGTGCGCGACGCCGCGCTCGACCTCAAAGCCGACGACGTGCTGACGCTTCCGCTCGAAGGGCGCACGATCGTCGCCGACGCCTTCGTTATCGCGACCGGACGCTCGAAGATCCAAACGCGTTCGATCGCCGACGCCATCGTCAAGAACGTCAAGGAAGCGGGATACAGCGTCGCGCGTACCGAGGGGTATGCCGACGGGGGCTGGATCCTCATCGACGCGGGTCCGGTCGTGGCCCACGTCTTCACCCCCGAGCAACGCGCGTTCTACAACCTCGAACGGCTTTGGGGGCCGCTCGACGCGCAAACGGCGCGGACGTCCTAGCCGTGCCGCCTCAAGCCCGCATTCGAACCCGGCGCGAACGCGCGCTCCGCGATCGCATCAAGAAAGCGGGCATTTGGATTTTCCTGATCTTCTTCGTCGTCAGCATCGTCGGCGTTGCGCTCGTCGCCGTCACCCACTAAGCACGCTTGCCCTCTTTTCGAGGCGGGCTCCGATGCCCCGGAAACAATCGCCGCGCGTCCGGGTATAACCGGGCGTGACCAGCTTGAGGAATGCCATGAGATTTTTGGGCTGCGCCGTTGCGTTCGCAATCGCGCTCGGAGCCTTTGCCGCACCCGCCTCGGCGCGCGATTCATACGTAACCGACGGGGCCGCCCTCTTTAGCGCCGGGACCGTCACGAACCTCAACCAAGAGATCGGCGACTTCGCGCGCCAAACCGGCAAGGAAGTGGTCGTCGTGACGGTCCCGTCACTCGACGGCGCAACCCCGCAAGATGCCGCCGAGAAAGTCTTCGCGCAACAGCAAGTCAACGGCGTGCTGATCTTCCTCGCGAAGGCGGAAAAGAAAGACGGCATCATCGGCGACACCGCGTCGAAGACGTTCTTTCCGTCCGGCAGCTTCGACAACATCCGCGAAGCGATGCGCGGCTATTTCCGCACCGGTGATTTCGATCAAGGGATCACGACCGGCGTCGGCTTGATTCTTTCCGGGTACCGCAGTCACGAGCGGGCCCTTACTCCGCAAGGTGCGCGCGCCGCCGCACCAGCTTCATCGCAATCTTTTGGAGGTGGCGGTATGTCACTACTCTGGCTCATCTTGATTTTGCTCGCCGGCTTTCTCATCATCCGCGCCGTGTTCCGCGCATTGATGGGCGGCGGCCAGCGCATGATGCCTCCCGGCTACGGCGCCCCCGGTTACGGCCCGCAGGGCGGCATGCCCGGCTACGGGATGCCCGGTTACGGCGGCGGTGGCGGAGGCGGCAGCTTCTTCAGCGGCCTGCTCGGCGGCCTCGGCGGCGCCTTCATCGGCAACGAATTGTTCGGCCACCAGAATTACGGCGGCGGCTTCGGCGGCACGGCGGCCGGATTGCCTGGAGCCGATCCCGGCAGCCAAGCCGATCAAAGCGGTTGGCAGTCCGACCCGGGCCAAGCCGACATGGGCAACTCGTCATTCGGCGACTTCGGTTCGAGCGGCGGCGGATTCGGTGACAGCGGCGGCTTCGGCGGAGGCGACGGCGGCGGTTTCGGCGGCGGCGACTCAGGCGGCGGCTGGTAACCCTTACCTCCCTGTCATCCTGAAATTGTCGAAGGGCTGAGCTTGTCGAAGGGCGCTTACCGCCACGTACGGCTCGATCGCCTCGAGTTTGCTTTGCGTCATGCCGGCGACATCGAGCAGATCGTCGGTCGTCGCATACGGCCCGGCCTGCTGTCGAAACGCGACGATCCGTTGGGCGAGCTCGGAGCCGATTCCGGGCAGCGTTTCGAGCTCGGATTCGTCGGCGACGTTGAGATCGACGACGCTCGCCGGAGGGTCGGTTTGATCCGAGAGATCGGACGATTGCGGCGCGCGTTTGTGGCGATGCCGCTTCTTCTTGTGCCGGCCGTGCGAGCGGTGCGAGCGGTGCGACCGCGTGCTCGCGGCCTCGGGGTCGTCGAGCGCGGGCACGGCAACTTCATCGCCGTCGTTCAACGGCTGCGCGAGATTGACCGCGACGAGGTCGGCGCGCTGCGTTGCCCCGCCTGCGGCGCGCAGCGCATCGAACGCGCGCGCCGAGGGCGAAAGCCGATACATCCCGCCGCGCCGGACTTCTCCCGCGACGTACACCACGATCTGCGGGGTGCCTTCGGCGCGAAGCGGCATGCGGTGCCGTACGGGCGGTGCCGAGACGTCACCGGAAGTCTCAACGGAGAGTGCCGGAGCCGGCGCCGGCGACGGAAAGGCGCGGGCTGCGGCCGCCCCGGCGGCTGCAGCGACGACCGCGGCAACGATTGGAAGTCGTAGATTCATGCCCACCCATCGCGACGAAGGCACGCGACGGCAAGGGCGGAAGAGGGCCGGATGCTCGATGAACGGTCCGCCGCGACGTACGAATTCGGCGCGGTGGAAAGGCGCTGGCAGGAGCGCTGGGAACGCGACGAGATCTATCGCGCGCGCGACGACGATCCGCGCGAGAAGCGTTACGTTCTCGAGATGCTGCCGTATCCGTCGGGCGACCTGCACGTCGGGCACGCGAAAAATTACACGCTCGGCGATGCGATCGCGCGCTTGACGCGCATGCAGGGCTACAACGTGGTCCACCCGATGGGCTTCGACGCCTTTGGGCTGCCCGCGGAAAACGCGGCGATCGAACGCGGCATCGATCCCAACATCTGGACGCACGAGAACATCACGAACATGCAGCGCCAGATCCGCCTGATGGGCACGGGATACGACTGGACGCGCGAGTTTGCCACCTGCGATCCCTCGTACTATCGCTGGAATCAGTGGCTCTTCTTACGGCTATACGAAGACGGGCTCGCATACAAGCGCGAAGCGCCGGTAAACTGGTGCCCGAAGGATCAGACCGTGCTTGCGAACGAGCAAGTCGAAGACGGACGCTGTTGGCGCTGCTCGACGCTGGTCGAACGGCGCAACCTCTCGCAGTGGTTCTTGAAGATCACCGACTACGCGGATCGCTTGCTCGCAGCGATCGGCACGCTCGACGGCTGGCCCGAAAAGATTCGCGCGATGCAGCGCAACTGGATCGGGCGCAGCGAGGGCGTGACGTTTTCGTTCGAGGCCGAGCACATCGGCGAGCAGATTTCCGTGTACACGACGCGCGCCGACACTCTCTACGGCGTGACCTACCTGGCGTTGGCGCCGGAACATCCGCTGGTCGAAAAGATTCTCGAACGGCATCCCGAGCGCCGCGCGGCGGTCGAAGCCTTTGCTGCGACGGTCAAGAATAAATCGGAGCTCGAGCGAACCAGCCTGATGGAAAAGTCCGGCGTGTTCACCGGCTGCCACGCGCGCAATCCGCTCTCGAAAGAGCGCGTTCCGATTTGGGTGACCAACTACGTGCTCGCCGAGTACGGGACGGGCGCCGTCATGGGCGTTCCCGCGCACGACGAACGCGACTTCGAGTTCGCCCACAAAGCCGGGCTACCGGTGGCGCGCGTCATCGAAGATCCCCACGTCCATAGCGACGCGCCGATGACGGCCGCGTTCGTCGAAGACGGGCGGCTGATCGCGAGCGGCGATTTCAGCGGCATGAATTCGGAGCGCGCGCGGCGAGCGATCGCCGAGCGCCTCGTCGCGCTCGGCCGCGGCGAAACGACCGTCAACTACCGCATTCGCGACTGGTTGATCTCGCGCCAGCGCTATTGGGGTACGCCGATCCCGATCGTGTATTGCCCGGACGACGGCGAAGTGCCGGTGCCGGACGATCAGTTGCCGGTCGTGCTGCCGCCCGACGTGCCGATTACGGGCGAAGGTTCGCCGCTCGCGCGCGACGCGGCGTTCGTCGAGGTCACCTGTCCGCGTTGCGGGGGACCCGCGCGACGGGAGACCGACACGATGGACACGTTCTTCGAGTCGTCGTGGTACTTCGTGCGATACCTCGACGCGCACGACACCGTGCGCCCCTTCGAACGCGATCGTGTCGACCCGTGGCTCAACGTCGATCAGTATATCGGCGGTGCCGAACACGCCGTGCTGCACTTGCTGTACGCGCGTTTCTTCTACAAGTGGTTCCACGACAGGGGCTGGGTCGGAGGCTCGGACGAGCCCTTCGCGCGCCTGTTCAATCAAGGCATGGTTTTGCGCCACGGCGAGAAGATGTCCAAGAGCCGCGGCAACGTCGTCGGCATCGACGAAACCGCCGAACGTAACGGCGTCGATGCGATGCGGCTCTTCTTGCTCAAAGCGACGCCGCCCGAAGACACGATGGAATGGACCGACGAAGGCATCGCGGGTCGCGTTCGGTTCCTCGACCGCGTTTGGCGTGCGGCCGAACCGCTCGCGGGCAGCGCACGCAGCGTTCCGCTCGATAAGCTGCCGCCGATGGAGAGCGCGGGCGCACGCGAGGCCGTTCGCGCGCTGCACGCTGCCTTCAAGTCCGGCGCCGAAGAAACGCTGACGCGGCGTTTTCACTACAACACGACCCTCGCGCGCCTCGACGAACTCGTCAACGCGCTGACCAAACTCGCGCAAGCCGGGAGCCCCCAGGATCCCGCGCTGCTGTACGCCGCGCACGCGCTGCCGCTGGCGCTCGCGCCGTTTGCGCCGCACATTGCGGACGAACTCTGGCACCGCTACGGCTACGAAACCTCGGTCCACCTCGAACGCTGGCTCGCGGCCGATCCCGACGCGCTCGCGGTCGACACGATCGAGTTGGTCATTCAGGTCAACGGCAAAATCCGCGCCCGCGTTACCGTCGCTCCCGACATCGCCGAAAGCGACGCGCTAGCCCTCGCCGAAACCGACCCTAACGTCCTCGCCCACGTCGCCGGCAAACGCGTCCTCAAGCGCGTCTTCGTCCCGGGAAAACTCGTCAACCTCGTCGTCTAACAGCTCTCACGGTGAGCCCCAACTCTGTCACACAGAGATTTCAGTGAGCGCTCCAGCCGCCGTCTATCGAGATTGGGGCGCCCGTGATCGAGCGGGCGGCGTCGCTGCAGAGGTAGGCGCAGAGTTGACCGACTTCTTGCGGGTCGATGAAGGTTTTGGTGGGCATCGCTTCGAGGAAGGCTCGTTCGAGCGCTTGTTCTTCGGTGATGTTGCCGCCATAGGATTGCACGAGTTGCGGGGCTTGATTGCGCACGAGGTCGGTCATCACGGCCCCGGGACACACGGCGTTGACGGTGATGCCGAGCGGTGCGCCTTCGAGCGACGCCGCGCGCGTGAGCCCGATGACGCCGTGCTTGGCCGCGACGTAAGCGGGCTTGAACGGTGAGGCGACCAGGCCGTGGATGCTTGCGATGTTGACGATGCGGCCCCGCTTGCGCGCAACCATGTGCGGCCACACCGCTTTGGTGGCATAGAAGACGCCGTCGAGGTTGATCGAGGTAACGAAGTCCCACTTGTCGTCGGGAAATTCCGCAACCGGCGCGACGAATTGGACGCCCGCGTTGTTGATCAGATGATCGAGCGAGCCGAAATCCTCGGCGACCACGTCGCACAAGCGCTTGAGCACGTCGCTCTTGCGCATGTCGACGCCGTAGCCGCGTGCCTTGCGGCCGGTTTCTCGGGCGATCGCGCCCGCGGTAGCGCTCGCTTCCTCTCCGTCCAGATCGAACAAGGCGACGTCGGATCCGGCGCGCGCGAGCTCGAGCGCGCTAGCGGCGCCGATGCCGCGGCCGCCGCCCGTGATGAGACTGACCCGCCCCGTGAGGTCGACGAACCCCGCGGGCATTAGGCCGGCAACCGCTCCCGGAAGTAATCGACGGTCGCCTTCATGCCTTCGAGCAGCGTCGTCTTCGGATACCAGCCGAGTTCGCGCCCCGCAAGCGCCGGATCGATCTGCGCGTCGCGGACGTCGCCGGGACGGCGCGGCAAGCGTTCGATGGGTGCTTCGAAGCCCGTCACCTCAACTAGCGCGCGATAGATTTCGTTCACGCTGGTTTTCTTGTTCGTGCCGATCGCGTAGCACGAGCCGCCGCCGCGTTCGAGCACGCGTACGTTGAGCGCCGCGATGTCGCCGACGTAGACGTAATCGCGCGTCTGTTCCCCGTCCCAAAAGATCTTCACGCCTTGGTGCGCGAGAAACCGCCCGATAAAGATCGAGACGACGCCCGCCTCACCGTTAGGATCCTGGCGCGGACCGTACACGTTGCCGTAGCGCAGCGAGGTGAAGTCGAGTCCGTGCTGCGTGCGATAAAAGCGCAAGTAGTGTTCCGCAACCATCTTCGTGATCGCATATGGTGATTCGGGTTTCTGCGGCGTCGCTTCGGTAATCGGCAGCGTTTTGGGCTCGCCGAACGTCGCGCCGCTCGAGGCGAAGATGACCTTCTTGACTTGCGTCTTGACCGCCGTGTCCAAAACGTTGAGC
>Ga0302326_10027692_pt1 | contig 11425 bp, 4 predicted proteins | sample Palsa_T0_3_FD_202264 | JGI IMG/M metagenome (GOLD analysis project Ga0302326, IMG submission 202264) | Peat permafrost microbial communities from Stordalen Mire near Abisko, Sweden - Palsa_T0_3 | ecosystem: Environmental > Terrestrial > Soil > Palsa > Peat permafrost | place: Sweden: Abisko...
ACAGCAGAACATGGGAAAGCTCGTGGCGTATCGCACCAGCGACATGCAGGAAATCTGGTCATTCCAGCAGCGTTCGCCGTTCCTGACAGCGGTGCTATCGACCGCGGGCGGCGTGGCGTTCGTGGGCGACTTCGATCGGCACTTCAAGGCGGTGGACGTGAAGAGCGGCAAGACACTGTGGCAGACAAGGCTCGGCAACGGTGCCGAAGGCTATCCCGTGGCCTTCAGCCTCGACGGCAAGCAATATATTGCCGTCACATCGGGCCTGGGCGGCGGCAGTCCTGTGCAGAAACCCACTACCATGCTGCCTGAAGTGCATCGTCCTGCCACCGGCCAGCAGCTCTACGTATTCGCGCTTCCGGATAGCGACTGACAATCCGCCTCGTGTGAGGGCGCCCTGCCGGTTGCCAAAAAAAAGGCCGACCCTATCGGGTCGGCCTCCGGTTCGCCGCCAGCGTCCGTTAGTTCGCGATCTCGAAATTGTGCATGATCGTCGGACGCGGATTGAAGGGAATGCGTGTCGACATCGGCGCGCTCGGATCGTCACCCGCGCGGTGCCAACGACCCCGGGCAGCGGTGATGATGTCGCCCGGCTGCGTGTTGAAGTAGGGAACGCCCTCGATCTTGATACCGATGCTGCCTTCCATGACAAACCAGAACTCTGTCCAGTCGACATGGAAATGGCCCTTGTTAGTCTCTGGGGGCACCGGCGCCGCTGGGCCACGCAGGATATTGCACGTGAAATGGTCGTCCCAGACGAACTTGTCGCTATAAGGCTTGTCGTCGATCGCAACCTGCTTGAAGAAATCCACATAGGTCGGATTGCTGTCCTTGTCTTTGTTCGGACCCGGCGCGCCGGTCACCTTCAAGTAGGTGACGCCGGGGAAGGGATCGGGCGTCTCGGTAGCTGGATAGAGTGGCGGCGATCCGGCCTGGCGAACCTCAAAGCGCAGTGACGGCTTGTCGCCCACCGTCTGCAGCGTATAGACGTTGCGGTAGGGAATGTTGACCATGAAGCCCTTGGTGGCGATAAACGGGTCCTTGCCCTCGATGCTCACCTTGAGCTGTCCGTCCCATACGATGAAGACGACGCGATCATCGGCATAGAAGCGGGCCTTCTGTGTCTTGCCGGCTCCCAGGGAAATATAGTCGGCATCCTGTTCGCGATTACGCACGATGGGCTGCACCCAATCCGTCTGACCTTTGTGCGTCGCCAGTATCTCCGACAGTATCCAGTGCGGCTTGTTCGGCGCCACATATTCCGTCATTACGGTCGGCTTGGCCGACCAATATTGCATCGGCATGCGCGGTGCCGTGACCGAATTTTCCTCTTTGCCCAGGAACTGGGCGGACGCCGTGCCGGCCGTCAAAAGCGCGACTGCCGCGGCAGTGGCAACGATATAAAGCTTGCCCTTCATCCTGCGTTACTCCTAAAAAAATGGGCCGCCCCGTTAGGGACGGCCCACGTCTTGGCTGAATGCATGCGCTCGATCAGAGATGGTAGCGGATGCCGATGTAGTACATACGGCCGATTACGTCATAGACCGTGGGGTTGTACCCGCCCTGAGAAGGAGGCGGCAAGTAGTTGTTAATATTGTTGACCTTGACGTAGAGCTGACTATGTTCGGTCGCGTTCCACGAAGCGCTGGCATCCCAATAGATCGCACCGGGCATGTGGTTGTAGTTGATGGTCGGATAGTTGATCGCCTGAAAGGCAGTCTGCACCGGGCAGCTTCCCGGGTTGCACTGCACGTTGTTGTTGCTGAAGGTACCGGCGTTGAACCAGCGCTGCATCAGCGTGAGGCTACCCCAGCTGTTGGAATAATCCTCGGCGTATACAACCTTCCAGGTCGGAATCGTGCCGCCCTCAGCATTGTAGGTCGTGCTGGTGCTGTAATTGCCCAGCGCGCCAGCCTCATTGACACAGACCGTGCCCACAGCACCAGGGCACAGAATCCACTTGTAGGTCTTCGTGCCCAAGGCGCGGACCGCAAAGTTGCCCGGTATGCCCCAGTTCTCCAGCTTGAACGCGTAGGACGCCTCCAGGTCCACGCCAGTGGTGACGATGCTGGCGATGTTCGTCAACTGCAGGTTATAGGCAGTCGGAATGCCGCCCTCGTTGTACGGCACAGCGCCCACGGTCGGAATCGCATTCTGGCTGCAGAACACGAGATTGCCCGCCTCGCAATTATTGACGACCGTCTGTGGGCTGCTCAACGTCTGGATGACGTGAAGCACATTGATGTGATAGTAGTCAGCCGATGCTCTGAGCCCAGGGATGTATTCGGGCTGAAACACTATGCCGACTTCCTGCGTATGCGAGGTCTCGGGCGTCAGCAGCAGATTGCCCTCGGTGATCTGATTGGCCTCAAGCACCGGGTTACCGGGCAGGAACGGGTCCGTCGCACTAGAGTTGATGGAAGTGGGCGGCGTGTAGATTTCGCTCAGGTTCGGTGCGCGCAAGTCTTCGGAGTCTATTCCCCGAATTCGCACGCCAGGGGCGGGAGTATCCCAAACCAGGCCCATCTTCCAGGTCGTCCAGTTGCCCGACTGGCTGTAATGCTCGAAGCGCGCGCCCAAGTCGGCGTCCAAGCCGCCCCAGCCTTGGACTTTGTACAATGGAATACCGGTCTCGACGAACACTTCATCCACCGTGTATTGACCGCCGCCTTCGTGGTAGTTACCCGCGTACCAGGCGCCACCGGCGGTGACGTCGGCAGAGGTGTTCTCGAAATTGCAGTTACACATCGCGGGATTAGCCGGATATGCCGCGGTGTAGGGATCCGCTTGGGGGACTGTGGTGCCGTTGCCGTACGGATCGGATTTGATGTGGAAGTTCTCCAAGCGATAATCCACACCGACCGCCACGGAAAGATCGCCGGCCCAGAGCGTGACCGGCTTGGCGTTCAGAGTGGCGCCAAAGGCCTCCTGGCGCTGCGTGATATTAGCGTACGGGCCGTTGGCCGGAATGATGTAATTCGTCGCCGCGGCGGAGTTGGTCACGCCGGTGCCGATGATGTTATATGGCACGCAGCCCGCTGCCCGCGCGGCCGCCTCGGCGCACCCGATCTGGCCCACGGCAATGCCATTTCCACCGGCGCCCGTGCCCGTACCTGCGACCGCATCGATCGCCGCGAACAGATTCGGCAGCAACGGCATGTTGGTGATACGAAGGTACTGTGGCGCCTCGGCATACTCTGCGTAGGTGTCCCAGGTCCAGTCCTTCCCCATCACAGTAAAGGCGCCATCGCCACCGAGGACGAAGCGGCGCTGCAGGCGATCGATGTTGACGTTTTCAAAATTTTGGAACGGAGCGGCGATGCCCAACGGCATGTCCCCGGCCGGATAGTCCGCCGCACAAGCAGTAGCGGTAGCGGCCGGAAGGTACGGATTGTTGCACGCAACAAAGAGATTGCCAGGTCTGCCAAAGGTCGTGGTCGGCTCGGAGTTGGAATTCGAGTTGCCGTAGTTGACCGTCGCAAAAATCTCTGATCTGTCCGTGATGTCAAAGGACAGGCGCGTAAAGAACACCTGACGCAGAATGGGCTGGTACATAGTCGAGGGCTCGAACTGATTCGTCAGATCGCCCGGGCTGGCCGCCGTCGAAATGCAGGTGCCGCCGGGACATCCAGCGATCGTACTTCCCGTTAACGAAGGCACGCCGCCTCCGGCGAAATTGAAGGGAGAAGGCTGACCGCCGGCTCCAAAATTGGCGCCGTGCAGCGCACCACTGGTGATTATGCCGCCCAGGGTCTCCGTAGTAGTCTGCGAGAACGGGCCCCAGGTTATCTCGGGCTGGCCGGCCGGGGTGGCCGCAGCGCTGCCGTAGCTCGCTGTACCTGCACAGCTGTCCATATGTCGGCCATCGAGTGCCCCGCAGCCGAAGTAGTTGGCAGGGCTTCCGGTCCCGACGACACCCTCGTCGTTCTCGTACTCAGCGGAGGCCTCAATGTGAGCCCGACCGCCCAGGAACGAGGTGCCGAAAGCCAGCTTGACGGTGTTAGTCTTATTGTCGTCGTATTGGCTTTCGCCGGTGCTCGCATCGAGCTTGAAGCCCTCGAATTTCTTGTCGGTCACGACGTTGACCACACCCGCGACCGCGTCGGAGCCCCAGGAGGCAGAGGCGCCACCGGTCACGACGTCCACGCGCTGGATCAACATCTGCGGCATCAGGCTCATGTCAACGACGCCACTGTCGTTGGCGCCTATGATGCGCTCGCCATCGATCAAGGTCAGAGTACGCAGGGGGCTGAATCCGCGCTGGGAGAAGGAGGACAGACCCTGCAGTCCGGTGCTCGTGGAACCGACCTGGTAGGTCTGACCCGTGCTGCCCTGCAAGCTGGGCAGCTGGATCACCGCGTCGAAGACGTTGGGCTGGGCGATCTTCGCCAGATCGTCAGCGTTCAGGACCGTGGTTGGCGTCGGCGCGTCGAACCCGGCGTTCTGCAAGCGGGTTGAGGAGACGACGACCGTCTCGAGCTCATTCCCGCCGCCCGTGTCGGCGGTTTGGGCCCAAACGGTGCCAGCGCCGATACTCAGGGCGGCGACGGCCGCACCGCCTACAAGATAGGCGCGAGTCTTCTTTAACGCGACAAAGTCCATAAGCTAACCCCCTCAATTTCAGAAATCTGACTTGCTCAAGCGGTCGTAAATGCGCAACAGAACGCACTGACGCCACTTTTCTGGGCCGGATGTTGCCACCTCAGAGCGCAGGGCGTCTTTCACATCTCAGCAACGGATTTGGACAATTCGGCAATCAGCGTCACTTAGCGAACATAGTTCGTGCGCTGCCGTCAGCCAGGCGCAACGCAATTGAATATGAAGCATGGGCAGTAAAAGATGCTTTAATTCACGCCTTAAGTGAGCGCGCACCGCACGCAACATAAAGCCGGGTTGGCTCGGTAGTGCGAGTTTGCGACGATACAGGGGGCACGATGTCACAGACCAAGCCCGAAGCCAGCTCGCCTGCGAGTCCGCGGCTGCGGTCGAGCAGATGGGCTATAGCGTTCGGCGCAACAGTTGGCGGCGCCGCACTGCTGTGGAGCTCGACGGCCCCCGCGCAGACCTCAGCCAGCGCGCAAGCTGGCTCAGAGAGCCTGTCACCGATCGTGGTGACGGCCACACGCTATGCCGAGTCGAGTCTGGATCTGCCCGTGTCGATCGATGTAGTCGACAAGCGCGAGATCCAGCAGGGGCAGTTGGAGGAAAACCTCTCCGAGTCCCTCGCGGGCGTACCTGGGGCCTCGGTTGAAAACCGTCAGAACTACGCGCAGGACCTGCAGATCTCGATTCGCGGCTTCGGCGCGCGCTCGAGCTTCGGCGTGCGCGGCGTGCGCCTGTATTCCGATGGGATCCCCGGCACCATGCCCGATGGACAGGGACAGTTTTCACAGTTCGACCTCGACTCGGCCGATCGCATCGAGGTATTGCGCGGGCCGTTCTCTGCGCTCTACGGCAACGCCTCGGGCGGCGTGATTTCGGTCTTCACCGAAGATGGTCCGCCCGGCTATGCGGTCGGGGGCGCGGCTGTAGTGGGTCCGTTCAATACCCAGCGTTACGCACTCAAGGCCGGCGGCACCGATGGCGACTTGAACTACATGATCGATGCCGCTCATTTCAGTACCGATGGCTATCGCGAACACAGCGCGGCCGAGCGCAATCACTTCAATAGCAAGGTTAGATTCGAGCTCGCCAACAACGCGCACCTCACGTTCGTGGCCAACGCAGTCGAAACGCCCTTCGTGCAGGATCCGCTGGGCCTGACGCAGGCGCAGCTCGTCGATCCGACGCAGGCCGGAATCGGTGCCGTGACCTATAACACGCGCAAGAACCTCAGCCAGGAACAGGCAGGCATCATTTACGAGCAGACTTTGAGCGACGGCATAGACATTTACGCGATGGTCTACGGCGGCCATCGGGCCACGACGCAGTTCCAGGCCATTCCACAGTCCACCGAGCTCATTTCAACGAGTCCCGGCGGCATCATTGATCTGGGACACGTCTACGGTGGCACCGACGTGCACGTATCCGATCAGCTCTCGCTGCTGGGCACGCCATTGCGGCTCACGGCCGGCGTCAGCTACGACGATCTGGATGAGACCCGCTATGGTTATCTCAATTACATCGGTTCCGATCTGGGCGTCGAAGGCGCTCTGCGTCGCGATCAGACCAACCGCGCCTTCAATACCGATGAGTACCTGCAGGGCCAGTGGGACCCGTCGGTACAATGGCGACTCCTGGCCGGGCTGCGTCACAGCCTCGTGGATATCGGCTCTTATGATCGTCTGGCGGCGCCCGGCGTGGAGCCGCTCACCGCCGTGCACTACGAGGCCACCAATCCTGTCGCCGGCGTGACCTACCGTGTCGAGCCCGACGTGTCGGTCTATGCCGCATATGGGCGTGGATTTGAAACCCCGACGCTCAACGATCTCGCCTACCGCTCGGTCAACGGTAATCCGCCGGGTCTGAATATCGGCCTGCGGCCCGCGCACAGCGATAACTATGAGGCCGGACTCAAGACTTCCGATCCACGGCTCGCGTTCGACTTCACGGGCTTCTATATCGATACGCACGACGAGCTGGCCGTGCAGCAAAATAGCGGCGGCCGTTCGGTCTATCAGAATATTCCGGAGACCGAGCGGCGCGGCGCCGAAGTCGGGGCGACTGGCATCCTGGGCGCGGGATTTAGCTCGCGGCTGGCTTACACCTGGATGCGTGCCGAGGTGGCACAGTCCTATGAAACCTGTATCACGACGCCCTGCATCGACCGGCCCGTGGCCGTGGGTAGTCGACTGCCTGCGGTACCGGAAAACTCCTTATACGCAGGCCTGACGTGGCGTCCGATGAAATGGGGACTTTCGGCCACGCTGGAAGCCGTCGGACGCGCACAGATCTATGCGAATGATCTCAACACCGCCGCCGCCGCTGGTTTCTGGGACGAGAATTTTAAAGTTGGGTTGGAACAGACACTGAAAGAATGGCACCTGACTGAGTTTCTTCGTCTCGACAATATCGCCAATCGTCACTACGAGGAAACGCTCATCGTCAATGAGAGCAACATGCGCTACTTCGAGCCCGATCCCGGACGTGTCGTCTATCTGATGTTGACCGCAACCTGGCAATAAAGAAATTCGCTGCGTTTGATCTTCGGTTCGCGTCGGCGGCGGGGCCCGTAAAGGCCCCGCCGCCTAGCTCAATGTCAGCTTCTTCAGCTTGCGGGAGTCGTGCCGGTGAAGTAAGTCACCACATAGCTCTTGAACGTACCGCCGGACTGCGGCACTCCATAGACTCGAACTAATGCGCCGGCCGCAAGCCCACTGGTAAAGGTCGTAAGCCCCGCAGAGGTCGTGATATCAATCGGGCTCACCGTGACGACGCCGTTGGTGTTGTCCAGCTGATAGACCAGCGTCGCCGAGCCGCTGGTATCGCTGACGTCAACCGTCACCGGTTGCGCGCCATTGGTCACGGTGATCGTAAAGGCAAGTCCACTGCCCGAGGTTGCTGGCGCAGTCGCGACCGTAGCGATCGGCAGCGGTGTGGGCTCCAGAATCGAAGCGGCCGCACTCCAGCCGGTCAAATTGGCCGGATCACCCCAGATCGTATAGGTCACAGCCCAGGGAACAATCGCGCTCGCGGTGCCCCCGAAGCTCACCGTACCGTCAGTGGCGGTAACGAAATCGCTGCTGCTCGCATCCACCAGCGTCGGATAGGCGAAGTTCCAGAACTTAAAGCCCGTAATGGGATTGCCTGTGACGGGATCGCTGCCGTTGGCCGTGGAGGACTCGATGAAGTCCAGCGCGACGCTGTAATCATTGATGCTGCGCACGAAATTGTGCGTGGTCGTAAAACCGCCCGAGGTGGACTGCGAGATCGATCCCGAGTACTGCGCGGTTTCGATATCGATTTCCTCTGCTACGAACGGCGAAGCGAGCGGATCCACGACGCTCGCATGGATCTTGTATCCGCGTACGATGTCCTGCGAAGCCAGGAAAGCAGTACCGGTGGCGATAGGCGTCGCATCGGCGACGGCGTTCCAGGGCTGCCGAAAGAACCACTTCGTGCTGCCATTGATCGTCAGTGGCACACCCACGCCGGCCTCGTTCGTTACCGTGATGACGTCCGTGTTGCTGTTGACATCCAGCACGTGGCCTTCCGGACTGATCCATACATTATTGAAGCTCGAGCTCGCCCAGATTCGTGTGGCGACCAGTGTGCCGTTCTCCTGATAGCGGGCCGCGATACGCACGTACTCGCCGTTGAGGCTCGATTGCCCCGCAAAGCTCGTAATCGTCGTGACGGTCTTGGTGTCCACGTCATAGAGCAATGTGCCATTGACGGCATCGGCCAGGATGTTCAGCGATATTGCGCTGGACATCGAGGTCTCCGGCGACACGGCCGGAAGTGTTGGGAAATCCTTGTTGATTGCGATCGAGGTGTTATCGCTCGAGATAGCGGTGACCGTGCCATAGGTATGGCGCAATACCAGCCGTCTTAAGTCAGCGAGCGGGTGGTGACGCACAGGACCCGTGAAATTGACCGCCCACTGCGTGGCATTAGCGCCCGGCGGCAGATGACCGACGATGAAGGCCGGATGCGCAAGATCGAATTCAATATCAATCGCATTGCCGGTCGAGCTCGTGGTCACAACCAGCGGCGAGACCAGCCCCAGAGTGATTGGAACGGTCAGGCTCGGTGCAGTCCCCTGCGTGTGCTGTATCTCTATATCCGCCATCGGCACCGCAGTGCCGGTCGCGAGCGAAAAGCCTGCCTCCGGGTCGGCCGAAGCCGTCAGCAACACATCGCCCGGATTGCCGCTAATGGTAATCACGGCGCCGGTGTAGGTGCCAACGGGGACCTGAGCATCGCCCAGGAGCTCTCCGAGCTGATCGAGCTGCGCGAGATTGGTGTAGGGCACTGTACTCGGCGCGGTATAGACCGTGACGTTGCTGCCTCCGCCCTGCGGAATCAGCGCGATGCTCAGCACCTTCACGCCGATAGTGGCCCAGTCCTGGGCTGCGTCATCGCTCACCACTACCGGCACACTGCCGTATTCCATGGTTGAAGCCGTTGACGCGGTTGAGCTGGAGTCGCTCGATCCGCCACAGGCTGCGAGTGCGGCCGCGACGGCGCCGCAAACCGCGAATCGAAGTGGTTTAAGTTGCATGATTCTTCCTTCCCTAAACTGGGCTGATCTATTGTCAAATTCGCTAGCAGTGATCACCGTGAGGTGTGTGCCGCTTCCGTGACTCACTAGCGCCTGAACGCCAACTTGGTTGACGATAGCGTCATCAAATAAATTGAAATCCTCATCGCTGTCGGCCCTTTGCGACAATCTTGATCAGCATGAGTAGCTGCATGAGCGTAGCGCGCGTGAAGCGATACGGCCTCGCTCGTCGCGCACGTGCAATCAATCTGCGCAATCAATAGAGAGTCCGCGTCATGCGCTCTGTGCCTGGCGCATGTGCATGCCAATGTCGGATTGCGTTGGGAACATCTGAGCGGCTGCACGAGCGGCCAGCAGCTCGATCTGACCTTGAATTTTATTTACACGGCCAGTGCTGACACGACGCTGCACGCCCGTGTCGCGCGCTATTTTTGCAGTGCCGTCGTTTCAGAGCATCTACGCACGCACTGCTATCTGGACACTGAAACAGTTTGGAGTGGTGCCGATCTTTGAACGCTGAGCGCTCATTCAAAGTACCGGGTCCCCAGACTCACTTTCCTCGATGCCATCTCCCTGCGCTTTTGAATGGCGACGATTGCATTTTTTAGTTCCGCGTCATTTGTCGCCGCTGTGACTCAGACTCCAGACGTACGCCGCGACGGCAGACAACTGATCGGCTGACAGCTGCGCTCCGCCCATCGGCGGCATGGCGCTGCGATAATTCTTCGGATTGGCAACCCCATCGCGAATAGTCTTATTGATGCCGGCGTAGCTGCCATCGCTCCATAGCCACGCGTGCGCAGTCAGCGGCGGCCCGAGCGGGCTGCCTGCACCATCGGTGCCATGACAGCCCGTACAGGTCGCGCCTGCGACTTGGCCGTGATAGATGTGATCACCGAGCGTGACCATCGCGAGCGTAGCGCCCTGCGGCACGGCTGGCGCTGCGCCGCTAGCGTTGCCCGCATCCGGATGCGTGCCCTCCGGCGGCCCCGCAGCCACCGCGATCATCGATCCCGGCGATGCATCCGCGGACGGACACGGCGCCACGGACGCGGCCGCGCCCTGAGCCCCGCCGCGGTAAACAATGCGATAGATACGACCGTTCTGATCGTCGGCCACGTAAAGCGCCCCGTCAGGCCCCTGAGCCAGGCCGGTGGGTCGGTGTAGCGCTTTCGCGGGATCCTTCAACGGACCGGCGAAGCCGTCCGCAAAAATCTCGCAGCTGCCAGCGGCACGCCCGTCCGAGAGCGGTTGGAAGACGATGTTGTAGCCCTGTTGCGGAAAGGGCGCGCGGTTCCAGGAGCCGTGGAATGCTATGAACGCGCCGCCGCGGTAGTGATCGGGAAACCCCGTGCCGTAATACAGCAGTAGATCATCCGGCGCCCAGTGAGCCGGAAAGGCTGCAACCGGTGCAAGTTTCTTCGCGCACACACCCACGCTCTTGCCGCCATCGCCGCCATATTCGGGCGCGAGCACGAGCTTGCCCTGAATGCCATCGAAATAGCATTCGGGCCAACCGTAGTCGCCGTTGCGCCTAATGCTCAGCAATTCCTCCGCCGGCAATACGGGACTCTGTTCCGGCTTGTAGAGGTCCGGCCAGTTCTGCGACAGCTGATCACGGCCATGCTGAGTCGCAAAGATTCCGTGACCGCTCGAGTCCACGGTGATCCCAACCGAGTTGCGAATACCGGTCGCGTAGCGCTGCGCCTCTGAGAACACCTGGTTCGCGCGGTTGGCGCTGAAGCGCCATATGCCGGCACGTGTCTTGAGCTCGGTGCAGGGGCGCAGACCCGGCGACTTGAGCATGCGGTTCTGCGCCTGACAGGCGTTGGTCGCGGAGCCCAGATCGACGTAAAGCTGACCATCGGCATCGATCGCGAAAGGATGCATGGGGTGATCACCCGTCAACGGCAGTCCCGAAACGATGACTTCCGCTGCGCCCGTAGGCACGATTGCGCCGGCAGGCAGCGCGTAGCGCACGATCTTGTCGTTGCTCTCGACATAGAGGTAGTTGTGGTAGATCCCGATGCCGGTGCCGCCGTGGCCACCACTCTGAACCGTCTCACCGAAGCGCTCATTGACGTCGGCGCGGCCCGCGCCCTTCGTATCCTGAAGCGCGACCAGGAAGCCACCCGCATGCACCTGATCATTGCCGTAATAGGTACCGCTCCACGTATTCACGTAGACGACGCCATTGCTGCCCACCACCAGGTGGCGTGCATGACCGATGTTGTCGGCGAATATCGTCGCGCAGAAGCCGGC